>JAEEGL014277922.1_pt1 | contig 14095 bp, 7 predicted proteins | sample 9134231 | NCBI WGS metagenome assembly JAEEGL01 (sample SAMN16246548, study PRJNA631951) | gut metagenome | biome: gut microbiome; feature: rumen; material: fiber-attached | host: Bos | place: Iran: Karaj | collected 2018-10 | reverse complement strand
TCCGTCATGCGGATTGTACTGGAGCGAACGCTGGTCGTGCTGATAGCCGACCTCGGCCTGGACGATCTCGCCAAGCTTGCCCTTCTTGATCAGGTTGAACGCCAGCATCTCCTCTTCGCCATAAGTGCAGTTCTCAAGCATCATGCAATGACGGCGGTTGCGCTCGGCCGCCTCGACCGTCGCCCAGCACTCTTCGAGATTGAACGCACCCGGCACCTCCTGGAGAACATGCTTGCCGTGGTCCATCGCGTACACGTTGATCGGGCAGTGGAGCGGACGCGGCGTGACGGAATACACGACGTCACAGACGTCCGAGTCGCAGAGCCCCTTCCAGGCCTCCTCATCGCCATTGCGGCTCCACTCCTTCGGGGCCGGATAGCCATGCTCCTTCAGCCATTTCTGCACCGCGTCCAGACGCACGGGGTTGATGTCCGAGATTGCCGTCACCTCACAGCCCGGAATCTGCGCGATGCGGTGGACCGCCGGCGTGCCGCGCGCCCCCACGCCGATCACGCCCACACGCACCTTCTTCATCGGTGCCACGCGGAAGCCATGCATCGGCGCGCCGGCTCCGCCGCCGATTCCGCACACGGCCGAACTCTTGCTCATGCAACCGGCCGCCATCGCCGCCGCGCCCATCCACGCCGCGCCCGTCAGAAACTCTCTTCTATTCTGTTCCATCTTGCAATTCCCTTTCTCGTTCAAACCTTACCTGAAAATGACGCGGAAGCCGCCAGAGCCAAATGTCACGTACAGGCCATCGGCCTTCCTTTCGAGAAACGCACGCATCGAACGGTCGGCGCTGTGCCATATCCAGCCAGCCGAAGAACCCGAAACGCTTTCCGTTCCGACAATCTTGTACGAACTGCCGCAGGGCGGCAGAGCACCCAGGCCGTTCAACTCAAGAGTGCCACTCGCCTCTATCGCAAAGGAAGAGACGGCCGCGCACGCAAAGCCGTCCACACCGTTCCAGTTGAGGGCGATTCTGCCGCCGGACGCGACCGTCAACGGCGCGGAAACGACAGCGTCACCGGCTACTTCCAGATTCTTCACCGCAAGCGAACGCGCCGAGACCGTGCCGGCAAGCGTCAGGTTCGTGACAGCCACATCCGCATACGGAAACGCCGCCACCGCACCGTTCGTGACGGCGACATCCTCAAAGCCATACTTCAGAGAATACGTATCCGTTCCAAACCACTTGACTCCAAGTGCCGCCCGGATCTGCTGACGTTGATGCATCGGAAGCACGTAGCGGAACGCCATCGACTCGCCGATCCGCACACCGCCATAAACACCTTTCGCCGCATAAGGGCCGTTCGTCGTCTGGCAATCCTGATTGCCGCCCAACCGCGAAATGGTGGAGCCTCCCTCACCATCTCCGATTCGCTGATCCATCAGATGGGCTCCGGCACCAATCGCCGTGAAGCGCACATACTGTGAATAGAACCGCACGTTGTCGAGCCACATCTCCTCACGCACGGAAGAGGGACCCTGCATCGCGCAGAACGGGTAACCGCTCCCGTTGCCGCCAGCCCCGCGGTACCACGAATAGCCGTTTCCGTAGATTGACGGCCCGACGGCCGGCTTCAAAAGGCCATCGCCATCCTCCACAGGCGGACGATCAAAAACAGCCGGATCGTCCTCCCATACGGTGAACACCTGAATGACACCAAATTCATCCGACGTCACCCTGGGTTGCGATTTGGCCGAAACAGGCTTGGCCACGGCAAGCATCGCACCCCACCCATCCGGATGTTCAGCATCGGCCATGGAACCGAAATCGACCATCGGCAGCCCGTTCTGGCGGTCCAGTACACGGAACGGCCTGTTTATCGTCGCCTTGGTACCGTATGCGTACTTGTCCGTGCTGGGGGCCAAAGCCTGCCCGTTGCGACTCACGTCCTCCCAGCGCGTCACAAAGTTCGTGCCGTTCTCCGCCGAAAGCGTAAAGGCCGCGTCATCAGCCGCATCGACATGTAGCGCCGCCGACGGCGTAAGCAGCGGACTGAGCGTAAACGCGCCGCCTGCAACATCAAGCGAAGTGAATCCCCCGCCCAAACAGGCGATGGTAAGCGAGCCATCCCCGCTTTTCCGGAATGTTCCCGAACCTTCCACGATGTTGGCGGCATTTGTGCCGGCGGAGACGGAGATCTCGCCATCCGCCGCAAAGCCGAGATTGGGGATGGCCGAGACGGAAGCGTCTGAAGCCATATAGACGCCTGAAGAAACCAATATGTTCGTCGAAACGCCAGACGGAACGGCGAGACGGAGATTCTCCATCCCGTGCACAGACGTACTGCCCGTGGTCTCGAAATACGTAATCGTGACAGGCGCATCGGTCGCATCAAGTGTTGCGCCCTCCGCCAGCACGACTTTCTTCACAGGATAACCGCCGAACCACTTGCGCTGAAGATAGAAGTTCACGTATTCACGCTTTGCAGCCGTCAGGTAGTTGGTGCAAATGACCATTTCCGCAAGACGGAATCCGCCGTATGGCGAAGGCCCGTTCGGGCGATAGCCGAACCCGCGCGCCGCATAGTCGTTGATGCTTGCATCTGTCCAGAATGTCGATGTGTAGGTGCGCAGCAGATGCCAACCCTCACCAGGTGTTGAGGTTGACGTCGCCACACCGTCATCGACTTTGAGATTCGTCGCCATACGGCTTGGAAGAGTATTGAACAGCTTGAAGTCCGCACCGGCACCGCCCTTTCCACGATAGCCGGAGAACTGCATGTTCACGGGCGTAGGCCCGATGCTGTCTGCGCTCGCCTGGTCTTTTGCGCCTTCGACATCGGCCCAAACATAGAATATCTCGTTGGGAACATGCATTTCAGACCACTGCATGGCCGCACCATAACCGGTCAACTCGCCGCCCTGCATCGTGCCAAAGTCGAACACGGTCAATCCATTGAGGGCATTCGCCGCCAAATACGGATTGGGGCGGGTCGAATATTTCGTCGCGTATGTGGAGCGCCCTTCCACGTCCTTGATTTTCGTGACGAAGTTCGTGCCGTTCTCGGTCGTGACGTCCCGCGCGTCGGCATCGCTGCCGTCAACATGGAACGCCGCCTCGTCGGCCGCAAGGGCCAGTTTCCCCGGTCTTACGAACTTCAATCCACCGCCGTTCACGAAGAACGACGCATTCGTGTTGCCAACGATGGCGATCTCAAGCATGCCGCCACCCTCCTTGGTCAACTTTGCGGCAGCCGTACCGGAAAGGTATTCGATATGTTTAACGTCGCCGCTCGCGACCGTCACCGTCGTGTTCTCCGTCAACGCCATCTCGTCGATGGTCTCCGTGGCTGAAAACGCCAGGCGCGCCGAAAACGCCAATACCGTCGCCACGATGATTTTCAGTGTTCTGTTCATTTATCAGCTCCTTTCGGTTCTTGATTGAAGTTTCCAAGCTGTTCAAGTGCGCCGGCGACCAGCCGCTCCGCCGTTCCGGCGGCATAACGGCTGGTGGCGTTCTCGTACCCGCCTTTCGTGTAGGCGGACGCGACCGGGAAATAGTCCCGCATGCCGTTCACAAGACACGCAGGGATCGTCATGGCGAACGGCGAACGGCGTTTGACCTCCATGCCCATCCATGTAAAGGGTTCGCCCGGAAATCCGCAGAACGCCAAGGACTTCCCGACCGTTATCACAGAGACCGGCAGCTCCACCTCGTCCGGCAAGTCCTTCACTTCGAGAATTCGATACGCGGCGGCAATGTTGGCCGTGCGCTCCATGCCGACACCCGGGATCTCGCCGCCACGTCCGGCCTGATGCAAAGCGGTCCACGTCTCCGCCCGCGCCACGTCCTCGGCGCTCCCCTTGTTTGGCACGGCCTTCACGCCCATTATCTTTGCGTGCAGCGTCCCGGACGCGACAGGCGCACAGGTTCCCCATGCCGAAAGCGCGGCTCCTGCGACGACGCGAGCCATGTGCTGCGCCATCTCGTAGCCCCTCGGCACAACCTCTCCCGGAGCCACTTTGGGATGGATGTGGTTCGTGTCGCCCTGCGCTCCGTTGATGAAGATCGCCTCGATCCGCCCCTGCAGGGCCGATTCAAGATACGTGCATGAAAGCCCCGGCCAATCCGCCGAAATCTTCGTGCCGCCGATCGTATCAGGATGGCACTGGAAGTTCACGAGCGCAATCTCCTTCTTTCCCTCGCGAACGAAACGGACCAGTTGAAGCTGCTCATCTGGTTCGCCCAGCGCGCTATCCACATTCGGATTGTTCACGCCGGGGTTCGTGCGCACGGTCCCATCCTTCATGCGGAAACGGCGGATGAAGGAGATGCCCTTCGCTTCGCCACGCCCAATCAGGATGGATGCCGCAGACAGGTCGGCAAGAGCCTGACGTCCCGCCTCCGCACAGCGTGTGGCGATTTGCCTGTTTGACTGGCGTATCAGCGGCACGTCCTCCGGCTTTATTATCTCCCAATGGGCGACGCCAGCCCTCGGCACATGGGAAACCGGCGACGCGTGGGTATGCGTGCAAGCAAGGAATATGGCCTCAAGCGGCACGTGCGTCATTCGCGAAATCTCCGCCTTGATCTCGGCGACTGCAGCATCCTGCAAATGCACGTTATCCACGGAAAATATCAGCGCATGGGTTTTACCGTCCGAAAGCGCAAGGCAACGGGCATATAGAGGATCCAGCACCCCATCCGAAACGCGACGGTGGTAGTACCCAGAAAGCGGCGTGCCGATTTGCGGCGTTATATCGGCACGAGCGAATCCGACAGCAAATCCGCCGGACGCCGCAGACACATCCGCGCAAGCCACCGCAACCGCAGACATAACGGCTGCACAAAGGAATCCACACATGCTATTTCTGTTTCTTCCCAACACGTCTCAATACCTTTTCACCATAATCTCTCGCGGTCCAAACTCAAGCGATTCGACCTTCTTCATTTTTCCCGGGACGGTGAATCGGACGCTCTGTCGTTCATCTGTAATATTCACGGCGGCCAGAACCTTCCGACCTAAGCGATCAGACCACCAAGTGCCCGTCACCACGGCGACTTCGCCTGTGGATGCGCGCTTGATCCAGGTATTCTTCCACTCGAAACGCCTTTGGGGAAGCGTGTCGAGCGGACGCAGTTCATCCTCAAGCGTGCCATACACAAACACGTCTCGGTTCTGTTCTCTTACCTTGGCAAAGGCATACGCAGCCTCAACGGTGCGCTTCTCCGTACCCCAGCGGTTCGGGTACCAATCGTCGCTCCAGCCATTTGCAACTCCCCAGGTGAATTCACGTGCCATCAGCGCGAACGTGGGATCAAACGCCTTGCGCGCGCTCTGGCGCGTGCCAAAGTAGATTGTGTATCCAGAATAGACCGCAGGGAAGAACGGCACATCCTCACCACTGGCGGACGTCACCACAAGCTGTCCGTCGCACACATCCATGTAGCACTCCGCCGTCCCCTCGGTGGTCAAGGCGATGTTGCGAGGGGCATACTTGTCGTGTTCGCGCTTGAGCATCTTGCGGTAGCCATCCGCCCACCACGATCCACCACCAAGCGGATGCCCGTGCGTCGGATTGTAGCAGAGCCTATATCCTGCGCAGCCAATCTGGTCGTAGTATATGGCGTTTGCACCGGCCTCCGACATCGTACGTTCCGTGAATTCGTCCACAGCATCCTGCCAATCACTGGCAAATGGACACATGACGGCAAAGTCATGCCGTCCATACGCCTTGTCTCCACCGTATGGGTCGGGATAGAAGCCCCCACCCTCTTTCTGGCATGCATCCTTACGCGCGTAGCGGAACGAGACGAGTTTCGTGTCCCACAGCCGCCCATTCGTATAAGGCATTACGGTCGCGCCGCATGAACGGAAGTACGCCGCCAATTCCGGCACAGCAGGCTTAACCGGAAAGTATTCGGGGAAATCAAGGCACATCCCGCCCGAATGCCACTTGTACCATCTAAGACCGAGCGTAACATCGGGCATATCCTTCCTTATCCGCGCAAACCAGTTTGTCATTCCCTGCGGAGTTTCCATGTACCATGACAGCCAGATAGACGGTTCGCTCATCGACTTCGGGAAATCCGTACGCGTCGCAAGCGGACCCTTTGCCGCCCATTTCTGCTCAAGCGCCCACTTACGGTAGCGTTTAGCCACCTGCCACCAGTCGCCTTTGAACGCGGCTATCGTTACGCCATAGCGTGGTCCCTCAGCCGCCTTTCCGATTACGCCGGCATTCTCGACAGGTGTCTCAAACCAGGCATTCACGTCCCACACGAACATCCTTTTTATGCGAATCGCAGGATCCTCCGCGGCGAAATAGATTCCCGAACCGCCAACCATGAACGCCGCCACCGGCGGGAAATAGCTTGGATAGGGAAATTCACCCCATTGGCATTGCCGGTTGCGACTTTTCCCAGTGTATTTCATGAGAAGCCGCGCGCCGAGATTCTCATACGGCATCAGTACATCCGCCTCACCGGGGCGCACCACATCCTTTAACATAGGATAGGCCGTATCGTGCAAGGCCCACTTGGTGCTGCGGTTCGCGACGGAAAGCCGCCAGACGCTTTCACCGTCACCCGGCGGCAGTGTGACAGACGCCGTCACGTCCAACACCCCTGTCTCACCGCCGGGGAGGTCAATCCCCTCCCATAGAAAGCGCGTCTCATCGCCTTTCCGCTCAATACGTTTGGCGGCAGTACGTACATGGTTGTCGAGCGCGATACGGTCGATGCCACCGGTCGTATTGACGGAGGAAAGGACGATCGCCCAGAAGTTCGATGGCGTGGAGGCATCGGCATGGACAAACCGCGCGCCTCCCCCCACCTTGCTTTCGATGGCCTTGATGGCATATCCCTCGTCAGGAGAGCCGAATGCCATGCGCAACGCATCGTTCTCAATGACATGCGCGGAAAGGCCGAATGCCGCACAGAAGACAAAGAGAAACCCAGAGACCGTCTTTGCACGGTCCCTAAAAGAGCAAGTCCATGTTTCAACCGCTATCATGACGCTGATTCTACTTTCTCTTTTGATGAGCGGCATGATACCAAAACCCCTCAACAAATTCCACCCGACCTTTGGAGGGTATTGGGGGAACGGCCCGTCCAAACAATTTTTGCCGCAAATTTAACAAACCTGTTTTAAACAACCTTGTTAAATCTTCAACAACTTTCTGTTCCAAAAAGCGCGACAAGAAGGGACGTTATAAAACTTCTGAACATCTTAACTTTCCCCCAAATCACAATTCGTAAGACACATTTGGGGAAAAGTCTCGACATTAATATGATGATATTGCCCCAAATCTCGGTTTATGGTATACTACGCGACCAAAAAGGGATACAGCGGCATGATTGGCAGAATCGAAGAAATAAAAGCCATACGCAAGGCATACAACTCCGACTATTCGGAATTTGTTGCAGTCTATGGGCGGCGGCGCGTCGGCAAGACGTTCCTCATCAACGAGGTATTCAATTATCGCTTCGCTTTCCACACTTCAGGAATCGAAGGTGGTTCTCGGACAATGCAACTTTCCGCCTTCCGCGATGCATTGAAAAGGCAAGGACATTCAAGTTGCCCGAGACTTACATCGTGGATATCGGCTTTCTCAGAACTGGAAAATATGCTTGAGAAGATGCCCGCCGGAAAAAAAGTCGTTTTCCTTGACGAACTTCCGTGGTTCGACACGCCCTGCTCCGGCTTTCTCAAAGCGTTTGAATTTTTCTGGAACGGATGGGCCACATCGCGCAAGGATATTCTCCTCGTAATCTGCGGTTCTGCGACAACATGGATTGTGAATGAAATTCTCCGAGCACGCGGTGGGCTTCACAATCGTGTGACTCGGCAGTTGCCTCTTGCGCCATTCACCCTGAAGGAATGCGAAGATTACGCGAACTACAAGAATCTCGGCTTCGATCGTCGTCAGATTCTGGAATGTTACATGGTATTCGGCGGCGTTGCCTACTATTGGAGCCTACTCCAGGAAGGCCAAAGCGCCGCACAAAACATCGACCGTCTTTTCTTCGGCGCGACGGATGAAATGCGAAACGAATTCAACCGGCTGTTCTCATCCTTGTTCAAGTCACCAACCCGTCACATGGAAATCGTGAAACTGCTTGGTCTCAAAAAGAACACCATGACGCGCGACGAGATCATCGGCGAACTTAGGGAAAAGTCCAGCGGCGACATCTCAAAATGTCTTGAAGAACTCTCTCAATGCGGATTCCTGCTCACCAACAGAATGATAGGCAAGAAGAAAAAAGGCGCCCTTTACCAGCTCATCGACCCATACGTGCTGTTCTACTTCAGATTCGTGACGGCTTGGCATGGGAATGACGAGAGACATTGGTCTCTCAACTATCACAGTGCCAGAACAAATTCCTGGCGCGGCCACGCCTTTGAACGCATCTGCCTTATGCACGCAAAGCAGATAAAAAGAGCCATCGGGATACAAGGCGTGGAAGCCGACATCTACTCTTGGAGATGGATGCCAAAATCCTCGAACGATACGGGCGTACAGATCGATATGCTCATTGACAGAGCGGATGGAATCGTAAATCTGTGTGAGATAAAATACAGCGAGGAGAAATATTTGCTCAACAAAACCGAGGATGCGAAAATCCGTCATCGCGCCGAGGTGTTCCGTCGCGAGAGCGGTGTGAGAAAAGCCATTCAACCGGTTCTGGTCGCGGCGAACGGCGTCGCCGACAGCAAATACCTGGGCAACATTCAGCTGATTGTTGAAGGCGATGCCCTTTTCGAATGACAATGAATTTTGTAAAAGCAGCGAAATCTGTATTTTATGCCGCCATCCTGACGGCATCGCCCAGCTTCGCGGCAACCAACTGCATCATCCGCAGCGTAACAGAGCTGTCGCATTTCATGGCAAACAACCCGGCAAAAGGTGTTCCCTTCGACTTCGTGGCGGATGTGACATTCCCGTACAGGTTCTATCAGGGTTCATTCGCTGTCGCCGACGGCAGCGGATCGACCGCCTTGAGCGACGAACGCCCCGACAGGAAGATGCACCAGGTCCGGGCGGGCGACATCATCCACGTGAAAGGCGTTACAGACGATACTGTACACGGCAGAATCTACGCGGGGTGCAGATTCGTGGAGATCCTCTCCCACAAGGCGGCCACCCCGCCGCAGGATGTCTCGGCAACCGAATTTCTGAGCGGACGGCATGATTACAAAACCACCCGCATTACAGGCATGGTACGGGATGTGTTCAGGGATGAAATCGATCCACGCGTCGCTTTTCTGATCCTCGCTTTCAAGGGACATTCCATCTATGTTGCGCTGAGCGTGGACGACAAAGATACTGCGACACTCAAGGGTTTTGTCGGAGCGACAGTGACGGCCGAGGGACTTTGCAGACCTTCCGCACATGGAATGCGCCGCCAGATCGGGCGGTTCATAAAAGCCGAAGACATCAGCTACATCCATATCGTGACGCCACCACCCGCCGACCCCTTTGACGTCCCCGACATCAGCACCTGCAGACAACTACAGGCTTCCGAACTTTCGTCGCTCGGCCGACGGCGCGTAGCGGGGCTGGTGATAGCCGTATGGCGTGGCAACAAGCTTCTGCTGAAAACCAAAGCCGGAAGAGTCGTCAGGGTTGACCTCGCCGACAACAATCCGCCCGATTGCGGATTGTCAATAGAAGTCGCGGGACTTCCCGAAACTGATCTTTACAACATCAACCTCACACGAGCCATCTGGCGACTGTCGCAGGAATCGCCCTTTACCGCCGAAGCGCCGTCGAATGTCTCCGCGGATGCGCTGATGTTCGACAACGAGGGACGGCTACGGATAAACACAAGTTTTCACGGGAAGCCCATCCGCCTTCGCGGCTTCGCGCGAAGGCCTTCAGACGCAGCCGTCAACGATGGACTCCTCTACATGGACTGTGGGAGATGCATCGTCCCGATAGACGCAAGTTCATGCCCCAATGCACTGCAAGATGTTGTCGCTGGATGCGAAATTGAAGTCACGGGCATTTGCGTAATGGAATCGGAAAACTGGCGATCCGATGCACCGTTCCCACACGTTCAGGGCTTCATGGTTGTCGTACGAACGCCCGAAGATGTCCGCATCATTTCGCATCCGCCGTGGTGGACTCCAGGGCGGCTGATGGTTGTGATCGGCGTGCTGCTCACGGCGCTTGCCGGAATATTCCTGTGGAATCGGTCGCTGAATCGACTCGCCGAACGGCGCGGACGCGAACTCTCGGAAGAGTCGGTCGCACATATCGCCGCCGATCTGAAGGTTGGCGAGCGCACGCGCCTCGCCATCGAACTGCACGACGCCCTTTCCCAGAACCTGACCGGCGTCTCGCTCGAAATCGCCACCGCCGCCAAACTCGCCGCGAAGATCGGGGAACGGGGAATGGGGAACGGGGAACGGGGAATGGGGAACGGGGAAGTGGGAAGAGTGGAAGGCGAACTCTCAAGCCGCAACCCTCAACACGAGACTCTCCACCATCTCGACATCGCCGCCCGATCGCTTAAGTCCTGCCGCGACGAACTCCGCAACTGCATCTGGGATCTGCGCAACTGCGCGCTTGAGGCGGCCGACATGAACGATGCCGTGCGCCGCACCCTCGCGCCGTTCATAGACGGCATCGATCTCGTCGTGCGCTTCAACGTCCCGCGCATGCGTCTCCCGGACGACACGGCGCACGCCCTTCTCCGGATCATCCGCGAACTCGTGCAGAACGCCATCCGGCACGGCCACGCCAAGAACATCAAGGTGGCGGGCTGCATCGAAGACGATCTCCTGCACGTCTCCGTTACCGATGACGGCGGCGGATTCGATCCCGACAACTGTGCTGGCGTGAAGCAGGGGCACTTCGGGCTTCAGGGCATCCGCGAGCGGGTGAACCACTTCGGCGGCGGGATGTCGATCGAAAGCGCCCTCGGCGCAGGCGCCAAAGTAACAATCTCCATTAAGTTGATAGTTGGTAGTTGATAGTTTATAGTTTACCCACCACCACCTACCCACCACCAACTAACAACTACCAACTATCAACTACCAACTATCAACTAACAACTACCATGAAAAAGACAATCAGAGTTCTTATCGCCGACGACCATGCCATGGTCCGCATGGGGCTGGCGTCGCTCCTCGAGACGGAGCCGGACATTGAAGTCGTCGGCGAGGCGGAAAACGGCGAAACCGCCATCTCCAAAGCCCTGGCGCTGAAGCCGGATGTGATCGTGATGGATCTTGTGATGCCCGGCAAGGACGGAACGGCGGCGACCGTGGAGATCATGAAAACCCTTCCCGAAACGAAGATCCTTCTGCTCACGTCGTTCGGCACTGCCGACGGCATCTCCCATGCGATAGAAGCCGGCGCATCAGGTGCGCTGATGAAGAACGCCGACTTCTCGGAGCTTGTCGTCTCGATAAGAACGATTGCATCCGGTGGACGCGCCATCTCGCCGGAGATTTTGCATTTCATGGAAGAGGATCCGCCGGTCCGCGATCTCACGCAACGGCAAAGCGAAATTCTCGCGGCAGTCGTACGCGGACTCACCAACGACGACATCGCCAAAATGTTCGCCATCCAGCGTTCAAGCGTGAAGGATCATCTCACCGCCATCTTCGCGAAGCTCGGCGCCTCAAACCGCGCCGAGGCGATCTCCATCGCCCTGCGCAAACATCTGCTGAAAGTCTAGAGTGGCGCGAGCTTGACCCACACAAAGTCGAGCTTCTCGGGCACGGTGACCTTCAGGTTTGCGCCCTCAAGGACGGCTTCGCCCCGGCCGCCGATCACACCCTCCACCTTGAGCGGACGGCTGCCAAAGATCGGCTTCAGGTCAAGCGTGTAGCCGTCATCCTCATTCAGCTCGCGGAAGAGGAGCGCATAGCCGCCCTTGCCGTCCGCCGCCTCGGAGACGAATCCTGTCCACGCCACGCCGTCCGGACGGTTCGCCACGGGGTGAAACACGCCGCCATGCCAACGCGCCCGTTCGGTCTTCCACCGCGCGACCAACGGCGCGAGCGCGGCGATTGACGCCTCCGACACGTCCGAGAGCTCCATCCACGCAAGCGGCGAAGCGGCCATCACCGTGGCGAAGAGCACGTCCGGCCTGTACTTTCCGTGGCAGAGCGGGCTGCCGGAATAGTTCTCGTGGTTCGTATCCGGATTGTTGAACTCCATGCGGAGCCGGACCGGATCGATCAGATGCGACAGGTCCCACAGGTTCTTGAGCGTGTGGTGCGGCCAGTAGATGGGCCGCTTCGTGTAGCGGTTCTCAAGGAAGAGCGGCCCGATATCCAAAAGCCCGAGAAATCCCGGACGCACCTGCGCCGTGCAGTCGAGGTCGAACACCATCGCGCCGTCCGACAGCTCCAGCATCCGGTCGAACATCATCCGGTTCCGCTGCAGCGCCGTCTGCGACAGAAGCCGCATGGAGTCCATCTTGAAGTAGTCGATGCCGAGGCGGCGGTGGTAGTCGAGGAGACAGTCCGCGTCGCGCTGCCAGTTCGCCGCCTCGTTGCTGGAGTCCGGCCCGAACCACAGACCGAAGCGCATCCCCTTCTCCTTCGCGCGACCGACGAGGAACGCGAGACCATCCGGGAAACGCTCCAGATCCTCCTTCCAGAAATCGGGATCCTCGTCCCAGTAGCCGCTCCAAACCTTCTTCTTTCCGGCATTCGCCTTCTTCTGGGAATTCGCCGTGCGCCCGTGCTGCCAGCCGTCGTCGATCTGGATCACATCCACACCGATCTTCGCGCCCGCCTCGATCTCCTTGAGGAGGAACGCCTGGTTGATGCGGCTGTCGCGGTTCCCCGCGCCCCACGTGTTGGAGAGGAGCACGCCGTCGCGTCCCGGCCGGTACGGGCGGATCGCCCGCTGAAACGCGATGACCGCGCGCTGCCGCCCCGCTTCGCCGCCACGATAGACCAGCTCGACGAGCGGATAGCCGTTCGCGAGGGGCGCCACGCCCTTGCTGCCGTTGAGGATGAAGTCATCTACACGGTCGGGGCGGCAGGTCGGCATCGGCGCCAAACGCACGAACACGAGACCGTCGCCCGTCAGCACATCGCGGCAGTCGAGCGAACTCGCGGCGATCGTGAAGGGCCAGTCGTAGTTCATCAGCAGACGTTCGTTCGCGTCCACAAGATTGTCGCGGATGTCGGTCTGGTCGAGGCAGGTCAGATCCGTCGCCTTCACATGCATCGGGCGGAACTGTATGCCGTCCGTTTCACCAAACGCCTTCCGCAACGCCGAATTGTCGTCCTGCAAAGAACCCCAGCTGCGGTCGAGGTCGTGAACAGACCGCACCGTATCCGTCCAGGACCGCTTCACGATCGCGCCCGGCATGTTCGGGAAGAGCCAGAGTTCGGCAGACCGTTCCCCGAACTTCACCTGCACGCGTACGCCCTCCACGCCCACGGGACTCCACTTCGCCTTTTCCGCCGTGACCTCGAACGCGGCGCATTTCGCGAGATCGACGGACGCCTTCTGCCATTCGCCGCCGCCCGTCGCCTTGAACGACACCGTGCGCAACACGTGCCCCTGCACGGCATACGCGCGGCTGAAAAGCCCGTTGCCGACCGTCAGCGTCTTGTCGTCCCAGGATGCGCGGCAGTCCGCCGCCGAAAACACGCCCGGCGTGGCGGCGCGAACCGCTCCGGCGGCGAACAGCGCCGCCGCGGTGAGAATGATTTTCTTCATGTTGTCTCCTTTCACGAAAAACGCGTGCGCTGACCGAAATCCGGCTGCCGCCGCCCAGCGCCTTTGCGACGGTGGCGGAACTTGCCGCCCTTCGGTTTGCCTTCCGCCAGTTCGCGGAACTTCTTGCCCTTGATCCACGGTGCCGTCGGAAGACCGTCCTTCTCCTTGCCCGCCACATCCACATGGAACGGATGGTCGCGATCCACAGGGATCGTCTTGCGGATGAAGCGCTCCACGGACTTCACGAGCACACGCTCCTCCGGCGCGACGAACGCGATCGCCACGCCGCCGCGCCCCGCGCGCGCCGTGCGCCCGATGCGGTGCACATACGACTCCGTCTCGAGCGGAAGCTCCATCTGCACCACGAGATCCACCTCCGGCACGTCGATGCCGCGGCTGGCGATGTCCGTCGCCACCAGCACGCGAATCGCGCCCTTCTTGAACC
>JAEEGL013794220.1_pt1 | contig 14095 bp, 8 predicted proteins | sample 9134231 | NCBI WGS metagenome assembly JAEEGL01 (sample SAMN16246548, study PRJNA631951) | gut metagenome | biome: gut microbiome; feature: rumen; material: fiber-attached | host: Bos | place: Iran: Karaj | collected 2018-10 | reverse complement strand
TCATGAAGAAGAATAGATTTATCTTGTTGGCAGTTCTTTCTGTCGCCGCTGCGGTCTCCTGTTCCAAGGAAGTGGATATGGAAACCCCGGAACTGCCGGGTGAAAAGGGAAATAAGACACTTGTTTTCACCGCCCATGTCGCAAAAGGCTCCTCCACGAAGACTTCTCTCAACGGCGTGAATGTAGTCTGGTCGGAGGAAGACCAGATAGACGCTTATGTTGTCATTCCCGAATTCGGGACGAGTAGGGAACGGTCTTTCCAGACCGAAGTGACCGGAGATGGTTCCATTGCCAAGTTTTCATTCAACAATTTTGGTGAGGCATGGGGGATGTCTGAATATGAAGGCCTCCAGTTAACCTGGTATGCCGCTTATTCACCTTTTTTAGAATATGATGGAGAGGATAACTTTGATGAGGTATTGGATGCGATTCCGGTGCAAATCCCTTCCCTTCAGTATGTTCCGGAAGGAGGGGGTTTTGCCGACGGGGCCAATGTCGCTGTTGCCTATGTCTCCGACCCCGACAATCTCTATTTCAGGAATGCAGGCGGTCTTGTGGCCGTAAAGATCAAGGGAGCCGCTGGCCATGAGATAGAAACTATCTGCATTTCGGGTACGGAACAGGGTGGCGGGGCCATGACGGGTCTGGCCTGGGTAAATGTCAGCAAGGCGAACACTGTCACCTCTGTTTCCTGTTCCGGTACAGATTATGTCATGCTGGCCAAAATGGACGGGGCCCCCATGGACCTTGACGATGTCTATTATGCGGTTGTCGCTCCTGGTACTTATAAGGACGTGACCATCCGCTTCACCGACAAGGATGGGTTGATCGCTACCTACCAGAAAAAAACGGACCTTGTCGTGACGAGTAACTCCAACCAACTTATCGGCGGGTTCGATATTCCGGAATCCAAGTGGACGAAGGACAATATTTTTTTCGCGGATGCAAATGTCAAGGCCTTGTTGGTCAGTAAATTCGACACGGACTCTGACGGGGAGATTTCCTATGCCGAGGCAGAGGTGGTAACCTCGTTCGATGGATTATTCTCTGACTGTGGCGTTGAATCACAGGAGTATTCCGATGAGAAGAAACCTGTGATCACATCCTTTGACGAATTCCAGTTCTTTACGGGCATGACAAGTTTGGAGGCGAACGCATTCATTGGCTGCGATAGACTTGCTTCCATCGTCCTTCCGACGTCGTTGACCGAGATAGGGAAAAAAGCCTTTTCCGGATGTAAAAACCTTTCCTCCATTGCCATCCCCGATCAAGTGGAAATCATTGAAGAGTACCTGTTCTGGGGTTGTGACAAGTTATCCCACGTGTCTTTACCCGACGGACTGAAATCCATTGGTCAATACGCATTCGTCGGTGCTGCCTTTACATCCATCGAGATTCCTGAAACGATTGAATCCATTGGAGAATATGCTTTCGCAAGTTGTTCTCTCCTTCAGGAGTTTCAATGGCCCGAGACGATAACAAGGGTTGAAAGAGGAACGTTCTCTGGATGTTATGATTTGGCCGCGTTTGACTTTACGGGCATAGAGAGCATTGGACCGGAAGCGTTCAGGTCCACCGGACTGACGGAGATTCAGTGGCCGAGAGATTTGGATACCGGGGAGTTGTTGATACAAAGCATCGGCAGCCTGGCATTCATGTCGTGCCATATAGAGACGCTGGATTATCCGGAGGTATGGGACATGGGCATAGGCGTATTCGAGCACTGTAATTTTTTGAAGGAAATCAACTTCCCTGAGGAGGTATCTGAAATCGTAGAAAGGACATTTGCAGAATGTTACGGACTTGAGTCCATCAATATTCCCGGAACCATCTGGGGGGGGATCGGCACGAGGGCGTTTTATCGTTGTTCCGACCTGAAAAACGTGACTTTGTCTGACGGAATAGGGGGAATCGGGGATGAAGCTTTTGCAGAATGCACCCAACTCAAGTCCATCACCATTCCCGGGTCCGTGTCACGTATTGGTGAAAAGGCTTTTTACAAGTGCAATGGGTTGGTATCCGTGATTATGAATGATCTGACTCCGGAGGAAGAAGAGGAATACGGAGATGAAGTGGCAATAATCATTGGGAAAGAGGCTTTCGCCGAGTGTTCGCATCTTAACTCGTTTGATTTTCCTTCCCATTTGAAGGATATCGGCGATAGGGCGTTTACCAAGACAGGGTTCACCAAAGTTTCCCTTGCCGACGTCCTTGATCTCAGTTATCTCGGGTACGGAGCGTTCTCATATTGCTCTTCATTGAGAGAGTTTGATTTTCATGAGTTTGGGGATGATAATTGGAATAGAATTGATTTCGGAGACGGTGCTTTCGAGCATTGCGAACAACTTGCTTCCATTACGCTTCCGGAAGGTGTCTGGGGGATTCCTGTGAGTTGTTTCGATGGATGCATCCGTCTTGAATCCATTGATTTGCCCAAAACAGTCTTCTATATTGAAAACTATTCGTTCCGTGATTGTGCATTGACTTCCTTGACGATTCCGGGAGAACTAATGTCAATCGCGGGCAATCCATTCCTGGGATGCTCGAGTTTGACATCCATTACGCTTTTGATCCAAGAACCTGTTTTTGAAAACTATTATTTGGCAGATAATGTTTTCGCAGGGATATCGGACAGTTTCAGGATTTATGTTCCCGCAAATCTGGTCGAGGATTATAAGAGCAACATGTACTGGGGTGTCTATGCCGACCGGATCGAAGCCATCCCTGCCGAACCGTAGTTCATTCCTGACTGAACGAATACGGCTTGTCTTCAGGAGCGGAACCTTGCTGCAGGGCGGGTTCCGCTCCCATGTTGAAATGCAGTCTGGCACCTTGGACCAGGTCGTCGTGCTCCAGATAATGATGCGTCCAGTTCCTGCCGTTGAGTTTCATGGACTCCACGTAGAAGGCCTCGGCACTGTTTTCCGGGGCCTCGACGGTGAACTTCGTTCCGTCGGGGCGCGTCACCACCGCTTTCTTGAACAGCGGGGTGCCCAGCGCGTACTGGGTGCTGGCGGGGCAGACAGGGTAGAAGCCCAGGGCGGAGAAGACGTACCAGGCCGATGTCTGCCCGTTGTCCTCGTCGCCGCAGTAGCCGTCCGGCGTAGCGCGATACAGGCGGTCCATCGTCTCGCGGATGCGCCGCTGCCCCTTCCAGGGCTGGGAAGTCCAGTCGTACAGGTACAGCATGTGCTGGGCGGGCTGGTTGCCGTGGGCGTAATTGCCCATGTCGGCCACCTGCATCTCGGTGATCTCGTGGATGCGGAAGCCGTAGTAGCTGTCGTCATAGACCGGCGGGACCACGAATACGGAGTCCAGCATTTCCACGAAGGCTTCTTCGCAGCCCATCATGTCCTGGAGGCCTTCGATGTCGTGGAAAACGGACCACGTGTAGTGCCAGGCATTCCCCTCCGTGAAGGAACCGCCCCACTGGTAGGGACTGAAGGGTTCCTGGAAGGATCCGTCGGCTTTCCGGCCGCGCATGAGGAAGAATTCGTCGTCAAAGACGTTCCGCCAGTTGCCGGCCCGGGCGGTCCATTTGTCGATTTCCTCCTGCGGGCGGCCCAACGCCTTGGCGATCTGGAGGATGCACCAGTCGTCGTAGGCATACTCCAGCGTACGCGCAACGCTCTCATGGATGCCCACGTCACAAGGAATATAGCCTAGCGTGTTGTAGTACTCGTGACCCAAACGGCCGGAGGAACTGACGGTCGGATGGACGCTCTCCGTGCCCAGGACGATGCTGTCGTAGAGGAGTTTCAGGTCCTTGTCGTTCACGCCTTTGACGATAGCGTCGGCCACGACGGAGGCGGAGTTGTTCCCCACCATGCAGTTCCGGTGACCCGGAGACGCCCACTCGGGCAGGAGTCCGCTTTCGCGGGCGATGTTCGCCAGTCCGGCCTGGATTTCCGCATTGACATCGGGATACACAAGGTTCAGCAAGGGGAAGAGGGCGCGGAAGGTATCCCAGAAGCCGGTGTCGGTGTACAGGAATCCTTTCTCGACCTTCCCGTTGTACGGGCTGTAATGGATGGGGTTCCCGTCGGCGTCGATTTCATATAACTTTCTGGGAAACAGCACGCTGCGGTACAGGCAGGAATAGAAGGTCCGGTACTGGTCAATCGTTCCGCCCCCGACTGCGATGCGCCCCAGGACCTCGTTCCAACGGGCCCTGGCGGCATCCCGTACTTCGTCGAAGGACTTGCCGTCCACTTCGGCAAGGTTTCTCGCCGCCTGGTCGGCGGAGATGAAGGAAGAAGCCACACGGGCGCAGACCTGCTCGCCGCGGGCGGTGGCGAACTCCACGACCGCCATCGCATGTTCCCGGGGCCGGTCTTCCGGATATTCGCATGCGTTGCCGTTGTAAATGTTGAAGCTTTCGATATCCTTGTCGAAGACCACGGTGAACCAGTTCTTGAAGTCTCCTTCCACGCCGCCATGATTGTTGGTGCAGTAGCCGATGACCGTCCGCCTGTCTTTCAGTACCTTCACGTAAGACCCGCCGGCATAGGCGTCGATGACCACGCCCGAAGTTTCGCTTTCCGGGAACGTGAAGCGCAGGATGGCGGCCCGTTCGGTGGGAGTGATCTCGGCCCGGATGTCATGGTCGGCCAGGTAAACGCTGTAATGATAGGGCTTTGCGGTCTCGCTCTGATGCGAGAAGACGCTGGCGCGCTCTTCTTCGCCGGGCTTGGAAACGTCCCGGACCGGCATCAGCGAGAAGGCGCCGTAGTCGTTGATCCACGGCGAAGGCTGGTGCGTCTGCTTGAACCCTCGGATCGTGTGGGCGCCGTAGGTATAGGCCCATCCGTCCCCGTTCCTGCCCGTCTGCGGCGTCCAGAAGTTCATGCCCCAGGGAAGGGCGGTCGCCGGATAGGTATTGCCCGTGGACAGGGTGAAATCGGACTGGGTGCCCACCAGGGTGGAGACATAGTCGACAGGGTCGGTGATGAGTCCCTCGTGGCCTTGATTTGTGCATGCGGCTACCAGGAAGACAGTGATTATCAGTAACTTTTTCATTCGGGCAGGCTGTTGAGGAGTTCAAGTTTGCCTTCGTTCACGAGTTTGACAATCAGTTCGCCGAAGAGGGTGTTCGCCCAGGCGAACCAAGGGCGGGTGAAGTGATTGGCATCGTCCTTATGGAAGGATTCGTGCATGAAGCCGGTGCCGCCGTCGGTGTTGATCAGTTGGTAGATGCATCCGAGGATTTCTCCGTCGCTCTCCGCCGTGAAGGCTTTCATCATGATGGACATTGGCCAGACGTAATCCGTGCCTATGTGCGGTCCGCCGATCCCCTGTCCGGCCTTTCCGTCCCAGAAATAAGGGTTACTTTTACTCCAGACCATCCGGCGGGTGTTCCGGTAGATGGGGTCGTCGAGCATCGCCGGGTCCAGATAGCCCAGAGAAAGGAGGGAGGGGACATTGGCATCGTCCATGACTTGACAGGAGCCGAAGCCGTCCACTTCATACGCGTAGAACGGGCCGGAGCACTGGACCTGGGTGATGGCATACTGATGCAGGGCCTGGTCCACTTCCTCGGCGAGGCGGGTGCATTCTTCGGCGAGTTCCGTTTCGTCATTGACAGTCGCCAGAATCTCTGCCATCTTCCGTAACGTCATGACGGCCATGAAGTTGGAGGGAATGAGGAACTCGAAGGTGGTGGCATCGTCGGACGGGCGGAACGCCGATGCGATGAGGCCGACGGGATTCACCGGATTGCCACGGCCGTTCACGCACTTGGTGTCCAATTGACGGTCGGTCACGCGCAAGAACGTGTAACTGCCGTGACCTTCCTTCCGCTGCTGTTCTTTGAATGTGGCAAGGATGGTTTTCGCCACCTGCAGCCAGCGTTCGCCGAAGACGGAGGAATCGCCGGTTTTCTTCCAGTAAGCATATGCGAGCCGCACGGGGTAGCAGTGCGAGTCAATCTCCCATTTACGCTCCCATACATACGGGCCGGGCTGGGGACGGTCGCTCTTGTTGGCCGGGCCGACGGGTTCCACGTTGAAAGCATTGGCGTACGGGTCGATGAGGATGCATTTGAACTGGCGGTTGATGACGCCTGCAATCATCTTGCGGAGGCTTTCGTCCTTATCGGCATAATCCACATAGGGCCAGACCTGGGCGCCGGAATCGCGCAGCCACATCGCCGGGATGTCGCCGGTATAGACATAGGTGTCGGGCTGGCCGTCCTCGTCCTCAGCGTAATGGACGGTGGTATCCAGGGTATTAGGGAAGCATTTCCGGAACATCTCCTGGAGCTTGGGATGCGTGATTTGCGCGGCGATGGCCTCCGTCACGGAGTCGATGGCCGGGGAGACGAAAGTGCGTTCCTCCACGGGAGGACGGTCGGTGTACAGTTTCAGGGCTTTTTCCTGCTGCGGCTTGGGTGCGCAGGCGGCCAGTGCGAGGAGGGACAGGATCAGTGCTTTCGGTGGTCTCATATCGTTTGTCGTATCATTCCCATTCGACCCGGGACCGGTCCAGCCGGATGCGTTTCGGCGTCCCGGCCTTCCCGGTGAGGGTGTAGGCGTGCAACTTTTCCGGCGGAAAGTACTTCGAGAGGGCTGCCGCCAGGTTCGCCGCCTTCTCGTGGATGGAGTTGTCCCGGGGAGCGACGAGGCGGTCGATGCTCGCCTCGATGTCCGGTCCGCTGGGACGCCGGGTAATGCCCCGGTACAAGTCCAGGAGCTCGTTCCGATAGTCCTTGAGGTCTCCGAACCGGATGCCCTCCGGATGGCGGAGGAAGAGCAGGAAAACCGTCTTCACGAGCGGCCGGAGGCGGATTTCCGTGTCAAAACGGTCCGGAAGGAGGATGCGGTAGTCCTTTGTGACGCGGATCCTTTCCCCGTCGTCCGTCCCTTCGAGCACTTCGATTTCAGCGAGCCGTTTCCGGATCAGCCCCATGGCTTCCAGCAGGGCGGCCGCGTCCATTCCGTCCACTTTTTCGGCCAGGTAATCCACGGCCGGGTCCTCCAGGACCCCGCCCTCCAGGCAATGCCGGAGCCAGAGTTGTGCCTCCCAGCCAATCATCAGACGAATATACGCATTTTTCGCGGTCCGGCCTTAAAAAAGCCTGCAAGCCTTGCAGGAAATCCGACATTGCAAGCCTTGCAATCATATCGTCCTTTCCTCTTGCGTTCCCGAACTTTGCGAAAACGAGAAAACGACCATGTTACAGTTCAAACCTTATCCTTCTATCGGGAGCCATACGGACACGGGCTGGATGGCCCTGGTCCGGGCGGCAGTGCCGGCCGAAACGCTTTTCGCCGTGCAGGAGAAAGTGGACGGGGCGAACGTCTCCTTCCTCTGTGACGACCTGGAGGTCCGGATGGCGCGGCGGACGGCCGTCCTGGATCCGCAGGAGCCTTTCTTCGGCTTTCAGCAGGTCCTCGAGCGATACTCGGGGCACGTCTATCACATCTACAACCGGCTGCGGCTGTCTTATCCGGAAATGACCTCCATCGCGGTCTATGGGGAACTGTTCGGGGGGCGTTATCCGCATCCGGGCGTCGCGCCGGAACCGCAGGACTGGCCCGTGCAAAAGGGCATCTGGTATATCCCCGGGCACGATTTCTATGCCTTCGATATCTATGTCTTCACGAAGGACGGTGGCTTTTTTCTGCCTGTTCGGGAGGCGATCGACCTGTTTGCAGCCGCCGGATTCCATTATGCGCACAACCTCTTTACCGGCACGTTGGATGAATGTCTGGCTTACCCTTGCGATTTCCCGACTATGATTCCCTCAGAGTACAGCCTTCCGCCCCTGGAGAACAACCTGTGCGAGGGCATCGTTATCAAGCCATTGCGCCCCCTCGTCCTCCCGGATGGCTCCCGCATTGCGGTGAAGGTCAAAAACCCTGCATTTTTATCAGGGAACAATAAAAGTTGCAATATCTGATAACTTTTGTTACATTTGCCATGGCAGACAGAAGGATTGTGACATTCGGCGGCTATTTCGAAGCGTTCATTGCTACATTGCCGGAGCGGGTAATTCAAAAGATTGATTATGGATTGGTCCTGCTGAAAACCATGGATCGTTTACCCGCCAAACATATGAAGTATATTGAAGACGGGATCTTCGAGTTGAGGACGGAGTTTGAAGGGAATTTTTACCGGACCTTCTTCATCTTTGAAGGAAATCAAATTGTCGTACTATTCAATGGATTCCAGAAGAAGGGGCAGCGGACACCGAAAAAGAGATAGAAAAGGCTAAACGGATCAAGAGGGAATATGATGGAAGAACACGTCAATAACGATAAGCTGCGCAGTTATGATGCTGTGCTGGATGCGAAATATGGCCATCCGGGTTCGCCGGAACGGATCCGGTTTGAAGAAGAAGCCTATTCATTCTATTTCGGACAGGCACTCAGGGATACCCGGAAAGAGGCCAAGGTTACGCAGCTGGAATTGGCCCGTAGAGTAGGGACGTCCAAAAGCTACATTTCCAAGGTGGAACACGGTAACATACTCCCGAGCATCGGGGCCTACTGCAGGCTACTGAATGCGCTCGGAAGAGATATCGAGATTGTCAAATTCTCCAGAACTTGATTACTGCCACTTGATGATTCCGGCATTCACGAGGGCGTCGTGGGAAATCCGGTAGTTGGAAACCTTGCGGTTGCCAAGGCGGACCGTGGTACCCTTTGCCGGCTTGGCCTTGGCCGTTTTCGTCACTGTCAGGGCCTTGCCGCCGGGGAGGTCGATTTCCACGCGGTCGAAGACCGGGAGGGTGAGCGTGTAGGATGGATCGCCCGGGCAGTCGGGGTAGAAGCCCATCATCGAGAACACGGCCCAGGCCGACATCGTGCCAGTGTCGTCGTTGCCGGGGATGCCGTTCGGAGCGTTGTGGTAGTGCTTGGCCAGGAGGTCATGCACCGTGCTCCAGGTACGCCACTGTTCGCCCTTGACCCGGCTGTACAGGTACGGATAGGCGATGTCCGGCTCGTTGGCGGGGTCGTACAGGCCTTCCGCAAAAACCCGGTTGAGTGCCATGACGAAGGCCTTGGAACCGCCGGCAAGGCGGATCAGTCCGTCCACGTCGTGCGGTACGTAGAACGTGTAGTTCCAGGCGCTTCCTTCGTGGAAGCCCGGAACGGGCTCGAAGTTCTCGCCCTGGCGCGGATTGAACGGCGTGAGGAAGGTGCCATCCTTCTGCAGAGGCCTCAGGCAGCCAGATTCGAGGGACCAGTAATGCTTGTAGCCCTGCGAACGCTGGCGGTACTTGGCGGCATCCTCGGGATGACCGAGGGCTGTCGCCAGGCGGGCGAGGGCGGCGTCGGCCATATAGTATTCCAAGGCGTGGGACACGGAATTGTCACCGGAGAAGTCCTGGGCGAACCAGCCCAGCGGGATGTATCCCCGGTCGATGTACGGGTCGATGTCCGGCCGCATCCGGTTCTGTCCGCCCGGGGTATCGGCGCTCTTTAAGAAAGCCTCATAGGCGGTCCGGACGTCGAAGTCCGTCAGGCCTTTGAGGTAGGTGTCAGTGATGACGGGGATGGCCGGGTCGCCTTCCATCGTGAAGGTTTCGCGGCCGTAGAGTTCCCATTTGGGCATCCAGCCCCATTCCCGGTACATCGCCACCATGGACCGCACCATGTTGATCTGCCTTTCGGGATAGACGAGGGTCAGGAGCTGGTGCAGGTTCCGGCAGGTGTCCCAGAGGGAGAAGACCGTATAGCGGTGCTGGCCTTCGGGAACGCGGCCCACGCCGCGGGCGCGCATCTTCAGCTGCGCCTGCCCGTTGCGGCCGGTCGCAATCCTGTTGCTGTTCACGGCGGCCGGATTGCCGAACTCCATCAGGGGATACTCCCCGTTCACGTCCTCCAAGATATTGGGATGGATGAGGGTGTGGTACAGGGCCGTGTAAAAGACGGTTTTCTGCTCCTCGGTGCCGCCTGCCACCCGGATACGGCCCAACTGCTCCTGCCAGGAATGCTGTGCCTCAGCGGCGACCTTGTCAAAGTCGAACCCCGCCTGCTCCGCGTCCAGGTTCATCCGGGCATTGTCGATGCTTACGAAAGATACGCCCACCTGTACGAGGACCTGTTCGCTTTCGGCCAGGTTCTCGAAGCGGAACCAGTAGCCGATGTCGTCGCCGGACAGCTCCCGGGAATAAGCCTCGTACAGCTTGTAGCGACCCGCATCGGCATCCCAGGCGGCCTCGGCCGTCATGGACCGCTGCTTCTTCCAGTAGCCGCTGCGGTCGGGAGCCTTGCTGACGCGCAGGACGAAGTACATCGGGAACACGGCGTTCCGGTTGTAACAGAACGTCCCCATCAGTTTGGATCCCTCGATTTCCGTGTCGGAAACGCGGCGCACGGTGGCTCCGGACTCGTTGGTCAGGCCTTCTCCCAGGTTGACGAGGATATTGCCCGCACCGCCCGGGAAGGTGTAGCGCTCCAGCGAGGTCCGGGTGGTGGCGGTAGCCTCCGTCAGGATGCCGTTCAGCAGCCGGTTCGCGTAGTATCCCGGCCTGGCCGTCTCCTCCTCATATTCAACACCATACGCGTGATAATCGACCTCCAGCGGGCCCGCCGTGGGCATCGTCAGGATGGAGCCCAGTTCCGGACAGCCCACCCCGGAAAGGTTTACGTGGGCGTAACCGGTGAAGTAACGGTTCTCCGCCACGTAAGGCGTTGACCACCAGCGGCTGTCCTTGTCCCAGACATTGAGGTCAGACCCCATCACGTTGAACGGCGTCACGCTCATCAGGCCGTTCGGTGTCACGGCGCCGGGATTGCACGCGCCGAAATTGGTCGTGCCGATGAACGGGTTCACATACTCGGTCTGGGCGGAAAGGGAAAGGGCCAGGAGCGCCGCGCTCACGAAGGTCAGGAGTCTACGCATGGAGTCTAGTGTTATCATCATTCAAAAATACGAAAAACCCGGATAATAACAAAGCAGGAAGCCCCGGAGGGCCTCCTGCCTTGAAAGAATGGTTTTAGAAACTATTCGCCTGCCGGAAGTTCGCAAATATTGCCGTCGAAGTCCACGCGGGCGGCCTTGAAGGAATCGCCCAGGGCACGGACCTGACGGATGGAGGAACCGTCCATCTGGCTCATGGAATCCCAGTCGATGTCGTTGTTGCCGGCGCGGTCGATCATGTAGCTGTTGTCCGGCTCATCGGTGAAGCGCCAGTAGCTGAACAGGCCTTCGGAGTTGGAAGGTACGTCGCAAAGACCGGCCTTGATCTCAGACTGGCTGCGAGCCACGGTCCACACGCGGACATAGTCGATGAAGCCGTCGAAGAGCTGGGCGGTGCAGTAACCCGTGTCATCCCAACGCTCGTCCCAGGACATACCCCACTCGAGACGCTCGAAATTGAAGGACTGGTGGGAGTTCATCGCATAGGTATTGATGAATTCACCATTGTCGTAGACGCTGATGTTCGTGCCGTCCATCACTACGGAAAGGGTGTGCCACATGCCTGCTTCGAAGATGTAAGGAGCGGATTCGCCCTGCTTGGTGACCTGCGGCTCGCTGCCGATCAGGTAGCTGGCGGAGAGGTGGAGCTGTCCCTTGCCGGCATTGTTACCGTTGGAGAAGCGGAGCATCACGCCATGCTCGCTCCGGTCCTCGACCGCACCGAGACGGTTGGGCATGCCGGGTTCGTGCCAGCTGTTGGCATAGAAGTGCCACTCGATGGTAGCATTGGAGAGCTCGGTAGGATTCTCGAGCAGCCAGTTCTCGGAGAGTTCCGGGGTAATCTTGAACACCTTGCCGGTGAGGGTCTCGCCGCCGGGCTGCGGGCCGGGACCGGGCTCGTCGCCGCTGCCCTTCTCGCGGTAGCAGATGCCTTCCATGCCGGCGTCGGCGAGGGTCTTCCAGGCGGCTGCAGCGGCATCGCCGTTGTCCTTGCGGTTGTCGTTGCCATCCCAGCAGTCGGTGAAGTCAAGGCCGAGGCCTTCGTTCTTGGCGGCGGCGTTGGCGATGTACTTGTCCTCCTTGCCGTCGAAGACCCAGTTGGCCTCCAGGCCTTCGGCCTTGTCGGCGGGCACTTCGCACAGGGTGGCGGCGATGTCCTCCACGCCGAGGGCGCGGCTCCAGACACGGGCGTAGGCGATATAGCCGTTGAAAGCCTGGGAGCGCGGCCACTTGCTGCCGTCGTCCCACGTCATGGACAGGTCGAAGCGACCCAGTTTCCAGGCGCCGACAGGTTTGGCGTCGTAGGAAGCGACCAGTTCCTCGTCGTCATAGACATAGACCTTGGTACCGTCGCAGACGATGGAGAGCGTCACCCATTCGCCGGTCGGCCAAACGTACGGCTTGCCGTCCTTGCCAACCTGCTTCTGGCCCACGCCGAGGAAGTCGGCGTTCAGGCACAGCTGGCCGTCGGCGTCGCCGGCGTTGGAGAAGCGGAGGAGGAGGGAGTTGGATTCATCGTACTGGGCGATCTCGCCGAGACGGTTGCAGTAGAGGGTGTAACCGCCTTCGCCCTGGTCCTGGAACTTGTGGTTGTTCCACTTGTTGGACCAGAACTTCCACTGGAAGGTGATGGCGGAAGGATTCAGTTCGGGGCCATCCTGCCAACGGAAGGTGGAGTTGATCTGATAGTTGGACATGTCGAAGACCTTGTCCCAACCGGCCGGGGTGTACGGCTCCAGTTCGGGGGCGGGCTCTCCCTCGCCGGCTTTCTGGGCGATGGGGATGGTCTGGAGGACCTCTTCGGTACCGGCGCGGACGATCTTCACTTCACCGGTGCGGATTTCCTCGGTGGGGTTGTCGTCAACCTTGAGGACGATCGTGTAGTTCGTGGCGCGGGTCTCCACGAAGTGGATCCAGTCCACCTGCGGCTTCACTTCGAAGTCGAGGTTGGAGACGGCGTGGGCCTCGACGGTGGCGTCCTTGGCCTCGGCGACGTACTCGATGCTCTCGTCGGTGATGTCGAAGATGTCCGGTTCGGCTTCGGCGCCGAAGGTGAGCTTCACGATGGAGGTCAGGCCCACCTGGGAGTCGGCATAGGCGAGGGCGGAACCCTTCGCGACCGCGAGCGGGGTGACGGTGATCTTTTCGGCATCGACCGTGGCCTCAAAGTTGGCATCGGTGAAAACATCCACGACGGTGTTCGCCGTCTTGTTCTCCACGGTGTAGGGGATTTCGATCGGATCGGTGGTGGTCACGGCATACTGGGTCTTCGCGATGGCGAGCTTGAACGCCTTGGCAAAGGGAATCTCGATGGTGCTTCCGTCGTCCATGGTGAGGACCACGGCCTTGTCGGTGACCTTGATGTCCTTGAAGATGGCATCGCCGAGGCCGCCGCCCATGGCGCCGACATCGGTCTTTTTGCCATCCACGGTGACGAACAGATGACCGTTCTCCACGGAGAAGGACGGGGTCTGGCCTACTTCGAGGTCCTTGCCGTCCACCTGGATGATCTGGCCGTTCAGGGCCCAGCAGAGCTTACCGGCCGCGTTGCGGACAGCGGAGAGGTTGGTCTCGGCGCCGGCGCCGGAGATATGGAAGGAGACCACCCGGCCGGTGGTATAGGTGACGGTCACGCCGACGACCTTGCCTTCTTCGAAGAGTTCCTCGACCTTCTGGACGAACATGCCGTCGTTGGTCGCACTCTGGATGGCCAGCATGTTGGCTTCCAGGTTTCCTACCTTGGTCTCGAGTGTGGTGACCCGGTTGCGGAGCTCGGAGTCATCGTACTCCCGGGTGCACCCCACGAGGAGGAGTCCCAGTGCAAAAGCTGCAAGAATTCTTTTCATTGGATTATCGTTTTGTTATTATTGTGCACACTTGTTCTTTTCGTCCTTGACCCAGACGATGGAGGCCCCGGCTTCGGGGGTGGTGACGTAGTTCTGCTCGTCTTTCTGGCGCTCGGATTTATCCCAGTCCATATCGTTGCCGGCGACGGAGTCGTGGAAGATGTGGCCTTCGCCTTCGTTCATCTTCCAGTAGCCGACGAGGCCTTCGGACTTGGGATCCACGGAGCACTGGGTGGAGGCGATGTCACTGGCGCTGCGGGCGATGTTCCAGATGCGCATCTCGGCCATGCGGCCGGTGTAGCTCTGGGAATTGCCGTAGCCGCCCCAGGACATGCCAATCTCGAAGCGGTTCAGGTTGAACGCCTGGTTGCCGGAGACGG
>JAEEGL012108355.1_pt1 | contig 14095 bp, 12 predicted proteins | sample 9134231 | NCBI WGS metagenome assembly JAEEGL01 (sample SAMN16246548, study PRJNA631951) | gut metagenome | biome: gut microbiome; feature: rumen; material: fiber-attached | host: Bos | place: Iran: Karaj | collected 2018-10 | reverse complement strand
TCTCACCTTTAATCCGCAATACAGAAGTCCGGAAAAAGGCAAGTACAGACTGTATATTCCAAATGAAGAGATTAAAGAATGCTTTAAATCAAAGATTCTTAATTTCTATAAGAATAATACCGTTATAAAAAACCGCACCGAGGATTTGATAAAAGGATTGTTCACGGGGGATGCAGAATTAGTTGAAAATAGTCTCAGTGGTCTTCTAGCCAAATATGTATCCATAAGGGATTTTTCCGTTAATGCTCCTAAAGAAAACTACTACCACGGATTCGTGAACGGACTCCTGATAAACGCCACCTCCTACATGGAGGAACACAAATCAAATATGGAGTCAGGTGACGGCTATGCCGATATTATAGCCATCTCTAAAAGTGATGATACTGTAGTGATTTTAGAATTAAAGCATACTGATAAGCCTTTCGGTACCAAAACCACGCTGGCTGCCGAGGCCCTCGAACAGGTGCTCAGGGTTAAATATGCTGATACCTTCATTGACAATATCGGAATAAAGAATGTATATGCATACGGCATCTGCTTCTATAAAAAGAGCTGTGCCGTTAAGGGACAGAAGCTGAAATGATAAATCTTAATATCCGGATTTGTTTTATTTCCATCAGCTAATGAATGTTTTCCGGATATATTTTTTCTACAGAATGAAGAAAGCCGGTCTCAGACCGGCTTTCTTTTCATAAAAATCAAATCTTCACACAGGATCAGGCGATTTTAGGAGTTCCGCATACCACATCAGCACACTGGGCCCGGTTGCGCATAAAATGATCCATAAGCACCAGTGCAAGCATAGCTTCAGCAATCGGAACAGCTCTGATACCTACACAAGGATCGTGTCTACCCTTGGTAACGATATCAGTTTCTTCTCCCTGAAGATTAATTGTCTTTCCCGGTATAGTGATGCTTGAAGTAGGCTTAAGAGCCATTCTGACGACAATATCCTGACCGGTACTGATACCGCCGAGAATACCGCCGGCATGATTGGTAGTAAAGCCGTCCGGAGTGAGAATATCACGGTGATATGAGCCCTTCTGTTCAGCTACAGCCATTCCATCACCGATTTCCACGCCCTTTACAGCATTGATTCCCATCATGGCATAGGCAATTTCTGCGTCAAGACGGTCAAATACCGGCTCACCGAGTCCTACCGGAACTCCGGTTGCTACCACCTCCACTGTTGCCCCAATAGAATCGTGTTCCTTCAGCAGTTCATTCATAAATTCTCTGACGTCTGCTACTCTGTCGGCATCACAGAAGAAGAACTCATTATTGCGACTTTCATTTCTGTCAGTCTTCTGAGCTTTAACAGGTCCTATGGATGTGGTATAGCCGGTTATCTCAATACCGAATTTTGTTTTCAGATATTTTTTGGCAATGGCGCCGGCAGCCACTCTCATGGCTGTTTCACGGGCTGATGAACGACCGCCGCCGCGGTAGTCACGGATACCGTATTTCTGAAGATAGGTATAATCAGCATGTCCCGGACGGAACATCTGAGAAATGGCCTGATAATCTGAAGAATGCTGATCCACATTGTCAATAACCAGACCGATAGGAGTACCAGTGGTTTTACCTTCAAACACCCCGGAGATTATCTTAACCTGATCAGGCTCTCTGCGCATGGTAGTGAACTTTGATGTTCCCGGACGTCTTCTGTCAAGATCCGCCTGTAAATCCGCCTCACAAAGCTCAAGTCCTGGAGGACAGCCGTCAACGATGGCAGCGAGACCGAGGCCGTGACTTTCGCCACAGGTGGTTACAGTGAATAGTTTTCCAAAAGTATTGCCGGCCATTATTTATTTCTCCTATACTGCTCAAAAGATGGCGCACATTCAATTAAATCATCATAAGTCATCACAAACACCCCGTCGCCGCCGTTTTCAAATTCAACCCAGTTGAAATTGACTTCAGGAAATTCCTGCTCCAGAGCTAAACGGCTGTTGCCGACTTCCATAATAAGAATACCTTCATGATCGAGGTAGTAAGGAGCCTCAGCCATAATTACCTTAACCAGATCCAGACCGTCATCACCCGCTTCCAGTGCAAGGCGCGGTTCAGCATGATATTCAGGAGGCATATCGTCAATATCCGCAGCATCAACATACGGAGGGTTGCAGATAATCACATCATATGATTCCTGCTCACTAAGTTCATCAAAAAGATCACTCTTAATAGGTACAACTATGTCCTCAAGACCGTAATTATAAATATTTCTGGTACATACATCCAGCGCATCATTACTGATATCAACAGCGTCAATGGCAAGATCATCGCTGTTTAAGTATTTATTGGCACAGGCAAGAGCTATACAGCCTGAACCGGTGCACATATCAAGAATACGGCGCGGTGTTTTACTGTAGTACGGAGCAAAACCATTCTTAATCATTTCACCTATCGGTGAGCGCGGAATAATTACTCTTTCATCAACATATAATTCGATACCGCAGAACCAGGCGCGGTTAGTAAGGTAGGCGGTCGGAACGCGATCATGAACTCTCTTGTAAAGAGCTCTGGCAATATTCTTTTTCTCTCTTACGGTGAGACGGGCATTCATGGTTTCAGGATCCCCCGGAGGATCAAGATTGATTAGACAGAGAACCAGATAAAGAGCCTCATCCCAGTAGCTGTCTGTACCATGACCTAAAAAAACATTGCTGTCGATAAGGTAGCTGGTAACATAACGGACAACATCATTTACAGTTTCCAGTTCACTTACAATTTCTGCTTCGACATCTTCTGGAAAACCTTCTTTACAGAACCTGCTATTTACTTCAATCTCATTAGTGTCACTCATAATTCACCTTAAAACATCAATCTTGAATCAAAATACGGTATGCCGGCCGGAGCTTGTTCTATATTATTAAAACAACATCTTAAAAAAAAGCGCCTAAAGAGAGCATTAACCTATGTGTTCCTTTTTCCCCGAAAACCGCGAAATTTCTCCATTCAGTGCCAGTATAACGGGCTAATAGTTTATCATTTCAGGCCGGACAGAGCAATTAATATAGAAGATACAGACAAAAGAGAAGCCCTGCCATACCGCTTCCCCTTACCACCTGTTTTTTTGTTTGAGATGAAGATTTCCGGTATTCTTCATCTCAAACAAAAAAAGCACGCCATGGTATACACAGCGTGCTTTTTCAATAACTATCAACAGACTAGCAGGACTTACTAGTTTCAATATAGGTATTAAGCTCCCTTACGGTATCACGATGCTTTTCATCCGCCTCCGCCGGCATCACAATACTTCCGTTGTTAAACTCGTACGCCCCTCTTCCATGAATATACAGTCTGCCTTTGAAGAATGTTCTTACATGCTTGGCAATCATTGCCGGACTGTACTTTTTAAATATTCTCATACATTAATCCTGTGACAAATTGTAAAAATGATTGACCTGTTGTTATTATTATTATCATCATAAATCAGACAGTTATACCTGCATGCAGACAACCGGTAACCAACCGGAAAACAATTAAAATCTGCATTCTACTGTCTATCCGTTTTAATACTTATCATAAATATAGACACTTTACTGCATAAAAGTTCAACATCATACTGAAAATATTTGATGTTATGAATAACATCAATGAATAACTACAACCTTAAAAGATGTTTTTTCAAAATACTCAGCTGTGCTACAAACCTTACACGCTCAAGGTTCCATACGCATTAATTATAACAATTTAGTCATTTATAATATGAGATCTGAATAAAACTTTACTCTTAAAAAGATCGCAATAATTAAGACACAGACAGGAGTAATATACGTTATCGCCTACATTAGGACACGAAAGAAAATACAGTTTGAAAACACCATGTAAAACGAGCCCGCCGTTTCTAATATAAAAAAAAAGAAATATTAAAATACATCAATTCTCAGTGTAAAAATCCCCCGGTACACAAACATCTTCCATTCATAAAACCACAGAAAACTCACTGATAAAACAGAACTGGAGAAAAATTATGTCTATATTTTTTCCATCAGATATAAAGCTGTATTCATAAAAATTGGGGCCGCAGGTAATTGGATAAAAATCACACAATAGATAATATTTTTGACAAAATGATAATACAAAACTATACCAATAACACATTTTTAGAATTTCAATTCTTATCAGAATGATGTTATATGCTATATTCTAAAAAAGTTTTGCAGGCCTCTTGGTAAATAATTTCATAAAAGGGGTGTGTAAATATGAGTGATAAAAACAGATGAATTATACCGATTCCAAGGTATAGAAATACTACTCAAATAGGGATAATTATAAATGTCCAATGATGCTATTATAAAAGTTCGCGACTATATGAATAAGAATATAGTCGGTCAGCCAGAACTGGTTGATGGTCTTTTGACTGCATTGCTTGCAGATGGTCATATTCTTGTAGAAGGTCCTCCAGGATTGGCAAAAACAAGAGCTATCAAGCTTCTTTCTGAATGTATCGAAGGTAGATTCCATCGTATTCAGTTTACTCCTGACCTTTTACCGGCCGACCTTACAGGTACCGATATATACAGACCGCAGGATGGTACATTCGTATTCCAGCCGGGTCCTTTATTCCATCACCTGTTGCTTGCGGATGAAATTAACCGTGCTCCGGCAAAGGTTCAGTCAGCACTTCTCGAAGCGATGGCGGAACGTCAGATAACCATCGGTCGCAAGACCTACCAGTTGCCTGATCTCTTCCTTGTAATGGCTACTCAGAACCCGCTTGAACAGGAAGGTACATATCCGCTCCCTGAAGCACAGTTAGACCGTTTCATTATGCATCTGCAGCTGAACTACCCTGATCAGGGCACAGAATTACAGATTCTCAGACTGAATCATCTGGAATCAAAGCATGCAGCCAAGGAACAGCCTCCTGTAATTACTCAGGTAGAATTGTTTGAAGCGCGCAAGGACGTTCTCTCCGTAACAATTCCGGATATCCTTGAAAGCTACATAATCAACTTAACCATGGCCACAAGACGTCCATACAGCTACGACTCAACAGACTTAGCCCGTTGGATCAGCTGTGGTGTTTCTCCAAGAGCAACAATGGCATTGGCAAACTGCTCAAGAGTTAAGGCCTGGTTAGACGGCCGTAACTACGTTGCACCGGAAGATATTCAGTACTGTGTATACCCAGTATTCAGACACCGTATCTTCCTGTCAATGGAAGCAGAAGCAGACAGAGTTGATGCTAACCGCGTTATAGAGCTCTTGACCAAGAAGGTTGTTGTAGGTTAAGCCCTGTTTAAATAAGCCGGACAATTTATTGTCCGGCTAATTAGGGCTATGCTGCTTTAACCTGAACTATAACAACAATAAAAGGATAAACTCAATGCCTAATGGGATTGAACTTACATTCGAAGAACTGATTCAGGTTCCTCCTTTAACTCAGTTGCTGCCAAACACCATGGTGGCAAGTCAGCGTTATGGCATTTTACGTTCCATCAGTAAGGGACGTGGTATGGAATTTTCTGAAGTAAGGGCATACCTTCCCGGGGACGATATCAGAAATATCGACTGGCGAATCACCGCCAGAACCGGACGACCTTACACCAAAATGTTCCGTGAGGAACGCGACCGTAACGTTTACATCATTCTGGATCTTGACCCGGCCATGTACTTCGGCTCACAGGGACAGTTAAAAGCCAGACTGGGGGCACTCATTGCCGCCTCCTGCGCCTGGCAGGCTCTGGAAATGAAAGACAAGGTAGCCGGTATGATTATTCTCGGCAACACTCCGATAAGACACCAGCCTGGCGGTATGCGCAAGGATGTTCTGGCATTTATTCAGAAAATCTACGATGCCTACCAGATCGGTCTCAGAAGAAAGAATTTCGACTTCAGCCTAGGTGACGGATTAAAGCTGCTGGTCAATCACACCAGACCGGGCAGTGTGTTCCACATCATCAGTGATTTCTACAGACTTGACGACAACTCAATGCTCTATTTAAGACGTTTGAACAAGTCTCACACGGTGAGAACATACCAGCTCTATGACAAGATCGAGGTTAATATTGAGGGTAGCGGAACCATAGGGATCGATACCGGTTCATCTCAAGGCTTTATCAGTTCACTGGACAGTAATTTCGTAGAAAATTACCGTCGAATTGGTTTACACAGAATACATCATCTTGACCGAATGCTTTCAGAAACATCACAGAGAAATATCTGTATCGATGTATCAGAAGCCCTCGGTAAAAAGAAAGAGGAATAAGCCATGAAATTTGATGTTACACTGCTTAGAGATATTCATACCGGTGAACCTCCGGTTGATTTCTCATACGGATTTCTGTGGTGGATAATTCTCTTAATTATTCTTGCTGTTGTCGGTTACTCTGTGTACAGACTGTTACCTTTATTCGCCGCTATAAAACGCCTTAACAAGATTGATCTGAATAATGAAGCTTTTATTCCGCTGATCAATTACTGGCTTAAGGAAACCGCGCTAATCATGTATCCAAGAGATGTCGTTGCTCCTTTATACGGCCTCAACTGGTTGCGTTTTCTTGATCAGACAGGCAATACTCACTTCGAAGATTTCTCTCATGCCTGGGAAAGTGTTATCTACAACTGGCAGAACATGGAAGTCCGCATGGAGGAAAAGAAAATGCTTGTTAAAGAATGCAAGAAGTGGATATATTCCAACATAAGGAGGAGAATATGGTGGAAAAGCTAGGATTAGGTTCTTGGTGGTGGGTTTTTCTTATCCTTGCCTTTCTGCCGTTATTAATCCGCTTTCTCCCTGGGAGAAGCAAAAAGGATGAGTTTATTTACATTACCTCTCTGCCGAAAATTCTCGAATCAGAACCTAAAAACAAGGTGTATATGATCTTCGGTTTTGCCTATTCAGCATGGATATTTTTAATGATTGCCTTAATGCGTCCGGTTTATCATGACACTCCGATCGTCATTGAACAGCCGCACAGAGACATCATTCTGGCTCTTGACCTGTCAGACTCCATGGAAATCATGGATATGCTTGACAGCGAAGGCCACGCCTTACGTAGAATTGACGTAGTAAAGGATCAGGTAAGAGAATTTATTCTGTCAAGAATCAGAACAAATTCCAATGACCGTATCGGCATCATTCTGTTCTCGGATCAGGCTCACGTACTCTCCCCCCTCACCTATGACAAGGGACTGCTTCTGAATCTGACTGAAGAAATTGATCCAAAGCTGGCCTCAGGACCTCTTACCAATATTTCTGCAGCAATCAATATGGCTATCAGCCGTTTTGAAGAGGCAGGAACCAACAAGAAGATTCTGATTCTGCTAACTGACGGCAAGAATACTGTTGAGGGAATGACCCCGGCTCAGGCTGCCAATAATGCAGCAAACCATGATATGAAGATTTACACCATCGGCTTCGGCTCAGACACCAGCACTGAAGATTTTGATGATGATGACAATTTAAGCGGCGGTAGTGCTGAAATTGACGAAAACACCCTGCAGGCAATTGCTAAAATCACTCACGGCAACTATTACCGTGCCCGTGACAGCAAGTCACTGCATAACAGATATCAGGAAATCAACTTCAATGAAACATCTGAGGAATCACCGCTCTCATTTCAACCTGATATAGAGCTTTATCAGTTCCCTCTGCTCCTGTCTCTGCTACTTTCAGTTGCAACCGGTGTTATAGTAAGGAGAACAAATGGCTGATTTTACTCTCTTACGCCCTTGGTGGTTAATTATGCTGTTGCTGCCGTTGATGTTTATCTACATCGACTTCGCAAAGCATTACAAACTGCAGAATTTTATCAACGAAGATATAATCAATTATCTTAAACCTAAGAAGATTTCCAAAAAGGATGTCGTTGAAGACGAGGATGAGAATATCGATTCAATAGGTGAAGCGGTAACTACTGAAGAACAGAAGATCCTTATCAGTAAACCGAAACTGTGGAAAAAGTTCGGCTGGCTGATGATCCCGTACTTCTTCGGTGTGTTTGCACTTTCCGGTCCTGCCGTATCACAGGATTCAGAACTCTTCCAGAGTGATGAAAACTGGGTATGGGTTGTTGACACATCTCTATCAATGCTGGCTAAAGACCTTAATCCGAACCAGAGCCGTTTCCAGCTTGCAAGATTCAGTCTGATAGAGCTTCTGCACGCTTCCAAGTCTCATCGTCATATCTCTCTGGTTGCTTTTACAAATCACAGCTATGTTGTTTCACCTCCGACTGATGATTCAACCACCCTGCTGTATATGCTTCAGGAACTGGATCCGTCCATTATGCCGAGAGAAGGACAGGGTTCAGATCCGATTGAAGGTCTTACTGAAGCTGTCAAGATTCTGGATCAGGACAACAAGACCCCGGGAAACATTCTTCTGGTTATAGACAGCATCAGTGAGGACATTGATGAGATTGCCCGTCTTACTGAGTTTATTAACAACTGTCAGTATCCGGTCTATATCTATGCCATAGGTACTCCAGGCGGTTCTCCAATTCAGATTGATAACAGTTACGTCCGTGATAAGAACGGTAATACTGTTATGGCCAGAACCAACTTTGAGCCAATCCACAAGCTGGCAAAGGATACGGGTTCCAAGGTTTACTTTGAAATGGATAACGAAGCGCCTCATCTTGAACAGATGTACTCATACAGACATCCTAAGTATAAGGTCACCGACAAGAGTAAACATACCCACAAGGATATCGGATACTACTTCATGATTATCTGTCTTGTTACTGCAGTATGCTTTGTAAGAAACTACTTCTTCGTTATTGCTCTTGCCTTCACCATCACTGCTTCTGCTATGCTCTCCCCTACCGAAGCCTGGGCAGACGATGATGACGTTGATCCTAAATACATCAACTCACACCCTAATGAATACGGTTATGATCTGTTTCAAAAGGGGGAAGTTGAGAGGGAAAATAAGAATTACGATAAGGCCAAAGAGTACTATGAGAAATCACTGGTTCATCTGAAGGATCATTTCTGGAGAGGCAATGCCAACTACAGACTCGGTAAATATGCCGAAGCCGCATCCGAATACGGCAAGTTAGGCAATAATGCTGAAGCCAAGTACAATATCGGCAACTGCTTTGTCAACCTGTATGATCCGGAAGTTCCTAGCTCAAGCCTTGACGATGCCATTCTGGCATATGATCAGGCACTGGAGCTTGATCCGAACCATGCTGACGCCAGTATGAACAAAACTGTAATCATTGAGTTTCTCCGCAAAAAAAGAGAAGCCGAGAGAGCCGAACAGGAAGCCAGAGCCAAGGAAAACAACCTGACCGGAACTACCTCAGGCGGTTCAGGATACCTCGGTCTGCAGAACAGCCTCAGCGGTACAACCCTGTTACAGCGCAGAATGATTCTTCAACAAAGTAAGAAAAACTACAAAACGACGGAGCAGAAATGGTAAAGCTTAATTTATTCTTTAAATTGCTGATAGTTGTCTTGCTCTGCACCTTCGGCGGACTACAGGCAGCTGTCGCAAAAGAGGATACCACAGTAAAGGTATCTACCGAGCGTGAGATTTTAAGCGGCAAATCCTTTAATCTCAAGGTTATTGTAACCACAGATAAGGTTCTGACCGCTGACAGCATCAGCTATCCGGACTTAAAGGAAAAGTTTCAGGTGGGTAACTTCAAGTTTACCAAGGAACAGTCTGAAAAAGATCCTTCAATGAATGTGTATAAATGGGACTTCCCGCTGCTCTCCAGCAAACCTGGTGTTATCAGCGTTAATCCATTTACCTTCAATAATACAAACATCAAGTCCAGCTCTTTCCAGATTCAGGTAAAGAAGCCTGCAACCAATGAGTATGCCAAGCGTTTCATTAAAACAATGCTGCGCTCACCGAAGGTATATGAAGACCAGCTGGTAATGTACCGCGTTGAAACCGATATTCTGCCTGATGTAAAGATTCAGACATACACTCCTCCTAAAGCTGAAAATGCCCGCATTGAGCTTTATCAGGAAAAGGTAATCAGTCGCGTGAGCAAGGATAACTCCCGTGCCAACCCTATTTACAAAACCCAGATTCGCGAATATAAGATTATCTTCAACAAGCCGGGTCGTCAGGTAATTGAAGGTCCTTCAATTTCCGGGATAATCAAGAGTAGCAACAAGTCCTTCATACAGAGCGGTGAAAATCAGACTATTGAGGTTAAACCTAACCCGGAACATAATCTGGTTTCAGACAATGTTACCGTTCACGTTCAATGGACTCCGGATGATCCTACCGTTAACGTAGGACAGGCTATTACAAGATCCATCACTTTGAGAGGCCATAACAACGCCATCTCCCAGTTCCCGGATCTGTCAATTCCTGAAATGCCTAACTACGATATCTATGTGGAAACAACCAAGCAGACTGAAAAGCTGATGAAAAACAAGACTTTCATCTCCACAGTAAGTATCAAGCAGGTGTTTGTTCCTAAGAAGAATCACGATACATTTGAAATTCCTGATCAGACTTTTGTGTGGATGAATCCAAACAATAATGAAAAGAAGGAAGCAGTGATCAAAGGGGCTCAGTACGAGGTTTCCGGATTCAGTTTCAATGACTATATTCCTAGAGACCCTCGTTACACCCACTGGATCTTCATGTCAATCTTCGCCTGTATCTTCCTAGGGATCTTCGGCTACTACAGTGTAATATGGTATCGTGAACGTGTGGGCATTTACGGCAAACTCCATCAGCTCATGGATTACCGCAGTTACTGGAAGCAGTTACGTAAATCCTGGTCTAAGAATGATCCGTACCAGACAAGAACCGCCATTCTGGAGTGGGCACAGAAGCGCTGGCCGCAGTACACCATAGTTGGTTTAAGTGACTTACCGTTCTATGCCAACAATAAACAGGCCTTCGATAATCTTTCCGCAGCCTGCTGGTCTCCTGATAAACAGGCCTGGAATGATTCAGAAATCAGAAAGGTAATCAACAGAAACAAAGACTACAGGAAGCCTAAGATTAAACATGGCATCAACCCTTACGGTCTGAATGGTGAAATATACGAAACCGTTACTCAGAAGATGAAGTAACCGGTCGCCGGATGAGACACCCAGTGTTATAAAAAAGGAGGTTCAGACCTCCTTTTTTAACATATGATATTATATGACTTATACCGGCAGTCTATAATTACCCTGATGCTCCGGATTGCCTGTTCCGGTCACCCTTTATCTAAACAGCCTTGCGAGGCATTTATTTTTAGCATTTAAATGATGGAAAGATGTATGAACGACTTCATTGAAATATTAACCAGTTTTAAATTACTAAAAAATGCCGTGGCCTCTCTGGATTCCTCTCAGCTTGCTGATGTTATCAACCGGCTCCAGAAAATCTATGATGAAAAAAAAATCGTTGAAGAACTGGACGCCAGAAAACGTCAGGAACGGGAAGAAGCATTAAAGGCCATAAGAAGCATCATGGCAGAGAACAGACTGACAGCAGAGGATTTAAGCCTTCTCGCTGAGGATACCGCCGGCGAAAAGACAGTCAGAAAAAGAGTGGTTCCTCCTAAGTACAAATTCACTGATGAAAACGGCACGGTTATGACCTGGACCGGACAGGGAAGAACTCCGCTTGCTTTCAGACAGTGTATTGAACGGGAAGGCAAGTCCATGGAGGACTATTTAATCAAACACGAATAGCATCGTTATCAGACTTCCCTGCACTGATAGTCTGTCTCAGTTTTTCTGCTATAATAAACCGCAGTTGCGGATAGCGTTGCAGGTTCACGGTTCCCGCTACCAATAGCATAAATTATAAAAGAGATTTTAATATGAAATACCGAATTATCGACATCAGCTGCTTTCTTATTTTTTTTGCAGCATGTGTTTACTGCACCTCGTTTTACTACTACCCTACTGAACTCATGTGGGCTCCGGACAATTACGGATGGCTCTACTATGCAGACTATCTTTTCGGGAACTTTACCCATTTTAATCTGCATCACCTGTCTGAAAATCTTATCGGTCTTTTCATTATCTGGTTTTTCTTCTACAGTTCCAGTGTTGACGGTTTTCTGGATAAGACAGCCAGTCTTCTGGTATCAGCACTCAGCGTTACCATCTGTCTGTATTTCTTCACCAATATTGATGAATACGGTGGCTTAAGCGGTGCACTGCACGGCATGGTGGCCTATGCAGCATTACTCCGTTATATTAAGGATCGTGATATAAAGGGATTCTTCCTTCTCGTGGGTCTTGCAGCCAAACTCTGCGCTGATTATTTCCTGCCGGAAAATCTTTCCTTCAACGAGCTTTCTCAGAAACTTTACGGCGACACCGTATTACTGGAAAAATTCCTGGGATCTCAGCATGATATTCATTTCAGTGTATGCAAAGAGGCTCATCTCTACGGTTCTTTAGGCGGACTTGTGTTAGGCTTTATGCGCTACTTTTTTACAAAGAACAGAGATTTCGTTGTAAGCCGTTCAATTGACGGTTAAGTTCTCTGTCAGATTCAACTGCTGATGCAGACAAATGCAAAAACACCGGATTATCTCATATAATCCGGTGTTTCTTTTTATCTCTGTAACTGTAATAGATCTTCAAAAACAAATCTGATTTAAGACATGAACCGGATGATGTTTTTTCTCATACATCCTCTTTCAGAAAATTGAGGAGACGGATTATCCTGAACCGGTTCGTACAATATTCTTAATTCCGAATCACTGCCTCATATCAGAGATTGAGATTCTTTAATGATTCATTGATAGCACGGAGAGCCTCTAGAGGCTTGTCAGCTCTGGTTATAGGTCTGCCGATTACGAGATAGCTTGAACCGTTTCTGATGGCATCCTCAGGAGTAACAATTCTAATCTGATCGCCGGCATCAGCAGATTTTGGTCTGATTCCCGGTGTAACCAGCTTAAAGTCAGAGCCTAAACTGTTTCTTAACATTGATGCTTCTCTGGCGCTACATACAACACCGTCAAGACCGCAGTTCTTAGCCAGAGTGGCAAGACGGAGAACCTGCTCATTAACATCACAGGTAATGCCGATACTTCTCAGCTGTTCTTCATCCATACTTGTCAACACGGTAACACCGGTTAAAAGCGGTCTGTCTTTACCGTACTGCTCTAATGATTTAACAGCTGCCTCCATCATTTTAAAACCGCCAGAGGTATGAACATTAACCATCCACACACCTAAATCAGCCGCAGCGGCAACTGCTCTGGCTACAGTATTCGGAATATCATGAAACTTTAAATCAAGAAAAACCTCAAACCCGAGGTTATTTAACCGAGTTACAAACTGAGGTCCTAAATGAGTAAACATTTCTTTACCAACTTTGAGACGGCATTCTGATGCTGAAAGCTCGGAAACCAAAGCCATTGCTTCTGATTCTTTCTCAAAATCCAATGCCACAATAACCTTTGGATCATTTACCACAGTATTTATAGAACTCATAAAAAACGCCTCAAACATGCAAACTTATTTATAAAAACAACCACCTGAATAAACGGAACATTCTGCCTCTACGAGACAGTACCGGCTCCGGATATCATGAAATCTGCCACTTCAGTGTCAGACACTCATTTCAGAAATGACGTAAAACTTAAGCTTTTCCCCTTAAAAACCATAATCGCCGGTCGAACAGGTATTGCGACCTTAGCATAAGTATAGAGTCACCTCTGAACTCTGCCGGCAAAGCCCCCATGCCCTGTTACTACTTTAGTCCTGACGGCAGACAATTATTTTGTCTGAGGATATTTTACAAAAAAACGAGACGGCGGTTATATGACGGTTAAAGCCATATTGAGCGAGATTTTATTATATTCGCCACTGTTTGTAAACCACATAAAAATCAGTGCTTAAGTTGTCACAGCATGATTAAATATCGTTTAAAGAAATGGTAGAAATTAAGCATAAAAGAATCTGATTTACACCTTTTGCAGGTTAAGTCCTCAATAAATAACTTATGATTTAAGCATAATACAGAGTGCTTTTCTTTGGAATAATTGACAAACTTTGGTTTAACATATAATTAAACTGATCCCATAAATCGGGTAGCAAAGTCTGACAGGTAGAAGTTATGTCAGATCCTTCTACCCTGACATATTCAGGGATCAGATATATGAATAAAGCATTGACCGACCAGCAGATAAAAATCCTCAGTGAGAGACCT
>JAEEGL011960318.1_pt1 | contig 14095 bp, 10 predicted proteins | sample 9134231 | NCBI WGS metagenome assembly JAEEGL01 (sample SAMN16246548, study PRJNA631951) | gut metagenome | biome: gut microbiome; feature: rumen; material: fiber-attached | host: Bos | place: Iran: Karaj | collected 2018-10 | reverse complement strand
GTAAGGGCAATGATTTCTGCAGTCATATTTTCAAAAAGATTAGAAGCCATACCGGTTGCTCCAACACTTCCGATTTCTTCTTTATCAACACAAAGACAGCAGGTTGTACGCTTTCCGGCTCTTATTTCGAGCATGGCGGCTACAGAGGCATAAGCGCAGGAACGGTCGTCCTGTCCATAGCCTAAAATCATTGAGCGGTCGAGACCCATGTCACGGGCTTTTCCAGCCGGTACAATTTCAAGCTCAGCAGATTCAAAATCTTTTTCTTCAATACCATACATTTCCTTCAGGAGGGCGAGAACAGTTCTTTTGCTTTTTTCTTTAAGATCTTTCTTTTCTTCCTTTGAAAGATTTTCATCTTTTGGAGCAGGAGAAACAGAGCCCATGATTACATCAAGATCTTCACCTTTTATAAAGTCGCTTGCCTTTTCCTTCATCTGGTCCTGGGCAAGATGAGGGAGGATATCAGAAATGCAGAAAACAGGTTCATCATTGTTTTCGCCGATTACTACGTTCACGCTCTTGCCGTCTTTTTTGCAGACAATTCCGTGAATGGCAAGAGGAAGTGTTGTCCACTGATATTTTTTGATTCCACCATAGTAATGGGTGTTCATATAAGTTATACAGTCTTTTTCATAGAAAGGATTCTGCTTTGCATCCAGACGAGGTGAGTCTATGTGGGCGCAGAGAATGTTCATTCCCTTTTCAATCGGTTCAAAACCAATTTCGAAAAGTCCCACAGCCTTGTTCATTTTTGTGATATAAACCTTATCGCCAGGGCTCAACTTTTTAAATTTGGAGATATCTTTATAGCCGTTTTTCTGAGCCATTTTAAGAATCTGCTCAACGCATTCGCGTTCTGTTTTACCATTGTTCAAAAAGTTTTTGTAATCTACGATTAACTGTTCGTTCATAGCGGTTATATCCTCCTAAAAAAATAACCGATAAACGGGCTTGTTAAGGCTTTAAGCGAAGCGTGCCTTGACGAGTCCGTTTATCACGGTGATGTTTTTTATATTTTACCAACCGATTCTCTTTCAATAATTCCACACTGCACAAAATAGTGCTGTGCTTCAAAAGCATCAGGTTTGTTAATTTGATTCAGAATAAGCTCGGCAGATTTTCGTCCTATATCATAAAGTGGAATTTCTACAGTGGTAAGAGCAGGCTTAAGGTACTGTGACATTGTGCGGTTATCATAACCTGCTACAGAAATATCTTTTCCAGGGACCAGTTTTTTTTCATAAAGATAATCATAAACTCCGGCGGCCATAAGGTCATTAAAGCAGAAAACGGCAGTGTAGCCGGAGCCTTCAAGCAGAGCCTTTGCATTTTCGTAACCGGATTTGCTGTCCCAGTTTCCATATTTAATATCAGAATCTTTTACCGAAAGAGAAGCTTCTTTCATAGCCTTTTTAAAACCGTTAAGGCGTCGTTCTGTATGAATGTTTGTTTTAGTACCTGCAATTACAGCAATCTTTTTATGGCCGTTGTTAATAAGGTGTTTTGTGAGGTCAAAGGCAGCCTTTTCATCATCAAATTCAACTGTAGAAATGCCAGGCTGTTCGGTAAAGGCATAGGAAATTACAAGGGGAACATTCAGATTTTCCGGAATACACGAAATACTTCTTGCATGTCCGGCAACATAAATAATTCCATCAACCTTTATAGATTCAAATTCGTCAATAGACTGCTGAACCGATTCCTCGTAGTCCTTGTTGTGATACCATTTTGTTCCCCATTTTGAATAGAAACGGAGATTTTCAAGAATAGCCTTATAATGATGTTCATCAAAATAGGACATTATACCATCAATAATGCTTGTAGAACTGAATTCAGTAAGATCATCAATAATAATTCCTATGGAATTTGTTTTTGAAGCCCGGAGCCCTCTTGCCATGTAATTTGGGCGGTAGCCTCTTTTTTCGACAACTTTTAAAACACGTTCTTTTGTTTTTTCAGAGACATTTGATTTTCCATTGAGAATGTTTGAAACAGTTGTTATGGAAACGGAACATTCTTCTGCTATTTTTTTTAAGGTAACCATTTACTTTCATTATAACGTTAAATATAGACAACTGTCAAAATGTACGATAAAATGGAATTTATGAAAAAGATAGTAACATTAGTTTTTTGTTTTTTAATTTCTTTATCAGTTTATGCTCAGTCAGCTGACGTAATAACTGAAATGTTGGAATCGGAGGAAGCAACTTTTGGACAGGTGAGTTATATCGCTGCGGTTCAAAAGAATCTTGTAGGAGAAGATGCTTCTTATGAGGCTGCAGTACAGGCTTTGTATGACAATGGTCTTATTCCGAATTATGAAGATCCTTCGGCTGCTATTCCCCTTGTAGACATTGCTTACATCTATTCCCGTTTATGGGAAATAAAGGGTGGACTTATGTATCGTTTGACAGACGGTTCTCCGCGTTATGCCTTTAAGCAGTTTCAGGCGGATGGTGTTTTAGGCAAAAATCAGGATCCTTCAGATACTGTTACAGGAGCTAAAGCCTTAAGTATTTATACTGCCTGTGTAAAAAAATACAGTGAATTTGATATTAAATCTGTTTCAATGGAGAGTGAATAAAAATGAAAAAGATTATACTTACAACAATTATTGCCGTTTCCTGTGCTTTTTCTTCATTGTTTGCTTTTTCCTGGAGTGGAATTGTAGATAACGGCACAAGATTCAGCACTAATCATGATTTTTCAGAAAACTTTCTGAACCAGTCAAATGGTGTGCATTTAGCTGTTAATTCACATCTTAATGAAAGCGGAAACTTCAGATTCGCAGGAGAAGGTCTTTACAGATTTAAGCTTAATCTGGATCTTAAGAGAAACGATTCTGATATTAAACAGATTGCTGACTGTACTCTGGCAAAGTTTTCTTTTGATTTGCCTATGGATGGTGCAAGCTGCAATGTAAGTCTGGGCCGTTTTAAGTATTCTGATTATTCAGGTTCAGTTTTCTCTCAGACAAGCGATGGAGCCTATGTTTCTTATGATACCCTTAAATTTAAGGCTTCTGCCTATGTTGGTTATACAGGCTTTTTGAACAGACTTAATGTTTCAATGGTTGAAAATGAATATAAGAAGAACGACCAGTTCTATGCTTTGTGTCCAAAGTATATTCCACTTCTGGCAGATTTTTCTTATAAGGCACTTTTTGAATCACAGACAATAGGTCTTCAGGCAGCTTATTTCCAGCCTGTTACAGATGATAATACTCAGAAGGCTTATGGAACTGTCTCTTTAAATGGTCCAATCGGAAATGTTGCCGCTTATGCAGCAAAGGTTACCCTTGGTACAGAAAAGTTTGAAAATCTTATGCTTGATGCCAAGCTCGATGCAGATTACTACATCAATACTAAGGCAAAGATTTCTGCCGGAGCAGAATATGTTTCTGGAGAGCAGGGAGATATAAAGCCTTTTGTTACAATTTCCGGACGTTCATTTGGAACAGCTCCTGTTTATAATGGTGTTATTGTTCCAAAGTTTGGCCTTGCCTTTGCTTCTGGTAATTTCTATGCAGCTGCAGTTGAAAGAATTGTTATCACAATGCCTAAGGATGAGGCTAAGCTCAACGGCTTTGATACTTCTATAAATGTAGTTTATAACGTGTTCAGCGATCTTCAGATAGGTTGTGATGCGGGTGCTTATATCTGTAAGGAAGTTAAGGAATTAAGCAACTACTACGCAACATTAAATGCAAAACTGGCATTCTAAATCATACGGAGGAAGAATATGAAAAATATTAAAGCTTTACTGATTACAGCGGCTTTCGTAATTTTAGGTTCAAGCGCTTTTGCTGCCGATGCAACTGTAACCTTTGTAAGTGGAAAGGTTGAGGTTCAGCGTGGTGGTAAGTGGGTAGCCCTTCAGAAAGGAGACACCCTGTCAAAGTCAGATACAATAAGTACAGGCTTTCAGTCAGAAGCAAAAATCAAGATTCTGGATTCTGTTCTTTATCTTGGTCCTGTAACCAGAGTTACTCTGGAAGAGCTTTCTTCTTCTGATCAGGCGGACAATGTAAATGTATATTTGAAGACTGGTGCAACCCGTTCGCAGGTAAAGCACGTAGACAATAAGCGTGTTAATTATCAGGTTCATACAGCTGTTGCGGTAGCGTCTTGTCGTGGTACCGGCTGGGGTATGGATGATGCAAATAACGTAGATTGTTATGAGAATACAATTGCTGTTTCTTATTACGATCCAAATGTAACTGAATTAGCAGGAAACCTTTATGGCGGCGATGACAAAAAGCCTTCAGGTCAGGAAGGTCGTCTTGTTAATGCTAATCAGTCTGTTCAGGTTACAGATAATAATTTTGTTACTGATCCTATGAATGTAGTTGACCAGACAATTAATGACATTAGCGGTTCAACAGGAACTGCTGCTTCTAAGGAATCTGTTGGTGGAACAAGTTCTTCAGGCAGCGGAGTTGACAGTTATGTAGTTGATGGTGGAACAGGCGGAAGCGGTTCTTCTTCAAATACTGTAGTGGAAACAGCATCTGTAACAGTCTTTGTTGAACTTGAAGATGACTAATAATTGAGTGTAATAACAGTTAAAAATCTGAATTTTAAATATCCGCAGAGTGATGCAGCGGCCCTTTTTGATGTCTCTTTTGGCATTGAAAAGGGCTCTTATGTTGCTGTCGTTGGTTATAACGGCTGCGGCAAGAGTACGCTTGCAAGACTTTTATGCGGACTCGAGCTTCCTTCTTCCGGCTCAATCCAGATTGAAGAAAATAACAGAATTGGAATTGTTTTCCAGTCTCCTAAAGACCAGCTTGTAAGCGGAATTGTTTCCCGCGATACAGCTTTTGGAGCTCAGAATCTGGGGCTTTCGGCCGGCGAGGTTGAGCTGCGTGTAATTGAATCCCTGAATATTGTTGATATGCTCGACAGAGCAGAATCTTCCAGTTCGGCTTTGTCTCTGGGGCAAACGCAGAAGGTTGCCTTAAGCGGTGTAATTGCAATGAGGCCGGAAATTCTTATTCTTGACGAAGCGGTTTCTATGCTGGATCCTGCATCTCGGGCTGAGATTCTTGACTTTATAAAGTACTGGCATAAATGTGGCAATACAATTATTCAGATAACCCATGATATGGAAGTTCTCCAGGATGCAGATACTGTACTTGGAATGGAAGACGGGCATTTATTTTATTATGGAACAAAAAGGGCCTTTTTAGAAAATAAAGAAAATGTAGAAAAGCTTTTTGGTCAGCCGCTTAAAAAGTGCAGAAGAAAAGACCTGTCGCAGAAAGAAAGCCTTCTTTCACTCAAAAACTTAAGCTACGTTCATGATAAAGATGAGCAGCATGGTGTTTTTGACCTGAACCTGAATTTTTATAAAGGAAGTCTCACAGCCCTTACAGGAGCCTCAGGGGCCGGTAAGTCTACTCTTATGGAATTATGTGCCGGCCTGCTTATTCCGCAGTCTGGAGAGATAAGGTTAAGCGGTGGAGAAGATGTACAAAGGCCTGTGCTTGCCCAGCAGAATGCTCAGGCAGCTTTATTCGAAGCCTTTGCAGCAGATGATGTTGCTTTTGGTCCGCGCAATCGTGGATTCAGTGGAGAAGAACTTTTGCAGACTGTAAAGACTTCAATGGAGGCAGCCGCTCTGCCTTTTGAAGAGTTTGGTGAAAGACATACCTTTGAGCTTTCCGGTGGTGAGCAGAGGCGGCTGAGTATTGCGGGTATTCTGGCCCTTAACAGCAATATACTTATGTTTGATGAACCTACTGCAGGTTTGGATAGCCGTAGCAGAAATGAGGTTATGGCTTTATTGAGACAGCTGGCAGAGGAAGGTAAAACCGTAATCTTTAGTACCCATAAAAGAGATGAGGCTGACTTTGCCGACCGCGAAATTGTTGTTAGGGAAGGACGGGTCGAAAGTGATTCTCTTACAGAAGGTAAAGTAATTGAACCAATGGAAACTGCCTCTTTAATTGAAGGGCTGAAAAAGCTTTCACTGGGCTTGTCGCGTTCTCGTCAGAGTAAAAAAAGTTCTGTGGAAAAATTGCCGCCTGCGCTTCGTATTCTCCTTTTTACTGCGCTATTTGTTTTTGCGCTGGCTGCACGTCCCCTCTGGCTTTGTGGCCTTGCGCTTTTTACCGGCCTGCTTTACTGCCTCTTGTGCGGCTTTTCTTTACGCCGTCTTGTTATTTCAAGCTTAAAGATTCTGCCTTTTCTTTTATTCTTCAGTATCTTCCAGATGATTTTTCATCCGGCTTTACCAGATGAACTTCGTTTTACAAGCTGGAGGTGGTTCATGGTAACACCTTCAAAGCTGCTTTTCTGTCTTGCTGCGATTCTTCGTACAGACGCAGCACTGGCTTTCATTTCAGGCTTTTTTGTTTCAACTCCGGAATACGACCTTATGGACGGTCTTAATATTCTTCTTACTCCGCTTCGTCTTTGCCGCCTTCCGGTACGATATTTTATTCTGATTCTGGAAATAATTTTCAGGTTTATTCCACTGCTGGTAGATGAGGCTGTGGCGATTTTGAAAACTCAGGCTATCCGCGGGGGGCTCGGAAAGGTAAAAGGAAAGCTTGCAAAAATACGGGCTGTAGTTCCGCTTATTGTTCCGCTTGTAATTCAAACAATAAAACGTTCCGAGGCTCTTGCAGATGCAATTACTATGAGGTGTTTTAAATGAAAAAGGTAAAGGGCTTCAAAAATGATTTTAAGCTTTGCCCTATGTGCGGCAGTAGAAAAATTGAAAATCACGAAGACAGAAAATGGCTTTGTCCGGATTGTGGCTTTGACCTTTACAATAATGTAGCTTCTGCAGTAGGAGTTATAATCCGTGACCGCTATAATAATGTGCTTTTTGAAATCAGGGCAAAGGAGCCGCGCAAAGGTTTTCTTGCAGTTCCCGGCGGTTTTGTAGATTTTGGTGAAAGTGCAGAGGAAGCAGCCGTGCGCGAGTGCCGTGAGGAAATTGGAGTTGCCGTTGAAGGTGTTGAGTTTTTATGTTCGGCTCCAAATATCTACGAATATAAAAACATTGAATACAAAACCTGCGATATCTTTTTTACAGTTGACCTGCCACCACAGTTTGAAACAATTAATGACTTTATAAAAAGTCTGACGGCAGAAGAAAGTGAAGTTTTGGGTTTTACTTCTTGCAGGGTAGAAAGTCTTGAGGATATAGAAAAAATTCCGCTGGCCTTTGAAAGCGCAAGGTATACACTGCGTCAGCTGGTTTGTAGAGGTAAAAAATGAAGTTTAGTTTAAATTTTATTTTATTCGCAGTAATTCCTTTTATTCTCATGCTTGCCTCAAGCATCTGGATGCCCTTCTGGAAGGTTAGGGTACTGAAACAAGCCGGAGAAAAAATTCTACCGCTCGTAAAAAAGAAATCGTGGCTTAATCTGCTGGAAGTTCCTCTTGCTATAATTATTCTGATTCTTTCAATTTTATTTGATTTCGGAAAAATGAATTTTGTAGTTCCTTATTGTGCTGTGCTCGGACTTTTTATTTCCGAAAAAGAAAGCACCTTTATTCCCATTAATGGCGTTTACGAAAAGCTTGTGATTGCAGGTTCAGAGATTATTTTTTTTAAGGACATAATCAAGATTTTTGATTCTGATGCTAGCATGCCTGATTATGTCATTAAAGTTCAAACAAAGCGTGGCACACGACAGATAAGCTTGAGCAATTCCAATGAGGCGGAAGAAGTAAAAAAGGTATTGAAGGCTATTTGCAAAGATATTCAATAGTAAGACAGGCTGTGGCAAGAGACAGACACTGTTTTTCTTTTTCAATCTGAGCATTACAGCGTTCAATTTTTGCAGAAAGTACTTCTGTTTCAGAACCGTATCCGGAATCAAAAAGCTGCTGCTTCTGTGCAATTTTTGCATCTGCGGCTTCAATCTTAAGCTTCTGATAATCAATCTTCATTGTGCAGACCTGAGCTGCATTCCATTGAGAATTAAGAGTTTTACTGAGAGAAGAACGTGCATCCTCTTTGTTGATTTGAGAGCTTCGCAGCTCGCTGGCTTTTCTGGAAACATCTCTAAGTCTTTTTCCGCCATCCCAGATAGTAGTTTTCAGACCAAGCGAAATATTAAGGGAATACTCTTTTTTATCTTCCCAGCCTTCCTGAATGAAAGGAAAGCGGGAGTCTGAAAGGCTTCCGCTCATCTGAAAAGCAAGATCTGGCTTCCAGTTTTCACTACCACGGGAAATCTTTTCTGCTGTTTTACTTACACTTTCCATCTGGGTAAGAATCTTTATAGAAGACTGATTTCCGGAAAGTACCTCTGCTTCCAGATCTGTTATATCTTTTGAAAGAAGTTTGCCGAAACCGGCTTCCAGTTCAGGAACAAATGAAAAATTAATTTCTTCCAGCTTTATATTTTGAAGTCCAGTAATACGATTCAGTTCAAGCAGCTGATCCTTCATCTGCTTAAGAAGATCCTGCTTTGCAATTTCAAGTTCCTTTGCCTGCAATTTTGCATCTACAACTTCCTGATGTAATAGCAATCCTACCTTTTCCGCATCTTCGCTGACTTTAACCATTCTGTCAGAAAAACTTTTTTCTTCCTCAAGAAGCAGTAAAATATTATTAAGATAATAAAGGCTGAGAAGACGGGTTTCCAGTTCTGTTTTAAGCTGTTCTGTCTGCTGCGAAATTTGAGTCTCTTTGATGCTGGAGATCTGATTATAAAGCTTGATTGAATTTGCAATTTTTCCCCAGGTAAAAATTGGTTGTGTTAATGAAAACTCTAGTTTGTAGAGGGTTTTCTCCATACCATCATAAACCTTTACCCTTTGATTGGGTGGAACCGGCATCATCTTGTTTAAGCCCACAGCGCCATAAATCTCATCTGTATCTACATAAATTTCTTCAACAGGAGGTTTTGCCATATAGGTACCGCTGGCCTGAAAATCAATAACCGGTTGGAGACCGGCCCAGGCATCCTTTATATCAAGACTGCTGCGATAATATTCTTCCTGCAGCTTTAAAAGCTCGGGGTGATTCATTTGGGTTGCTGTGAGTAGAGTTTCAAGAGTGTAGGTTTGATCTGTCTGAATGTCTGTCTGTGCAGAAACCTGAACGAGAACAATTCCAAAGCAAATAATTATAAAAAGTGTTTTCTTTATTTTCATTTTTTTGCCTTTTTTTCACTTAAGTAATAAATTACCGGAATTAAAATCAGAGTAATGAGGGTAGAGGTTAAAAGGCCGCCCGCAATTGCCTGACCCATAGAAGCATAAAGCTCCGAACCTTCGCCCTTTGCCAAAGCCATAGGAATGTCTCCAAGCAGGGTTGTAAGGGTTGTAATTAAAATCGGTCTGATTCGGCTTGCCGCTCCGTCTAAGACAGAGCTTCTAAGCAGTTCTTCTTCTTCCTGGGCATTCAAGGTAATTTCCCATTCGCCATCCTTGTTCTGGCTTCCCCTTGTACGGGCAAGAACCTGAAGGCGCTGTTTACGCAGCTGATTGATATAATCAACAAGAATAATTCCGTTATTAACTACAACACCAGCCAGTGAAATCAAACCAAGCAGGGAAAGAAGATTGAGTGTAGAACCAAACAAAAGAAGTCCTGCAACTACACCAATAAAGCAGAAAGGAATAGTTACCATAATCAAAAGCGGCTGGCGGAATTTTTCGAACTGAATTACCATTACGGTGTAAACAAGGAAAATGGCAATAATGAGGGCGGAAATCATAGGAGTTATCATGTCGCCTATGAGTGCCATAATACCTCCGGCCTTAGATTTAACGCCGTTTGGCAGCGGATTATTTGCAATAAACTGATTTACGCGCTGTGAGACGCCGCTTGTATCTTCGCTTATCAGAGACGCTGTTACAGTAATTTTTTTTGCGCGGTCTGAATGGTTAATCTGGGAGATTGATTTTTCAACCCTGATATCAGAAAGATTAGCAAAAGAAACCTTCTGTCCGTTCTGAGTAACTATGTGCAGATTTGAAATATCATCTGCAGTAATATTTTTATCTGTGATATTCGAAGTGATTTTTAAGTCGTAGCGGCGGCCGCTTTCCAGATCCTTGTAACGGCCGCAGTCCATTCCCTGAAAGAGAATGGCAGAAGTAAGACCGGACTCGTAACTGGTAACTCCGAGGGAACTCAGATATTCCTGGCTCATATCAATAATCATCGTGCTTGTGTCAAATTCGGTATCAAGTTTGGCGGTTACAACCTCCGGGTCTGCCTCAAGGTGTTCTTTGATACGGCTGGCTGTTTCGTAAAGCACATTCAGGTCCTCGGAAATTAAAGTAATACCGTATCCGCCGCCATCGGAAACATAACCTACAAGCTTATCAAAACCACCGTTCTGCACAGAAACCTTTGAGTCTGGTATAACGGCTGACCATATTTCCTGAATCTGAAGCATAATCTCGTGAACATTACGTTTACGCTCCGCAACAGGAACAAGAATAACGTGGGTGTAGGTATAATGAGGAGTAGAAACAGAAGAAAAATTGGAAGAGTCTCCCTGTCCTTCATACATAACTACGTTATCAATTTCGGGAACATATTTATAAAGAAGGTCCTGGGCAACGAGCATTTTCTCGTGAGTTTCTTCCTTTTCGGTTCCCATAGGAAATTCTGTTGAAATATAAAAATCTCCCGAATCTGTAGAAGGAATAAAACTGATTCCAAGTCGCAGGGCAATGAAGCCAGAGAAAATCAAAAGGAAAACTGCAACCATTACAACAAAGCCCCGGTTGTTAAGGGCAAGGGCAAGTACCTTGCGGTAGATGCGTTCAAACTTGTCCATTGCCCGGTCGAACTTTCTCGGCTTGCCGCGAAGCTTTGGTCCCTTTTCAGAAAGAAAAAGTTTAAGCAGATAAGGCACAATAATTACGGCAACAAGGAAGGATGAAAAAATCGCAAGTATAATAGTAATTGCAACAGAGTTTAAAACGCTTCCTACAAGACCGCCCAGCATTGCAATCGGAATAAAAACTACAATGGTTGTTGCGGCGCTGGCAAGAATTGAACCTGAAACCTCATCCCAGCCCTTGTAAATACTCTGGGTAACTGTATATTCCATTTCGCCGGTCTCCTGATCGCGCCTTTTGTAATAGCGGTAAATCTGGTCCAGCATAACCGTGGAGCCGTCTACAACCATACCAAGAGAAATTACAAGTCCCGAAAGAGTCATGAGGTTAAGGGAGATATCCATAACCCTTAGTCCAATCAGACTGAACAAAATACAAAGTGGAATTGAAAGACTGATTGTGAGGGTAGCCCGCCAGTCTGCCATAAAAAGCAGAATTACAAGCACGGCAAAAACAACTCCCAGAATTCCGCTTTGAATTACAGCCTTAAGCGAAGCGTAAACCTGGCGGCTGTCGTCACTGATGATATGAAACTGCACCGCACCGTTTGTACTTTTTTCGCAGTCTGCAATTGCTTTCTTTACCTTTTTTACGATTTTAACTGTGTCACCGTCCAGTCGTTTTGTTACGTTTACAATTGTAAGCGGTAAGCGGCCATCTGAAACATAAACATTCTTTTCCGGATAGGAAAGACTAACATCTGCAACATCGCTTAGACGGATTATTGTTGAACCGTCTGCCACTCCTACCGGAAGTTTTTTTACATCTTCAAGAGAATTAAAACCGCCCGCATAGCGTACCTGAATGGCCCTGTCCTGATAACTTGCACTTCCGAGCGGAAGCGTTACGTTTCCGTAGTTTAAAATCTGATAAACCGTAGAAACTGCAATACCCTTTGAAGTAAGAGCATCTACATCCAGCTTTACATTTACTGCAAGCTCTTTTCCGCCTTCAATTGACACCTGAGAAACTCCGTCAATCTGGGTAAGAAGGGGTGTAAGCTCATCCTGTAAAAACTGGGTAAGACGGGCTGTGTCGCTGCCGGCACTTGCAGAAAAACTTATAACAGGTACCATAGACATTCCGCCAACCAGAGCCCTCGGCTCACCCGAAATACCGTCCGGCAGCTGTTCCATAAGCTCTGAAATACGGTTACGTAATTCTGTGAGCTGGTCATAAGGATCATAGCCGTCTGCGTAGGTAATCAAAATCCAGCTGAGAGAATTTGAAGAGGTAGAGTCTATTGATTTAAAATGGGGCAGGGTTACAAAAGAATCTTCGAGTACCTTTGTAATATCATTTTCAACATCTTCAGCACTTGCTCCCGGATATACTGTATAAACAATTGCCTGAGGCATGGAAATATCTTCCATGAATTCTGTACGCATACCGCTAAGCGAATAAAAGCCAAAGGCAATAAGTACAAGGAGAAGCATAGTGATGATAACCGGGTGTTTAACAGAAAACTCAGAGATCTTCATCTGTTATTCTCCGCTAACAGCGCCAGTCTGCGCTTCTTTTAGTGCTTCATCAAAAAGTCGTACCTTCTGACCGTCAAAAACAAAATTCTGACCATCCATTACAATATAAGAATTACGGTATTTTTCCGGAACTATGAAATTTTCACCATCGTCGGGAAAGCTTTGGCCTTCAACAAATTTTACTGTGCTGTCTGCTTCATTATAGACATAAAAAGAGCCGTCAAGTTTCCGGGCCTTAAGGCTTATCAGCGGAACATTTTCGTAAGTTCTGTAAGCTGTCTGAACCTTAACAAACATTCCCGGACGGAAGCGTTCTGCTGGCTGGTCCAGATGACACACTACCATAAAGTTTTTGCTCTCAGGAGAAACGTAAGGTGCGATGTTTTCGATTGTTGCGGTGCTTACAGCATCCTCGTACATATCATTTTCTGCGGGACGGATGACCTTTACAGAAAGCTTATCTCCTTCCATAGTGAATAAATCAAAATATTTTTCCGGCACTTTAAGACGAACTACCTGGTCTGTTAAATCTGCAAGCACTGCTACGGGCTGACTCTGGCTTGCAATACTTCCAGCGGCCAGATCTGCAATTAAAATTGTTCCGGCTACAGGAGCACGAACCTCTGTGTAATTTAGCTGAAGCTTTGCCAGATCATACTGTGCCTTAGACGCTTCGGCCTGAGCCTTGGCAGAATCATAGTTTTGCCGGGTGGTAGAGCCTGCCTTATAGAGCTTTTCGAGTCTTTCAAAAGTGCTTTGAGCTGCAGAATAAGCAGCCTTTGCCTGAAGCATCTGCTGGCGGAAGGGTTCATCATCAATTTTAGCAAGTAAGGTATCTTTTTCTACAAAATCTCCGGCCCGGGCAGGGTATTCAAGAATTGTTCCGGAAACAAAAGGGAGTACTGGAATCATAGCCTCGGCTTCGACATATCCCGAAATTGTAACGGCTTCTACAAGCGTACCGTTTACCGGCTTTTGAATTATTACTGCCGGCAGAGAGTCTTCCTTTGCGGCAACGGGCTTTTTTCGTGTTACAAGAATTGTGATAGAAACGAAAAAGATTATTACTATTATAAAAATGAGATAACGCAGTAATTTGTTATTTCGAATTCGCATTGTCATCATAAACTCCATGTCATGCTGAACTTGTTTCAGCATCTTTTGTATAGATTCCCAGAGAAAAAGGGAATGACTTTCTTATTCTAAAATTTAATAAAATCTTTTCTGTGAGACAATAGACAAAATTTGCTGAATGTCTAATAATGATTTTTATGAACGAAAATCCTTCAGAAACAAAAAATCAGATGGCAGAAGCCCTTAAAAAGCTTATAAAAGATCAGCCCTTTTCTAAAATTACAGTACAGGATATTGTGGCTGAGTGTAATATCAACCGCAATACCTTTTACTATCATTTTGAAAACAATTACGACCTGCTTTCCTTTACTTATTCTCGTGAGGTTATGAATATAGTAGATTCATTTAATAAAGCCAATGCTACACTGCCCGAAGCCATGGATTTTGTTCTGGATTATATTGATAAAAACCAGCCGCTCTGCCAGTGTGCTTACGAATCTCTTGGGGAACAGCAGCTTAAAATTATCCTGGAAAAGGATCTTCTTGAGTTTGTGCGGGCCACGATTGACTATTACGGCTCTGTCAATCATGTAAAATTTTCTGAGGATTTAAAATCCTTTGTAGGCTACAGCTACTCAAATCTCTTAAGCTCTCAGATTATCTGGTACATCCGTCACAGCATAGATTTAGACAAAGAAATCTTCCGCCAGT
>JAEEGL010297576.1_pt1 | contig 14095 bp, 13 predicted proteins | sample 9134231 | NCBI WGS metagenome assembly JAEEGL01 (sample SAMN16246548, study PRJNA631951) | gut metagenome | biome: gut microbiome; feature: rumen; material: fiber-attached | host: Bos | place: Iran: Karaj | collected 2018-10 | reverse complement strand
CACTCTTAAGACAACATTCCCTGAAACTGGTATAAATTCCAATACTTATACTAACACTACTGGAAGTTGGACAGCTAATACACCACAAGGAACGTTTACTAATGCTTTGAAGAGTAATACATTCCAGACAGCTGTAGTTAACACAGGAATAGTAGTTACAGGTCTTTGTGTACACGGCGGTTGTACTTGTTAAAATAATATACTGGAGGGATAATTCCCTCCAGTATATCTTTTACTGTAGTGCGCGTATACGACAGATATTGCGCTTGTCGATGGCTATAACATTACGAACCTGAATATCGCGATTCACATTGTTATTATCACTTATACTCTGTGCAATAAATACGCGGTCGTAAGCTTCACCGACATAGATACCTATAGTGTGATGATACTGTGAAGTTTCTTCAGCAGTTTTGACGATGTTAGGAATATCGCTCACATCATGCCACTCATCACCAACACAAGGAATAGTAGAATCTTTCCAGCTAACTTCTACTGAGCTTAAATAGCTCATGCTAGTTGGACTTCCTTCGATTCCTGCTGAAACTTTTTCTCCATCTTCCTCAATAAAATCTTTATCAAGATCGATCATATTGGACTCCTCTTATTATTTATATTTCTCTAGCTAAAGTGACTCTTTCTTTAGCTCGAGTAATAGCAGTGTAAAGCCATTGGCTATATTCATCATGATTTCCATGATAATCATCTATAACCAATACATTATCCCATTCAGAACCTTGGCTTTTAGTAACTGTGCATGCATATCCATATCTCATAACTACTGTATCAGAATTTATATCTAGAGCGTTATCGCTTTCGAATGTTTCACCAATAGCTAACATATCAAAAGGAATTTTGCTAACTTTAGTATCGAAATATTTAAAGTCGCATTCTTGCTCTAAGAAATCTGGTGTATAAGTCAAGTTTATATAATCTGTAGTTGTATCAGGATCAACAAAATCATAAACGTTATACATAAGCATGCCGTTTACAGGATTTAGTATCATATCTTCCATGTATCTAAGTTCATACTCATAGTTATTCCTTAGACATAAAAGCTTTTCTCCAGCTAATGGGTATTTACTCATTAATCCTTTTTTCTTTCTTATAGTACGATTTAAATCATCACAAGCTTTATTAGTCCAACATAAAACGACATCGTATTTTTCGATGTCGTTTAACTCTCCTATATGTATAACTTCACTTTCAACATATTCCCCATAGTCTATACTTACATTGTGTCTTGCAAGTGTAGCTAAATGGATTATACCTGATTCTCCATCTTGTCTCATAACCTCGGTTAAGAACACATCTGGATGTTTAAGATAAAGGTTAGGATAATACATTGGAGGTAATTGACCAGGATCTCCTAATGCTAAAACTGGTATACCAAAAGATAAGATGTCTTCTATCATCTTACCATTTACCATTGAAAATTCATCTATGACTATGAGTTTTATAGTTGAGGCAAGTTTCTTTTTCTTAGCAAAATGCGTTTTTCCAGTTTTTGGATCTTGAAGTACTATATAAAAAGTTGCGTGTATGGTATTAGCAACACATCCTTTTTTACGAAGAACAGACGCTGCTTTTCCTGTAGGTGTAACGTATATGACTTGATATTTTAATAAACCTATCATATCAACAGCAGTACTGACACATGTAGACTTTCCAGTTCCAGCAGAGCCTGCAAAAAAGAAAAGTTGTTTTTTATTTGGATTAAAATACCATCTTAAAACTTTTTCTATTCCGGAACGCTGTCCATCATTCAAAATGAGCATTTATAATTTCCTATTTTATATTTATCATTTAAACGTTAAAAACGAATTAATAAATAATGAACTTTATAATAGAGGTGTTTATTATGAGTTTTTTTAGTATTTTTAATAGGAAAAAGACAAAAAAAATAATAGATGAACCTATTAATCCTTTGAGTGACGGGGAAGCTAGTTCACTTGAGCATCAGTTTACTAAAATGGCACTCCAAAGCTTGAAATTTAATTCTATGGTTATGGAATATTTAGATAGCTTACGTAAGATGCTGCAAGATCGGAACGAAATTATTAGTAAACTTAATGAAAACCAAGTTCCTCTTTGTGATAAAAATGAAAAAGCAGTAGAAGAGGAAGTTAAAGAAGAACAAATTAAAGAAAAAGAAGAGGAAAAGAAAGAAGATCAAATAGATCTTTCTTCGGTTAAAGATAAGGAAGAAACTGCTGTTGAAGAAGTTAAAACTGAGATTCCTCCTACTGAAAATAAGTCTGAAACTGATGAAGTTAAGGCTGATATAACTAAGAAAGTTATTGAAGTCCTCAAGAGTGATGATATTTCTACTGTTTGGCCTTCAGACTCTGATGATACCGCAAGCAAATTAGCAAAATTTGAAGCTATTATCAATAATAAGGCTATGTCGAAAACAGATCGCGCTAAAGCATTGAAGATGAAATTCGATATGCTTAAAAATAAATAAGAATAAGGAGTTGTTATCCATATGGAAACTACATTATTTGTAACAAAAGAATATCTTGAGAAACAGTTTAGATCTTTTAATAACACATTAGTTAAACCTAATGATAAAAAGATTAAAGGATGGTTATCTACATTAAATGGTAATGTAGATGTAGAAGGTAGTATTGCTAATACTATTGCTAAGAAAATAGCTGAAGTAATCTCTGGTGCTCCTGAAGATTATGATACATTAAAAGAAATAGCTGATTGGATATCTAATCATGCTAGTAATGCTGAAGAAATGTTAGCTAAGATAGAAGCTAATAAAGAAGGTATTCTTTCTGAGAATGAGAAGATAGATTTAGTAGAAGGTATTATTAATACTCTTAATGGTAATGAAGAAGTAGAAGGTAGTATAGCTAAGATGTTAAAAGATGCTATTACTACTTCTGTAGATAATATTATATTATGTGAAAGTGAAGATGTAGATATTGATTTTAATAATGCTAATTGGTTAAAGGGAGAAGTGTTATTTACTGCTAGTGATATTGTAGGAGATAGAGCTACTCTTACTAGTTATGTAGTTCCTGAAGGTGTAACTAGGATTGATGATAGTGCATTCCGTGGTTGTTCATCTTTAACATCCGTTGATATTCCTGAAGGTGTTACTGAAATTGGTAATAGCGCATTCGAAGGTTGTTCTAATCTTGAATCGATTGCATTACCTAGTACTTTAAAGAAGATCGGAGAAAATGCATTCCGTAGTTGTAAGTCTTTAACTTCTATTGAAATTCCTGAAGATGTTACTGACATTGGAGAAGCTGCATTCCAAAATTGTCCTAATCTTGAATCGGTTACATTACCTAGTACTTTAACTGAGATTGAAAATAGTGCATTCCGTGGTTGCACTTCTTTAACTTCTATTGTTATTCCTGAAGATGTTACTGAAATTGGTGATAATACATTCAATAGTTGTACTAAACTTACATCTGTCACATTACCTAGCACTTTAACTAAGATTGGAAATCAAGCATTCTATAATTGTAAGACTTTGGAATCAATTGATATTCCTGAAGGTGTTACTGAAATTGGTGATAAAGCATTCTGGAATTGTACTTCTTTAACTTCTATTGTTATTCCTGAAGGTGTTACTAATATTGGAAGTTATGCATTCTCTGATTGGTCTAAGGTTATATTTGCTGAAGGAAGTCTATTTAAGAAAGAGAATGGAATCATTTATAATACTGAAACTGGAGTATTGGTAGCGTGTTACGATAAAACTATTACTTCTATTGTTATTCCTGAAGGTGTTACTGAAATTGGTAATAGTGCATTCGGTAGTTGTAATAAACTTACATCTGTCACATTACCTAGTACTTTAAAGAAGATTGTAAATAACGCATGCACCGGTTGTTCTTCTTTAACATCCGTTGATATTCCAGAAGGAGTTACTGAGATTGGTGATAGTACATTCAATGGTTGTGCTAAACTTACATCTGTTACATTACCTAGCACTTTAAAAAAGATCGGAGAAAATGCATTCTCTAGTTGTTCATCTTTAACATCCGTTGATATTCCAGAAGGAGTTACTGAGATTGGTGATAGTACATTCCTTGTTTGTAATAAACTTGCATCTGTTACATTACCTAGTACTTTAAAGAAGATTGGGGGTAGGGTATTCTATAATTGTAAGACTTTGGAATCAATTGATATTCCTGAAGGTGTTACTGAAATTGGAGTTAGTGCATTTGAATATTGTGAAAACCTAAAGTCTGTTACATTACCTAGCACTTTAACTAAGATTGGAGATAAAGCATTCTCTGGTTGTTCTAAGTTATCAACGATTAATTTCACTGGATCTGAAGAACAATGGAATGCTATAACTAAAGGCACTAATTGGAACAACAATACTCCGTCAAATGTGCAGATAGTTTATAACTATCAAGGTTAATTTATAGAGAATTAGGGGTATATAAAGTACTCCTAATTCTTATTCATGTGGTGTAAATCAAAACATGTATATGAGACTTTATGTTAGAAAACTTTATAAAACAAAGGAGTTCTAAATAAAGTGAGTAAAATAAGCAACAATAAACGTGTTTTTAGTGAAGTTGAGAATAAGCTTTTAAATATAGATTTGAAAAAGATGGGTTATTTGTCATCTTTTAGAGTAGTTGCTGATTTTTTACCTGTGGCTATTTCTAACGATTATATAGAAGCTCTTCCTGATAAGTTTCTGAGTAAACTATTTGCTGATATAACAAGCAAAAGCGTTATGGATTTTTCACATTTGCCTAATAGCGATAGAGAAACCCTAGCTAAAGATTACTCTAAACGAATTGATAATCTAAATAAAAGCTTATATGCTATAAATAGATTCTATACAAAATATACTATTTCCGAAGATCCTAAAAGGATAGAGGAATATGCAAAATATAGAATTATAGATAGTAAATCTATGGCAGAATTACTGAATTGCGTTTGTTGTTCACCTATTTTAGTTAAGCTTAAAGGTGAACAACTTGCTGCTGATATCGATTTCCCTAAATTCCCAACTGTTGATGAGTTTGTGAAGTATGAGCGATTTGCTGATCATGCTCTTCAAGATGTGGAATACATTTTAAGTGAACTTGGTGGGTGTGCAAAGATTTGTACGATTTTAAGGGATAGTGAAAACAGTTTCTTGAAATTCGGTAATGATTTGTATAACTACATGCATGGAAACATAAAGTCTGTCTTTAAGCGTGATATCATAAACTATACTGCATTTAAATATGCAGTTAATGGATATCCTTATAAAACTATTTCAAGACGCTTATATAGTGTTAGGAATGTTGAGGATGTTCAGAATAAGTTCGTACTTCATGATTTATACACTAACAATGTGAAATCAATCTTGACTGGATTAAGCGACATGACTTTTGGTAGAACAACTATTAAAGGTCAAGTTCTCGATCAAGATATGTATGAATCTAAAGTTTTGGTTAACGCTTATGCTACATGCATTTTACTTATAGCCTTACATGGCGAAATAGTTTTGAAAGATAAACTTGAAGGGAAACCGATATTAAATTCCGCATTCAAAAATAGAGGGTCTACAGGATTTGCTACTACTTACGAAAAAGATGATTCTATTTATGATCTGAGGGTTCCTGCTGATAAACCTTGGAATATAGATGAAGAAAATAGACCTAGGTCATTAGAAAGCAGTAACATGTACGTTAAAACTGAAGTACCTGGATTGCATGACATAGCCCAATTAAGGGAAATGGCGAAATCTGGTAGAGTTGACATTGAAATAGATAACATTGATTTCAATAAGGAGATGTGATGGCAGATGTAACGAATATCAAAGTTATTACAAGGCCATACCTTGTTGATCAATTCAGAAATTATAATAATACAATAGTCCAACCTGGTTTAAAGCATTTGGAAGATACCAAAGCTGATAAATCTGACGTTGATAAAGTCAAAGACGATATCACCAGTATAAACGAGATGTTGGACAATATAAATAATTCCCTATCTGGAAAGGATGGTATTAAAGACCTTATAGACGAAGCTATTGAAGGCATTATAGCTGGTGCTCCTGAGGCTTTTGATACCTTAAAAGAAATCGCTGACTGGATAGGAAGCGATACAGATGGAGTACAAGCTATAAAGAACAAAATCTCTGCTAACTCTACTGAAATCGAAAATTTAAAAAATAAATTTGCTAAAATAATGCCTGAAAATGTGGATATAGACTTTGAGTCTATTATAAAATATATGTTAAATAACGGAGCTTGAATATTATGGCTGACGGAAATGATGAAGTTATGAAGTTTGTAGACAAAGCTTACCTTGAGAAACAGTTTAAGTCATTCTGGCAGGTTGCTGTAAAACCGAATGATGACCTTCTTGCTGGTAAGATCGAAACACTTAATGGGGCTGATACTGTTGAAGGTTCAGTTGCCAACACTGTTGCCCAGAAGATCGCCGAGATTATCGCTGGTGCTCCTGAGGACTTCGACACGCTGAAGGAGATTTCCGATTGGATTTCTACCCACGCCGATAGTGCTGCAGCTATGAACGCTAGCATCACAGATAATGCCAATGCAATCGCAGCTGCTAATGGTCGTATCGCTGATGTGGAGACTAACCTCAATACGCTCAATGGAACCGTTGAGGACGATGGCTCTATCGCCAAGATGATTAAAACTGCTGTCGATAATGCTATCGCAGGACTCGACAAGTATCAGGCTGAGACTGAGGATATTGATTTCTCCGGTTGGGGCGATCTTGGAGACTAATAGCAGTCTAAACTAAAAATAACAACCTGGGATAAATCCCAGGTTGTTTTATTATATAGATAGATTATGTTGTTACAGGAATATTAGACGGCATTCCTGCAGAAGACCTACGACTAGTGTAGTCATAATATTCTTTAGCTTCTCTACAACGATTTGCAATTTGGCGCATTCTCTGCATGTCCTGTGGTTCAGGTAGTTGTTTGGGGGGGGGAGTTGGGGATGATAAAGCGGCTTGAGCTTGTGCCTGCTGAGCATAAGCTTGGCCATTAGCCATACTAGCGGCACCACCACCAACGAGACCAGCAGAACTAGTAGCAGGCTGAGTAGGTCTAGGCTGAGTTAAATGATTTCCAATAGCAGTACGAGTTGCATCAACTACATTATTTACAACAGGTTTAACGACGTTTTGGTTAACAAATTGTTGCGCTTGATTTACACCTTGATTTATAGCTGCGCCTGTACTTGCTAAAGTGCCATTATTGTAGAAATCAGAAGCTTTACTAGCTACTTGATTTCCAAAGTTCTGAAGATTCTGCTGTGCATTCTGAACCTTATTCTTAAGATCGTAATCTTGTGCAATTTGCTGACCGCTCTGTTTAAAAGCATCAACTATGTTAGCACCATATTTATCATATGCGTTCTGCATAGATTGCTGCGCTTGCTGAAGCTTAGGATTTACATTCTGTTGAACCCACTGTTTTCCCTGAGCAACCTTATCAGCAGCACCGCTATCGTGATAAATGTTATTAGCACTAGTCTTTATCTGCTGAACTACGGGAGCTCCATACTTATTGTATGCTTGTCCTATAGCCTGGCGAGCATTAGCTCCAGCTTGCTGAGTAGCAGACGCTCCCTGGTTTACAACACTAGCAACTTTATCACCCATCTGTTTAAAAGTAACGTTATGAGCAAAGTCGTTAGCAGCATTAGCAACATTGTGTGCACCATTAGCAACAGTTTGACCAAATTTGCTGTTAGCAACAGCACTTCCTACATTAGAAGCTAACCCCCCAATCTTTCCACCGAAAGATTTCATAGCGTTACCAAAGCCTTCCTGGCTCCTAGCAGCGGCATACTGATCAAAACTCACACTTTCTTGAGCCCATTCAGACTCTATAGACTTAATAGCCTGACTCCTATAAAAGTTATAAGAATCCTCAATAGCTTTCTGTCTTTGCTGTTCTCGCATCTCTTTAAGTTTGAGTTCTTCAATAGCTTGCTGCCTATATGCTTCATACGACTGAGAAGGATTACTCGTCGGTATGTCTATCCTTATAGGATTCATTCCTTCTTGTGATATAGTTAATTTCATATTTATACCTCATAATAAGATATTCTATAATAATGTTAAAAAAATGACATTTTAATAGCTTATTACTAATATAAAAGGAGAAAAATAGATCTATGGCCGCTATAGGTGAAATATTATCTATTACCAAAGCTGTAGGCGATGTTGCTGGAACAATTGGTAATGCTGGTAAAACTGGAGCATCATTAGCTAGTGCTGCAGCACATGGCTATGCTGATGCTAAATCTGCTATAATGAGCATAGCCGAAAAGTCTAAGAAATCTATTATGATGTACAAGGTATTGATTTCTTCAGGAATCCGTGAAGCAGATCTTGCTGTAAAAATAACGAAGTATCTTGAACGTATGTACGCAATCTTCACGTTACTTGTCTTAGGTTATAATCCCATGGCAGAAAATAACCGTGAAATTGATTCTATCATCAAGAGCGTTTCAGCAGAAAGCTTTCCTGCTACAAATAATGAAGTCCAAAAAGCCGCTTTAAGACAAGCTATGGTTAGCTTTGAAAACGAGCACGATTATGGTCACAGGAGACCTAGGATAGGAAAGAACTATGTCTCAACTGAATCTGGAACAGGTTCTACTGGAAGTTCTGGATCATCATCCGGTTCTAGCAGCAGTTCCTCAAGTTCTTCAGGAAATAGCTCTAGTTCTGGATCAGGATCTAATAGCAACAATCCAAGTACTACTTGGTCATCTATGAAGAGTAGCAATAATAACGGAAATTCAAACGGTAAGTTCGGAAACAATGCCAATGATGGTAGACCGAAATATACTGAAAATGGGAAAGCGTTAGACGTATCTTTCTGCTCTAACGTCGCAAGTAAATCTGATAAGAATATGCCTACTATTATTAACTTGAATGTTAATACTCATAGTGGACAGGTTAAAATTCCGATTGCTGTAAAGTGTAACATGTATCCTATTACATCAGAGGATATGCGCTTAGTCGTTGAATCTGGTATAACCAGTGGCGTTACTCACACTAACGTGCTTAGACAAATTAAGCATAAAAGTGGTGAGATTTCAACTCTTGCTTGGCTTTTCAAGACTGATGAGAATGAACGTAATGCTAAGCTTTATGCTAGCCTTGGAAAAAATCCTTGGTATATCGAGCTTCAAAAGCGCAAGGCTGCTGCTAAGAATTCCTTCTGGGGTTCTTTCTTGACTCGTTTTGGAGCTGATTACAATTACGATAAGAATGGTAATAATGCTAACAAGAGTCTTAACGCTGCTATCAACGCTATGCCTCCAACAGCTTCACTCATTCTTACCAAAGAAGATCTTGTGTCTGCAACTAGGCTTAATGCCGATCACTTTACTAAGAATGAAGGATTTATCGCAAGGTTCATGAAAGATACTTTCCTTCTTTGCTTTGGCATTGTTGATCTTACAGCTGAGAAGTGTGACTTCTTCTTCATGGGTTATACAAATCCGTTTACTGTAACTTTCAAGGAACTTGATGTTGATGAGAATGACAGTAATAAAGCATTATATGAAGCTATAAAAGAACTTTCTAGGAAGGTTTAATTATGATAAAACGATATGATTTTGCTGAGATAAAATCTATATACCAAAACGCTGAAGCTACTTTTAAAGCTCAGAATGTAAACACTAAAGAACCTAATAAGATGGCTTTTACTTCTAAGCTGTATTATAAGTTCTTGGCTGCTAATAACGAGAGTATCGATAAAGGACTTAATAATCCCACAAATAAGCAGTACTATAATGAGATTATGAGGACTGAGGGAAACTACAGTAGACGGGTTGGTAACATTGGACAGAATATAACTCAACACGTCGACTACTGTAAAGATCTCATTAGTAAAGCCAGTATGCAGGATATTAAGTATAGTATTCTCGGTGTATTTATTGACATCAATAAGGTTATAAACAATGAGAGCTGGAAGAGAGCATTTAAGCTCAGTATCGATTATGAGAAGAAGCATAAGTCTAGCGAGACTATTTGCTCTGCATATAAGTCTTTGTATGTAATGTCAGTCATCGTCATGGAATCTCTTTTGATGAGGGTTTGTGATGTTGAGTTTGAGATTTCTCACGGTATGAAGCCTATTGAAGCTATAATGCACGTTCAGAATAAGAATGCTGTGTTTATGCAAAAAGTAGTTGAACCGATGATTAATCTTGTTGTTATGATGCAAAAGACTCCTAATCCTGTGAATGTAGTTATGCAGACTATAAACGGAGAGTCAAAGAGTGATAGGTCTACTGAAAGTGCTTCAGCTTATAGCGTTAATGAAAGGATGTCTTTCGAAAGCGCTTGGCTTGATACTCTTAAAAACTCTGCTCCTTATATCACCGGATCTACTTTAGCATTAGGTGCGACTATTGCCGGTGGCATTATGACTCATAAGGGATCTAGTGGTGGAAATAATAAGCTTAAATATGCTGGAATTGCAATGATGCTTTTAGGAGCTCTGTGGTTCGCGTTCACCATTATTCCAAATATCAGAATTATTTGTTATTATTATTCTATCTCAAAGGTAAATATGAGCAAGGAACTTGAGCTTTACGCTGAGATGATTAAGAATAACATTGCTGACCTTAAAGAGAAATATGAGAATATGCCTGAAGGTCCTGAGAAGGAAAAGCTTGCCCAAGTCATTGCTAAGCAGGAAAAGATGTATAGCGATGCTAAGACTAAGCTTGATAGAGAGCATGCTGCTAATGAGGATGCTCAGGATATAGACACCGCTATGGCTGAAGATGATGAGAATCTTGACGATGCAATAAACGATGAATCTGTTTATGGGGATGATACGTCTTCTAATGATGATTCTAGTAGTGATTCAGATTCTAGTTCAAGCTCTTCATCTTCTGGTGGTGATAGCGACGGTGGATTTGATATCTACATCTAAAATACAAACTGGGGGATTAATCCCCCAGTTTATTTATAGTTTTGCTTTCATGTTAGCTTTCATAGAAAACTTCTTAAACGGATTTATGTGAAGTTTTGAATCTTTCATAGTAAACTTACTCTTACTATTATTAGAAAGTTCAAGTTGAGCGTGCATATTAGCTTGAAGGAGTTTTTGTTTAGTTTCAGCTCCTTCTTTAGTAGGAGTAGTTTCATGACGTAGATCGTGTTCTTCTTGTTTAAGCTGGTTCTTTAAGATATCTTTAGCTTTACCATTCTTCCAAAGTTTAGAGTTCTTACGCTTAGCTAGTGCTCTATGCCGAGCATCTCTATCATTAGCTTCTTTAAGTTTATCTTCCTGAGTATCAATTTCGTCAAGAAGTATTTTCCAAGTAAGCGTAGATGAGAATAAAAGATTATCAAGAATAGCCCTATCCAAAAGGTTATGCTTTTCCATATATTGGACACATATCCAAAGACCTTCATCTATACCCAAAAATAAATAAGGGTTCTTCATTTTAGGAGGAACCTTTAAAGCTTTTACACTATAATATTTTTTAGGTAAGTCGACCAACGCATGACGCTTATTGAAAGCATAGGTAAATGTAAACATGAAGTTTGGCATATTAGAGAATACTCTTATATCCCAATCATGGACTGAATGACTTTCTTTTTCCCAAGCTGAATTAGGAGGAATAAACTCAAAGAGTATATCATAATAGACTCTATCGTCTGGATACTTTGAATTTGCTTTAGAAGGAAGATTAAAGAACATGAAGTAGTGCGTTTTAATCTTCATAACTTCCACATCCATATCAGGCTCAAGATCCCTATAATCTAGCTTAAGCTTTTCTACCAAAGTGCGAACACTTATAGCAGCAGCTCCTGATCCAAAAGGTTTTATTATTTCAGTAAGTTTTACACCCATTAGTTAGCCCTCATCTTGTATTATATGATCAAGAGATTTAAGTGTTAACTTATAACTTTCATTAATGCAACAGTTTATGCCATATTGAAAGGCTTCATCTATTATAAGATTAAGCTGATCCTTGATTTGCTTAGTCTGGACTCCCTTAAATTTAGACATAAGCTCTTTTTTAAATGTGTCATAGTTCTTTCCACTAGTGCACTTGTTCCCAATAATTTTCTTCAGTTTCTTAAACATATCTTTCTCCTTTTCAGTTATTCATTAGTGTGTTTTTTAGTTTATACCTATTGAAAAATATCTATGAAGTTAAACCTATATATATATATCGACGTATATATTATATTAGTGACATAAAAGAAGAACCAATAGGGATCAATAGAGCGGAGACGCTCGAGTTGGTATGAGGTTCTTCGAAATTAAACTCAGGTTATGCTACCTATCAAAAGGCAAAGGAGACCAATTATGGCTAAGTTTGATTTCACGAATGCTTTGAATCGTTCAGATTACCTCACACATTGAAGCCATCGCTGAAAGTTTGGACTAAGTAAAAAATCTTCTTGAAGAAGGGCTAGTTTATCTAGCCCTTCTTTTTTATTAAATAATCATTGTATGTAGATATTAAATGTAAGATTTGGAGGAAACTATGGTTATAGCAACATCAGCAATTGATAGGAAAACTATTTTCGAGTTCTCCGACGCCGCTGCGAAGATCGTCAAGACCAAGATCGCTGGCGGCGAAAGAATCATCCGCGACGTTGTTCTCGGGGAAAACGAGGTTCGTCACTTCTTGAAAGAGGGAAGCGACCTCATCTACCACGACTATAACAAGCCTGCGAATGAACAGTTTCGGATCTCGTATCCGAACTATGCCTATCCGAATCTGGCGTTTGTGTCGCTTAAGAACGAGCCAACACAGAAACCGCTCTTCATGAGATAGGCATTTGGGCCCGAAAGCACAAAAGTGTGAGTAGGGTTCTTTTTTCGATTAAACGACGATCTACATAGATATTTTTATAGAGCAATTAAGTAGGAGTAGCTTACAAGGCTTAGAGTCTTGGGACGAAACTAGCCAGGAATGGTGAGAGCCAAGGGGCTCACGTATTCAACAAAGTGTTATGCTACACTTTAAAAAGCAGAGGAGATTAGTATGGTTATCAGGCTTAACAACTCATGGAACATGAATTCCGCCCTTAAGGGTTCCTCCAAGAACGGGGGAATTCGCAAATTTTTCGGCGGTAAGAAAACAGACGAAAAAAGCGAGGGTCAGGAAACCCTCGCTGCCATGATCGGGGATCTCGACATGAGCGGCGAAAACGCCGCAGTTTTTGAAGGAAGTCCCGAGGATCTCGAGAGCTTCTTTAAGCTCTGCCAGCAGGACAACATTTTGTCCTGGGATCTTCTCAAGAAAATGGGCCGCGAGGTTTGCTCCGGGCTGAAATCAGCCATTGCGAGCTTCAACGCGGAAGGCGAAGCTACTCTCGGCAGCTTTGGCGAGACCGTTCAGAACATCATCACCAGATGGGTCAAGCACGGAAACGCAACTGACTGTGAGCAGCACGAGTCGTGCACCGAGAAGGCACTCAAGTTCGAGGAGATCGATCTTGAGGCGTACAGAGTCCGCAAGAGCCGTGATCTCAACAAACGGGAAATCGAGCTCGAAGCTCGGAAAGCCGAGCGGGAGCTCGAGAAAAAGTTCTCGAAGGAAAAGGACTAGCTCCCAAAAACAATTTAAAAAAAAATAAAGAACCTGCGACCAATGACAGCCCTAGAGCTGTCCGTCGAAAAGGTTCCTTAGAACGCAGATAGGACGTCTCTAAGTCTTTAACACCATCATCCTATCTAGGTAGTACAGTACCGAAAACGGAGTGCACAACGTGCATGAGGGCTGAAGCTGATACATTCAGCCCTCTTTTTTTTTGATAAAAATGTAATATTACAAAAACTATATTATGAATAACAAATCATACAAGAGGTAATAAAATGGGTTTATTAAGTGCACTTTCTTTTTTGTTTCTTGGAGAGGATGTCGACGATAAGCTTTGGTTTCCTAAATGTATTGAGATCTGGAAAAAGACTCATAACGACAATGGAACAGATATTCCTTTGAGTGAATATAAAGCTTGGAATAATCTTGATTGTATCATAGAAACTGAAACTTATAATCTTAGAGAAGATGGATATAATGGTAAACCTATAGGTACAAAGATCATACACGAGAATGGTAGTGTTTATCATTGTAATCCT
>JAEEGL015974767.1_pt1 | contig 14096 bp, 6 predicted proteins | sample 9134231 | NCBI WGS metagenome assembly JAEEGL01 (sample SAMN16246548, study PRJNA631951) | gut metagenome | biome: gut microbiome; feature: rumen; material: fiber-attached | host: Bos | place: Iran: Karaj | collected 2018-10 | reverse complement strand
GGTCCTGCAGCGTGCCGTTGAGGCACTGGTGCGCCAGGGCGGGGATGTCGGCCTTGTAGATGAGGCCGGACTTGGCAAGGTGGCTGTTCGTCAGCGCGGTGGCCGCCGTCGGGGCGAACATGGCGCCGAGGTTGATGGCCATGTAGAACAGGGAGAAACCGGAATCGCGCTTGGCGCTGAACTTGGGATCGTCGTAGAGGTTGCCGGTCATGACCTGGAGGTTGCCCTTGAACAGGCCCGTACCCACGGCGATCAGGAGCAGGGCGCCGATCATCATGGCGAGGGCGAAGCCGCGGTTGGCGAAGGCGTCGGTCGGGATGGCCAGGGCCAGGTAGCCCAGGAACATCACGGAAATGCCTGTGACGACGCACTTTCCGAATCCGATCTTGTCGGCGAGCCATCCGCCGAGCACCGGCATGAAATAGACGGCCGCGAGGAAAATGGCATAGAATTGACCGGCTGCCGCTGCGGTGAAGCCGAACTTCGCCTGGAGGAACAGCAGGAAGATGGCCAGCATCGTGTAGTACCCGAAGCGCTCGCCGGTATTGGCGAGGGCGAGGGCGAACAGGCCTTTTGGCTGATTCTTGAACATATTGAAACGTATTTTGGTTTGTCTTATCTTGACAAAGTTAGTGATTTTCGCCGGAATCCCAAGACCCCGGGAACGGAAAAGGGCCGGCCCCGGAGGACCGACCCTTACAGAAAAGCGATATGCGTGTATTATTCGACCGGTGTGACGGTCATTTGGGTCGCATAGCGCTCTGCGGAGCGGTTGACGCAACGGGCGACCGAGGTATTGTACTTCCCGGTAAACCTGGCCGTCTTGCCGTCTGTGGATTTACCCGTCAGGTTATACTCGATATCCGTATCCGTAAGTTTGACGGTACCGCCGTTGACTTTGTAAGTCGTTCCGGTATAGCTGTTCTTGATGTAGCAGTAAAGGGTCGGAACAATCGTTCCGGGCGCTGTCGTCGTGGAATTCGAGAAGGTATATGTGCCGGCCGGAATCGGCGCCGTTGCCGCATAGGCCTCCCAGACGGTGCCGCTGCAGAACGTCAGATAGATGTTGTACACGTCGTTGATGTAGGTCATGTTGAAGACGAACGCGTTGGTGCCGTTCTTCCAGGCATCGGCGTACCACATGTGGTTGTATGAGGGATTGTATGCCGGAGGGGTGTCAAGGACGGCGTCCCCGTCGGGGTGGGCCATCATGCCGGGCGAGAGCTTCGGCGCTTCCACGGTCACCTCCGGATTCCAGTCGTAGGTGGCGATGTCGGTCGGCGTGTCGCCGGTTTTGTACAGGGTGATGTTGGACTTGAGGGCGAACGTGTACTTGCCGTCGGCCGTCTTGGTGATCTTCAGCGTAGGCTTGACCTTGTCGGCATTGACTCTCAGCGGGTTCTGCGGAATGTCGTTGCCGGAGAAATTGAAGGTGCCGGCCTTGGCCTTGAGCGTTCCCTGGGAATAGGGGAGCGTCGTGTCATACTCGGCCACCTCATAGGTGTAGTCACCGGTCGGGATTTCCGCCGTGGAACTGCCGGCTGCCGTGTAGAAATTGTAGGTCACCCAGGACGGGAAGTTGTCGGCCTGCTTGTTGGGGTCGCCCGTGTAGAAGAAGGTGACGGTCCATTCCCATGCGTTGCCGGCATAATACGTGGTGGCGTTGGCATAGGTGACGTTGTTGCCGTCGATGTAGCCGTCGAAGGAATCGTCTTCGACCGCGGGCAGGGCGCCCTTGAAGGTGAAGATCTTCTGGACGTTGGCCTCGTTGATCAGGGTCGCCTTGATGTCATAGTCGCTGCCGGACTTCGCGATGACGATCTCGCCGCCGACGACGGGGAAGACCGTCTCGCCGACCGAGTAGTTGGTAACGAACAGTTGGTCAGCGACGGAGAAAGTCCTGTCGGCATAAGTGCCGGCAGCATCTTCCGTGAACGTACCGGTCGGCGCCGCCGTCTTGTCGACGGTCCCTTCCGCCGGGTTGGCGCAGACGACGAGGTTGACCTTGCCGTATTCGGAATCGAAGGCGAGCAGGAACTGCCTGAAGGTGGTGTAGCCTTTGTCATAGAAATTCTGGCGGGCGCCGAGATAGCTGACCTTCGGGTTCTTCAGGGCACCGGATTCGGCTTCCTGATCGATGGTGACGTGGACGGTGTGCTTGACGATGAGGATGTCGACGTGGCCGGTGCGCTTGTTGCCCGTGGCGTTCTCCTTGAGGGTGAACGTCACTGCGCCGTTGCCGGCGGCTGCCGTGACCCAGTCTTTTGCGTCATCCAGGACGGTGATCTTATCCGGATTGGCCTTGACGGGGGTGCTGAGGTCCTGGGCCATGTAGTTGGCGTTCAGGGTGACGGTCTCGGAGGTCTCGCCGAGCGGATCCTGCTTGACGGTGATGACTTCGGAGGCTGTACCGGCCTTGATGGTGACCGTGCCGGTCCGGGTTTCGTAGGTCTCGTTCTTCTGGACGGTCAGCTTGAGGGAAGCCGTGCCGGCTTTGCCCGTCGTCTTGTCCAGGGAGAAGAAGTTGTCGGCATCGGCGGAATAGTTGGCCGTCCAGTCGACATTGGAGGTGAAGACGACGTCGTAGTTGCCGCCTTCGCAAGGAGCGTTGATCGTCTTTTCGGACGAAAGGGTGACGGAATCCGCGGGGGCTTCCGGTTTGCAGGACACGGCCGCGATGGCCAGGACTGCCGCTGCGAGGGAGAACAGTTGTTTCTTCATATAGAAAACATTTTATTGGGTTGATAATTTGTCATTCCTTGTTTCCGTCCAGCGCGCTCTCCACGAAGTTGAGGACATAGGCGATACGGCCCTTGTCCGTCCCCGTGTAGCGGGCGGAGGCATTCTTCAGGGTCCGGCGCAGCCGCTCCAGGGCGACCCGGACCTCCGTCTCCAGCGAGGCGGAGTAGAAGGCGGGTACTGCGCTGAGGGTCAGATTGTTCTGTTTATGGGCGACCTCGGCCTGCTGCGCGGTCATGACGGGGCTTTGCTGCAGGATCGCCGAGGCGTAGGTGGCAAGGAGCATCTCTTCACCGGGTTTGAGCGGCCTTCCGGCCCGCATGTTCCGGGTCAGGATGTCCTCGCAGTCTTTCAGCGCATCGGAGACGGTATAGCCGCCTTCCGCCTCGTTTTCCGCCATGGCGAGGAGCGCGAGGCGCTGGCTCAGCCGCGTCCGGACGAATGCGTTGATGCGGGTCAGGGTGGAGAGGGTGTTGTTGGGGCCGCAGAGGGTCAGCAGTTCGCGGTTCCCGTCCAGCCAGGAGACATCCATCCATTCGGACAGGATGGCCTCCAGGGCCTTCCGCTGCCGTTCCGCCGGGACGGGCGTCCATTTCTCCCCGGCATATCCTTCGCGGAGGTCGGCGCCCAGCAGGCCGCCGACCTGGCGGGCCAGGGCGCCGCTGTAGCGGTCGAGTCCGAGCCAGATGTATTCGACGAAGAGGGAACGGAAATCCCCGTCCACTCCGTCGCTCCCGATCCAGTCCTTCGCGTGGCCGGCGACCCATTTCATCCGTGCGGAACCGGTCTCGAAGAGGACGGCGGGATCGTTGCCTAGGTCGCCGGGAATGGCCCGGGGATCGGCGTACAGGCGCGCGCTTTCAATGTAGCGGCAGGTATTCTTCCCGCTGTACCGCCGGATCCATGCCTCCCGGTCGAGACTGTCGTCGTACAGCCAACGGAGGGCGTAGCGGTCATAGGGACCGATCCGGTCCACGACCGTGACGACGCCGCGCTCCCTGTCGCCGGGTTGGGCGAGGAGGTTGAACAGGACATCGTCGGTGACGGAGGCGGTGATGCCGTTTTTCTGCGTGAAATCCGGACTGCGGAGCTGGGCGGGGGAGTAGGCATAAGTGCCGGCGAGGTTCTGCTCCAGGCCGAGGCAGCGGCCGAAGATGGACATGATCCGTGCGGTAAGTGCTTCTGCGACGGCATCTTCCGGCAGGTCGTAATTCCGGAAACGCGGATCCACGTCACTGATGTGGATCATGCCTTCCTTGCGGATGGCGGCGGTGAAGTCTCTCGGCACCGTCAGCTTGCAGGCGAGGATCTCCCCGGTTCCCGGATCGGAGCAGAGCGTCGCCCCGACGCTCTCGCCGTTTCCGACGGATACGGTCGAGACCAGCGGATCGCCGGACAGGAACTCCTTTCCGGCCGGGTACGGCGCCACCTGGATGGCAACGCCGAGGCCGGATTCGATGAAGGGGCCGTTCCAGGCCGTGAGGCCTTTCTCGATGGCTTCATACCAGGGCTTGGCGAACAGGGTGTCCACATAGACGCGGATCTTCCGGCTCGGGGTGACATGCCAGCGGGAGGCCCATTTCTCCTCCCTGATGGCGGTGGCGCCGCCCAGTTCCGGACGCGTGACGGTCCGGACGCCGATGCGGCGGTCGGCCTTGAGCGGGCGGAGGGTGGATTCCTCCAGCAGCGTGAGGCAGGTCTCCGTCTCGGCGGTGAAGCGCGGGGAACTGGCCAGTTCGAAGCCCATGAAATTGAGCTTGAGGTCATAGGTGACGTCCCGGACGACGCCGACGCTGCGCGGGTAGGCCGTGATGCCTTTCAGGGCGGAGAGGGCGGCGTTGTAACTGGCGGAGGTCACGTTGTAATGGCCGAAGCGCTGGGATTTTACGTTCGCGACCTCTTTCTGGGCCGGATCGAAGAGTTTGTCGGCCTTGACGACATAGCCGCTGCTGTCTGCATTCCGGCACTGGATCGGGAAGGCGAGGGCGACGGCGTCCGTGCGCGACCGGGCGAGGGCGCGGACGAGGGTGGAATCATCCTCCTTCGCCTGGACGGGGAGCGCCGCATAGCGGAGCAGGATGAGCGAGTCCGTCCGGGCGATCCGGTACACCGGACTGGTCGACAGGTCGGCCCCTTCGCGGACGGAAAGGTCCGGACACGAGCGGACGACGGTCGACAGGAGGACGCGCCTTCCCATCAGGTTCTCAGGGATTTCCAGGAAGATATGATCGTCCTGCCGGTAGATTTTCACGAAACTGCTGTCCGCCACCGTCCCTTTCTTGTCCAGGAATTTCCGGTAGGGGGACTTCTTCGGCGCGGGGGCCGTCTTCTGCACCGCCGGCGCTTTCTTGCGGAACGGGTTCCACCGCGCCTGCACCTCCCCGGCGGGAAGGAGCGTCAGCGTACAGAGCAATATGCAAAGGATCTTTCTCATTGCAGTTTGGTTCCGTATTCGATGGTGGAAAGGAGCAGTTGGTAGTGGGCCTTGTCCGTGGCGTTGGCCCCGGTGATGCGGCTTTTGAGCAGGGTATGTACCTGATAGATGACGGCGAACAGGTCGCCGGCGGAGATGTTGCCGTTGTTGAAAAGGGCGCGCGGAAGCCACTCGAAACCGCTGACCGGGTCGTAGGTCAGCGTGCCGGTCACGAGTTCGCAGTCCTCCGGCCCTGCGACGCCTTCGAGGCGGCGCTGCTCGGGCACGGGCGGCGCCGGGATGCCGCCCTGCTGCATGACGGCGCGGACGAATTCGGTCTGGTACATCCGCTGGTCGCGGGTCAGCGCCCGGCCGCTGCGGGTCGGTTTCCAGACGAAGTCAAAGAGCAGGTCCATGCAGCCGTGGAAGTCGAGTTCCTTCGTGTCCACTCCGTCCGAGAAGCCGCAGAGCATCGGCAGGGCGACCATGCTACCGAAGATGCTCTTGCGGAGCGTGTAAGCGGGGGAACCGACCACGGGGAGCCGTCCGAGGACGGCCTTGTCCTCGAGCCAGTCCGCATCCTCCAGCATCTTCACGAGATAGCGGAAACAGGCCTTCTGCTTGGCTGCAGGGATGTTTTCGAAACGTTTCCAGCCGTCGCCTTCGACCGTTTCATTGCGGTAGAGGCCGCCGACGTTCATCATGACGTGGTTGGCGTAGCGGAGGTATTGGTTGACGATCGAGCGGTAGACGGCGGTGCGGTATTCGAACTCAGGGTCGCCTGGGGAGAGCCAGTCCATGAAGTTTGCACAGACCGTTTTCAGGTTCCGGATCCCGTAGGTCGTCGCGGCCAGGACGTCGTCACCGAGGTCTTCCGTCTGGTTGCGCGCGTCGAACCACTGGTAGGCCATCTGCTGCTTGCCGTAGCGGTACCATGGGGCGGCCTTGAGCGAGTCGGTGATCCAGCCTTTGGTGATGGCGGTCTCCTCCTCGAAGGAGGCGGCATCCAGCACGGGCTGGTAGCCCCAGCGGATCGCCCAGTAGTCGTATTTGCCGAATTCCGGCGGCGTGAGTTTCACCCCGCGGGCGGCGTCCTCCTCGCTGGCGATGTAGTTGAAACGCGCGTAATCCATGATGGAATAGGTGGTTCCGTTCTCGCGGGTGAAGGCCGGGTCGCGGAGGCATTCCACCGGGATGCAGGACGAGGCGCCCATGTTGTGCATCAGGCCGAGGCAGTGCCCGACCTCGTGGCGGATGACGTATTCCAGCGCGTCGCCGAGTTTCTCCTTCGGGATGTCCATCGTCCGGACGGCCGGATCGGCCTGCCCGGTCTGGACCAGCATCCACTCGGAGAGGAGCCGGATCACGTCGTGATAGACATAGACCGATGCGTTGATGATCTCGCCGCTGCGCGGATCAACCCAGGACGGGCCCATGGCGTTGCGGATGCCGACGGGCGCGTAGCGGATGCAGCTGTACTTGATGTTGTCCGGGTCGAACTCGGGATCTTCTTCCGGGCTGGGGAAGTCCTTGGCAATCACGGCATTGGAGAAACCGATGCGCTCGAAGGGCCTGCACCAGGAGGCGACGGCCCTCCGGATATACGGTTTCCACCATTCGGGGAAGCCGCTGTCGATGTAGAAGACGATGGGCTTGACGGGATCGACCTTCTCGCCCCGCTGCCAGGCGGCGGTGTCGGAGGGCTCCATCCGCCAGCGGTTGGCGAACCAGACTTCCTTCGGGGAAGTCCCCGTGTCGCCGAGCCGCTCCCGCTGGGTGAAGAAGAAACCGATGCGCGGGTCGGCTGCGCGCGGGTGGTACGGCCGGTCGGACAGCCGGAGGACCGAATAGGTCATTTCCGCCGTAAAGGGCTTCTTGTCAATCAGTTTACGGCCGTTTGCCGCCGTGACGGTATAAACATAGGAAAGCGACGAGGTGACGGACACGTTGTCCTTGAACGCCTTGATCCCGCGGATGTAGGAGTTCTCTTTCCGGAACTGCTCGTCGTGCTTGTAACTGTCATAGGTGGAGTAGCCGGTAAAGGGGGAGAATTCCTTGTCGTCGGAGAGGAACAGGTCGGTTACCTCCACGACGGCGGCGCTGTCCGGGGCAGACGCCTCGATCTTCAGATTCTTGAAGATGGGGCCGATGCTGCTCTTCGCGACGGACGGGCCTCCGTCCATGTAGGAGACGTTCATCTCGCGGAACTGGAGTTTACGCCCCTCCTTGACGATGGTGAAGTGCTTGAGTCCCTGCTTGGTACCGACGGGACCGGCGCCGTTGTCGCTGGTCGAGGCGACCGTTGCGCCGAGGACGAGCTCCTTTCCGAGGACGCTGTCCGGGACCTCCAGATAGACCTTTCCGTTTTTCAGATGGAGGGTCATGAATCCCCGGGCACTCTCCGTCCCTTTGCCGAGGAGTTTGTCGTAGGGAGTCTTTTTCACGGTCGTGTCCTTCTGGACGCTTTCCGCCTTTTTCTTGCCCTTGAAGGGCCAGACGCGGGCGTCGGCAGAGGGGGAAACCACGGCTGAAAGCAGCGTGACAATGAGGATAAATATGAGGTTGGATCTTTTCATTATCTGAATGTTGTGGCGGTTGCCGTGATCTCTCCGAAGCCGGAGAAAGTGCCGCCGTTGCCGTTGAAGGTGAACATGCCCGTCGCAACGCTGAAGCCGCGCAGGTAGATCTTCCCTTCGCCGGTCTTGTCATTGTAGGTCGTGATGATCAGCTGGCTGCGGTTGGTGGGAAGGACATACGGATAGTCGTCGAAGGCGTAGTGGTGGGTGCCGTACCAGCCCTGGGTGTACTGCCGGATGCGCGTGATCCGCTCGTCGGGGGAGTCGGGCTGCCAGGCGATCTTTCGGTAGGTGGGCGCGGCACCTGTCAGGAGGCTTGCATAGATGGTGTCCTCCGTCGCATAGTACATCAGGTCGCTGTTGTCGCAGAAGGCGACGGAAACGGCCTCCCCGAGCCGCTCGGCCCCGGACAAGTCATAGGAACGGTAGGTATGGGGAGCGCTCGTGTTGCTGAATTCGATGAGGGCGATGTAATGCTTTCCCGCCGCATCCCGGAGCAGGAAGGCGATGCGGTCGCCCCGCAGGGCGCCGCCCATGACGGAGGTCATGCCGGCGGTATTGAAGTCGAAGTGGGCGTCCAGTTCCTCCAAGGCTCCGCTCATGAGCATCCATCCCGACATCGCGAAGATCTTGCCGGTCCCGTTTTCAAAGGCCGCCCATTTCCCCTGGTCGGTCGAACTGACCGCTCCGTAGTTGTCCGGACGGAAGAAATCCCGGGGTGTCCGGTTGAAGGCGACCCGGGCGTAAAGCCGGTCGATGGAGGTGAGATAGCCGTACACGTCGCCTTCCACGAAGGCGCAGGTGGCGTAGGTGCAGACATTGAAGAGGACCGAAGTGCCGAAAGAGGTGATTTTCGTGCTGCTGAACAGTTGTCCGTCCTGCTCGCGGGGGATGAAGGTCAGCGGGTCGATGGCGGTCAGGTGCCGGTCGGTGGCGACGATGATCCGGTTCTCGTTGTGGGCGGCGCCGTCCGAATCGACGGTCTCCAGGACGGAATTCACGCGGCCTTCGAAAGAGGCCCCGTTGTTGGCCAGCGCGAAAATGCCCCGCGTGTAGCGCGGTGCCGCCGTGTATCCGTACGTGACGGACGGGGCGGCGATGAGATCGAAGTCAGAGGTCTTGCCCCCGTCCCGCGTGTAAGCGACCAGCAGGCCCTCGCCGAGGGAAGAACCCACATGGAGATTGCAGGATTTCGTAAGCGAGAGACCGGTTTGCCGGTCCGTCACCCGGACCGTCAGGGTATAGGGGGTGTTGTTCGGCGCATTGGTGACCCGGTATTCCAGGGCGGCTTCCCGGCCGAGTTCCACCCGGTCGGACACGCCGTTGGCCGTGAGGTCGATTTCCCAGAGGTAGTCGAAATCCCCGGCCGTCCTTCCGGCCATGTAGGCCTTGACGGCGACCTGGATGGTCTGGCCATACACCACGCTGAGTTCGGGCTCGAGGCCGGTCACGACGAGGTCGGGCAGCATTTCGCCCGCTTCCGTGCTCTGGTCCTTGTAGCAGGAAACGGCGGTGCCGATTATCAGCAGATAAAGCAGGATTCTCCTTTTCATCATCAGAGGGCTGTCAGGGTTTCAAGGAAGGTGGGCGGTGTCCCTTCCGCTTTGTCTCCGTCACCGACGGCGACGGTGTAGGTCTTGAAGACTTCGTAATCGGCGCTGTGCCGGTACGGGGCGTCGGGATGGGCGAGGTCATGTTCGCGGACGGTTTCCCGGATTTCCCGGTTGATGCTGAACCACCAGGTCGGGAGCTTGTAGATCAGGTCCGGATTCTCCTTGACATAACTCGTGTTGCAGGTGTAGCGTTCGATCTCTTCCCCGTACTGTTCGACCAGAAATTTGTGGAAATCCCGGCTGTATCCGTGCGAGATGTACAGATACCAGTAGCGCCAGACATAGAGGGGCGGACGCTCGTAGGCCTCGGTCCAGATGATGCGGGCCGACAGTTTGGAGGGATACCCCTCCCGGAAATGCTCGTTGGGGCGGATGGTCAGGGTCAGCGTCTTCTCGGTGACGCCGTCCAGGCGGTTGGCACGCAGGACGATGGCTCCGGAGATCGAGCCGGCGGGCACTTCCGCACTGACCAGGGTATAGTCCTGCCCTTCCACGGCGGTCCCGTCTTCACGGGTGACCGAGATGGGACGGGCATAATCCGTCACCTGGCCGATCAGGGTGACGGGCACCGTCAGGTCGCGGCTCGGCTCCGTCATGTTGCGCATGGAGAAGTTGTTGTTCACCTGCTGGAAACAGACGGCGTTGTCTTCGAGCCGGTAAACCGGTACTTCCGATTTGCCGCAGGCGGCGAGCAGGCAGCCTGCCGCGAGGAGGAGCGGGAGATGGATCTGTTTCATAATTCCTGGATATGACCGTAAGAGGTTTCTGCGCTGGGATAGGGAAGCATGAGTTCCGACGGACGGGGGAACCGCTCGCCGGTTGTCAGGTACACGTTCACGGCTCCGTTGCCCATGTGGTGCGTGAACCGCTTCAGGAAGGGGAGGAACTGTCCCTCACCCACCAGTTCGATCGCGTATTCGCGGACCAGCAGGTCTTCCAGATCGGGGACAAAGACCGTCTCTCCGTCGACGACGGTGCCGTGGCGGAGCACCTCATCGGGCAAGATGGCCTCATCGATCCCGCGATGGGCGTGGATCTCGTTGATTGCATCGAGGAATCCCGTGAGGTCCTTGCGGATGCAAGCGTCCTCCGCCAGCATCAGGTAGAGTTCCGAGAGGCGGAACATGGGCATGCGGTTCCGGTAAACGGAGGATGAGGATGCGTAGAATTTATAAGGGATATAACCCGCCCCGGAGAAGCGGAGCATCATGGCGGATCCCCGGATATCGCCGGCGAGCGTGACGACCTTGGTCGCGGCGGTCCCGTCCGAGAGGTCTCCGGAGAAACCGACCGGGCCCTCGTAGATGCTGGCGACGATGGACGGATCGATCCGGAGGCCGCTGCTGTTCGCCGAGGAGAAGAAATAGGGCTGGACGGAGGAATAGAGGTCGGGCACCTCCAGCGTGAAGAGGTGTTCGCAGGAGAAGGTCCAGTCGCGGGCATCGTTGTCGGCGGTGTTCAGCTGCGCGATCGGGTCGACCCAGCGGACAATGTCCTTGGCAAGGACCTCGTCGATCACCTCCTTTGCGATGGCGACCGCTTCCGCATGGCGGTCCTGCATGATCAAAACCCTGGCTTTCAGTCCCTTGACTGCATACCAGTTGAGATGGCTCAGCCGGTTGTCCCAGAACCCATTGGTGTTGATGGCGGCCTGGAAAGCCTCGTCGACGGTACCGCGGACGGGATCGACCTCGAGCAGTTCGATGGCTTCGTCGATGTCGCTCATGAGCAGGCCGGCGGTTTCCGCATAAGAACGCTGGATGCTGGGCTCCTTGTCATAATTGCGCACATAGGGGACTGTCATCTTGCCCGCGTTGTCGCCGCCCCAGTCGCCGAGCCCCCACATGCGGAGGATGTCGAAATGGATCCAGGCGCGCAGGCCGAGCAGTTCCCCTTTCATGAGCCGGTATTCGGTATCGTCGGTGATGACGTCGCGCCGCTTGTCCAGTTCATCCAGCATCTTGTTGATGTTGGCGATGGCATGGTAGCCGCTCTGCCACATCCGGGTGACGATGGGGAAGGTGACGGAGTTGGTGAAGTTCCGGTTCTGGATCGAGGAGAACGTATTGTCGTGCTGGGCGGCGTAGGGGAAGGCGGCTAGGTCGTTCATGAACCAGGTATACTCCATTCCGTAGCAATCGGACTGTGCCATGCAGAGGTAAACGCCGGAGAGGGCTTCCTGGAACCCGTTTCTCGACGAGAAGAGCCGGGTGTCGGAAATCTGGCTGGAAGAGGTGGCGGTCAGCCATTCGCTGCAGGAAGGAAGGCTGACCAGGAGGCCGGCTGAGGCCAGAAGGATGAAGGTCTTTTTCATGGCGTCAGAAGGTTGCGGTCACGGAAAGGGAGAAGGAACGCGCGTAAGGATAGGAGGTTCCGCGTTCGATCTCGATGGAAGAGAAGGTATAGAGGTCGTTGGCGTAGAACGTCGTCCTGAGCCGTTGCAGGGAAAGTTTCCGCACCCATTTGAGCGGCAGTTCATAATAGAGGGAGAGCGAACTCAGGTTCAGGACGTTGTTCCGCTGGACAAAGCGGGTGGTCGGCATGGTCATGTGTGTGGTAACGGGATTCTCGGCGTTGAAACTCGTCTCGGCGGCGCCGTTGCGGTAAGGGAAGGGCTCACCCTTCCTATCCCGCGACCATCTTCCCGAAAAGATGCGGCGGTCCACCTGGTTGGCGATGTAGGAGTTCTCCACCTTGTCGGCCAGGGTGCTGTTGTACAGGTATCCGCCGGCGCGGAAGGAGCAGACGAAATTGAAGCCGAAGCCTTTGATCTCGCCGTTGACGCCGGCGTTGCCGTTGATGAGGGGGTCGGAGGACCCTGCGAAGGCGAGGTTGGTCGCCTTCCAGGTATCGGTCAGGCCGCCGTTCCGGTCGAGGAAGATTTCGTTGCCGCTGACCGGGTCGACACCGAGGGAGGGAACGGCCCAGATGGCATGGATCGGGACGCCGTTGTAATACTGGACGACCGGGGTGAGCTGGTGCATTTCCTCCGCCGCAGCCTGCTGCTGGGCGTTGTAGGCCTCCAAGGCGCCGGAGATGGCCCGGATGCGGTTGTCGTTGGTCGCAGCCTTGCCGAAGACGCTGAAATAGGAGGCGCCGCGCTGCCAGAGGATGTAGCTGAGCTGCAGTTCGAGACCCCGGTTGCGGACGACGCCGAGGTTGTCGCTGACCGTCGAGAAGCCGCTGGACGGGAGGATCGAGCGGGCGAACACGAGGTTGCGGGTGTCTGCGATGTAGGCATCGAAGACCAGGTTCAGGCGCGCCGTGCGGAAATCGATGCCGAGGTTGTAGTCCATCTTCTCCTCCCAGCCGAGGTTGCGGTTTTCCATCGTGGAGAGATGGGCGCCGGAGAAGCCGTTGTAATAGCCCTGGCTGAAATAGGAATAGACCGGAAGGGAGGTGTTGGTCGTGAAATTCTGGTTGCCCGACGAACCCACCGAGCCGCGGACCTTCAGCTGGCGCAGCCAGGCGGCATCCTTGAGGAAGGCCTCCTTGTGGAGGTTCCAGGCGAGGCCGGCGCTCCAGAACAGGCCCCAGTGCCGATCCGTGCCGAAGACGGAGGAGGCGCTGGCCTTGAGGGTCGCGTCGGCCATGTAGCGGTCGTCGTAGGTATAGCCGCCGGTCAGGAGGGCGCCGAGGTTGCGGTTGAGGCCGTCCCCGCCCGACGGCACCCTGTCGGGCGCGTATTGGCGGGCGAAGGTGATGGAGGTCATGTTGCTGTTCGGGAAACCGACCGTGTAGTGGGTGATTTCCTCGTAGCGCGTCTCGGAAATGTTGTACTGGGCGGTGGCGAAGATGTCGTGGACGTCCGCGATCTTGTGGTTGTATGTCGCGGTCGCGTCGGCCGAGAAGGTGGTGTAGGTCCCGTTGGATACCTCGTAGGATCCTTTGTTCAGCCGGTCGTCCTCGTTGGAGATGGTTTTCCGGAGGAAGGTCGTGTGCTCGGCCGGGAGGAAATCCTCCGATTCACTCTTGTGCTGCGTGACGCCGGCGCGGGTGACGAGCCGGAGACTCGGAAGCAACTGGTATTCAACGTAGAGGTTGTCCGTGAAGTCGAGATAGCCGTCGGTGTACCGCGTGCCGATGGCCGCGTTCCACATCGGGTTCTCGACGATCTGGCCGTGGGCGATGGTGACGCCGTTCGAACCGGTGAACTGCTTGGGCGAGACGATCATCTTCAGGTTGCCTTCTTCGTCGTACGGGGTGAAGTAGGGGTTCATCAGCGCGTATTCGGAGAAACTTCCGTAAGGGGAATCCTCGCTCTGCATGAAGCCGATGCTCATGATGTTCCGGAAGGTCCACTTGTCCTTGCGGTAGGAAAGGTTGATGTCGCCGGAGATGTTCTGGCGGAAGGACCCTTTCATCGTGCCGTTGACCCGGTTGTAGGCGAAGGTGGCGAAAGCCTTGAGGTCCTTGGCCCCGAGCTCCACGCCGATGGAATGCTTGTTGCCGACCCCGAGCCGGAGGGGCTTCGACAGCCAATAGGTGCTTTCGCCCTCCATGGCGCGCTTGAGCCGCTGGTAGTAGAGTTCCGACCAGGGCGTGATCGCATCGCTGTCCCGGGTAGGGTAGTAGAAGCCTTCCCGGCGCTCCACTTCCAGTTTTTCCAGGGCGTTGCAGAGGTTGTAGCTCGTCAGGTCGGGGGCTTCGATGGTGACGCTGCCGGTGTAGGTCACCGCCGCACGGTTGCCCGTGAGGGCCTTGGTCTCGATGACGATGACGCCGTTGGCACCCTTGGAACCGTAGATGCCCTTG
>JAEEGL015596949.1_pt1 | contig 14096 bp, 9 predicted proteins | sample 9134231 | NCBI WGS metagenome assembly JAEEGL01 (sample SAMN16246548, study PRJNA631951) | gut metagenome | biome: gut microbiome; feature: rumen; material: fiber-attached | host: Bos | place: Iran: Karaj | collected 2018-10 | reverse complement strand
CTCTGAGCAGAAATCATCTTAAGAGCCTTAGCCACATCGCTCTCCTTAGCCAGCGCATCGTTGAGTTCAGAGATAAGAACCTTCATCTCAGGGATAAACTCAATAAGACCCTCCGGGATAAGGACCACACCAAAGTTATTTCCCTGTGCGGCACGGGCTGCAACCTTGTCAGCAATATCGTTAACTATCTGAGAAAGAGTCATCTTCTTGGCCTCAACCTCCTCAGATACTATACATACGTTAGGCTGTGTCTGTAGTCCGCACTCAAGCGCAATGTGAGAAGCGCTACGTCCCATAAGTTTAATGAAGTGCCAGTATTTCTTAGCAGAGTTAGCATCACGCATGATGTTACCAATAACCTCTGAATATACCTTGCAAGCGGTATCAAAACCAAACGATGTCTCTATCATTGAGTTCTTAAGGTCGCCGTCAATAGTCTTAGGGCAGCCTATAACCTGTATGCCGCACTTCTTCTGCAGATAGTACTCAGCAAGCACGCATGCGTTAGTGTTTGAATCATCGCCGCCTATAATGATAAGAGCCTTGATACCAAGCTTGTTGCAAATCTCAATACCGCTGTCAAACTGGTCCTGCTTCTCAAGTTTTGTACGGCCTGAGCCTATGATGTCAAAACCGCCAGTGTTACGGTACTCATCTATGATATCAGCTGTAAGCTCAATGTACTTGTGGTCAATAAGTCCGCTTGGACCGCCAAGGAAACCGTAAAGTTTGCAATCCTTGTTAAGGGCCTTGAGACCGTCAAAGATACCAGAGATAACATTGTGTCCGCCAGGAGCCTGACCACCTGAAAGTATAACACCAACGTTCATAGCTGGCAGAGTCTCAGCCTTGGAGGCTGCCACAAATTTTACAACCGGCATTCCGTAAGTGTTAGGGAACAGTTTCTTAATCTCTTCCTGGTCTGCTACAGACTGTGTAGCCTCACCCTCAGTAATAGCCACCGCACCTTTAAGTGCCTGAGGCAGTTTAGGCTGATATGCAGCCCTTGCGATTTGAAGCGCGCTCTTGTTCATAATTCAAAAAAAATATTTGTGGTTTTAATCAAAATTCTCATTCTATAGAGAGCGCAAATTTACGTAAAAAGTGCCAACTCTCCAAATGAAATAAAATCAAAGTTGTATGCTCGCGATGCGTTATAATCGACAAAATTTGTAAAATTCGCCATTATAATCGACAAAATTTGTATATTTGCAGGACTTAATCTACAAAATTTGTATGGCGGCACAGATTGACATAAACAAGGAGATTATATTTGCATCGTCTGACCCTAACGAGTCAAGACAGATTTCATCATTGGAGAAATCTGGGAAGTTAAAGCAGATTGCGCCTAAAATTTACACATCTAATCTTAAGGATAGCGCAGAAAATATTGTCCGCAGAAATATAATTGACATTCTTGTATGGCGCTACCCTAATGCGATAATAAGCCATAGAAGAGCCCATGAGATGAGACCTACCAAAGCCGGATGTCTGTTTCTGACCACTACTTACAGCAAAAGGATTACTGATTTACCTGGGCTTACAATTAACCTTATGAAAGGTAAGCCTGCCGCACAGGATGATATAAAATTCAACGGCATATTTATTTCAAGCGAATACAGATGGATTCTTGAGAATATGCAGGTTGCAAGAAAGGACGGGGATGAGTCTAAAACGCTTCCTGTTGCAGTAATTGAGGGCAAATTAGAGAAAATCTTATTGAATGGTGGCGAAGCTAAACTCAACCAATATAGAGATAAATTGCGTGAGGTATCAGTTGAGCTTGATATGACTAAAGAGTTTGACAGGATAAACAAAATCATTTCAGCGCTTTTGTCAACTCACTCATCAAGTGTGCTACAGTCAAATTCAGCAAGAGCCATTTCTATGGGTTTGCCATACGATGCTGGCAGAGCAGAGTTGCTGGAAATTTTGTTTGACGCTATCAAGGATGAGTATTTTATTGAAAGAGTTAACAGAAACACTGACGAAGAATCTTTCCGCCTGTTCTCATTCTTTGAAAGCTATTTTTCAAACTATATAGAGGGCACAGAGTTTGAAATTGATGAGGCTAAGCAGATTGTTGATTCTGGTATACCTGTGCCAAGAAGAGATGAGGATTCCCATGATATTTTGGGAACATTCAAAGTCCTGTCAAACAGACATGAGATGGAATTAGTTCCAGAAAACATAAATGACCTTTACGCTATTCTGCAAAGAAGACATTCCATTCTTTTGAGTGGCAGACCGCAGATGGAGCCTGGCGTGTTCAAAAGCAAGAATAACAGAGCTGGCAACACGGAGTTTGTTGACTATCGTCTGGTGAAAGGCACGCTAAATTACGGGTTCAAGTACTATGCCGCCTTAAAAGATCCATTTGCACGAGCCATATATATGATGTTCCTGATTAGTGAGGTGCATCCTTTCAACGACGGCAATGGCAGAATTGCAAGGGTGATGATGAACGCTGAACTTGTCAGGGCAGACCAGACACGCATAATCGTTCCAACTGTTTTCAGGGAAGACTACATACTGGCTCTGCGCAAATTAACAAGGCAGAAAGTTCCAACTGCATACATAAACGTGATGTCAAAGCTGCATAAATTCAGCGATAACCTCTACGGCTCTGACTTTAATGAACTCAAAGAGTACTTGCGTGAGTGCAACGCGTACGAGGAACCATCTGCCGCCAAACTTGAAATTATTGACAGAGTGGTGAGGTGACATAATTAGCTCCTATAAAACATAGTCAAACGTCACATCGAAGATACACTCAAAAGTAAAAAGATTAAAGGGGCATTGAAACTCATTAATACAACAAGTGGTAATGCCGTAGTTTATTTCATTTGCCTCGCCAGCTGCCATGTGTTTATAACGTTGTGCCAGATGCTGTAGAGCCCGCCAGCGATGGCGGTTACGGGAGTGAGGAATGTGTATGACATCCAAATAAGGAACACGGTGTTCTTCTGTCCAAGGGTCTGGCCTGCGGCTATAGCGTCTGAGTCTGACGCCCCGATGCGCCGTCCAATCCAAAATTGGAACACGCAGCTGCCAAGAGACACAGCAGCCATCACGGCAAGGGTTCCGCCAGCCACATTGCTGTTCATCAGCGCCCTGCTTGCAGTAACCATGGCAAGCGACAGCGCTATGAGCCACAAAAAGAATGAAATGTTGGGGTATGTAACTATCTTAGCGTGAAGCGCTGGCAACAAATAACGTACAAGCCAGGCAAGCAGCAGAGGACCAAGCATCAGCGGAAAGAGTTTGCCAATCATGGTCAGAAAAGTGGCAAAAAACGTAGAGCCGCTCTCAGGGTGCATAAACGGGATAAAGAGCGGAGTTATTACAGACACAATTAAATTGCTTATGACGATGTATGTTGAGCCACTTGAAATATTTCCGCCAAGTTTCCCGATTATAACCACCGATGCGGTGGCAGGCGGGCAAACAAGGCAGCACATCGCCACTTCCGCCACTATCTTTTCATCGCCAGTGGTAAAAATGGCTATTAGTGCGAATATGGCGCAGCATACTATCTGCAAAAGGCCGAGCCACAGATGCCACATACGCGGTTTCATCTGCTGCGGCTCCACTCTGCAAAATGAGAAAAAAAGCATGAGAAACAGCAGCACAGGCTGAATAATGCTCACCGCATCAGCCGTGGCATGACGCACCTCAGCACCAAACGGCAGGCTGTGATATATGAAATAGCTGCACACCCCCAAAGCAATGGAAATAGGCAACGAATACGGCTTTATATATTTAAGAATGGCTTTCATAATTTAATTGAGAATTCTCAATTCATTCCGTCTATCACTTTGTCAATCTCATCAATGCTCTCCACATCGTTGTCTATAAGGTCAATGCTGATATGATATTTGTTAGCGCCAGTGCAGCGCTTAATGCTGTCAGGGGCAAGGCGCACCACCTCATAATTGCTATCAGGCACACCCATGCGGCTGAGATATGAATCCACAAGTGAGTCTCTCACAGCCACACCACGCAGAAGCAGCTGCTCCGCAGGCTCTCCGTATATGGTGGCGGCATCCTTAGTAACATCGGCGTGATAGTCTGCACCGCTCTTCTTAACCTTGTCCCAAAGGAACATCTTAACCTTCTCTGAGCGGGTGTCCACCTTCTGTATATCCTTGAATGAAGGCTTCTCCGCCCCATTGCTCAGAAGATAGTCTCGTTTAAGGGCAAACAGGCAGAAAGTCTCGTATGCTTTAGGATAGTTTATATCCTGCACAAGCTTGATTTTAAGTTCAGGCTTGGTGTTAAGAAGCTCAGCCACAGCGTCAAGCTGTTCATACTGGCTCGCTGTAAAATCAAACTGGTTAACCTCAATAAGCATATCCGCTATATCAGTTCCCTTGCCGCCGTTAGCAGCATTGGCAATAGCGGTGATAGGTGACGCCAGAGCCTTTAGCAGCACATTGAACACCGCCTTCACTACAAACTTGCGATAAGAGAACTTGGGATCATCCAGATTACCCGTAACAGGCAGGTTCACAGATATTTTATTGTTCATATCCGTGAGCAGGTAAAGGCATGTCTTAAGTGGCACCCTAAACTCAGGATTCACGGAAGCATCCTTCTCGCCAGCCTCAGGGTGGTATATTAGAATATGGTTCTGGCTGTTTATGCGGTTATTCTCAATGTTAGTGCGGTCATCAAGCGTAATGGTTCCGCCTTTAAGAGGATAGCCGGTATATTCAAGTGTGTACGGAGTGAATGTTTCAAGCGGCAGGTTTGACACCCCGATGCTGAACTTCTGGTTCTTCATGTCACTCAGGCGGCCGTCCCAGATCACCTTTAAATTGCCTTTATTCTGCAAATGAGCGTTAAGACGAGCCGTGTTACGGCGGCGTGAGTCATAGCCGTCAATAGAGCCGAAAACATTATGCACCTTGAATTCAAACGGCTCAGGCAGAGTCACATCTGAATAAGTGAACTCCAAATTAGCCACGTTCACCTTCTTAACTGTGACTGTCCAAGGTTTCTCAGGCTCCTCGGGTGTCTGAACCGCAGCAGTGTCAGCATCGGCGGAACGCTCCACCATAAGACCTGTAAAGTTTGTGAGAGTATCACCAAGCACCTCATACTTAACCTTAAGACCTGAGAGATAGAGGGAGTTGAGAGCGGCTGAATTGTTCTTAATGTAGATATTGGCGGCCTCCATGCCCACCGTATCAAGTGCGGCTATAGTACGACCCTCATTGTCAATAAGTTCAAAATTCTTAATACCTATCTGGCCACCTATGCTCAGATCCATAATATGGTCCGTGCGTCCTTTAAGGTTCAGACGAGTGGTGAGCGAGCCAGTCATGGAGTTACTGTGTATGAACTGACGCACGTATGGGTGCGCACCTGTAAGCTGAAAGTCATTAAGGTCAAACCATAGGTTATAGAGGCTCTTGTTAGCGTCAATAAGAAGCCTTGTGTCAAGAGAGCCGCCGTTCATAAAGTCAAAGTGCAAACCCATTTTTGACTTGATATCCGCCAGGTCAATTATAGGAATCTCAAGTGACAGATCTGTGAAGCCGAAATCACTGTGTACCTGAACATCGGTGTAGTGGATGTAGCTGCGCTCTATGAGTATGTTCTTGAGTATTACGCCCCATGTGCTGGGTGTGGTGTCAGCCGGAATGCTGTCCGGAGTGGAGAAATGCTCAATTATGTCAGAAAAGTTAAAACGGTCACCGTTCTGATAAATCTCAACTCTGAATCCTGAAAGTTTTATGGAGTCAGCCACCACACGGCTGCTGAGTATCTGGCGCATTTGAATATCCGCATATAGCTCCTTCAGCGATGCCATCACAGTGCTGTCATCCTGCTCATACAGGAAGGCGTTTTTCACCACCACAATTCCACGGAAAACATCAAGGTCAATATCCTCAATGGATATCTTGCGTCCAATAAGTTCAACATCGTGGTCTTGAATGTAAGATTTAACAATTGGAGGGGCTATTATGTTGACAATCAGCAATAAAATTGAAACAACCAACAGTATTGCCAACGTTACCAAAAATGGTATTTTAAGAATTTTAATAATTTTTGACATAATGTTTTTATTTAGGTGACAAAGATAGTGAAAAAAAAATGTTATTTTTGCACTCAATTGTAGGTACGTGATTTGAAAAAGCTAAAATTTTTTCTGGTTTTTCTGCTTGGCTTTATAGGCGCAGGCGTTTCATACGCTGAAACTTACACAGGCCTTGTTACTGACTCCATAACCGGAGAGGAGCTGCCGTTCATATCCATTCAGATTGAGGGCACTCTCTACGGCGATGAGACAGATATCGATGGTAAGTTCTCTATCAATGCGGAACCGGACCAGAGCCTCATTTTCAACTTCTTAGGATATGAGACCAAGACAGTGCCTCTACGCCGATATTCAATAGGCAAAAGCATAAACGTAAAGCTAAAACCTACAGACTACCAGCTGGCTGAAGTTCAAGTCACCGCCAAAAACTCCTACTCAAAGAGAAACAATCCCGCTGTGGATCTTATACGGCGCATCATAGCTGAAAAGAAGGACAACCGTATTGAGAACAACAAGTACTACCAGCGTGACGCGTATGAAAAGACTGTGCTGGGCCTCACTGACTTCTCTCCCAAACTTTCAAAATCCCTTGGCATAACAGATATAACGCAGCAGTCAGACACATCCATCCTTAGTGGCAAGAAGACTCTGCTTGTATCCATGAAGGAGAAGACCATGACGCAGTACTACCGTCAGACCCCCAAGGACCGCAAACAGATAGTGAGCGGTAAGAGCAACCAAGGTATTGATGAAACCATATTTGGCGACGAGTGGATGGACTCTTACATGAAAGAATTGTTCGGTGAAGTTGACATATACAATAACAGCGTAATGATAGGTTTTAAGCCATTTGTGGGACCTCTCTCCCCCATGGCTCCTGACTTCTACAAATTTTTTATAAAAGACACGGTGGCTGTTGACAGCACCAAGTACATTACACTTGGTTTCACCCCTTTCAACTCTGCCAACTACGGCTTCATGGGGTTTGTCACAGTAGATTCAGCCACACTGGCTATCAAGGATGTCAACATTGACATCCCCCGTAACACAAACATAAACTACATTGACGGCCTGCACATAGAGCAGACATTCAAGAAGAATGACCAGGGCATAATGGAGCTCACTGATGACAAGCTGATATCTGAGCTTGCCGCAGTAAGAGGTACTCAGAGTTTCTATGTTCAGCGTAACCGCACCTTTACCAACTACAAGTTCAATGAGCCGAATGACTCTATAATGCGTAAAATTGTAGGTTCTGAGCTTGTACTGCGTGAAGCAGAAAGCCGTGACAGCACATACTGGCAGGCGCATCGTACAGACTCCCTCTCCTTCAATGAGAGCAAGATGAACTCCCTCATAAGCAAGCTGCAGAAGAACCCGGTTGTAAAGGGCATAATGTGGATAGCGGAGACCCTCATAAAAGGTTACATAAGAACCGACAAAGTCAGCAAGTTTGACATAGGTCCTGTATACTCAATGTTCAGTGGTAGCGCTATAGAGGGGTTCCGTCTTAAGATGTGCGGTGAGACTACCGCCAACCTAAATCCTCGCTTCTTTGTGGGCGGTTATATGGCCTACGGGTTCGGGGACCAGAGAATGAAGTTCGGAGGCTGGGCGGAATACTCATTCAATGAAAAGAAATATCATCCACGTGAATACCCTATTCACTCAATCCAACTCTCTGCGGAGTCAGACATCAGGACTGTAGGAGAACAGCCTGCAGGAACGCTATCAGACAACCTTTTCTACTCTATAAAGCGTATGGCAGTGTATAACATGATGTACTACTACCAAGGCAAACTCACCTACACATTTGAGAGCCGTAGCGGATTCTCTGTGCAACCGTGGGCGCTTTATGAGCTGCAGGAGTCAACCGGCAGTCTTGTATTCAGAAAGAAGGTGGGCGAAGGGTTGTATGAGAACTACAGTATGCTGCACAACCATGAGTTTGGCATAAAGCTGCGCTACGCACCTCATGAAAAGATAGTGCAGGGACGTATATACCGTTTCAACATTAAGAACCCGCACCCTGTGTTTGAACTCACACACAAGGCATGTTTCCAAGGTTTCCTTGGTGCTGAGTACGGATACCAGAAAACTGAGTTCAAATATCTGCAGCGTTTCTTCCTCAACGCCTACGGACGTATTGACCTCTACGTAAAGGCAGGTAAGATATGGACCGGCGATGTGGCCTATCCATACCTAATGATGCCTAACTCAAACACATCATTCACAGTTATGGAGGAGTCATTCAGCCAGGTGAACCCGCTTGAGTTTGTGGCAGACAACTATGCATCTATAGACCTTGGTCTTAATACAAGCATACTATTTAACTTTATACCTGGGATAAAGAAACTTGGACTACGAGAAGTATTTGGATTCAAGATGTTCTGGGGGCACCTCTCTCCCAAGAACAACCCTATGTACAATTCAGACTTGCTTGCATTCCCGGAAGGCACTTACGCCATGGACTGGCATGAGCCGTACATGGAGTTCAGTGTGGGAATTGACAATATCTTCAAGATTCTACGTGTAGACTACGTGCGCCGTATCAACTTCCTTGACCACCCTAACATCTGGAAGAACGGTGTGCGCGTATCGTTGAACTTCCAGTTCTAGCGCACTGTCGCCAAGGCTCCTTAATTAAATCTATAATTTGATTGTTCTGCGGAACTCCTCATTAAGGGAGATGAGGGTCTCTGTGTGGCTTACGCCCTTGATGGTCTGGATCTTGGTTTGAATAATGTTAAGGAGCTCCACATTATCCTCTGCGTACACCTTCATGAACAAGGAGTACTTGCCTGAGGTGAAGTGACACTCCACCACCTCAGGAACCTTTTTGAACTCCTCTATAACCTCCTGCGGAGTGCTCTCGCCGTTCAGCATGACGCCTATGAAGGCACACGTATTGAAGCCCACCTTCACAGGTGAGAGAATGAACTCACTACCCTTTATCACTCCAGTCTGAGTAAGCTGCTGGATATGCTGGTGTATGGCGGCTCCAGACACATTACACATACGCGCTATCTCAAGATACGGAGTCTTTGCGTTTTTAGAAAGTATACTAAGTATCTTGTAATCAAGTTCATCCAAATTAGCCTTTGCCATAACCAGTTATTTATTAAAGTATTTATCCAGTAGTCTGTTAGCAGCCACAAAGGAGCTTATCTCATCATTAATCACCTTCTTGCGGTACTCTTCAAGGAGAACCTCAATCTCAGGATCACGGTAAAAATGGTTCTTAAGAGCCTCATCAATGGTCTCTGTCATCCAGTACTGAGTCTGGCGACGACGCTTGATGTCAAAGTAGCCGTTACCCCTTGTATGGTTGAAATAGCGGTCTATCATCTCCCATATCTCGGTGATACCAGTATTGTGGAATGCAGAGCAAAGCATAACCTCAGGATTCCAGCCGCTCTCATGAGCAGGGAAAAGATGAAGGGCGTTCCTGTACTGAGCCTGTGATAATTTGGCCTTCTCCAGATTATTACCTTCAGCCTTGTTAATTATGATAGCGTCAGCCATCTCCATAATGCCGCGTTTTATGCCCTGCAGCTCATCGCCGGCGCCAGTAATCTGAATAAGCAGAAAGAAATCAACCATGGAGTGTACAGCTGTTTCTGACTGTCCAACACCCACTGTCTCAATAAACACATTATTATAACCGGCAGCCTCGCACAGCACAATGGTTTCACGAGTCTTACGTGCCACACCGCCAAGTGAGCCCGCCGATGGAGATGGGCGGATGAAAGCATCCTGACTTACAGAGAGTGACTCCATTCTGGTCTTGTCACCCAATATACTACCCTTTGAAAGGCCGCTGCTCGGGTCTATGGCAAGCACCGCAAGTTTCTTACCCTGATTAACCAGCTGCATACCAAGAGCCTCAATAAATGTACTCTTGCCAGCCCCAGGCACACCTGTTATACCTATTCTTATAGAGTGACCCGCCAGAGGCAGACACTTCTCAATAATTTCCTGCGCAATCTTGTAGTGATCAGGATTAGTGCTTTCAACCATAGTCACAGCCTGTGAGAGAATGGATACATTTCCCTTCTCAATACCCTCCACAAACTCAGACACACTGTACTGCTGTTTCTTACGTCTCTTTACAAGATACGGATTCACTGTAGGTGGTTGTGTAATACCCTTATTTACAGTGAGTCCCTTATATTCACTATTATTCTCTACATGCTCCATGGCACAACATGTTTTACTTTACTCCGTAAATTTACATATTTTTACCGAACCCACAAAAAAAGAGAATGACTAAAAAGCCATTCTCTTAATTTAACGTCGTTTTAAGCAAGTTTAGTTTGCAGGCTTTGCCTTAGGTATAACCTCACCCTTGATGTTAAGAACAATAGTCTTGGTCTCCTCTGAAGCGTCATGATATTTAACAGTGATGCTTTTAGTGAAGCTACCTGGACGGCCGGCTGGGTTATAGGTTACGTTAATAAAACCTTTCTTCTTAGGGGCGATAGCCTCTTTTGACCATTGAGGTGTGGTGCAACCGCATGAAGCCTGAACATTATCAAGAGTTACAGGTTTCTTGCTTGTGTTAGTAAACTCAAATGTGGTGGTTACTCTACCGCCATCTTCTTGAATCTGACCAAAGTCATGAACACGCTCTACAAATTCAATGTTCTGGTTGTCCTGAGCGAAGACTGCAGCTGAAACAGCCATAAGAATGCTCAAAAAGAATACTTTAGCTTTCATTTCTATCATGTTTTAATGTTAATATTTCCTTGTTTTTCCTTTATTGGACGCAAAGATAAGTAAAAAGTTTAAAATAATGTACACTACTCCTTCACTTCGTTCAGTCATGATAATTCGGCTACGCTCGGCAAAGCCTCCTTACAGTCCGCTTGCAAAATCATTCCCACTCTATTGTACCAGGAGGTTTATGGGTGATATCATACCATAAGGCCCCGGCGCCAGCCTGCTCAAGAGCGGACCAAAGCTCAGATAGAAGCGCACGGTCTATGCAGGCAAAATTCGCAGTCATAGCCTCAGTACTGTTCACAGGGCGCATAACCACAGCAGGCTTGTCACCAACAGTTAGCGGAAGAAGCACCACCGGCATCTGCCATATAGACTGGTATAAATCATATTTGAGAAGGAACTCCGTACATATATTGTCAAACTTGCGCAAAGTGTCAAAGTTCTGGCGCTCCGCATACTGCACGCACGCCTTAGGAGCCTCAGCACTCACAGCACCCACCTGCCATATAACACGGTTAAGTTCACGGAAACGGTTGGTAATCTCAGTGCTGAACTTCTCACACTCCTTCCAAGATACACTGCCAGTAGTGATAAGGAACGGCTGGGCGTATGTTCTGCCATCACCCTGCACGCCCACACTCTTTATTGGCAGCGCAGTTCCGTCTATGCCGTTATCCTTGAGATATGCATCAAGTCCTGCGATGTCACCATTAGAGGCGAACGAACCAGTTGCATCACTGCAGAGCAGACGCACACCCAAGCCCGGGCCTGGGAACGGATGACGCCACACAAGACTCTTAGGTATGCCCAGCTCCTCACCCAGCATACGAACTTCATCCTTGTACAGATCTGCAAGCGGCTCAAGCAAAAGGCCTTGCGCCATAAGGTCCATAACCTCCTTAACACGGTTATGGTGAGTCTTTATAAGGTCAGCGTTCTTAGTGCCGCCACTCTCAATAGTGTCAGGGTAGATAGTACCTTGAGCAATCATCCATTTCTGAGGATCAAGATTTAGTTTCTGCATCTCGGCATCCTTAACCTTGAGGAAACGGGCGCCTATAAGTTTACGCTTCTGTTCAGGAGCTGTAATACCCTTCAAATCACCAAGAAACTCCTCTGACGCATCAACCACACGCAGATTATTCATACCCTCAGCCTTGAGGAAATCCATAATCTTGCTACTTTCTCCAAGGCGCATCATGCCGTTGTCAATATGAAGTCCGAGCACACGGTCAGGACCAAGCACACGGTTAAGCAGCACAAAGGCCACAGTACTGTCCACACCGCCTGAAACAAGCAGGAACACATTACGGTTGCCAACCTCACGTTTAATCTTTTCTGTGATGATAGGCATATAACTCTTCATATCCCACTCCCTCTTGCAACCACATATATTAATAAAGTTATCAAGCAGTTTCATGCCAAACTTACTGTGAGTAACCTCAGGGTGAAACTGTATGCCAAACAGCTTCTTTTCATCAAAAGCAACTGCAGCGGTTGGGCAATCCTTGGTTGAGGCTATTACCCGGTAGCCCTGTGGCAGATTGTCCACCACATCGCCGTGGCTCATCCACATCTGGCTCTCAGCAGGGATGCCTTCAAGCAGAGGGTGGGTACTCTCCTTAACCTCAAGCATGGCAATACCGTACTCCTTCACCTTGCCCTGCCTTACAGTGCCGCCAAGCTGCGAGGCCATCAACTGGTGACCATAGCAGATACCTAACTTAGGTACAGGGATGTTTATAATTTCAGGATTGTACTCAGGTGCGTTCTCATCATACACACTTGACGGGCCACCACTATATATTATACCAGCGGCACCCTCCAGTTCGCTCACAGGCGCGGCTGGTGAATGTATCTCAGTAAACACTCCTAATCTGCGGACTCTGTTTGCAATAAGGTGCGCATACTGCCCGCCAAAATCCAAAATCACAATTTTCTGCATAATGTAAGATGCGATGTTTAGTTTGAACTGCAAATTTAGTTATTTTTTACTTAACAACAAAAACAAATAAATTTGCAATTACACTTTCAATTTTGTATCTTTGCAAGATACTACAGCAAGTCACACGTGGACAATAACAAACTTAAAATAGGACTTTTCAACGAGAGTTTTCCACCTATACAGGACGGTGTGGCTCAAGTGGTTGAGAACTATGCCAAGCTCCTCTCTGAAAGGGGGCACGATGTTACCGTAGCCACTGCAAAGGTGCCTTTCTTTGACTACCCCGTGACATATCACGTAAAAAACATAGCCTCCGTACCTCTCATTTTCCGTCTTCCGTACCGTGTGGGGCTGCCAGTTTGGATGGCGCCGTTTCAACCCATTCTCAATTTCAAGGCTGAAATTTATCATCTCCATTCTCCCTTCACATCTGGAAGAATAGCATTGAAACTTGGCAAAAAATTCAACGCCCCTGTAGTGGCCACATTCCACTCCAAATATCGCGATGATTTCCTGCGTTCTGTAAAGTCAGACAGAGTGGCAGACCTCATGGTAAAACGTATTGTGGGTGTTTTTGAGGAAGCGGATGAAGTCTGGGTTCCACAAGAGGGGGTTAAGGAGGTGTTGCGTAGCTACGGCTACAGAGGTCCTATTGAGGTGGTGTCAAACGCCATTGACTATGATTTGAGCAACTTTGACCTGCCGATGCTACGCAAACAGGCCCGCCAGATGCTTGATGTTGACGGAGACACCCCGTGTTTTCTCTTTGTGGGACAGATTATAAAGGAGAAGCGTGTGGATTTCATACTTGATGCGCTTACAACGCTGCATGAGAGAGGCTACCGTTTCAAGATGTTCTACGTGGGCACAGGCTATTGGGTTGAAGAACTTAAGCTGAAGATACGGTTACGCCATTTGCGTGACTGCGTGATATACAAGGGGCAGATATCAGACCGCTCAGCCCTGCAACTATACTACGCTGCTGCAGACCTGTTCCTGTTCCCGTCACTTTATGATACATTCGGACTGGTTATACGTGAGGCGGCAGTACACCGCACGCCTTCACTGATGATGCGCCAGGCACTGTGCGCAAAAGGGATCAAAGAAGACGTGTCAGGCTTTTTGGTTGACGACACATCGCCAGAGGCGTTCGCATTAAAAATAATAGAGATTATGGACAACAAGACTCTCTACAACAGCGTGTGTGACCACGCCGAGGAGGATCTTGGCCTCACATGGAAAAAGCTTATGCCAGAGGTGGAAGACCGCTACAGGTCTCTCATAAAGCGCAAACAAAGCAAATAAATTGGCACAGAAAACAGAACATACAGTAGCGAGCAAACTCCACACCAAACACATCATACTTCCTATAATGTTTGG
>JAEEGL013773055.1_pt1 | contig 14096 bp, 8 predicted proteins | sample 9134231 | NCBI WGS metagenome assembly JAEEGL01 (sample SAMN16246548, study PRJNA631951) | gut metagenome | biome: gut microbiome; feature: rumen; material: fiber-attached | host: Bos | place: Iran: Karaj | collected 2018-10 | reverse complement strand
GGCAATAGAGGGTAGAGCCTTTTGCCAATTCCTCTTCTGCTTTGTTGATTGCTGTTGTCACACCAAAGCAGAATCCTGATGATGAGTCTATTTCTATTAACATAATATCATGTGCAATTTATTTCAATTGTCTATAAAATTCATCCAGAAGACCATAAGCAGCAGTAAAACTTGTTTTTTCTCCATTCTGAACGCTCATCTCTGCTTCTGTTAATTTCTGAGCTATGATAGGGTCGTTGTAGAATTTGTTCCTCAGACTTGCGTCTATTGTTTCATACATCCAGTATTTATTCTGTCTGTGACGACGTGTCTCAAAATATCCATTCTTCTTTACGAAATCTACATATTCGAAAATCATATCCCAGACTTCTTTTACGCCATATCCGTAGAATCCTGAATAGCAAAGGACCTTAGGTAACCAACCGCTTTCAGACATAGGGAAGAAATGAAGTGCGTTGCGGAAATGAGTTGCTGCCATCTGGCATTTATCAACGTTGTCGCCATCGCATTTGTTCACCACAATACCGTCGGCAATCTCCATAATGCCTCGCTTTATGCCCTGAAGCTCGTCGCCTGTGCCTGCAACCTGAATAAGCAGGAAGAAATCCACCATAGAGTGACATGCGGTCTCGCTTTGTCCCACACCTACAGTCTCAATGAAAATCTTGTCATAGCCAGCAGCCTCACATAGGATTATGGTCTCTCGAGTCTTTCTTGCCACACCTCCAAGTGAACCTGCGGATGGTGAAGGGCGAATGAACGTTTCTTTTCTTGTGGATAGCTTCTCCATTCTGGTCTTGTCGCCAAGAATACTGCCTTTGCTCCTTTCTGAAGAAGGGTCGATGGCGAGAACGGCAAGTTTTCCTCCGTAGGTGTCAAGCACATGAGTGCCGAATACATCGATGGAGGTACTCTTTCCTGCGCCTGGAACACCGCTTATGCCGATTCTTACAGACTTGCCGCTATAAGGGAGGCATTTCTCAATGACCTCCTGTGCCTTAGCCTGATGTTCGGGATTGACAGACTCCACAAGCGTGACAGCCTGTGAGAGAATAGTCACATCACCACGCAATAGTCCTTGGACCATCTCATCAACGCTATACTCGCGATGGCGGAATCGCCCGCGTTTCAGGTAGGGGTTTACGATGGAAGGCTGTGCCACACCGCTATTGACGGTTAGCCCTACATATTCGCTGCTGTTTTCTGGGTGTTCCATAATGATATGTTTTTAAATGAAGAATGAAAAATCATAAAGTGAAAAATACAAGTTTTTTTTCTGCCCAGTAGAGAGACTCGTATTTTATTATTCACTTTTCATTTACTTCTTAATCTCGATTACCACTTTCTGCTGTCGTGGGTCATTCGTAATCATGAGGATACGAGGGCGTGTTTTAACCCTTGACAGGTCTTGCGCATAACCGGTAATCTTCATCTTTGTGCTCTCGCCGGCATTGAGTTTCTGTTTGGCAAGAGTGATTTCTATGCCCGGGGTGAATAACTGCATAGAGCGAATCTCAAGCGGAGACTTACCCTTGTTGGTTATCACGATCTCAGCCCTTTTCTTGCTGCCTTTTATGTTTGATAGGTCAACGGTGGTGGAAGAGAACTGAATGCGGGGACTGCGATACAGGCTAACCTCGTCAAGTCTCGGTTCTGGAGGAAGCAGAACAGTTGAAACCATGATTTCCTTATCCTCAGAAACCTTGTCGCCCATGCCTTTTGACAGGTAGATGCTTGCCTGGGAAAGACCGAGCGATTTCATCTTGCTTGAGTTGAGCATGATATGGATAACGCCTTCTTTCTTAGGACCAATACGTTTTGGCGAAACTTCTGCACGGAGATAGTCGGGAAGATGCATAAGTACAGGCTCTACGAACTGGTTGTTGGGGTTGAAGATGTGTATGTCCTGAACAGGTCGCTCCCCACGGTTTACGTCGTCAAACTCGATAATGTTCACGTCAGTAAGCAGGCCTCCGATAGAGTAGGGGTAGTTGCCAACAAAATTCTCTACCTTTGGTACGACGATGCCCTTGACTGTGACGTATGTAGGTTCTTTTTGGTCTTTGACATAGATGGCAACATCGCGTTGGAAATGTCCTAGTTGCTTGGAATCATAAGTTGCGCTGACCTTGAAATCAGTACCTGCAGGTATGATGCCTACGGGAAAGCCGACCTGGGTACAGTTGCATCCGGAATACATACTTGATATCTCGATAGGTGCATTGGATATGTTCTTTACGTCGAATGTCGCCGTGACGGGTTGCATAAACTGCACCTGTCCTAAGTCGATGACGTTATTTCTCACTTGCAAAGTCTGTGCCGAGGCAAAGAGCGGGAATGCGAGTAGAAGTGATAGAGATAGTTTCTTCATTTATTTCAATTATTTCAATAATTTCATTTTTTATTTTACCACATAGTTAGAGCCTGGCGTTCTTCCTGTGAATACAGGAGAATAGGTACAGGTAGCTGTTGCTGTGCCAGAAGTATAGTTGCCGCTTCTTGCTACAAAGTATGATGTCTTTATGACGTGTGTGCCTTTGCTCAGCATGTTGTAGCAATATTCAGTCTTGGTGTCTCGGATGATTTTGTATGTTCCGTGGCTGTAGCCTGACAGTTGCTCAACAGGTTCAAGACATGCAGGGCGGTTATCGGTTACAGTAACAAAGTCATAGTCGCGGTCAGCCGTGATAGTGATTGTAACCTCGACCTTGTCGCCAACCTTTAGCTGATTGTTTGAAGTCTCGACCTTTCTTGTGATGGAAAGACCTGTTGAAGACTCCTTGCTTTCTGTGGCTGGCTGCTTGTATTCAATGAACACATTTGTCCAAGATTCACCATCTGTATGCTTGGTTACAGTAATGGTATTGTCCTTTGAGGTGATGCCCCTTGAGGTCTTTACATATCCGAGGGCAGAGGTGTATTCCTGTGCCGGCATTCTTTTTTTGCCTAATGCGATGTCGGCAGGAACACCTTTCCTAAGTGAAGTGGTAGTGCCTTGTGATGGACAAAGGAAGGCATAGATGGCATCTACAGCGTTGATAGGAGTATCCCAAGACTGGGTTCTCTTGCTCTGCAATAGCCAGCGTTTCATGTCGGCTATCTCTTTTGCGGAGTTCTTTCCATCAATCAGTTTCAGAGCCTCGATAACAGATACCTGAGTCGGGATCTTATAGTCGCACCAAGAGTAAAGCGCGCGGTCAGAGTCGAAGTATCTGCCAAGATCCTCGCGATATACCGTATGTTCCACTATGCTCTTGATAAACTCAGAAGCCTTGCTCTTATTTCCATTAAAGGCAAGAACGATGGCAGCCTGTGCCTTAGTCCTCATATCGTCATAGTGTGTCTCTTCTGGAACAAGTTTTAGAAGATAGTCGGCATTGCTGTTGCTCTTGATATTCGTGCCAGATGCTTTGGCAATAGCCCTACAATAGAGATAGTCGAGGGCATAGTAAGGAAGGTACTTGAATTTGTCCTTCTTCATCTCTGCAACTTTCTTTGCAATCTCCTTGTCAAGGAAATTGAAGGAACGCTTAATTAACTGCTCATTCTGTTTCTTGAACTTCTCATCGTTCATCATAAGATTAAGACGCACAAGAGTCTTCAGGACTTGAACAGTCATATATGTGCGTCCCTCCATACCTTTCCACCAACTCCAAGAGCCATCGCTGTTCTGTAGATTTGAAAGACGGCTGAGAATATCGGTATTTCGATAGTCGATAGAGGTAGAGTCGAAGAGATGGCTAAGTTCCTCAGACTTCCACTCGTATATAGCTTTCTTTATCTCTGGATTAGTTCGTGCAATACCCGCTGCTATGCTGTTTGCATAGTAAGCAGAAGAAAGACAGATAGCGCACTCGTCATAGTATTTTGAGACGTAAGGAAGAGCCTTTATCATAAGCCATTCAGGAGAGTCTGTGTATTCTATCGTGAGATGCTTGTCATTAACAGATGGCATGATATTCTTTAGGTCGAATGTCTTCTCGCCTGCCTCTGTAAGTATGAATGTCTGGGTGTTCACCATCAGTTCTTTTTGTGAAAGAATAGACAGATCCTTCTGCTCGCCGTCTGTGAAAGTGCCTTCCTCGCTCTTGCCTGAAACGATGTAGCGCACGATTATAGATTTGTCTTCCTGATTCTTTGAATCGTATGGGAAAGATACGGCCTCGCTCTCGCCAGCCTTGACGGTTATCTTCTTGCTTTGGGTGGTGAGAATCTTTTCTGTCTTTGCATCGAGAATAGTGAACTTCACAGTTACCGTGATATCCTTCTCTGTTATATTTGATACAGAAGCAGGGATATTTGTCACGTCGCCTTCACGTAGGAAACGAGGTAGTCGAGGCTGAATCATGAGTTTCTTCTGAGCTATAACCTCATCAGCCATAGTACCGAACCTTACATCCTTATCATGTGCAAATGCCATGAACTTCCATGTCGTAACACTCTCTGGAAGTGTAAACGACAATGTTGCAATTCCTTTATCGTCGGTTCTCAACTGTGGCATGAAGAAAGCTGTTTCGTTAAGGTTGGTGCGGAGAGAAACTTCTTCTGTGTTGGCATCATCCTCTACAGACTCAGACACCATGTCTGCAGCTTCTGCATCAGCCATAATCGAGCTTTTTGCCTTGAGAATCATACCTGATTCTTCTGCCATAGGAGCTGTACCCATAATCCTTAGGGCTCTGTTGCTCGTTTTTTGTGCTCCGTATCCAGTTGCAAGCAATTGATATACTTGCATGTTGGATGTGTCGTAAGGCAAATCTTCTTTGAAAGAAGAGAACTTCAGAGGCTTTGATGTGTATGAGTTTATTGGTCTTGTGTAATAGAAGTATATGTCAGAATGTACTCTTGCGATTTGCCAAGAGAATGAAGGAACTGATAGGAAACTGTTGTCTGAGAAATACCATGAATGTGGCTTTATTGCATCAAGAGACTTGTCGTAGAGCACAGCCATCACGTTAGCGTTAGCAGGCTTACCGTCATTGTCAGTTACGGAAAGTTTCCATTCTTCCTTCTGCCCAGGTTCAAGTTTGTTGCGGAAGGTTGTCCAGTTTATCTTTAAGTCCTTGTTTGGAATGGCTCTTTTTATTGTATGACTGTGGGTATAGCATTCGCCATTGCGTACCCATGCAATTGTATAGCAGATGCCGTCACCATATTCTTCTTTGTACTCAAACTTACGGGTAACGACAGATGAGTCAAGTTCAAGAGAACCTGATTCTATCATTTTGTTACCACTAAAAAGAGCATATACGGCATGGACATCCTTGTCGCAAGTGCCAAACTGAATTGTGGCAGGGAAATTATCGCCTGTTGCATACCACCAGTCTTTTGTCTCTGTTGCAGGAACTTTGTCCTCAAGACTGAACAGCACGAATTTCTTGTTAATAGTGTCAGTCCCGCAAATTGCCCTTATGGAATGGGAACCAGAAGGGAGGTATATAGGAATCACATAGGACTTACCACAGACTGCATTTCCCTGTTCCTTGCCGTCAATTTCAATAGAAACTTCGCCATCAATCTCTGTTCCGGCATTGTTCCTGCGTGTGAAGACCACCTCAATAGGCTTTTCTGTCTTCAGGTATTTGTCTTCAATATTGCTTGTGAGTACTGTAGAGCGATTGCTCAAAGGCAGAGAAAGCTGTGCCTCATGCGATTCTCCTGCCAGATCTGTGACAACGGCTGTTGCCTTGATGCTATAGAACATAGGCAGCCAGAATGGCCTTTTGCCGTTATTTTTCTTTGGCAGAAGCATAGGCATCTTCATACTGAAATTTCCTGATGCATCTGTAACAACGGTATCTTGAAGCAATTCTGTATTGTCATATTCTGCTCTCCACCACCAGCTGTTATTCCTTCTGATTGTGTATGCTACCTTGGCATTACTTACAGCTATGCCGCTATATGTCTTTGCCGAACCAGTCACGGTGATAGTGTCGCCATCCTTATATGCGGTTTCAGGTTTGTTGATAGTTACCTCGAAAGTAGGGCGGACATATTCCTCTACCGTGATACTTGCAGAGTATTGGTTGTCTGCTGTTATGCGGAATGTTCCGTTCTTTACATTCTCAGGAATAACAAAGTCGGTAGTTGCTACGCCAAAAGAGTCTGTCTTGACCTTGGCATTGCTAATCTCCTTGCCGTTTGTGTCTTTAAGTGCAACGTTGATATTCCTGTCAGCAACTGTTTTTGTTGTTTCACGACCGATTTCGTTGTAGGCAACTAATGATACGTGTATGGTTTGCCCTGGACGATATAGTACCCTGTCGGTAAATACGGATGTTTTTCCCCTTACCTTATTGTCTTTTTGGTAATTAGGAAAACTTGTGTAAAGGAACTGCGTCTGCATAGCCTGGTCTTTGTCGGTTGTTGCAAAGACATATCTTGGCTCATTGTCTATTGTGAATTCACAGATGTATTCTCCTTTTTCATCTGTGTTTACCACTCTTTCGTTTTCGTATTCTTTTCTTCCTGTCAGATGCAGCTTTGCTCCGGCAACAGGTTTTCCTGATATGGCATTAACCACTACATATCTTTTCTGCGTTTTGCTTTGCTGAAGGGTTATGACCTTCAGGTCGCTGACAATGAGAAGCTGGAACTCGTTCTTGGATGAGATGTTTGTACCATCGCAGGTTGCATCTATCAGATACGTGCCAAGAGGAAGTGTGCCAAGCGAAAGACTGTCGTTGAAGAATTCGTATGCCTCATGCTTGTCAAACTCCTTAGAGCGAGTGATTGTCTTTGCCTTTTGCAGATGTTGCTTCAGTTTAGCAAAATCATTTTTCTCCCCAGATCTTAGCTTGCTGATTTCTTCTGAAGTCAATCCTGTCAAAGGGGTGGCAGAAACAGTTATACTTGATATGTTCCTGATTTGTTCAAGATATATCTTTGCCTCCTGACTTGTATTGAGAAGTCCGTTCTTGTTTATTGTCAAGACTGTTATACTTGGGGAAGTAAGCTCTGTTTTCTGTCTCTTCAGTTCATTTATCTCCTGCCATTTAGGCCAGCGCTTTGTTGCCTCGTCAATCCATTCTATTGTCTTTTTGATAGCTATACCATCAGAATATCGCATCAATTCTGTTTTCCTTACGGCAATTGCACCACACTCGTCAAGGTCTTTATATTCGACGATGAGAGAGTCGGCTTTCTGTATGAATCTGCTACGTGCTGTTCCGACGCTAAAGCTATGGGATTCCAGCATGAGGGCTGCTGCTATACAAGCAGCCTTTCTTTTGCCCTTCTCCGAGTAATAACGCACCAGAGGCTCAAAGTTGTTAACCTTGTGAGCGATGAGGCTTATAAGGTCATGGTTGAAGTATTTGCTGTCAATTCCTTTCTCTACGAGTGGAATGTATTTCAGAGCTTCGTTTTCTTTTGTCAGTTCATTTACTATCTCTGGAGTAGTGTGATAGAGTAGGCTGTCAACAATGTTTTTGTTTCGGCCATTTTTTACCACCTGATAGATACAGGCTGCTATCGGAGCAGTCTTTTCCAGTACCTTATACTTTGCCTCCATGCGTTTTTCCATAGGGGCAACAGAGTCGGGGGAAATCTCTTGAAGGATATTCCTCTCTGTAAAGAGTGCTGCGATAAGATTGCCATAATGCTTTTCTTTCTCAGCCTTTGTCTCTATCTTCTTTATTGCCGATAGAGCCGTCTTAGGCTGATCCTTCTCCTGAGCTTTCTCTACTTGCTTCCAGAGAGAGGTATAGTCTCCCTGTGCTGACATTCCTAATGCCAGCACAGAGAGCAGCAATATGGTCAATATTCTTTTCATTACTTTGTCTTTACAATCTTGGTCTTCTCCTGTTCCTTGTTTCTTATGTTGACAACGGTAGCAACGCTCTGGGCAAGTGCGAGGAATGCCTGACCTGTTATGGCGTTCTCGTCAAGAGCTGCAGGAGTTCCGGCATCGCCCTTTTCACAGATACTCTGAACAATAGGAATCTGTGCAAGGAGAGGAACGTTCATTTCCTGTGCGAGATTCTTGCAGCCTTCCTTTCCGAAGATATAGTATTTGTTCTCTGGAAGTTCTGCTGGAGTAAACCATGCCATATTCTCGATGAGGCCAAGGATAGGAACGTTTACCTTATCGTTTGTGTACATATCAATTCCCTTACGGGCATCTGCCAATGCAACCTGCTGAGGGGTACTTACAATAACAGCACCTGTGATAGGGAGGGTCTGGAGTAGGGTGAGGTGGATGTCGCTTGTGCCAGGAGGGGTGTCGAGAATGAAATAGTCGAGTTCGCCCCAGTCGGCATCTGCTATCAACTGCTTCAAGGCAGAGCAAGCCATACCGCCTCTCCATAGGGTTGCTGTGTCTTTTCCTACGAAGAAACCTATAGAAAGAAGTTTGACCCCGTATTTCTCAACAGGAACAATAAGCTGACGGCCGTCTTTCTCAATAGCGTATGGTCGCTCGCTCTCCACATTGAACATCTTAGGCATACTTGGGCCGAAAATGTCAGTATCGAGAAGTCCTACTCTATATCCGAGACGTGCTAAAGCAATGGCGAGATTGGCAGATACCGTGCTCTTGCCAACGCCACCCTTACCTGAACTTACTGCGATGATATTCTTAACACCGGGAAGTAAATCCTCTACCTCAGGACGTGGGGCAGATTTATATTCTAATTTTATATTTACCTCTACATCCTTGCCAACGTGATAGTGTATGGCGGCTTCTGCAGCCTTTACTGTCGATTTAAGGAAAGGGTCGGTTTCACGTGGGAATATAAGGACAATCGTCACGCTATTGCCGTTGATGCTTGGAGTATCGGCAAGCATTTCTGATTCTATAAGGTTCTTCTTTGTGCCGGCATAGATGACGGTTGCAAGTGCGTCTGTTATAAGTTTTGGGTATAAATTCATTGCTATATTTTGTTCAAAAATGTTTTCTTTTTAGAATGCAAAGATAATGATAAAAATGGAGATTTCCAAATCTTATTAGTGAAAAGAGATTAAAGCACGAAAAAAGGCTTGCAACCGAAGTCGCAAGCCTTGTATGGAATTGTGTTGTAATCTGAATTTAGATATCGAAGAAGACACCGAAAGAAAGAGCCTCTGTATCTACACCAAGACCGAATTTGTCTTTGTTGCCACCCTCTTCGCTGTATGTTGTCCAACCGAAACCGCCGAACTTAGCTTCGAGGCTGATACCATCTGCTACCTTGTAGGCAAGACCTGGCTTTATGCCGATACCGAAAGAGTTACCACGATTCTTACCGTGTGACTTGTATGCAATACCGCCATCAAGGAAGAATGTGAGATTGTCAATATTGGCAAACTTGTAGCGAGCGTATGGGTTGATTATAAATGTAGTATAAGATACCTCTTTTTGATGCAAGCCTGCTTCTGTGTAATAAGATTCGCCACCTACACCGAGCTTGATAGCTACAGCCCATGTTTCGTCAAGATCATAACCGATTTCTGGAGCTACCTCCCATGATGTTTCTGCCTTGGCACCTTCAGCCTTTGATTTTTCCCAGTCAAAACCTACTGAACCGCCAATCCAAGCCTGTGCGTTAGCTGTAAGAGATGCTACTGCGAGAATAGCGATTGCAAAAAATTTCTTCATAATTTTTTAGTTGCTTAATTTTGTTTTTCCTACTCTATCCTGAATATTGAGGTTTTCGGATTACCCTCATTTTTGTTTTATGTTTTTTTCGAATTTGGATACAAAATTATGCCGAGAATCCATAATAGGCAAAAAATTATAGTTAATTTATGTAGGTTAACAATGTTTCTTTGACAAGCGTCAAGAAAAATAATGTGTAACCATAAGTTTTCCAAAAAGTCTATGAAAATTCAGATTTTGTCTTATTTTGTGATACTTTTTCTTGAAATCTGCATTAAAAGCAGTTGGTTCTGAATTATTTCACAACAAAGCCTTGTTCGTACCTTTGTTCTTCTTCCGCTTATCCACCCTTGTTACTCCCTTGTTCCTCCGTACCAAAGTCGGTGCAAAGTCGGTGCAAGGACTATTTTGAATAAGAGCTTCACCGAGTTTGGTACGGACTTATAGCGAAGGAATAGCGTTCTTGCTTCGGAACAGGGTTTGTTATGCAAACGGCTTTCTGTATGTACAGCCATTCTTCCATTCTGAGCAGCCGTATGCTGTCTTGCCTTTTATGATAGTTCCTTTTCCGCATAGAGGGCATATTGTCGGAACATCGTCGGCATTTGAGCGTAGGGAAGATGCAGGAGCGTTGGAAGTCTCGGGAGATGCTTTCTTTGTTTCCTTCTTTGCTGAAGGCTTTCTGGTCTTCTTCTTTTTCTCTTCTTCAAGATCAACGACAGTAACCCTTCGGTTGGTGTTGTCGGCAAGTACCTGATTTACAATACTTGTAATCTGTTCCTTGAGTTCGGAAATAAACATGCTGGCATCATATTGCCTATGCTCAATGTCACGCAGTTTCTTTTCCCAGATACCTGTAAGTTCCGGGCTTTTCAGCACATCCTCGTGTATCAGATCTATCAATTCTATACCAGTAGGAGTTGCTACGAGGGTCTTACGCTCTTTCCTTATGTAATGGCGTTTGAAGAGCGTTTCTATGATAGCTGCACGGGTAGAAGGGCGACCTATGCCGTTCTCCTTCATAGCGTCTCGCAGTTCATCATTATCCACGAACTTACCGGCAGTTTCCATAGCACGAAGCAACGTAGCCTCTGTGTAAGGCTTTGGCGGCTGTGTCCATTTCTCAGAAAGAGAAGGGGTATGCGGACCTTTCTCGCCATTTGTGAAGGTAACATTTGAAGATGCGTTGTCCTCATCCTCGTTGTCGTTGTCAGAATCCGCAATCGCGTTGTCCTTCTTGAAAACAACCTTCCAGCCTTCATCCGTTACAATACGAACAGAGGTTCTGAAAAGCACGCTATTATCATCATTAAGAACTTCAGTGTCTGTTTCAGAGATATGCCCCTCTTGTGTAAGTGCTACTCTTCCGAGAATCGTTGTTGTCTCAAACTTCAAGTCTGGATAGAAAGCAGCAATGAAGGCTCTTGCCACAAGGTCGAAGACATTTCGCTCCATGTCTGTCAATCCCTGTGGAGGAACTCCTGTTGGGATAATGGCATGGTGATCTGTTACCTTTGAAGAGTCGAACACTTTTTTGCTCTTCTTCAATGGCTTGCCACCAATGGCTTTCACGAGTTCTGCGTAAGGTGCCACACCTGAGAATTGAGTCTTATACAGCCCATTCATTGTCTGAGGGCATTTTGAATAGATGTCATCAGAAAGGAATGTAGTATCTACACGTGGGTATGTAGTGAATTTTTTCTCGTAGAGTGACTGTATGAGTTGAAGTGTCTGGTCGGCTGAATATCCGAACTTCTTATTACAATCCACCTGAAGAGAGGTGAGGTCGTAAAGGCGCGGAGGTGCCTCGGTACCCTTGCGCTTTGTGATGTCAACAATATGGAAATCATTGTCCTTGATGGCTTCAAGAATCTTCTTTCCTTCTTCTTCGGTTGTATATTCTATCTGACGGAAAATAGGACCTTTTGATTTCTGTGTCTTGCCGTTTTTTGCGGCTTCGGCAACTTCGGCAGCATCCTCTGCCTCTGCCTCTTCATCGTGGGCAATGGCAGTAAACTTAGAATCCTTATATATAGTTGTAAGAACCCATGACTGGCGAGGTTCAAAGTTCTCAATTTCCTTTTGACGGTTGACAATCATCGCAAGGGTAGGGGTTTGTACCCTTCCTATGGAAAGTACCTGATTTGTACGGCCTTGAGGACGGTATTTCAAGGTATATAGACGGGTGGCATTCATGCCAAGAAGCCAGTCTCCAATTGCGCGTGAAAGTCCTGCAAGATATAATGGCTCGTATTCCTGCTGATCCTTTAGCGTCTGAAAGCCTTCACGTATAGCCTCTTCTGTAAGGGATGAAATCCAAAGTCTCTTTACAGGACATTTAGCCCCAGCCTTTTGCATCACCCAGCGTTGGATAAGCTCTCCCTCTTGTCCGGCATCACCACAGTTTATTATGGAGTCTGCCTCTTGCATCAGTTTCTCGATAGTGGCAAACTGTGCTTTGATACCTTGGTCGTCTTTCAGTTTTATTCCGAAGCGCTGCGGTATCATAGGTAATGCTCCCAATGACCATCTTTTCCATATGGGAGTATAGTCATCGGGTTCCTTGAGCTCGCATAGGTGACCGAATGTCCATGTCACCTGATATCCATTGCCCTCAATGTACCCTTGCTTAGAGTTTGTGGCTCCAAGTACATTGGCAATATCACGAGCAACGCTCGGTTTCTCGGCTATGCAAACGATCATTATTTTGCTGTATCTAAACTGCTTCTTTTATCGCGATGATATGAACGGTAGTCGTCTAACTCTATTTCTTTTTCTGACTCTGTGAGCAGCTTTTCGTGTGGAAGAAGGAACTTCATGTATTTTATGTTAAGTCCACGCTCAATCCACATTGACTCGTAATAAGTCTGTATGGATAGGATTTTCTTTGTCTCATCGTCAATTCCCTCTGTGTGGTAGAGGTCTGTTGTACGGAAGAGAACTGGCAGTTCGTTGTGTTCTACCATATAGGTAGTATATGTAAACAGAAAGTTAGAATCTGTTTTTAGATGTATGATTCCATTATCTACAAGAAAATGACGGTATCGTTCAAGGAAAAAGGTTGAGGTAAGACGTTTGTGTACGTTCTTCATTTGAGGGTCAGAGAAGGTGAGCCAAATCTCCTGTACCTCATCTTTTGAAAAGAAACGGTCTATAATCTCGATGTTAGTTCGAAGAAATGCGACATTCTTCAGACCGGCATCGAGAGCCTTTGTCGCTCCTGTCCACATACGTGCTCCTTTTATATCAACGCCTATGAAATTCACATCAGGATATAGTTGGGCCAGTTCAACGGTATATTCACCTTTACCGCACCCCAGTTCGAGTACGATAGGGTTATTGTTGTGAAAATATAGATCTCTCCAGTGGTCTTTCATTTCGAAAGGAATATTATCCACTACAGAGAACGGATATTGGAACACGTTCTCATAGCGTTCCATGTCTGCGAACTTCGCGAGTTTACCTTTTCCCATTGATTAGTGATTTGCGAGTGTTTTCTTGTACTCAAAAAATAAGGCGTGTCGCTCATGGAGCGATGCCCATCTCAGATTTATGAATGCAAAGTTAATCAATAATTTTCAGAATTCAAAATCTTATATGGAAAATCTCTGGTTGTACTTCTATTTTGGATGCAATAATAAAGAGCAACAACTTAATGGTTGCTGCTCTTTATCTTTATTGTGATGTTCATACATAAAATTATGTATGCGTAGATCTTTTACTTAATCATCGAAATCATCATCGTCAATAGGTTCATCTGTAAGATAACCTGTTGTGGTGTTTCCGTTCTCCGAGATGGCTGCAAGAAGACTCTCTTCTACAGCCATTTTCCTTGGTCTGAATTCTGGTGTGATATATTGCTTTTTCATAACTATATCTGTCTTGTTAAATTAATATACGACTTTCTTTGTAGTTGTCTGACCATTCTTGTTAGTGCTCTTTACGATGTTGAGGCCCTTAACAGGTGTTGTAGAAGCCTTGCCATCAACAGTAACGAACTGAGAAATTACAGCCTCGTCAGAAGAATCAGTAACACCATCAATGCCAGTTGTCTCTCCGTTAACCTCAAGAACCTCTACAGTTCCGTCTTCATCAATGAATTCCACAATTGCATTGTCAAGTTTTGCTGCAGACTTCTTGTCGAGAGTGATGTATGCACGTCCAGGTTTGAGTTGTGTGCTGTTAACTGGCATTCTGCCGAAAGTGCCGCTCAAACCAACGATCCATGCATCTGCAAGTTCCGCTTTTGTCTTTGCTTCATAGTTGCCGTTGAATTTAGCTGGCTCGCTTGATTGCTCATCACCACTCCATGACTTTGCAACAGACTTCTTGACCTCAATGCCCTGTGTGCTTGAAAGGCTCATTACAGAGGTACTTGTGTTTGCCTTACAAAGCATTGGCATATTAGCCTCCCATTCACCAAGTGTGAACTTTACCTGTGTCTTATCTCCTACTTTATTACAAGAGGTGAAGGTTGATGTACGGTTGAAATAGTCTGACTTGTTCTGGAAGTTGAATG
>JAEEGL013382067.1_pt1 | contig 14096 bp, 13 predicted proteins | sample 9134231 | NCBI WGS metagenome assembly JAEEGL01 (sample SAMN16246548, study PRJNA631951) | gut metagenome | biome: gut microbiome; feature: rumen; material: fiber-attached | host: Bos | place: Iran: Karaj | collected 2018-10 | reverse complement strand
CGCTTTGCCGATGCGGGCGAGGTCAGCGCCTGGGCCGCGGACGCGGTGGCCTGGGCCGTGCAGGTCGGCCTGCTGAACGGAGTCTCCGCCGATCGCCTTGCGCCGCGGAGCACGGCGACGCGCATCCAGTGCGCGGCCGTGCTGCACCGCTTCTGCACGCTGACGGAAGACGAATGATCTGATACGAACCATCGGACGCACGGTGAAACGCCTGTATTTCTCCGCGGCCTCGCCGCGGCTGTCCACACGAACTGACGGAGGGTGCGCATGACGATCCTGAAAGGGCTTTTGAATACATTGGAGCAGCTCTGGCGCGTTGTCAACGCCAACGCGGGCATCCTGCAGATCCTGCTGACGATCCTCGGCTTCGTGGCCATCACGCGCAACCAGCTCCTGCAGGAGAAGTTCAACGAGCGCCTCAACAGCATGAAGAAGACGATCGAGGCCATCTCCACCGACCGCAACCTCTTTATGGAGGCCGGCCTCGACTTCTACAAGCAGCAGTACAAGAACGACGCCGCCTGCTCCGAGTTCGTGTCGGAGGGCCACCTGATCTACCGCAACGGCTGGGTGGACTGCAAGACGCCCGAGGGCGGCTTCTACCGGCTCAGCGATTTCACGCCGGCCATCACCTCGCGCTATCCCTCGACGCAGGAGAACATCCGGATCAACCCGCTGATGCCCGATCCGCGCGAGAGCTACGCCGACAACTGCAAGTTCCACCTGGGCAAGAACCTGTTCAACGCGCCGCTCTACGCGCTCGACAGCGTGACGGTCGAGCGCGGCAAACAGCCGCTGCTGACGGTGACGCTGGGCAACTATTTCGATTTCTACAACACCTGCGAATACCTCGGCTTCGAGATGGCCTACGCCCGCCGCATCCTCGGCAAAAAGGCCCGGACGCGCCGTACGATGCCGCGCCGCTTCCGCCAGCGCGAGCTGTTCGACACCCACAACCGCTTTCCAGGCATCGGCATCAACACGATCACGATCCTGCAGAACATGATCGACGACACGGAGCAGGGCGAGCGCGAGACGTATTTTCTGCTGCACAAGCGCGGCAACAAGGTCGCCGAGGGCATGGGCAACTACCATGTCGTGCCCGCCGGGTCGTATCAGCCGCTGCTGGACTATACCGTGCGCGAGGAGACGCCCAGCGACAGCGTCGCCGAGACGATGAAGAACACGGTGCTGCGCGAGTTCGGCGAGGAGCTGCTCGATTATGAGGAATTCCTCGACCTCAACACCTCGGAGCTGCTGCAGCGCCTCGACCAGATCCTCGACCCCGTTTATCTCGGCGTCGGCTTCGAGCCGCTCAACACCAAGACCGAGGTGCTGGCCGCGCTCGTCATCGACCTCGCGACGCCCGGGGGCGCGAGCCTTTTCGGCGGGCGCTCGAAGCGCAGCGAGTTCGACAAGCTCTTCGGCGCCAACGGCAGCTACGAGGGCGACGTGATGCTGCGGCCGCTCAACACCGCGATGCTCAAACAGTACGAGAACGATTCGCGCTCCACGGCCTCGATGAAGGAGATCATGCGCATCCTCGCGCGGCCCGAGAACCAGGCGATCTTCGGCGTGGCGCACTCGGCGCGCATGCGCTGACCGGATACACACAGCTTTGAAATCAAGATCGGAGGTAGACTTATGCCTGAACTGTATATCACCGTCGTCGGCTTCAAGAACGGCGGCCCGCCGGTCGGCACGGCGCTGTTCTGCGTCAAGGAGCCGTTCAACCCGCACGATGACGACGCCATCCGCGCCGTGGACGAGACAGGGGAGAGCGTCGGCTATGTGGCCAACCAGGGCTCGACCAAGGCGGGCGGCACGCTGTCGGCCTCGCGCATCTATGACCGCGTGGGCGACGTCTTCCGCGTCGAGGTCTGCTTCACCACGCGCACCAAGCTGATCTGCCGCGTCACCGACGCCGACGCGGAGATCGAGCTGTAGTCTCGGACAAAATACAAAAATCCGGCCTGCCCCGCAACGGGGCAGGCCGGTCGTCATATTGGGTGTTTTGCCGATCAGTACGAAAGGCTGATGGCGTAATCGTGCGCGGCGGTGGGGTAGTTGGGAGTGATCGAAGACTCGTACTCGTTGTACTTGTCGTTCTTGATCTGCGCGATGCTCTCAGCCTTCCAGGCGGGATCGCCGACACCCACGTAGTAGATGATGTGATAGCCGTAGGTTGTCTTGACGATCTCGACGTCGCCGGGCTGGCGGCTGCCGTCGAAGCACCACGCGTCGAACTCGGTCACCATCTCGCCCTTACCGAAGTCCTTGATGAGGCCGCCGTCGGACACGGAGCCGGAATCCTGGCTGTACTGCGTGGCCAGACGGGCGAAGGCTTCCTCGCTCTGATCGCCGGCCAGGAACTCGTTCAGCACGGCGGCGGACTGCGCCTCGGCAACCTCTAACTTGGCCTGATGCTCGGCCTTCTCCTCTTCGGATTCATCCTCACCGGCCTCGGTGGCGCGGAACAGGATGTGGCGCACCGTGGCGGTCGGCTCTTCCGGCAGATAGCGCTCGATGAAATAGGCGACCGTGATGCCGCTGCCGGTGTCGAGCGTCGTGGTGTCGCCCTCGCGGCGCTCGATGTCGGCGCACCAGCCGAGGATGTTCGCCGTCGTGGCGTTGGACAGCGCAGCGCCGGTCGTCAGCGTCGCGTCGTCGTCGCCATAGCTCTCGGCGTTATAAGCCCTGGCCTGCTCGATGAAGTCCTTTTCGCTGCCGACCTTGGCGAGGATCGCGATGGCGTCGGCCTGGGCGGCGGCGACGTTCTCGGCCGTCTTGGCGTCGGCCTCCTCCTGGCTGGCGGGCTCGCCCTCCTTGGGCGTCTCGCCGTCGGCGGGGGCGGTGTAGGTCACGGTCTCATAGGGGATCGTGAAGCTGCGGTAGTCGACGAGGTCGAAATCGGTCGAGTTGTTGTTGTAGTACTCGGTGATCTCTTCGTCGCTGACTTCGATCTTGTCGAGATAGTCGTTATAATAATTGAGCGCCGTGGCCGTCACCTTGGCCGAGGCCTTGAGATCGCTGACCTTGATGCCGGAGCCGTAAACGGTCTTGACGTATTCGTCGAGCTCCATCTCATACAGGTCGGCGGTCGCGCGGTAGGTGCCCATCTCGCCCAGATAGCGCAGGTCGTTCTCGTCGGCCACGGGATAGCCGTTCTTCAGCGCTTCCTGATAGAGCATATAGGTGTCGGTCAGCGCGTGCTGGGTCTGATCGTTGAGATAATCGCCCCAGGTGCCGTCGCCGTAAGCCTGTGTCTCCAGCGGCTTCGACAGGTCGACGCCGTAGTAGAGCTGCAGCATCGTGCCGTAATTGTTGATCAGGTTCATCTCGGACGTCTTGTAATAGATCTTGTACTCCTTGGCGCTGATCTTCTGATCGCCCACTTCATAGGCCGTCAGCATGCTCGACAGTGCGCCGGTCTGCGCCAGCACGCCGAACGCGCCCACAGCCACGAAGGCCGCGACGCCCAGGCCGATCAGGATGTTGCGGATCACGACGCCGACGGGCTTTTTCTCCTTGGGGGCCAGAGCCTTCTTCTCCGCCTCGGCTTTGGTGGCCTGGCGGGTCCTGTTACCTTTTCCCATAAATCTGTACCTCTTGTTCAGCTTATTTCTGCCATACGATTGTACATGAAACGCTTGACAGTTGTGTTACACGCATGTAAATTATTATCAAGGAGAGGGGCGCAAAAGTCAATGTTTTTTCGCAAAATTTTTTAGTTTTTTTCGCCTCGCCCTCTTGCATTTTATAAATGAACATGATATTATACCTGTTGTATGTTAATTGGTTTGATGTGAGGTGAGATAGAGATGAAAGAGGGAATCCATCCCAAGTACCAGAGAACCACGGTGACGTGCGCTTGCGGCAACACCTTCGAGACTGGCTCTACGAAGAAGAACATCCGCGTTGAGATCTGCTCCAACTGCCACCCGTTCTTCACCGGCAAGCAGAAGCTCGTCGACACCGGCGGGCGCGTCGAGCGTTTCAAGAAGCGCTTCGGCATCCAGGGCTGATTTGGTCAAATCACAGGCCGTCTGCATTGGCAGACGGCCTGTTTTTTTGCTTTTTTCTTTCTGCCGATGCCTTTAAGTTTATTTAAGGTTCGCGTCGTATACTCTGTCAGCAGAAGGGAGGAGTTCGATGGAAACCAAGACCCCCATCCGTTACCGACACGAGTGGAAGCATGAGATCACCTATGTCGACCTGCTGTCGATCCGCGCCCGGCTCCGCGCCGTCGCGCAGCCCGATCCGCACGCGGTGGACGGCCGCTATCTGATCCGCAGCCTCTATTTCGATAACCCGGACGACAAGGCGCTGCGCGAAAAGCTCGACGGCGTCAACCTGCGTGAAAAGTTCCGCATCCGCTATTACAACGGCGCCCCCGGCGTCATCCACCTGGAGAAAAAGAGCAAGCGCAGCGGTCTGGGCACCAAATACAGCGCATCGCTCAGCGGCGAGGAGGCGCAGAAGATCGTCGATGGCGACATCGACTGGATGATGGATTCCGACAGGCCGCTGGTGCAGGAGCTCTACTGCAAGATGCGCTATCAGCGCATGGCCCCCAGGACGATCGTCGATTACACCCGCGAGCCGTTCATCTTCGGCCCCGGCAACGTGCGCGTCACGTTCGACTACGACATCCGCACGGGCCTGAGCTGCACCGATTTTCTCGACCCGAACTGCCCGACCATCCCCGCCGGCGACCCCGTCATCATCCTCGAGGTCAAGTGGGACGACTTCCTGCCCGACGTCATCCGCGACGTCGTGCAGACCCCCGGACGCCATGTCACGTCCTTTTCCAAGTACGCGCAATGCAGGATCTATGATTGATATCATGATATAAACAACAAACAACCAAAAGGAGACGACTGTCATGACTTTCAGCGATATCTTCAAATCGAGCTTCCTCGACAACATCACGGCGGTCAGCGTGTTCGACATGGCGCTGGCGCTGGTCCTGTCCTTCGGCCTCGGCCTGTTCATCTTCTACGTCTACAAGAAAACATATCAGGGCGTGATGTATTCCGCCTCCTTCGGCGTCACGCTGATGGCGATGACGATGATCACCACGCTCGTCATCCTCGCCGTCACCTCCAACGTCGTGCTGTCGCTCGGCATGGTCGGCGCGCTGTCGATCGTCCGTTTCCGCACGGCGATCAAGGAGCCGCTCGACATCGCCTTCCTCTTCTGGTCCATCGCGGCCGGCATCGTGCTGGCTGCCGGCATGATCCCGCTGGCCGTCATCGGCAGCGTGATCATCGGCCTGATCCTGGTCGTGTTCGTCAACCGCAAGCAGGCCGCCAACCCCTATATCGTCGTGCTGCAGTGCGAAGGCTCCGAGAGCGAGAACCGCGCCTGCGCCTATCTCCGTGAAAAAACGCAGAAATGCGTCGTCAAGAGCAAGACCGCCCGCCGCGGCGCCGTGGAGCTGAACCTCGAAGTCCGTCTGAAGGACGACAATACCGACTTCATCAATGCGCTGGCTGCGCTCGAGGGCGTGAGCAGCGCCGTGCTGGTCAGCTATAACGGCGACTACATGGGCTAAACCGTGTCCGCGTCCAGAAAGCTCGACGCCGTCTGCCTCGCCGTCCTGGCGCTGATGCTGGCTGTCACCGCGCTGTTCATGTGCGGCGACAGGCTCGGCCTGACGCGGGTCGTCGACGAGGACGCCGAGCAGTACTCGTCGGACATCCTCTTTACCGCCAACGACCTGGCGGCGGATTGGGACACGTCCTCCGCCACGGTCATCGCGCTGGAGGGCGGCGGCGTCACGATCAGCGGCGGCGGCGCATACGCCTATGACGGCGGCGTCGTGATCTCGGAGGCCGGCAGATATGTGATCTCCGGCGAGCTGACGGACGGCGCGATCGTCGTCGACGCGCACCGCAGCTCCAAGGTCTGGCTGCTGCTGGACGGCGTCACCGTCGCGTGCAGCGACGAAGCCTGCCTCCAGATCCTCAAGGCCGACAAGGTGTTCGTCACGCTGGCCGACGGGACCGAGACTGTCCTCACCGGCCCGGACGCGTACGATGACGAGGATCAGAACGGCGTGATCTACGCCAAGGACGACCTGACGATCAACGGCGGCGGCAGCCTGACGATCCGCCGTGCCGTGCAGTACGGCATCTCCGCCAACGACGATCTGGTGATCGCCGGCGGCATGATCTCGATCGAAGCCGAGCACGACGCGATCCACGTCCACAACAGCTTCCGCCTGACGCAGGCGTCGGTGCTGCTCACCGCGGGCGACGACGGCGTCGCCGTCACCGGCGAGGACGGTTATTTCTATCAGAGATCCGGTTCGCTGACGATCGTCAGCGCCGACGACGCCGTGCACACCACGGGCACCGTCACGCTGGCGGGCGGCTCGCTGACCGTCGACGCGGGCGGCGACGCCGTGTACTCCGCATCGCGCATCGACATCGCGGGCGGCACGGTCCTCATCGGGGACTGTTACGAGGGCTTTGAAGCGCCCGTCATCGAGATGTCGGGCGGCGACGTGACGATATACCCGCGCGACGACGGCTTCAACGCCGGCGGCGAGATCGACGACCATCCGTACATCCGCGTATCGGGCGGCTCTGTCACGATCGTCAACGAGACGGCGCGCGACGCCGACGGCTTCGACTCGAACGGCGACCTGTATATCGAGGGCGGCGTCATCCGCATCAGCCTTGTGGGCAGCGGGATGAACTGCGCGCTCGACTACGGCAGCGAGAACGGCGGCGTCGCCGTGATCAGCGGCGGGACGGTCATCGCCTGCGGCTCTTCGACGATGGCGCAGGGCTTTGCCTCGACCTCATCGCAGCCCTCCGTGCTGTTCACTCTCTCCGAAGCGGCCGAGGCCGGCTCGACGATTGAGCTGCGCGACGGCGCTGGGAACACGCTGCTGAGCTGGGAGGTCCCGTGTTCGTTCACCTCCGCCGTGCTGAGCTGCCCCGATATGGCGCTCGGCGCATCATATGACGTCGTCATAGGGAAAAGCACGGAGACGGTCGAACTCGGCGATGCGTCGACCGCGGTCGGTACGGCGCAGAGTGCTGCGCCCACCGCGCACACGAGCGGCGCCGCCGCGCGCCCTGTCGACCCCGAGAACGACGACGACGTCGAGATCGGCGGTCCCAAGGCGCTGTCGGAGCTCGGCCTGTCCGTCTGGCTGCTGCTGGCCGCATCGGCCGCGGTGCTGCTGGCCGGTCTCTGGGCGGCATTCGTCCTCCGCGACAGGATCAAATAGCGATCGATAACACTGCTTATACAAATTATATAAATCTCACACGCAATACACTTCTTCATTCTTCTTTTTCTTCTTTTTTTGCCGCACGGGCCGGTCACCCGTGCGGCATTTGTTATGTCTGGCTCAATAGGGGCAGAAGATACGCGGCTTTTCGCTGCCGGGCGCATAGCGGCTCAAATGGGTGAACTCCGGGCTGAGCAGCTCGCGCGCCGTCAGCACGGCGCGCCCGCCGTAGCGCGCGCGCATGCGGTCGCAGGCCGCGTCCTGCGACGATTTGCGCCGCACGCGCGCGTCGTCGAACAGCGAGAACGAGAACATCTCGGCGGGGACGATGTCGGAAAAGGCGACGCCCACGGCGCGCACGTCGGAGCCGTCGTAGGTACAGCGGAAGAGCTCAGTCAGCGTGTTCATCAGCTCGAAGGTGATGTCGCTCGACCGTTCGAGGCGCTTCTGCCGTCCCCAGCCGCGGAACGCGCGGTCGCGGAACCAGATCGACACCACCCGGCAGCAGCCGCCGCCGTCGCGCATGCGCCAGGCCAGCGCCGTGCAAAGCCGCGCGAACACCGGCAGCAGCTCGCCCTCGCCGCGCATGTCGCGCGGCAGCGTGGCCGACTGCGAATAGCTCTTCATCGGCACGTCCTCGCCCGGCGTCACGGGGTCGGGGTCGACGCCGTTGGCATAGTTCCAGATCAGCAGCCCGTGCTTGCCCATGTGGCGGATCAGCAGCGCCGGGTCGGCCGCGGCGATGGCGCCGACGTCGAAGATGCCCAGGCTGTGCAGCCGCCGCTCGGTGGCCGGGCCGACCATGAACAGATCGCGCACGGGCAGCGGCCACAGCTTGCTTTTGATCTCGCTGCGCCAGATCGTCGACACGGCGTCGGGCTTTTTCAGCTCGCCCGCCATCTTGGCCAGCACCTTGCACGATGACACCCCGACGCTCACCGTGAAGCCCAGCCGCTCCCTGATCGCGCGCCGCAGCGCGTCGGCCGCCTGCACACAGGGGCCAAGGACGCCCTCCATGCCGGTGTAGTCGATATAGCACTCGTCGATCGAATACTGCTGGCACACCGGCGACCAGCCGCGCGCCACGGACATGAACTCGTTCGACATATGGGAATAGAGGTCGTAATCGCTCGGCACCACCACGAGGTCCGGGCATTTCTGCCTGGCCTGCCAGATCGCCTCGCCCGTCTGCACGCCGCGCTTTTTGGCCGGGATCGACTTGGCCAGGATGATGCCCTTGCGCAGCTTTTCGTCGCCGCCCACGGCCGAGGGGATCGTCCGCAGGTCGAGCTCGTCGCCGCTGCGCAGCCGCTGTACGGCCGACCATGACAGGAAGGCCGAGTTGACGTCCACATGCATGATCACGCGCTCCATACGCTCACCACCAAACATTTGTTCGATATATGCAGTATAACAGAACAGATGTTCTATTTCAAGCCCCGCAAACCCCTTGCGAAACTTGACAGAACGGGATATAATACGATATTAGGAGAATTGTCGGATCGGAGTGTTTCCATGGAGCAAGCAAATAAAAACGACAGAGAGCGCGCCGTGCTGATCGGCCTGCGCTGCGAGGGACTGCGCGATTTCGAGGGCTCGGACGACGACACGATGGACGAGCTGGAGGAGCTCGTCAAGACCGCCGGCGGCGAGGCCGTGGCGCGTTTCGTGCAGAACAGGTCCGCCCCCGATCCGCACAGCTTCATCGGCGAGGGCAAGGCCGCCGAGATCGCCGAGACGATCAAGGCCAACGAGGTGGAGCTCGCCGTGTTCGACAACGAGATCACGCCGTCGCAGGCCCGCGTGCTGGAGACGGTGCTCGGCTGCCGCGTCATCGACCGCAGCGCGCTGATCCTCGACATCTTCGCCGATCGCGCCAAGACGAGCGAGGGCAAGCTGCAGGTCGAGCTGGCGCAGTATCAGTACCTGCTGCCGCGGCTGTCGGGCATGTGGGGCCACCTCGTGCGCCAGAACGCCAGCGGCGGCAAGAGCCCCATCGGCACCCGCGGCCCCGGCGAGACCCAGCTCGAGACCGACCGCCGCCACATCCGCCGCAAGATCCAGAAGCTCGAGCGCGAGATCGACGAGGTCAAGCGCGTCCGCTCCACCCAGCGCAAAAAGCGCGTGGAGAACCGCGTCAAGCTGGCGTGCATCGTCGGCTACACCAACGCCGGCAAGTCGACGCTGCTCAACGCGATGACGGGCGCGGGCATCCAGGCCAACGACCGCCTGTTCGACACGCTCGACCCGACGACGCGCGCGATGACGCTGCCCGACGGCCGCCCGCTGCTGGTGTCCGACACCGTCGGCTTCATCCGCAACCTGCCGCACAACCTCGTCGACGCCTTCCGCGCCACGCTGGAGGAGCTGACGTTCGCCGACATCCTGATCCATGTCGTCGACGCCTCCGACGAGCTGTGGGAGGAACAGTACGATGTCGTCGAAGACCTGGTGACGGAGCTGGGCGCGGCCGGAACGCCGCGCATCACGCTGTTCAACAAGATCGACAAGATACACGAATCGATGCTCCCGCGCCGCACCGGCGCGGTGTATTGCTCGGCGCTGCGCGGCACGGGGCTCGACGACCTCTACCGCCGCATTGCCGAGATCCTCGATGAGGGGACGAGGAAGGTCGTCTTCACGCTGCCCTACAGCGACGGCGCGGTGCTCGACGCCCTTTACCGCGAGGCCAACGTGCTGCGTGCCGAGTACAGGGAGGAGGGCGTCGAGGTCGAGGCCGTGTGCGACGAAAAGACGATGGCGCGCATCAGACCGTATCTGCCTGAGCCGGAGGTGAAAGAAGAATGGATGCTGTAAAGCCGTATCTCGTCCCCGCCGGCGAGGGAGAGGGCGAATATATCGAAAAGAAATCGCGCTTCGTCAGCCACGTGTTCCGCATCACCTCCGCGCAGGAGGCGGCGGAGCTGCTGGCCGCCTGGCGCAAGAAATACTGGGACGCCAGCACGATCGCCTACGCCTACATCCTGCGCGACGGCTCGATGCGCTTCTCCGACGACGGCGAGCCGCAGGGCACGGCCGGCATGCCGACGCTCGACATGTTCCGCAAGGAAGAGGTCTTCGACGCGCTGTGCATCACCGTGCGCTGGTTCGGCGGGATCAAGCTGGGCGCGGGCGGGCTGACGCGCGCCTTCGGCAAGGCGGCCAAGCTCGCGCTCGACGACGCCGGGATCGCCGTGATGGAGCCGCACGTCCGCGCCTCGCTGCGCTGCGCCTACAGCTATCTCGAGCTGATCCGCAGCCGCCTGGCGCTGCACGAGGTCACCGAGGCCGGCGTCGACTACGGCGCCGACGTGACGTTCGACCTGTTCCTGCCGCTCGAGCGCTTCGATGGCTTCCGCAAAGACGTCGTCGAGCTGACGAACGGAGCTTTCGCGCCCGTCGCGGGCGAGCAGACGATGTTCGCGAAAAAAATCAGATAATTTGCCCGCGGCGGGAGAAAAACACCCCGCGGCTTCGTATTATACTAATAGATAACAAAGAGCGGAGGCGTCGCGCATGAATATCCGCCAGCGTTTGGAATCGAATGAAAGGCTGCTTCTCTCGCCATATGCCTGTCTGTCCGAGAGCTCGCGCGGCCGCGAACGCGCCGAGCCGCCCGATGAGGTGCGCACCTGCTTCATGCGCGACCGCGACCGCATCATCCACAGCAAGTCGTTCCGCCGCCTCAAGCACAAGACACAGTGCTTCCTAGCCCCTGAGGGCGACCATTACCGCACGCGGCTGACGCACACGCTCGAGGTCGCCCAGATCTCGCGCACGATCGCCCGCGCGCTGGCCCTCAACGAGGATCTCACCGAGGCCATCGCCATGGGTCACGACCTGGGGCACACGCCGTTCGGCCACGCCGGCGAGTCGGCCCTCAACGACGTCCACCCCGGCGGCTTCCGCCACAACGAGCATTCGCTGCGCATCGTCGAGCGCCTCGAGAAGGACGGCCGCGGCCTCAACCTGACATACGAGGTGCGGCAGGGCATCCTGCGCCACACCGGTGCGGCGCTGCCCGACACGCGCGAGGGGCGGATCATCCGCTTTGCCGACCGCATCGCCTACATCAACCACGACATCGACGACGCCATCCGCGGCGACATCCTCAGCGAGCACGACATCCCCGAGGAGATCTCCGACGTGCTGGGCACGCGCCACAGCATGCGCATCAACACGCTTGTGCAGCACATGATCGACTACGGCCTGGCCACGCATGAGATCGGCCTCGACGACGAGTGCCAGCGCGCGATGGACGCGCTGCGCGAGTTCCTGTTCGAAAAGGTTTACCGCAACCCCCGCGCCAAGAGTGAGGAGTCGAAGGGGATCGACATCCTCAAGCGCCTGTACGAATACTTTTGCCTCCACCCAGACAAGCTGCCCGCCGACAGCCGCGCCGACGCGGAGCGTTACGGCCTCAACGACGCCGTGCGCGATTATATCGCCGGCATGACCGACCGCTTCGCCATCGTGCGCTACGAGGACATCTTCGTCCCCAAGGGCTGGGCGAAATACTGACCGCACTTTATTCTGAAAGGAGCAGGCCATGCCGCTGCCCCAAAAGTTTCTCGACGAGCTGATCTTCCGCTGCGACATCGTCGAGGTCATATCGCGCTATGTCTCACTCAAGCGCTCGGGCTCGGGCTATGTCGGCCTGTGCCCGTTCCACAACGAAAAGACGCCGTCGTTCCACGTCTCGGGCGACAAGCAGTTCTACCACTGCTTCGGCTGCGGCGAGGGCGGCAACGTGATCTCCTTCATCATGAAGGAGGAGAACCTGCCGTTCGTCGAGGCCGTGCGCTTCCTGGCCGATATGGCCGGGATGACGATGCCGGAGGACGACGGCGGCGCCGACGACGCCCGCCAGCACCGCGAACGGCTGCTGCACCTCAATAAGGACGCCGCCCGCTTTTACCATGAGCAGCTCATGGGGGAGGAAGGCAAGGAGGCTTTACAGTACCTGCTGGACCGCGGCCTGACGCGCAGGACGATCACTTCCTTCGGCCTCGGCTACGCCCCGGCGGAGTGGGACCGGCTGACAAACGCCATGCTGAAGAAGGGCTATTCGAAATACGAGCTCGAGGACGCCTGGCTGGCCAAGAAGAACCGCAGCGGCGGCCTGTACGACGCCTTCCGCGACCGCGTGATGTTCCCCATCATCGATATCCGCGGCAGCGTCATCGCCTTCGGCGGCCGCGTCCTCTGCGGCGCCGGGCCGACATACCTCATCTCCGGCGACCCGCCGGTGTTCAGCAAGCGCCGCAATCTGTTCGCGATGAACTTCGCCAAAAAGACCAGGGACAAGCGCCTGATCCTGGCCGAGGGCTATATGGACGTCATCGCGCTGCATCAGGCCGGCTTCGACTGCGCCGTCGCCTCGCTGGGCACGGCGCTGACCGGCGACCAGTGCCGCCTGATGGGCCGCTACGCCGAAGAGGTCGTCATCTGCTACGATTCCGACGACGCCGGCCAGCGCGCGGCGCAGCGCGCCATCGACCTGCTGAACGCCGAGGGGCTCGAGGTCAAGGTGCTGAAGATCCCCGGGGCCAAGGATCCCGACGAATACATCAAGGCCAACGGCCGCGAGGCCTTCGCGCTGCTGCTGGACAAGCCCCAGAGCGACAGCGAATATCGCCTCGCCGTCATCAAGTCGAAATACGACCTCGATACCGACGCGCAGCGCATCGAATATCTTAAAGAGGCCGCGGAGTACATCGCCACGGTCGTCAGTCCCGTCGAGCGCGAGATCGTCAGCCACATGGTGGCGCAGGAGGCGAACATCGCCTCGACCGTCATGGCCGCCGAGGTCAAGCGCGCCTTTACGGCGCGGGCCCGCCGGGAAAAGAAGAAGCGCGACGCGCAGGCGCTGCGGCCCGTGACGGCCGCCCAGCCCAAAGAGCGCGGCCTGCGCTACCAGAACCCGCGCTCGGCGCTGTGCGAGGAAAAGCTGCTCGCCATCGTGCTGGAGGACGGCGCGCTGCTGGCGCGGGCGTCCGCGCTGATCGCGCCGGAGGAGTTCTCGTCCGAGTTCCTCGGCCGCGTCTACGCCCGCGCGCTCGAGGCCGCGCAGAGCGGCAGCGTGTCGGCGGCGGCCATCATGGCTGGGCTCGAGGAGAGCGAGGCGCGGCACCTGTCGGGCGTGCTGTCCGGCAAGGTGAGCTCCGGCGACGAGAAGCGCGAGCTGGAGGATTACATCAAGGTCATCAAGGAAGAAAAGGCCCGGTCGCAGCTCGACGGCGACCGCCGGCTTTTGGAGATACTCAACCAAAAACGAGAGAGAAAGGGATAGAGATATGAGCGAGAATGAAGCCAACAACAAGCTGACCAAGGCCGAGCTCGTGCAGGAGTTCATGGAAAAATGCCGCAAAAACGGCAAAGTGACGATGAAGGAGATCTCCAAGCTCATCGAAGACATGGAGATGGACGGCGACCAGCAGGACCGCATGTACGACGCGCTGGACAAGCTGGGCGTGGAGATCATCATGGAGGAGGAGGACCTTCTCACTGAGCCCCCCGTCATCGACACCAACGACGATTTCCTCGACGTCGAGGAGATCCCCGAGGACGAGCTGCGCGAGGAGGAGATCACCGACGACAGCGCCCTGACCGAGGGCCTGGCGATCGACGACCCCGTCCGCATGTATCTCAAGGAGATCGGCAAGGTCGACCTGCTCAGCCCCGACGAGGAGATCGAGCTCGCCAAGCGCATGCTCGAGGGCGACGAGCAGGCCAAGAAGCGCCTGGCCGAGGCCAACCTGCGCCTCGTCGTCAGCATCGCCAAGAAATACGTCGGCCGCGGCATGCTCTTCCTCGACCTGATCCAGGAGGGCAACCTCGGCCTGAT
>JAEEGL011813300.1_pt1 | contig 14096 bp, 12 predicted proteins | sample 9134231 | NCBI WGS metagenome assembly JAEEGL01 (sample SAMN16246548, study PRJNA631951) | gut metagenome | biome: gut microbiome; feature: rumen; material: fiber-attached | host: Bos | place: Iran: Karaj | collected 2018-10 | reverse complement strand
TCGTTCAGGAGTCGCGCGAGCGCGGCATGCTGATCGACGCAACCTATGGGCGAAAGACCGCGGCGGTGTTCATCATGGACAGCGACCACGTGATCCTTTCCGCGATCCCGGCGGAAAAGCTTGCGGAGCGTATGGGCGTTGAGATACTTGACACGGAAGAGGAGGAGCGATAAGCAATGGCTAAGGGCAAGACATTCATTATTTCCGGACCCTCCGGCGTCGGAAAGGGTACGATCGTCAAGGCGCTGATGGATTCACGCGACGATCTTTTCCTCTCGGTCTCCGCCACGACGCGTGAGCCGCGGAAGGGAGAGGTCGACGGCGTCCACTATCACTTCATCGACGCCGCGCGCTTCCGCAGCCTGATCGAGGAGGACGCTTTCCTCGAATATGCCGAATACGTCGGCAATTTCTACGGAACGCCTAAGAAATTCGTCGACGAGGCGATGGAGGACGGCAGGGACGTCATCCTTGAGATCGACGTGCAGGGCGCGATGCAGGTCAGCGCAAAGCGGCCCGACGCGGTCACGATCTTCGTGGTGCCGCCTTCCTGGGAAGCGCTGGAGCAGAGGCTTCGCGACCGCGGCACCGACAGCGAGGAAAAGCTGCAAAAGCGGCTTGTCCGCGCCAAGGTCGAGCTTCAGGCTGCTTCGTCCTATCAGTACATGGTCATCAACGACACGGTCGGGGAGGCCGTGCGCGAGGTAAGCGCCATCATGCTTGCCGAGCACTGCAGGCCCGCCGAGCGGATGGACCTGCTGAGCGAATGATTTGAAACGTTAAAATCTAAGAAAGTAAGAAAGAAGGAATCCTGTTATGATGCTGTATCCCGCCATGACCACGCTCAATGAGAACGTACCCAACCGCTATTTGCTGGTGAACGTCGTCGCGCGCCGCGCGCGCCAGATCGCCGAGGCGGCGGAGGAGAATGGCACCCACCTGACCGAGAAGCCCGTCACCTCCGCCATCAATGAGGTCGCCGAGGGCAAGATCGCGACCCACGGTATCGATATCTCCATCAACCATTGAGTGCCGGGCTTGCGCAGATCGCGGTCAGCGGCGTCCCCTATGCCGCCGATCGGATCTATACCTATACGATCCCCGCGGACCTCGCCGGCGTGATAAAGCCGGGGATGCGCGTCGCGGTCCCATTCGGCCGCGGCAATCGCCGGACGGAGGGCTTGGTGCTGGAAACGGAGCAGGGCGGCGGCGACTTCAAGCCGATCCGCGAGGCCCTGGACGACGCGCCGCTGATGAACGACGAGGCGCTGCGCCTTGCGCGCTGGATGAAGGCGCGGTATTTCTGCACCTACTACGACGCGGTAAAGACGATCCTGCCTTCCGGCGTCTGGTTCCGATACCGGGAGCTGTGGAGCCTTGCGGAAGGGCTTGACCCGGAGACGGCGCTCGCCGCGGTACCGCCGGACAGCGTGGAGGCGCTTCTGCTGCGCGAGCTTTCCTCGTCCGGGGGAGCGGAGCCGGATGTTCTTTCCAGGATCGGCGGCGACGGGACCGTAAAGGCGCTGGAGCGGCTGAAGCAGCGGTCCCTTGTGACCGTGGAAAAGACCGCCGTGCAGACCGTCGGCGATAAGACGATGCGCATGGTGAGCCTGGCAATGGACCGCGAGGAGGCGCTGGCCGAGGCGGAGAAGAACAAACGCTCCGCCGCGGTGCGCCGCGCGGTGGTCGAGCTGCTCTGCACGGAGGGAACGCTGGCTGCCTCAGATCTGTGCTATTACACGGGCGTGAGCGCGAGGATGCTGCGCTCGATGGAAAAGGCGGGCGTCGTCGCCTTCTCCGAGGAGGAGGCGCTGCGTGTCCCAAGTTACGTCCCGACGGGTTCTGCCGGACAGACGGTCCTCAACGCGGAACAGCAGGCTGCTTTCGAGGGGCTGGACGCGCTGGCGCGCACGGGAGAGGCCAAGGCGGCGCTGCTGCACGGCGTGACCGCCAGCGGCAAGACGCAGGTATATATCCACCTGATCCGAAAAACGCTGGAACGGGGCAGGACCGCGCTGCTGCTGGTGCCGGAGATCGCGCTGACGCCGCAGATGATGGCGCGCTTTACCGCCGTCTTCGGCGACAAGGTGGCGATGCTCCACAGCGGTCTGCGGCTGACGGAGCGCTACGACCAGTGGAAGCGCATCCGCCGCGGCGAGGTACGGGTCGTGCTGGGCACGCGCTCGGCAGTGTTCGCGCCGCTGGAGGAGCTGGGCCTGATCATCATGGACGAGGAGCAGGAGTCGACCTACCACTCGGAGAATCCGCCGCGCTACCAGACGCGGGACGTAGCGCAGTTCCGATGCGCCCGCAGCGGGGCTCTGCTGCTTCTCGGCTCCGCTACGCCGACGGTGGAGACCTCCTATTATGCCCGCAGCGGACGCTATGCGCTGTTCCGTATGCAAAAGCGTTTCAATGAGCAGAGCCTTCCGCGGGTGATGATCGCAGACATGCGAAAGGAGCTTCGCGCGGGGAACGGCGGCATCCTGAGCGCGCCGCTGCGCGCGGAGCTGGCGGACAATATCGCGCGCGGCGAGCAGAGCATCCTGTTTCTCAACCGCCGCGGCAGCGCCCGTATGCTGCTTTGCGGCGCGTGCGGCCTGGTGCCGGAGTGTCCGAGGTGCAGCGTGCCGCTGACTTACCACTCCGCCAACCATCGTCTCATGTGCCACTATTGCGGTTTTTCCCGGCCTGCCTTCGAGCGGTGCCCGGACTGCGGCAGCCCGATGCGGCACGTCGGCGCCGGGACCCAGCGCGTCGAAGAGGAGCTTAGCGAGGCGTTCCCGGGCGTCGGAGTGCTTCGCATGGACATGGATACGGTCGGCGCTTCCCACGGGCATGAGAAGCTGCTCCGGCGCTTTGAGGACGAAAAGATCCCCATTCTGCTCGGTACACAGATGGTCGCCAAGGGACTCGATTTTGAAAACGTGACGCTGGTGGGCGTGCTGGCGGCAGACCTTTCGCTGTACGTGGACAACTATCGCGCCGCGGAGCGGACCTTCAGCCTGCTGGCGCAGGTGGTCGGCCGCGCGGGGCGCGGCAGCCGTCAGGGACGCGCCGTGATCCAGACCTTTACGCCGGAAAACGACGTGATCCGCGCCGCCGCGGCGCAGGATTACGAGGCGTTCTATGAAACCGAGCTGCGCATGAGGAAGCTGCGCCGCTACCCGCCCTTTTCGGACCTTTTCACCCTGACGGTGAGCGGCGCGGACGAAGGGCACGTGCTGCGCGCGTGCGCGGCGCTGCGTGACGCGCTTCGCGCGGAGCTGGCGCGGAACGCGGCGCTGCAGGCCCTGGAGCCGGAGGTGCTCGGCCCGGCCAGCGCGCCGATCGTCAAGGTAAACAACCGCTACCGTTACCGCGTATACGTCGCGGCAAAGAACACGCCTGAGATTCGGCGGCTCGTCGCCGGTTTTCTCGCCGCCTTTCCGAGGCAGAGGGGGAACCGGGGGCTCGGCCTGTTTGCCGACTGCAACGCGCTGCAATAAGCTGTCAAAGGAGAACTGATATGGCAATACGAAAGATTGTCGAACGGGGCGACCCCGTTTTGCTGAAGATCTGCCGCCCCGTGACTGAATTCAACGCGCGGCTGCACACGCTGCTCGACGACATGGAGGAAACGCTGGAGGAGGCGGGCGGCGTCGGGCTTGCCGCGCCGCAGGTCGGCATCCTGCGCCGGATCTGCATCGTTGAGGACGACGAAGGCGAGATCCTGGAGCTCATCAATCCCGAGATCGTCTCCACCGAGGGCGAACAGACCGGGCTGGAGGGCTGCCTGAGCATCCCCGGGCGCTACGGGATCGTTACGCGCCCGTACAAGGTGCGCGTTCGTGCGCAGGATCGCTTCGGCGACGTGTTCGAGGTCGAGAACGAAGACCTGACCGCGCGCTGCTTCTGCCATGAGATCGACCATCTCGACGGGCATCTCTATACCGAACATTGCGATCATCTGCTCTCCGACGAAGAGGTCGAGCAGTATATCGCCGAGCACCCCGACCAGTTTGAGGAAGAAGAATGAGGATCGTATTCATGGGGACGCCGGCGTTCGCTGTTGCGTCGCTGCGCCGCCTTGTCGAAGACGGGCACGAGCTCGTCGGTGTCTTCACGCAGCCCGATAAGCCGGGAAATCGCAAGAAAATGACCGCCCCTCCCGTAAAGGAATATTCCTTGACAAACGGCATTCCCGTTTATCAACCGGAGCGTATGCGCGGGGAGGAACCGCTGGCGCTGCTGCGCTCGCTGCGACCGGAGCTGACGGTGGTCGCCGCCTATGGGCAGATCCTGCCCGAGGACGTACTCGCCGTGCCGCCGCTTGGCAGCGTCAACGTCCATGCGTCGCTGCTGCCGAAGTATCGCGGCGCGGCGCCCATCAACCGCGCCATCCTCGACGGGGAGAATGAAACGGGCGTCACGCTCATGCATATGGCGAAGAAGCTGGACGCGGGCGACGTCATCTGTGCGCGCCGGACGCCCATCACGGTGGAGGACGACGCGGAGACGATGTTCGCGCGCCTGGCGGAGCTGGGCGCTTCGCTGCTGAGCGAGACGATCCCTCTTCTCGCTGCCGGCACCGCACCCCGCACGCCCCAGAACGACGCGGAAGCGACCTACGCGCCCATGCTGTCGCGCGAGCTGTCTCCCATCGACTGGAACCGCAGTGCACGGCAGGTGTTCGACCAGATCCGCGGCCTCGTGCCCTGGCCTTGCGCGTCGATGCTGCTGGACGGACGGACCGCAAAGGTCTGGCGCGCCGAATTGGGCGGCGAGACCGGCGACGCGCCCGGAACGCTCCGCGCCGCGAAGCGTGGGATCGAAGCCGCCTGCGGAGACGGCCGAAGCGTTTTCGTGACCGAGCTGCAGCCGGAGGGCGGCAAGCGCATGGCGGCGAGCGCGTGGCTCAACGGCAGGCGTGCCGCCGTGGGCACGGTCCTCGCATGAGCGCGCGTGAAAGCGCGCTGCGGGTGCTTACCGCCTGCCGTGTGAGCGGCGCATGGGCGGACGCGGCGCTTTCAGCGGAGCTGGGGCGAGCGGGGCTATCGTCCGCAGATGCGGCGCTGGCGAGCCGCATCGTCTACGGCGTGGTACAAAACCGTATGCTTCTTGACTATTATCTCGCCGCCTGCTGCACCCAGCGGCTGGATCATCTGCAGCAGCCGCTGCCGGATATCCTGCGCATCGGCGCCTATCAGATCCTGTTCCTGGACAAGGTCCCGGACCGCGCCGCCGTCAGCGAGTCCGTGGAGCTTGCGCGCGCGTCGAAGCGCGGCGCAGCGGCGGGACTGGTGAACGCGGTACTGCGCAAGCTGGCGCAGAGCAGAGGCTCGCTCCCGGCGCTGCCGGCGGACGATACCGCGCGGCTGAGCGTGGAAACGAGTCACCCGGAATGGCTGGTCAAGCGCCTGCTCGCCCTGCTGGGCAGGGAAGAGACGGAGGCGCTCCTGCGCCTTGACAATGAGCCTGCGCCGGTGACGGTGCAGGTCAATCCGCTCAAGACCACGACGGACGCCCTGCTCGCCGCGCTGGCGGGCGAGGGGATCGCTGCCCGGCGGCACCCGTGGGTGCCCGGCTGTCTTGAGCTGACCGGCGTCGGGGACCTGACGACGCTGCCGGCGTTTTACCGCGGGGAATTCACGGTACAGGACGGCGCGGCGCGGCTGGTGACGGTTGCCGCCGGCGCCGCGCCCGGACAGCGGGTGCTGGACGTCTGCGCGGCGCCGGGCGGAAAGTCGTTTTCCGCCGCCTTCGCCATGGAGGACAGGGGCGAGATCCTTGCCTGCGACCTGCATGAGAACAAGCTCCGGCGGATCCGTGAGGGCGCGGCGCGGCTGGGGCTCGGCGTGATCGCCACGCGGGCGGCGGACGGCAGGGAACCGCTCGCGGAGTGGTGCGGCGCGTTTGACGTCGTGCTCTGCGATGCGCCCTGCTCCGGGCTCGGCATCATCCGCAAGAAGCCTGACGTCCGCTATAAGGACCCGGCGGAGCTTGCGGGCCTGCCGCAGGTGCAGGGGGCGATCCTTGACGGCGCGGCGCGCTGCGTGAAGCCCGGCGGCGTGCTGGTCTATTCCACCTGCACGGTGCTGCCGGAGGAAAACGAGGACGTGACAGACGCCTTCCTGGCAGGGAACCGGGCGTTTTCATACGAAGCGTTCGAGCTTCCCGGCCTGCATACGGACGGACGCGTTACGCTCTGGCCGCAGAGGCACGGCACGGACGGATTCTATATCGCAAGGTTGAGACGAAAAGCATGACGGATATCAAAAGCATGACCCTTTCCGAGCTTACGGACGCGCTGGCCGACATGGGCGAGGCGCAGTTCCGCGGAAAGCAGATCTTTCGCTGGCTGCACGGCGGGGCGGTCTCCTTCGACGAGATGAGCAACCTCTCCAAGCCGCTGCGGGCAAAGCTGGCGGAGCGGTATTACATCACGGCGCCGCGGATCGCGCGCAAACAGGTCTCGCGGATCGACGGGACCACAAAATACCTCTGGGAGCTGCGGGACGGAAACTGCATCGAGACCGTGCTCATGAGCTATCACCACGGAAACACGGTGTGCATCTCATCCCAGGTCGGCTGCCGCATGGGCTGCCGCTTCTGCGCGTCGACGGTCGCCGGACGCGTGCGGAACCTGAGCGCGTCGGAGCTGCTGGACCAGGTGCTTTTCACGCGGCTAGACAGCGGCGTGGAGATCTCGAACATCGTGCTGATGGGCATCGGAGAGCCGATGGACAACCTCGACGCGGTGCTGCGGTTTCTGGAGCTTGTCAATCACCCGGACGGGCTGAATATCGGCATGCGGCATATCTCGCTGTCCACCTGCGGCGTGATCCCCGGCATTGAACGCCTGGCGGAGCTGGGGCTGCAGCTGACGCTGTCGGTCTCGCTTCACGCGCCGGACAGCGAGACGCGCTCGCGCATCATGCCGGTCAACGACGCCTACGACGTGGAGGAGCTGTTCTCAGCCTGCCACCGCTATTTCCAAAGGACCGGGCGAAGGATATCCTTTGAATACGCGATGATCGACGGGGTAAACGACAGCGACGCGCAGGCGGACCTTCTGGCGGCGAAGCTTCGCGGGATGCCGGGACACGTGAACCTGATCCCGCTCAACGACGTGGTGGAAAGCGAGTTCAAGCCGAGCCGGCGCACGGCGGCGTTTCAGAAGCGCTTGGAATCGCATGGCGTGACCGCCACCGTGCGGCGCAGCCTCGGCGGGGACATCGACGCCTCCTGCGGGCAGCTGCGGCGCAGGGCAATGGCGGAGGACGCCGAACGCAGGGAATCGGAAGGGAGAGAGGAAGCATGAAGGCATGGGGCGTCACGGACGTTGGCCTTCGACGTCGGGAAAACCAGGATACATATCTCTTTGAGATGTTTGGCGAGCCGGATACGGTCGTCGCCGTCGTCTGCGACGGCATGGGCGGCGTAAACGGCGGCCGGCTTGCCAGCTCGCTGGCGGTCTCCTCGTTTATGGAGGAGCTGCACAGCCTTGCCCACAGCGGCATGACGACGGAGGAGGTCCGCGACATGGAGGCGCAGTGCGTCCGCCGCGCGAACGCCGCGGTCTATGAGCGCGCGCAGGCGGAGGAGGCGTACCACGGCATGGGCACTACGCTGGTTGCCGCCATCGTGTCGCCTGACACCGCCGTGATCTGCAACGTCGGCGACAGCCGCGCCTACCACATCGGCAGCGGCGGCATCTCGCGCGTCACCCGCGACCACTCGGTCGTCGAATCCCTGATCGAATCGGGCGACATCACGCGGGAACAGGCGCGCACGCACCCGAACCGCAATCTCATCACGCGCGCGCTCGGCCCGGACCGTGAGACCGAGTGCGACTGCTTCGTGCTTCCGCTTTCCGAGGGAGACGGCATCCTGCTCTGCTCCGACGGGCTGGTCGTCACGATGGAGGACGAAGAAATGCTGGATATCGCGCGCGCGGAGCCGGACGGGGAACAGGCGCTGGCGCGGCTGCTGGAGCTCTCCAAAAGCCGCGGCGCGCCCGACAACGTGACTGCCGTTCTGATCTGGAACAGGAAGGAGGCGGAGCGTCAGGATGGATAATATGATCGGCAAGCTGCTGGACAACCGCTACGAGCTGCTCGACGTTCTCGGCGTAGGCGGCATGGCCATCGTGTATAAGGCGCAGGACCACCGTCTCAACCGCTCCGTCGCCGTGAAGATCCTCAAAAGCGAGCTGGCGGAGGACGCGGAGTTCCGACGCCGCTTCCGCGACGAGTCGCAGGCGGTCGCCATGCTCTCGCACCCGAACATCGTCTCGGTCTACGACGTGTCGCGCGGCGAGACGGAATACATCGTGATGGAGCTGATCGACGGCATCACGCTCAAGCAGTATATGGAGCGGCGCGGCAAGCTCAACTGGCGCGAGGCGCTGCACTTTATCACGCAGATCATGCAGGGGCTCAGCCACGCCCACTCCCGCGGCATCGTCCACCGGGACATCAAGCCGCACAACGTGATGATCCTGCGGGACGGCAGCGTCAAGATCGCGGATTTCGGCATCGCGCGTCTGGAAAGCTCGCAGCAGACCATGACGCAGCAGGCGCTAGGCTCGGTGCACTATATCTCGCCGGAGCAGGCGAAGGGCGACCGGACCGACGCGCGTTCGGACATCTATTCCGCCGGTGTGGTGCTCTACGAAATGCTCACGAGCCGCCTGCCGTTTGAGGGGGATAACCCGGTTTCCATCGCGCTGCAGCACCTCAGCTCGGTGCCGCTCTCGCCCTGCGAGATCGACCCCACGATCCCGAAGGCGCTGGAGAAGATCTGCATGAAGGCGATGGCGTCTGACATCGACAAGCGGTATCCGACCGCCGCCGCGATGATCGAGGATCTGGAGGAATTCCGCAAGAATCCCAATACCTCGCTGCGCTTCACACTTGAGGAGGTGTGCGGCAAGGCTTCGAGCGACCCCACGCAGCCCATTCCCAACGTGAAGGAAGCGGTTAAGGAACGGAACCGGACGCAGTCGTCCGGCGAGAGCGCGTCCGACGGTTCGGAGGCCGGGCTCGTGGACGAGCCGCAGCCCTTCGTTTTGCCGAAGGCGCTGGTCTTCGTCGCGATCCTCGCGGTTTGCGCAGCGGCGCTGTTCGGCCTCTGGCAGCTCGTCCAAGGCAGCATTGAGCCTCCGGAGCCGGTCAAGACGGAATTCGAGGTGCCGAACCTGATCGGCAAGACCATTGAGCAGGCAATGGCGGACCCCGATATCAAGGACGTTTTCACCATCACAAAGATCGGCCAGCGCCCCAGCACGGAGTTTCCCGCCGGACAGATCATCGAGCAGACCCCGGCGCAGGGCAAGACCGTGCGGGAAAACCGCGAGATCAGCGTCTTTATCAGCACGGGGGTCAAATCCGCCCCTATGCCGAACGTGATCGACCGTGAGCACCGCGAGGCAACGATCCTGCTGCGGCAGACGGACCTCAACCTGACGATCGACGATTCCAAGGAAGAATACAGCGATACCATTTCCGCCGGTTACGTGATCCGCAGCAACCCTGAAGAGGGGGAGATGCTGGAGGACGGCGACGTGGTGATGCTGGTGATCAGCAGGGGCCCGGAGGTCGTTACCTCCACGGTGATCTCGCTGACCGACCTCTCGCTGGAAAAAGCGCAGAAGATCGTCAGCGAGCTGGGACTCGTCTGCGCCGTGGAATACGCGAACGACGATACCGTGCCCGCGGATCACGTCATCAGCCAGAGCATCGCGCCGAACTCGAAGGTCGCGCAAGGCAGCACCATCAAGCTGGTCGTCAGCCAGGGCCCGGCGCAGCCGGAGCCTGAGCCCGAGCCGGACACGCCGCCCGAGCAGCAGGATCCGAACAACGCCGAAACGCCGCCCGAGGTCCCCGGCTCGGAAGCGAACATCCCGTGGATCGCGCCGTGACCGGAAGAATCAGAAAATCGCTCAGCGGCTTTTACTACGTCGATTCCGAGGCGGGGCCGCTGACCTGCAAGGCGCGGGGCAAGCTCCGCAGGGAGGGCGTTTCCCCGCTGGTCGGCGACCGCGTGGAATGCACGGCGCTGGGCGGCGGGGAAGGCGTCGTGGAAGCGGTCCTGCCGCGGCGCAACGCCTTTGAGCGGCCGGCCGTCGCAAATATCGATCAGCTGGTTGTCGTTGCCTCGGAGGCGATCCCACGCACCGAGCCGTACCTGATCGACCGCATGACGGCGATCGCCGCGCTCAAGGGCTGCGACGTGCTGATCTGCGTCAACAAATGCGACCTTGCTGCGGGCGACGAGCTGGCCGATTACTATGCCCGCGCCGGATATCCGGTGTTCCGCGTCAGCGCGGAAACCCACGAAGGCCTGGAAGAACTGCTCCTTACCTTGCGCGGCAAGCTGTCTGCCTTTACGGGCAATTCCGGCGTGGGAAAGTCCAGCATCCTCAATGCGCTGGACCCGGCGTTCCATTTGGCGGTTGGCGAGGTGAGCCAGGCGCTGGGCCGCGGACGGCATACGACGCGTCACGTGGAGCTCTATCGCATCGGCGACGCGGAGCTGATCGACACGCCGGGCTTTTCCTCCTTTGACACGGAGGGGCTGAGCCTGGAGCTGAAGCGCCGCCTGCCGGAGACGTTTCCCGACTTTGCGCCTTATCTGGACGGCTGCCGCTTCGTCGGCTGCAGCCACACGAAGGAAAAGGGCTGCGCGGTGCTGGAGGCGGTCCGCGACGGGCGGCTGGTCCGCGGACGGCACGAAAGCTATCTTCGGCTCTACGACGAGCTGAAGGACCTGAAGGAATGGAATACGTGAGAAAAGCCTGCGGATCTTCGGACCCGCGGGCTTTTTTGTGACCGCCGCGCGGCGGCGGAAATATAATGGAGTGTCACGGAGCGCGGTGGGGAAAGGAGGGAACGGCATGTGCTGTGAAAAGTGGAAGCTGATCGGTCTTTGCGCGCTGGCGCTCGGCGCGGCGATCCTGATCGCGGCGCTCTTTCCGAACGGCTTTTTGCTGTTTCTCGCCGCTCTGCTTCTCGTCTGCTGCGGGATCGGACTGCTGCGGAGGAGGTGAGAGAGTGAAGATCGTGATCTGGAAGGCGCCGAAGGCGTTCGGCGGCATCCTGCGCCGGCTGTTCGGCATCCACAAGGAGCAATAGCATATATTTGTCCGCTTTGGCATACAGTAGAGCAACACGATGCCAAAGGAGACGAGCAACATGGAACTGGAACTGCAAAAGGAGCGGTTTGACTGCTATCGCCCCGGCGCGCCGCTCGCGCTGACCCGGGAGGAGACCGCGGAAACCGTCGTGCCGGACTACAGCCCCGACATCGCCCGCATCGTCGACGTGAGCGCCTGCCTGCTCCTGCGCAGCCGGACGGTCTCCGACGGCGCCCTGACGCTGGCGGGCACGGTCCGGCTGACGCTGCTGTTTTTGGCGGAGGATACGCCGGGCCTGCGCTCGCTGGAATATTCCGTGCCCTTCGAACAGAGCGTGGAGCTGCCGGAGGGCTGCGCCGACGCGGCAGCGGAGGGACGGGCCTGCGGCGTAGAGGCTCGGCTTCTGAACCCGCGAAAGCTCTTTACGCGCATGGATCTTGTCTGGAGGATCACGCCCTATTGCCAAACGGTGCTCACCACTTGCGGTGCGATCCCGGACCAGGCGGCGTACGCGATCGAAACATGCGTCCAAACGCGTGAGGTATCCCTGATCCGCTCGATCGGAAGCAAGGACTTCGTTTTTTCCGAGGAGCTGACGCCTCCGAGCGGACGCGCACCGATCCGCGAGCTGCTGCGCTCGCGTGTCGCTCTGCGCGTCACCGAGGCGCGGAGCATCGGCAGCAAGGCGATCCTCAAGGGCGTTGCCTGCGTGTCTCTGCTGTATGCCGGGGAGGACGGAAAGCTTTGCTCCTATGCCGAGGAGCTGCCGTTTTCCCAGATCCTGGACGGCGTTGCCGAGGAGCGGAAGGACGCTTTGGTCTCGGCCGCGCTGAGCCTGTCGGGCTGCGAGATACATACCGGCGGGGAGAGCGGCGGAGCGGTGAGCGTGAAGCTGTTCCTCAGCGTCTTCTATACGGTACGCACGCGGGAGACCGTCTCCTGCATCACCGACCTCTACAGCACGGCGTACGCCCTGGACGCGCAGATGGAGCGCATCGAGCTGTGGCAGGAGCCGGAGCTTGCGAGCGTGACGCAGAACGTGCGCGAACAGCTGGATACCGGCGCCGAGGTCAAAAACGTGCTGTGCGCGGACGTCTGCTTCGGAGCCGTCGCCGTCCGCTGGGAGGACGGGCGCGCGCTGCTGCGGGCGGACGCCGCGGTTTCCGTCCTCTATCTGGACGAGGCTGACGTCCCGCTGGCGGTCGAGCGCCGGATAGCGGTCACGGCGGAGGCGGACGCGGACGCGGACGCAGGCGTACAGGCGGACGTCGAAAGCGTCTGCGCGGGCGATATCTCCGCCAATATCAACGCCAGCGGCGTCGAGCTGCGTTTCCCGGCGGAATTCCGAATGATCTCGGCTGCGGCGCCGACTTGTGAATGCCTCGTTTCGCTGAACGTTGGGGAGCCGATGAGCAAAAGCGAAAGCCTGCCGTCGCTGGTCCTGCGCGCGCTTGGCAAGGATGAGACGCTTTGGGACGTTGCCAAGCGGTACCGCACAACCGTTGCGGAGATCCTCTCTGCAAACGAGCTGGCTGAGGAAACCGCCGTCGAGGCGGGCCGCATGCTGCTCATACCGCGCAAGCGTTAAAGCTTTACAGGAGGGGATCGACATGAATCACAACGTTCAGATCTATCAGGACATTTCCACCCGTACGGCGGGTGACATTTACATCGGCGTCGTCGGGCCGGTGAGAGCCGGAAAGTCGACGTTCATCAAGCGCTTCATGGAGACGCAGATCATCCCGAACATCGAAAACGTCTATCGCCGCGAACGCGCGAAGGATGAGCTGCCGCAGAGCGGATCGGGCCGCATGGTCATGACAGCGGAGCCGAAGTTCGTCCCGGAGGAGGCGGTGGACGTCACCTTCGGCGACGGGGCCGGCTGCTCGGTTCGGCTGATCGACTGCGTGGGCTACATGATCCCCGGCGCGACCGGTGATACGGACGGAGAAGCCCCGCGCATGGTAACGACGCCCTGGCTGGACCACCCGGTCTCGATGGCGGAGGCGGCGGAGCTGGGCACAACGCGCGTCATCCGCGAGCATTCGACCATCGGGGTCGTCGTCACGACCGACGGCAGCATCACCGACATCCCGCGGGAGGCGTACGTTGAGGCGGAGGGCCGCGTGATCCGCGAGCTGCAAGAGATCGGAAAGCCCTTCCTGGTGCTTCTCAACGCCGTCGACCCGGGCTCCGAGCGTGTGCGGGACATGGCGGAGGATATCGCCGCGACCTACGGCGTCACGTGCCTTCCGGTCAACTGCCAGACGCTGGACGACGCGGCGGTGGAGGAGATCTTGAAGGCGATCCTTTATGAATTCCCGCTCGCGGAGCTGGATATCGGCATCCCGTCCTGGGTCGAGGCGCTGGACGCCGGGCATCCGATCAAAAGCGGGCTGTATCAGGCGATCCGGGAGAGCGCGAAGGATCTGCGGCACATCCGCGAGGTGGCGTCCGCCGTTGAGAAGATGGGCGCTTTCGAGGACATCAGCGAGGCGAAGGTTTCCGGCATCCAGCTCGGCAGCGGCGTCGCGAGCGCGGAGCTGCAGCTGCCGCGCGCGTTGTTCTACCGCACGCTGAGCGAGCAGTCCGGCTTCCCGGTCGGCGACGACGGGGACCTCCTCTCGCTGCTGACGCAGCTCTCCGGCGTCAAGACCGAGTACGACAAGGTCGCACAGGCGGTGCGCGACGCGCGGGAGACAGGCTACGGCATCGTGGTGCCGAGCGTCGACGAGCTGGACCTGGAGGAGCCGGAGATCATGAAGCAGGGCGGGCGTTACGGCGTCCGGCTCAAAGCGAGCGCGCCGTCGATCCACATGATCCGCGCGGACATCGAGACCACCGTCTCGCCGATCGTCGGCAACGAGAAGCAGTCTGAGGACATGGTCAACTATCTGCTGCAGGAGTTCGAGGGCGACACCGCGAAGATCTGGCAGTCCAACATCTTCGGGCGAAGCTTTCACGAGATCGTCAGCGA
>JAEEGL010515189.1_pt1 | contig 14096 bp, 14 predicted proteins | sample 9134231 | NCBI WGS metagenome assembly JAEEGL01 (sample SAMN16246548, study PRJNA631951) | gut metagenome | biome: gut microbiome; feature: rumen; material: fiber-attached | host: Bos | place: Iran: Karaj | collected 2018-10 | reverse complement strand
GACGGAAACGACCTTGCTTACCCTTGAGGCTATCGCTCAAAGACTTCAAAGCGCGGTTTGAATCAGTCTTAACTGCGTTCGACTTACGTGAGTTATCGAGAAGTGAGTCAACTGCCTCTTGAAGCATACGTTTCTCGTTACGGAGAATAACTTCAGGAGCCTTAATCTCGATAAGTCTCTTCAAACGGTTATTACGTATAATTACACGACGATAGAGGTCATTCAAGTCCGAAGTAGCGAAACGGCCACCATCCAATGGAACGAGCGGACGCAACTCTGGAGGAGTTACAGGAATAACCTTCATAATCATCCATTCAGGCTTGTTTCTTCCGTGCGATTCGCGGAAAGCCTCAACAACTTGCAAACGCTTCAATGCGTCGTTTTTACGCATTTGAGAAGTCTCTTTGTTTGCCTTGTCGCGGAGTTCGTATGAAAGTTCATCAAGGTTGAGGCGAGCAAGGAGCATCTCCAAAGCTTCAGCACCCATCTTAGCAATGAACTTGTTAGGATCGTCGTCGGCGAGATATTGATTCTCTTTTGGAAGGGTATCCAATATTGCCAAATACTCTTCTTCGGTGAGGAAGTCGAGTGCTTGCACGCCATCGGCCTCTTTCACACCAGGTTGAATAACTACGTAACGTTCATAGTATACAATAGCGTCAACCTTCTTAGTTGGCAAGCCCAACAAATAACCGATTTTGTTAGGCAATGAACGGAAGTACCAGATGTGAGCAACAGGCACAACAAGCGAAATGTGACCCATACGCTCGCGACGTACCTTCTTCTCCGTTACTTCTACACCGCATCGATCGCAGACAATACCACGATAGCGAATGCGTTTATATTTTCCACAGTGGCATTCATAATCCTTCACCGGACCAAAAATGCGCTCGCAGAACAAGCCATCACGCTCCGGTTTATATGTACGATAGTTTATGGTTTCGGGCTTCAACACCTCACCACTCGACATCTCAAGTATTTCCTCAGGCGATGCTAAACCTATCGAAATCTTTGAAAAGTTGCCTTTATTCTTTTGATCTCTTCTTAATGCCATATTAGTAGAGAGTTATTTTGTTTCTTATCTCTATGAGATTATTAATAGTGAGATGCGACTCTTCATCGCACCTCACATAACTATTTTACTCGAGGGTGATGCTAAGACCCAAACCACGCATTTCGTGCAAAAGTACGTTCAACGATTCTGGGATACCTGGAGTAGGCATCAAATCGCCTTTCACAATTGCCTCGTATTCCTTAGCACGGCCGATAACATCATCAGACTTAACAGTAAGTATTTCTTGCAAAACGTTGGCGGCACCGAAAGCTTCGAGTGCCCAAACCTCCATCTCACCGAAACGCTGACCACCAAATTGTGCTTTACCACCAAGAGGTTGCTGTGTAATAAGTGAGTACGGACCGATTGAACGAGCGTGCATCTTATCGTCAACCATGTGGCCGAGCTTAAGCATATATACCACACCTACTGTAGCTTGCTGGTGGAAACGTTCGCCAGTGCCACCGTCGTATAGGTATGTACGACCTACATCTGGAAGACCAGCTTTGCGCGTGTATTCAGTGATGTCGTCGAGCGATGCACCATCGAATACCGGGGTAGCGAATTTCAAACCAAGTTCACGACCTGCCCAACCGAGTATTGTCTCATAAATCTGACCCAAGTTCATACGCGAAGGCACACCCATAGGGTTAAGTACAATATCTACTGGCGTACCATCGTCCAAGAATGGCATATCTTCCAAGCGAACGATACGCGACACGATACCTTTGTTACCGTGACGACCTGCCATCTTGTCACCTACGCGAATCTTACGTTTCTTAGCTATGTATACTTTAGCTATCTGCATGATGCCCGAAGGAAGTTCATCACCGATAGTTGCATTATACTTCTTGCGCTTTTCAACAGCTTCGAACTCTTTATATTTAAGCCTGTAGTTATGAATTACAGCATAAATGAGGTCGTTCTTATCTTTATCAGAGGTCCACTTCGTAGGATTAACATTCTGATAATCAAGTTCGTTGAGGACAGCACGAGTGAAGCGAACACCCTTAGCTACAACTTCAACACCGAAGTTGTCTTTCACGCCCTGAGATGTCTTGCCATTCACGAGCGTTACGAGTTTCTCTACCAAACGATCGCGAAGCTCGTTGGTATTCTTTGCAAATTCCTCGTCGATAGTAGCAAGAATAGTCTTCTCGCTTGTACGCGACTTGCGATCTTTGATAATACGTGTATAGAGGTGGCGACCAATTACAACACCGCTCAACGAAGGAGTAGCCTTCAACGATGCGTCTTTCACATCACCTGCTTTGTCACCAAATATCGCACGGAGAAGTTTCTCTTCTGGCGTAGGATCGCTCTCGCCTTTAGGTGTAATCTTACCAATAAGTATATCACCTGGCTTAACGTGAGCACCTATACGTATGATACCGTTCTCATCGAGGTCTTTGGTAGCATCTTCGCTTACGTTAGGTATATCAGAGGTCAACTCTTCCATACCGCGCTTCGTATCGCGAACCTCTACCGAGTACTCGTCTACGTGTACTGAGGTAAAGATGTCCTCACGAACAACTTTCTCTGAGATTACGATTGCGTCCTCGAAGTTGTAACCCTTCCAAGGAATGAAGGCAACTTTCAAGTTGCGACCCAAAGCAAGTTCGCCGTTGTTAGAAGCGTAACCTTGTGTCAAAACCTGACCCTTCACTACGCGCTCGCCTCTCTTAACGATTGGCTGGAGGTCGATAGAGGTACTTTGGTTCGTCTTCTGGAATTTAGGAAGTATATACTCCTTAGTATCAGGATCGAAACGTACGAAACGCTCGTCATCTGTATAATCGTAGCGAACTACAATTCTATTAGCATCTACATAGTCGATAACACCATCTTTCTCGGCGGTAATCTGCGTACGAGAGAAGCGGATAATTGGCTCCTCAAGACCAGTACCAACAATAGGTGCTTCAGGACGCAAGATAGGAACTGCCTGACGCATCATGTTCGCACCCATCAAAGCACGGTTAGCGTCATCATGCTCCAAGAACGGAATCAACGAAGAAGCAACCGATGCTATCTGGTTAGCAGCAACGTCGATTAAGTCTACTTGAGTCTTGTCGACTACAGGGAAGTCGGCATCTTGGTGAGCATTTACACGCTCAGCAGTGATGTTGCCTTCGTCGTCCATAGGCGTAGTAGCCTGAGCCACAATCTTGTGTTCCTCATCTTCGGCAGAGGTGTAAAGCAAACCTTCGTCAGAGAGGTCAACTTTACCATTCACTACCTTACGATATGGAGTCTCTACGAAACCGAGGTCGTTAATTTTAGCGAAAATCGTGAGTGAAGAAATCAAACCGATGTTCGGACCTTCTGGCGTTTCGATAGGACACAAGCGACCGTAGTGCGTATAGTGTACGTCTCGTACCTCGAAACCTGCTCTTTCGCGCGAAAGACCGCCAGGACCGAGAGCCGACATACGGCGTTTGTGAGTGATTTCGGCAAGTGGGTTCGTTTGATCCATGAACTGCGACAAGGCATTCATAGCGAAGAAGCTATTTACTACCGATGCCAACGTCTTACTGTTGATAAGATCAATTGGGGTAAATACCTCATTATCGCGAACGTTCATTCTCTCACGAATGGTACGTGCCATACGAGCCAAACCTACGCTGAACTGGCTTGCAAGCTGCTCACCTACAGTTCTTACGCGACGGTTGCTCAAGTGGTCTATATCGTCAACATCTGCTTTCGAATTGAGCAATTCAATGAGATGTTTGATAATTTCTATCATATCCTCTTTCGTAAGCACACGAATAGAGGGATCTGTATTCAGATTAAGTTTCTGATTCAATCTGTAACGACCTACATCACCGAGGTCATAACGTTTGTCAGAGAAGAACAACTTATCGATAACGTCGCGAGCAGTAGCCTCATCGGGTGGATCTGCATTACGCAACTGACGATAGATATATACAACAGCCTCTTTCTCTGAGTTACATGGGTCTTTTTGCAAAGAGTTATATATGATAGCGAAGTCGGCAACATTCTGAGACTCTTTGTGCAAGAGGATGGTCTTAGCACCAGAATCGAGAATTGCGTCTACATGCTCGTCGAGCAAAATTGTCTCGCGGTCAACTATAACTTCATTACGTTCGATAGATACAACTTCGCCCGTATCTTCATCTACGAAGTCTTCTACCCATGATTTGAGGACACGTGCAGCCAACTTACGACCTACACATTTCTTCAAACTCGTCTTGCTTACTTTTATTTCGTCAGCAAGGCCGAAAATCTCCAGAATATCTTTATCGGATTCAAAACCGATTGCACGCAACATAGTGGTTACCGGAAGTTTCTTCTTACGGTCTATGTATGCATACATAACATTGTTGATGTCGGTTGCAAATTCAATCCAAGAGCCTTTGAAAGGAATGATTCTGGCCGAATAAAGTTTCGTACCATTAGCATGTACGCTCTGACCGAAGAATACACCTGGTGAGCGGTGCAACTGAGAAACGACAACGCGCTCAGCTCCGTTTATAACGAAACTGCCCTTCTCAGTCATGTATGGAATCATACCTAAATATACCTCTTGAACAACGGTATCGAAATCTTCGTGCTCTGGATCGTTGCACGAGAGTTTCAATGTTGCCTTCAAGGGAACACTATAAGTCAATCCTTGTTCCAAGCATTCTTGAATGCTATAGCGAGGCGGATCTATACTATAATCCAAAAACTCGAGAACGAAATTATTTCTCGTATCATTTATAGGGAAGTTGTCTACAAATACCTGATACAACTTCTCGTTTTTGCGGTCTTCAGCCGTTGTACCAAGTTGGAACAACTCGCGGAATGACTTCAATTGTACTTCAAGGAAGTCGTTGAATGGCAACGGCTTTTTCAGTGAAGAAAAATTTACCCTTGCGGCTTTATTTGCAATCATTTACAGAATTTATTAATTGAACTTACAACAAGAAACACGAAAAGTTTGAAGCCGACCTACCCGGTCAACTTCAAACCATATCCTTATTCTGGATCGTAATTACTTGAGTTCAACTGTAGCTCCGGCTTCTTCGAGTTTTGCCTTGAGTGCTTCAGCGTCAGCCTTAGAAAGTTTCTCCTTAACAGCTACTGGAGCTTTGTCAACGAGTTCTTTAGCCTCTTTCAAGCCAAGACCTGCATTCTCTTTTACAGCTTTTACTACACCGAGTTTAGCTGCACCTGCGTCTTTGAGAATTACGTCGAATTCAGTCTGCTCAGCTGCTGCTGCACCTGCTGCTGCAGGACCTGCTGCTACTGCTACTGCTGCTGCTGCTGGTTCAATACCGTATTCCTCTTTGAGAACTTTAGCGAGTTCGTTTACGTCTTTTACAGTAAGATTTACTAACTCTTCTGCAAGTTGCTTAATATCTGCCATTTTATTATAAAATTATTTGTTACTAATTAATTATTTGTTACTTAATGTTTCTAAGATACCATGTATCTTATTTCCTGCACTTCCTTGGAGACCTGAAACGACATTCTTAACAGGCGATTGCAAGAGTGCAATAATATCCGCAATAAGTTCCTCCTTGCTCTTTATTGCTACCAAAGCATCGAGTTGCTGTGCACCTACGTAGATTGATTGTTCTACGTATGCGGCTTTCAACTCTGGTTTACCATTTGCAGAGCCAAACTCCTTGATAAGTTTTGCAGGAGTGTTGCCTACATTGCTAAACATCAATGCTGTTGAGCCTTTGAGTGAAGGATTTAGTTCAGCGTATTCGTCACTGAGCGATGCGAGGACATGTTTCAAAAACGAGTTCTTTACAACCACCAACTTGATTTCTTTCTCGAAACAAGCACGACGGAGTTTGCTCGTCATTTCAGCATTCAAACCTTCTACGTCAACAACATAGAAATGTGAGTATGCTTTGAGATCCTCTGCTAAGCTCTGCATAAGAGCGCTCTTATCTTCTTTCTTCATGATTCCATTTAATAGTTATAAAATTAAGCTACTACCAATTTGGAGTCTACATGAACTCCAGGACTCATAGTACTAGAAACGAAGACACTCTTAACATAAGTTCCTTTAGCTGAAGATGGTCTCAACTTCATAATTATGCTGAGGAATTCTTTGATATTGTCAGCGATCTTCTCTGCGTCAAAAGATACTTTTGCTACAGAAGCGTGAACGATACCGAATTTGTCAACTTTGAAGTCGATTTTACCAGCTTTTACCTCTGAAACAGCCTTAGCTACATCCATTGTTACGGTACCACTCTTAGGGTTAGGCATCAAGCCACGAGGGCCCAATACGCGACCAAGAGCACCTACCTTAGCCATGATGCTTGGCATAGTTATGATAACGTCAACATCAGTCCAGCCACCTTTGATCTTCTCGATATACTCGTCAAGACCAACATAGTCAGCACCTGCAGCTTTTGCTTCGGCTTCCTTATCGGGTGTACATAGAACCAACACGCGAACTTGCTTACCCGATCCGTGCGGGAGTACACATACACCGCGCACCATCTGGTTAGCTTTGCGAGGGTCTACGCCCAATCGTACGTCTACATCAACTGAAGCGTCAAACTTTGTTGTGGTAATTTCCTTTACAAGTGATGCAGCTTCCTCGATTGTATACAACTTATTGGCTTCTACTTTCGCTAACGCTAACTTTCTATTTTTTGTTAGTTTTGTCATAATCGCAATAAGATTAATTGTTATTTGCCGGGAAATTCGCCTGTCACAGTAACTCCCATACTTCTCGCGGTGCCAGCTATCATCTTCATTGCTGATTCTACTGTAAAGCAATTCAAATCAGGCATCTTGTCTTGAGCTATCGTCTTCACTTGATCCCATGTAAGTGAACCAACTTTCTTACGATTTGGCTCTGCAGAACCCTTTTTGATTTTAGCCTGCTCCAATACTTGCACTGCTGCAGGTGGAGTCTTGATGATAAAATCAAATGATTTGTCATTGTAAACCGTGATAACTACAGGAAGTACCTTACCTGCTTTATCCTGGGTTCTAGCATTGAATTGCTTACAGAATTCCATAATATTCACACCCTTTGAACCCAATGCAGGACCAATAGGGGGCGAAGGATTTGCAGCACCACCTTTTACTTGTAATTTGATAAAGGCTACTACTTCTTTTGCCATTTTAGAAATTCTTAATAATTAACTATATAGCTGCGATTCGTATGTCTGAACATCTATCAGAGGAAGCATTTATATACTGAATCACTCGAACTATTCTTTTTCTACTTGCAGATAACCCAACTCCAACGGAGTCTTGCGACCGAATATCTTCACTATCACTGATAGCTTTTTCTTCTCTTCGTTCACCTCTTCAATAACTCCACTAAAGCCATTGAATGGTCCATCTGTTACTTTTACCGTCTCTCCTACATAGTAAGGAACGACAACATCTTGAGTATCGTCTATTGCCTCGTCAGCTTTACCTATCATACGCATAGCTTCTGCAGCCTGCATAGTTACTGGTTTATTATCATTATCACACAAGAAACCAATAATATTAGGTATTTCATTCAAGGTTCTTGGCACTTCACCTGTCAAAGAAGCCTCTACAAACAAGTAACCAGCAAAAAGCACTTTCTCTTTTAGCACTTTCTTACCGTTACGTTGTTGGTATACTTTTTCAACGGGAACCACCGTCTGACCAACCAAGTCGGCTAAGCCTCGTTTTGCGACCTCCATATCGAGATACTCTTTGGCTTTCTTTTCTTTGCCGCCGATGGTGCGCAAAACATACCATTTCTTCTCTACCGCCATTCTTAGTCTTAGTACAAAAGTTCGTAAATAAACTTAAGCAGATGTTCCCAAACAAGGTCCATCACCAATACTATAAGAGCTATAATCAACGATGCTACCATAACTACACGTGCACTATTAATCAAATCGCCCCATGATGGCCATGATGTTTTATTTACAAGTTCGTTACGAACATCTTTGAAGTAATTTACTATTCCACTCATTTTACAATGAATTATTCTATTAAGCACGGGAGGAGCGACTCGAACGCCCGACACTCGGTTTTGGAGACCGATGCTCTACCGACTGAGCTACACCCGTATAAAATCCGAGAGCATTTGCCCTCGGATTAATATTTACGAATATTATTATTCAACAATATCGGTAACCTGACCAGCACCTACGGTGTGACCACCTTCGCGGATTGCGAAACGCAAACCTTGGTTGATAGCTACTGGAGAGATAAGGGTTACAGTAATGTTAACGTGATCGCCTGGCATTACCATTTCCTGACCTTCTGGAAGAGCGATTTCACCAGTTACGTCAAGAGTACGGAGGTAGAACTGAGGACGATATTTGTTACGGAATGGGGTATGACGACCACCTTCCTCTTTCTTCAAAACGTAGATTTGAGCTTTGAATACAGTGTGAGGAGTGATAGTACCAGGTTTAGCGAGTACCATACCTCTCTTGATTTCTGATTTCTCAACACCACGGAGAAGAAGACCTACATTATCACCAGCTTCACCTTCGTTAAGGATCTTACGGAACATCTCAACACCAGTACATACAGTCTTCTTACCATCAGCGCCAAGACCTACGATCTGGAGTTCGTCGTTAACCTTAACAACACCAGTCTCGATACGACCAGTTGCAACAGTACCACGACCAGTGATGGTGAATACGTCCTCAACAGGCATAAGGAACGGCTTGTCAGTCTCACGAGGAGGAAGTGGAATCCACTCGTCAACAGCATTCATAAGTTCCATTACTTTCTCTTCCCACTGTGGCTCGCCATTAAGTGCGCCAAGTGCAGAACCGCGGATAACTGGAGAGTTATCACCATCGAATTCATAGAAAGTAAGAAGTTCACGAAGCTCCATCTCAACGAGGTCGAGAAGCTCAGGATCGTCAACCATATCAACTTTGTTCATGAAAACAACGATACGTGGAACGTTTACCTGACGAGCGAGAAGAATGTGCTCGCGAGTTTGAGGCATAGGACCATCAGTTGCAGCACAAACGAGGATTGCACCATCCATCTGAGCAGCACCAGTAACCATGTTCTTTACATAGTCGGCGTGGCCCGGGCAGTCAACGTGAGCATAGTGACGTTTTTCAGTCTCATACTCTACGTGTGCAGTATTAATGGTAATACCACGCTCTTTTTCCTCAGGAGCATTATCAATAGAGTCGAAAGCCTTCTGTTCAGCAAGACCTTTTTTAGCAAGAACGGTAGTAATAGCTGCCGTCAAAGTAGTTTTACCATGATCCACGTGACCGATAGTACCAATGTTCACGTGTGGCTTGGTTCTTTGGAATGTTTCCTTAGCCATAATTCGAATTATTTGACAATTAGATATTAGAAATGTTAATAATTATCTTACTCTTTTTACAAACGGACACAATGGTCCACCCGCAAAAATTTCGGTCACAAAGGTATAGCTTTTACAACACAAAGCAAATTGCGCAAATAAATAATTAGCAAAAAAATCTTATAACTCGCTCCACACCGAACTCACACATACTCATAGCAAAACGAAGTCCCGACTTGCTTTGGTGCAAAATCGAGACTTCGTTCTCTTGTTAACTTATACTATTTTTTGTCTTTATACTTTTCAAGTTGCTTGCGAAGTGCGTCGCAATCGAGGTCAATACCCTCTTCAAATGTTTTACATTGTTTTTCACAAACGAGGACATCGCCTGGAACTTGCAACGAAACTTTGGTTACCTTATTCTCGGTATTCTCAGCTTTATCGAGGCTAAAAACAACTTCTGCCGAAATGATACCATCGAAAAAGTGCTCCAACTTTTCAACTTTTCTTTGAGCGAATTCTTTGAGTTGTTCAGATGCATCGAAATGCAACGATTGAATGTTGAGTTTCATAATTAATCCTCCTTTTTAGAAGCCCACGGATGAGCTTGTTTATATATAGTGTTAAGTTGTTCAAAATCGTTGTGTACATATATCTGTGTAGCAGCTAAGCTCGAGTGCCCGAGTAGTTCTTTTATTGCCATTATGTCGGCGCCGTTATTGAGCAATGCTGTTGCAAATGTATGTCGCAGAACGTGTGGACTTTTCTTCTTTATCTTTGATATATATTCAATGTGTTTATGTACTACCCGATAGACCAATTTAGGATAGACCGGCTCACCTTTTTTAGTAAGGAAGAACGGATTATTCCCAACCGCCATATCGAATTCTGAATTTCTACGTTGAAGATAGTCATAAAGTATAGAATTCAAAAGTTTTGTCACAGGAATTATTCGCTGTTTTGACCTTTTACCATTCACCACAATAGTTCCAGAGCCCAAATCAATCTGACTATCAGTGAGATTTACAAGCTCTGAAAGTCGCATGCCAGTAAGATAAAAAAGTTGAATTATGGTCCGGTCGCGCACGCCTTCATACGTATCTTCATAATCGCCCACCTCGAGCAAATCTTTCATCATAGGCGTGGTCAAGAAATAGGGCAATAGTTTCGGAGTCTTCACACTACCTACAAGCTGCGAAGGATTCTGCTCAATAATCTCCTTTTTACATAGGTATTTATAAAAACTCTTGAGTGTGGCTATTTTTCTATTTACGCTGCGAGCCAACATGCCCGACGAGAGCAGATGCATAATCCAACGACGGATGAATTTGCCCTTCACTTCTGTAACGTCGTCGAGGCCCTGCTCACTCATATACTGAGTGAAGAGGTTCAAATCGCCCTCGTACGCCACAATGGTGAGCGGCGAGCAGCGTTTTTCATACTGCATATATTTTAGAAACTGACGACAATAGTCCACAGCGACGCGTTTTTAGTCAAATGTACAAATAAAAAAATCGACCCCTACGCGTAAGGAGCCGATTTTATTCATTCGCTAAGAATAAGACTTATTCTTCGTCTCTGTGCATCTGCTGCACATAAATAGCTTTAGCCATTTTGTCGCGACGAATAACAGATTCTTTCGTATATGCTTGACGATCTCTCAATTCACGCATAACGCCAGTTTTCTCGAATTTTCTTTTGAATTTCTTCAAGGCTCTTTCGATGTTTTCGCCTTCTTTGATAGGTACTACAATCATGATTTTATTTTAGTTATTTCGAAATAGTTATCTCATTTTTGAAAAGCGGCGCAAAGTAACCTATTTTTTTTGTTACGACCAACATAAAAAATGTATTTACTCAAATTTTATGTAGTGCACTATCCGCGAGTCCACATTCTTCAAGCCTTGTAGATGTTCGTAGAAGTAGCTTTCGTCAATAGAGCCAGCCTTGCGCGACACCCTATTTATGAAGAGCGCGCTATTCACGTACGGATGCTTCTTAAGCCGCTCGATCTCCTTTTTACTATTGAGGTTTACGCGCTTAATCTTGGTAGTGTCGATGGTTAGTTGCGCAGCGATAACATCGAACTTCTCGTCGATATACTTATTTTTCAGGTCGTGGAGTTGCGACAAATCGTAGAATCCGCCCAACCGCTGACGGTAATTAAATATTTGTCCAGCAGTGCGCATACCTAAATATTTTAGTGCCTCAAGTTGTTCGATGGTGGCAGTATTGAGTTCGAGTTTAGGCTTCTCAGCGTAAGTTTTGCGTTTTTCCTTTGCTTTAGTTACAAACTGCCGCAAGAACTCACCGACATTCTCCGCCGAGCATAGCGAAAGTGAATCTACGGTGGTTGTACCTTTTATAATATATCGCTCACGGAAGGTCAACAACGTATCTATAACGAAATTGGGCACGCCATATTTCACCAAACTATCAGGCTCGGCATAATAGAGAGAGACGCGCTTGGTTGTCTTTCGATGCTCTGTTTTGCTATGTTTGTCGCCATAATTATACTTACGCTTATCCTTATTATATGTACGATTGGCGGAATAGTAGCTCTTACGCGGCGAATATGATTTTGAATAGAACCGACGCGTATTTTCAATAACAACATCGTCGTAGGCAATGAGAGTTTTCTTAGCGTCGAGCAGAACGGTGTCGATGCCATAAATAGCGCGCACGTCGGCAATGTCGGCAAAATAGCCACCCATATCACGGTAGCGCATAATATTTACAATCTCGAAACTGCGGAAGCCAAAGCGCTTCAACTGCGTAGCATTAGCAGTATTTATATGTAGCGTATCGAGCGAACGGAGATCGATGGGCGTTTGCGTTGTGTCGGACACGACAACGATGGGCTCTGGCGCACGCTCAAATACTCGACCGCATTTCACCGCCAAGAGCATCAATACCATAAATATTAGTACCGATAAGTAGCCATATATTTCGCGATATGTAAATGTGAAATATTGACGCCACATAATAATTACGAGTTACGAGGTACGAATTTAGGATACTATGCAAAAATCTTAACACCCATCCACGACATGATGCAGTTCACGAATATAATTACGATGGCTATAGGCACCACATAGCGAACAAGCGCATAATAGAGGCCAAACAGCTTGCATTTGCCGCCATGCGCTTCAAGTTCGTTGCGCATACCGGTTCTACCTAATATTATAGGTGCGAATAGAATTATGAATAGTGCGCCAAGAGGCAACATCACGTTGGCAGAGAAGTTGTCGAACAAGCCGAAAAGCGTTTTAGAAAATGCGCATAGCGTACCGAATATACCTATTAATATAGCAGACACTACAGTCGCTTTCCGACGAGAGAATGAGTGCTCGTTCATAAAATAGGCCACAATAACTTCCAACAACGACACCGACGAGGTGAGTGCCGCAATGAAAAGAAGCAAAAAGAACACGAACGATATAGCCTGTCCAAACATTATGGCATTGAAAATATTGGGCAATGTAACGAACACCAAACCTGGACCGCTTCCCGGATTGATGCCACAGGCAAAGGCACAAGGCATGATCATAAGTGCAGCAAGAAAGGCTATTACAAAATCGACAAACGCCACGCTGAATGCACACGAAGTAAGATTTTGCTTCTTACTTATGTATGCTCCGTAGGTCGTCATAGTGCCCATACCTATACTTAACGAGAAGAAAGACTGCCCGAGAGCTTCGAATATCGACTGAGGTGTGATTTTAGAAAAATCGGGGCTAAGCAAGAATTGCACGCCTTGCAACGCGCCATCGAGAGTGAGGGAACGAACACATACCACTATTATGAGTAGTAGCAGAAGAGGCATAAGTATGCGACTCGACCATTCGATGCCACGTTTCACTCCGCGCGATACGATAAATGCACTCGCTACGATTGTAACAACCATCCAAATAAGGCATTCCCACGGGCTCTCCGAAAGCGACACAAACGCTTGCTGTATAGCATCTTCGGACAAACCTTGCAACGCACCAGTGGCCGAGCGTACGGTGTAGCACATCGTCCAACCTGCCACGACGTTGTAGAACGACAATATGATGAACGCGCAAAGCACACCGATGATGCCAATTTGATTCCACCATTTATTGGGCGCCAACGAGTTATACGCGCCACTGACAGGCAAATTGGTTTTGCGTCCGATGACAAACTCCGTCAAGAGCACGGGGATAGCAATAAGAATTGTAGAAATAATATAGACTACAAGGAATGCTGCACCGCCATTTTCTCCAAGCACATAGGGGAAGCGCCAAATATTTCCTAAACCAACAGCCGAACCAGCCGCAGCTGCTATTGCACCAACTTTAGTACTAAATAAGTCATTCGCCTTTTCTTCTTTCATTTCCGTTCTGCAGAGCCTAATGATGTTTCAAATTATTACTTTGCAATATTAATACATATCAATTCAATTAAGAATTGAAAATTTGAAAATGTCATTTTATGAGTACGTGGGTATTTCTCGCACAGATGACACAAGATAACACTGATTTGCGTGAAATTGTGAAGGCAATTATTCTTCGTGCACCAAATAAAAAAGGCCACCCAACGTTCCTTGGGAAGCCTTATGATGATGTTTGTTATAGTTCTACTTATTTCTCGTCTTCAAAATCTGGCATATCGAGCGTATCACTGATTTTAGTATACGTATACGTTTCTGGAGAATCGTCTTCCCGTGTTTCAATGAGTTTTCCCCCTTCAATGATAATGTGCTACTACGCCATTCTACTGAACCGCCATTTGTAAGCAAATCAATATTCATCAATATCCCAAGTTCATCTGTTT
>JAEEGL017374297.1_pt1 | contig 14097 bp, 10 predicted proteins | sample 9134231 | NCBI WGS metagenome assembly JAEEGL01 (sample SAMN16246548, study PRJNA631951) | gut metagenome | biome: gut microbiome; feature: rumen; material: fiber-attached | host: Bos | place: Iran: Karaj | collected 2018-10 | reverse complement strand
GGCCAACCGGGACGCCCTCCTCCGTATACCGGAAGGTAATGCCCACCACGTTGATCTGCTCCAGGTACTGCTTGAGGGCGGCGGGAAAGGACAGATCCCAGAAGGGGGCGGAGATCACGATCTCGTCCGCCTCCGAGAACTGCCGGGCAAGACCGAACATCGGATGGGAGATGTTCCCCTCCTGAAGCAGGCGGTCTCTGGTCCGCAGAAAGTCCTCATCCACCTTGGGGAGGGAGAGCTCGGCCGGCTCCAGTTCCGTGACAGGGCCGCGCAGCTTCCCGAGAAGGTAAGCGGCCAGCCGCTTTGTCCGGGAATCCGCCCGGACGCAGGCGTTGACGTACAGGATCATGAAAGGCCTCCTTTCCGGGTGCCCGAAGAAGCAGCCGACGCCCGGCCCGGGAGAGCTTCCCTCAGCGCTGCGGCAAAAACGTCCCTGCAGGTTTGCGCAAAGTCCGCCTCGCTGCCGTTGTTTTCCAGAGTGATATCAGCCTGCGCGGAATACCAGTCCGCCGGCTTCTGGGCAGCGATCCGGGCCCGGGCGTAGTCCTCCGGGATGCTGTCCCGGACCATGAGCCGCCGGACCCGGACCTCCTCGTCCGCCGTCACGGCGACGGTCAGATCGCAGGCTTCTCCCAGCCCGCTTTCAAACAGCCCGATGGCGTCGATGACGGCGAAGCGAGAGGGAACAGGGAACAGGGAACAGGGAACAGGGGACGGAGCCAAAGCCTTTCCCTTGAGGGGAAGGCGGCATCCGGCGTCCCCCGCAGGCCGGATGACGGATGAGGCGGCGTCCGATGCCTGGATCTCCTCCAACACCCGCCGCTTCACCAGCGGCTGGGTGATATCCGTCAACCGCTGCAGACCCTCCGGGTCGGCGAATACCCGGGCGCCCAGGGCCTTCCGGTCCAGGACGTAGTCCGTCACCGCTCCGGGGAAAGCGGCCTCGATGCGGCCCAGCAGCTCGCCGCTGGTTTCCAACATCTCATGGTAGACGGCGTCGCAGTCATAGACCTTTCCGCCCATTTGCTCCAGCACCCGCAGGGCCGTGGTTTTCCCGGCCCCGGAGGGCCCGGTGATACCGATGACGTACATCGCTTCCTCCTGTAGCGGCGCACAGCGTGCGCCGGATCCGCCTGGGGCGGATGAGCTGCCGTTAATCCTCCTCCGCGGTGACCGTCCGGAATCCTGCGCTCTTCCGCAGCCGGTTCCGGGTGGCCACGCTGATGCCGCCCCCGGTGGGGCAGCGGGCAAAGATGCGCTGCACTTCGCCCCCGTCCAGCCTTCGCAGAGCGGCGAAGAGGCCGGCGGAGAGGGTGGCGGGCTCGGCCTCCCGGCCGTAGGCCGTGGGATTGCAGTCCGCGTAGAGGTCCAGCTCCTCTTCAAAGCAGAGCACCGCGTCGCCGGGCTGAAAACGTGCCCGGATGTATCGGGCGGCGGCCTCCCGGCTGCCCTCCACGATCAGCACCTCCGCCGCGGGGGCGTAGTGCTTGTATTTCATCCCCGGGGCCCGGACCACGGCTTCCCTGGAGATCTCGCCGGTGACGGCTCTGTCGATCTCCAATTCGCCCAGCAGGGCGGTCAATTCCTCCGGGCCGATCCCGCCCGGCCGCAGCAGCCGGGGCACGGGGCCGGTGAGGTCCACAATGGTGGATTCCACCCCCACCCGGCAGGGGCCGCCGTCCACGACTGCGTCGATCCGCCCGTCCATATCGTGCAGGACGTGGCGGGCCGTGGTGGTGGAGGGCTTGCCGGAGAGGTTGGCGGAGGGGGCAGCCACGGGGACGCCCGCCAGTCGGATGATTTCCCGGGTGGCGTCGTTGTCGGGGCAGCGGACGGCCACGGTGTTCAGCCCCGCGGTGGTGGTCTTCGGCACCACGTCCCGGACCGGCAGCACCATGGTCAGAGGACCGGGCCAATAGGTCTCCGCCAGCAGCCGGGCGGCGTCGGGGATGTCCCGGCAGAAGTCCGGGAGCTGGGCGGCGTCGTGGATGTGGAGGATCAGGGGATTGTCCTGGGGACGGCCCTTGGCCAGAAAGATCTTCCGCACGGCCTCGGGATCCAGCCCGTTGGCGCCGAGCCCGTAGACCGTCTCCGTGGGGATCCCCACCAGGCCGCCCGCCTGGATGATGGCGGCGGCTCTTTCGAGGTCCTGTTCAGTTGTCGATAACAGCAGCGTTGTCATAGACGCCTCCGTCGTATGAAGTATCGCCTGACGGCGATATGAAGCCCGCTTCGCGGATGAAGTCTGCCTGCGGGCAGATGAAGTATGCGCAAAGCACATATTGCGGTATCTGTTTATTCTGCGAATAAACAGATGAAAAAGAATTGTTGGATCAGTGCAAACGCTTTCCCGTCATGTCAGATATGGCGCAGCCATACTTCATAAGCGCGGCGTCTTCCTGTGCGCAGCCGCGCCAGCGGCAAGCATACTTCATATCCGCGTCAGCGGATACTTCATTCCTCCGCTCCTCCGGCGCGCAGCCGCTCCGCCTGCGCCGCGTTGGTCAGCGCGTCGATCATCCCGTCCAGATCCCCGTCCATGAAGCCCTGGATGTTGTGCAGGGTCAGACCGATCCGGTGGTCGGTGACGCGGTCCTGGGGGAAGTTGTAGGTGCGGATTTTCTCGTTGCGCATGCCCATGCCCACCTGGCTCTTCCGGGTACCCGAGACCTGGGCGTCGCGCTTTTCCTGTTCGATCTCATAGAGCTTGGAGGCCAGCATGTTCATGGCCTTTTCCCGGTTCTGGAACTGGGAGCGCTCCTCCTGGCAGGCCACCACGATGCCCGTGGGCTTGTGGATCAGCCGGACCGCGGAGGAGGTCTTATTGATGTGCTGGCCGCCGGCGCCGGAGGAGCGGTAGACCTGCATCTCGACGTCCTCGGGGCGGATGTCCACCTCGGCGGCCTCCATCTCGGGCAGCACCGCCACCGTGGCGGTGGAGGTGTGGATCCTGCCGCCGGATTCGGTCTCGGGAACCCGCTGGACCCGGTGGACGCCGGACTCGAACTTCATCCGGGAGAAGGCGCCGTCGCCGCAGATCAGGAAATCCGCCTCCTTGACGCCGCCCAGCTCCGTCTCGCTGTAGTTCAGCAGCTCCATCGTCCAGCCCCTGGCCGCGGCGTACATGGAGTACATCCGGAACAGGGAGTGGGCGAACAGGGCGCTCTCCTCGCCGCCGACGCCGCCGCGGATCTCCACGATGACGTTCTTGTCGTCGTTGGGGTCCCGGGGCAGCAGCAGGACGCGGAGCCGGTCCTCCAGCTCCTCGGCGTCGGCCTTGGCGGCCTGGTATTCCTCCTGGAGGAAGTCCTTCATCTCCGGCTCCTCTGCCATCAGAGCCAGGGCTTCGGCCATGTCGGCCTTCGCCTTTTTCCAGGCGCGAAAAGCCGCGACCACGGGCTCCAGCTCCCGCTGCTCCTTGAGACAGCGGGCCGCCAGCTTCGGGTCGGCGTAAAAATCGGGCTGCTCCGCTCTGGCGCACAGCTCCTCGTATTTATTTTCCACAAGGGTCAGTTTTTCTTCCATGATGAACTCCGCAATTCAGTCTGCTCAGACAACCATTATACCATATCCCGCCGCGGTTATGCAATCCTTTCCTGTGCAAATCTTTCGGGTTTTCCGCAGTTTTTCCGGGCCCTCCCCCATTGCCTGAAAGGGAAAAGTATGGTATACTATCGGCAGAAGAACACGCCTCCCGCCGCGGGAGGGAAAGGCCGGTGCGATATGAAAAAACGGAAGCTGTCGGTGGGATTCTGGATCCTTTTCGTCCTTGTGAGCCTGCTCTGGGTCCTCCTCTTCGAGCTGGACCGCAATACCCTCTGGGGCTGGGGCCTGCTGATCCTGGTGCTGGCGGGCTGGTTCGTGCTGCGGCTGAAGCTGCTGTCCGGCAGGGGCTTTGGCTGGAGGCTGCTGGGCTTTGCCGGGGCCATGGCTCTGGCTGTCCTGGTTTTCCGCCTGTCCTATCCGCCCATCCGGGCCGTCCCGGCGGTGAACGTGAAAAACCCGAAGGCCACCGGCGTCGTCACCGTGGCCCAGGGGCAGCTCACCGGCGTGTATAACGAAGATGAGACCGTGGAGGTCTACGCCGGCATCCCCTACGCCAAGCCCCCGGTGGGGGACCTGCGCTGGCGCGAGCCCCAGCCCCCCGAGAGCTGGGAGGGCGTCCGGGTCTGCGACACCTTCGCGCCCATGTCCATGCAGCCCCGCAGCAGCCCCATCGTCGACTCCCTGGCGGAGATCTTCGTCTATCACACCTTCGAGATCACCACGAAGAACAACTGTATCGCCCCCATGAGCGAGGACTCCCTCTATCTCAATATCTGGAAGCCCGCCGGGGACGTCTCCGGTCTGCCGGTGCTGGTCTACGTCCACGGCGGCTCTCTCACCACCGGCCAGACCTGGTACGACCAGTATAACGGCGAGACCCTGGCGAAGCAGGGGATCATCGTGGTGAACTTCGCCTACCGTCTCGGCGTCTTCGGCTACTTCGCCGATGAGGACCTGCAGAAGGAATCTCCCAACGGCACCACCGGCAATTACGGCCTGCTCGACCAGATCCAGGCCCTGAAATGGGTGCAGGAGAACATCGCGGCCTTCGGCGGCGATCCCGATCAGGTGACGATCGCCGGCGAATCCGCCGGCGCCTCCAGCGTGGGCGCCCTCTGCGTCTCGCCCCTGTCCGAGGGTCTCTTCGTCCGGGCCATCGCCGAGTCCAGCGGCATCACCCCCAGGGTACCCTATCACACCTTCCGCACCCTGGACGAGGCCCTGCAGACCGGCCGGGCGATCCGGGAGGAGTTCGGCGCGAAGAACATCGCGGATCTGCGCGCCGTCCCGGCGGAGAAGCTCGTGAACACGGGCAATGCCAACAGCGCCATGACGGTGGACGGCTGGGCCGTCACGGAACAGCCCTATCTCACCTATGCCCGGGGCGCCAATCACGAGACGGCCCTGCTCCAGGGCTTCAACGTCCACGAGGCGGACCTCTTCTGCATGGGCAGCAAGGTGACGAAGGACAACTATGCCGAGAGTCTCGAGCTCCTCTACGGCGTCTACGCCGCCGAGGCCGCCGCTGCGGTGCCGCCCAGAGTCCAGGAGCCCTTCTACAAGACCTTTCTCCTGGACAGGGGAGGCGACGCCAAGGGCGCCTACGATGAGGCAGTCTCGGCCGCCTGGTTCAGCTACAGCCACTACTGCTGGGGAAAGCTGCTGACGGAGCAGGGCCGCCCGGTCTACACCTACTGGTTCACCAAGGACAACCGCGGCATGGGCTCCAATCATGCGGGAGAGCTGCCCTACTTCTTCGGCTGCCTGGAGTCCCATCCAAAGCTCTATGACGCCGCCGACCGCCGCCTGTCCGAGGTGATGGTCCGATACTACGTCAACTTCGTCAAGACCGGCGACCCCAACGGCGAGGGCCTTCCCCGCTGGGAGACCGGGGCGGAGGCCCCGGACCGGGTGATGGAGCTGGGCGACACCGTCGGCATGACCGAGGACCCCTACCTCCCCCTGCATCGGCTTCTGGACAAATACCAGGCGGACCTGGACTGAACACGGCGGCAAAAAAGCACTCTCTCCCTGCGGTTTCGCAGGGAGAGAGTGCTTTTTGTCTGTATGACCGGCGGGAGCGTCATTCGCCGCAGAGCAGCTGCAGACGGACGATCAGAGTGTCGGTGTGGTGGGAGAAGGCGAGCTCATTGGCGCTGGAGACCAGGTTCATGGCCTCCGGCATGTACGTCATCAGCAGGGGAAGGGTGTCCGCGTTGGACAGATCGGGCAGCGCTCCGGATTCCAGTACGGACGCGGACCGGATCAGCAGGGGAGAGACGATGACCAGCAGGCCGTAGACCCCCTCGGGGGTGACGCCATCGTCGCCCACGGCCTGGCAGAGGGAGCGGGCCGTCTGCCAGCGGCGGCCCACGGCGTCCTTTGCCATGGCCTCGTCGCCGGTCTGGGCGGCCAGCTGGGTCTCCAGCTCCGTGTAGATCAGCTCCCGCAGCAGGGGCGCCGCGTCGTTCATGTCGCTGAAGGGCAGATCCGCGGTGGAAAAGAAGATCCGGACGAGACAGATCATGGAGTCCTGGGGGATCCAGGTGACCTCCACGTTGCCCTCCTCCGTGGTCCCGCTGTCGGTGTGCGGGGCGGAATAGTCCGCCCGGGTGGGGACGGAGGCCTCCAGGCCGCTGCAGACCCGGACCAGGAAGTCATGGATGCTTTCGCCGCCGTTCGGGCTTCCGTCGGCGCCGTAGGTGACGGTCCACATCCCGTCGTAGTACCTGCCCACGGCGACGTAGGCGTCCGCGTTGCGCTTCCGGAGGGCGGTGGTCACTTCGTCAGGGGAGAAGTCCGAGAGACTGTGATCCTGGCCGAAGCGCACCATGCCCCAGGGGGGCACCATGGTCACGAGGTCGTCGTCGCAGATATAGTTGTGGATCCCGGCGTAGACCGGGCCCTTCGCGAGCTCGCCGAGATCGGTGACGGCGGGGGCTGCGAAGGTGCAGGCGAAGACGGTCTCGCCCAGGGCCGCGAGCTCCGCGGCCGTCATGTTGGCGATGCCGCCGCCCCGGCTGAAGCCCGCCACCCACCAGATCACGTGGGGATCCCCCTGGGGATCCAGCTCCTCCAGCAGCTGCGTCACAGCGGGGAAGTACCCCGCATGGCTGGGGAAGGGGTCCTCGCCGTTCACCGTGACGTTCTGCTCCCAGCCCGTCTCGCCGTATTCGGAGCCCTGGATGAAGACGGCCCGCAGAGTGTAATCCGTTCCGTCCCGGTGCAGGACCTTCACGCCGACGGTGCAGGCGCACTCGTTGATGCCGTAGTCGGCGTAACGCCGGGTCTCCAGGTCGTAGAAGCCGAGCTCACGCAGGATGGCTGCGCCGCTGGAGTTGTTGCTGCAGGCGGCCTCGATCTGCATGGAGCAGAGGGCCAGAGCGGGATTCGCCTCGGCGGGATCGGCAAAGAACCAGTCGTCGCTGAAGGCGATCTCGTCGGCGACGTAGGTTCCCGTGGCGGAGGAATACCAGCCCCCCTTGGCGTGCAGAAGGTTGACGGAAGCCGCTTCGGGGTCCATGTCATCGGGAGCGCCGGTCTGGGCGGGACCGCTGACGACGCCGCGCTCCGGGGCGGCACAGCCGCAGAGCAGCAGCAGAGCCAGCAGCACGGCGGCCGCTCTGAAAAGCAGTTTGTTCATATCGTATCCTCCGAAAAAAGATGAGAAGGTCGGATCAGGAGCCGGACTTGCCGGGATCGGAGTTCTTCGCCGTCCGCTGGACGCCCCAGATGCCCGCCAGGATCAGCAGACAGAACAACAGACTCAGCGGCGAGAAGGGCTCGTGCAGAAACACCGCGCCGGCGAAGACCGACACCGCGGTGGTGAGGTTGGAAAACACGGTCTCCTGGGCCACAGTGAGCCTGGAGACGGCATAGTTGGACAGAAAGAAGCAGGCCACCGAACACAGCAGGCCCAGAAACAGCACCGACAGGGTGTAGGAGGTCTGCCGGAAGGGAGCGAAGTAGACGGACATATCGCCCCTGCACTGGATCAGGGCCGGGACCGTAAAGGCGACGGCGCCGATGACGATCATTACGTAGGTCCGGGCGAAGGGCGTGGTGGAGGCGGAAAGCCCCCTGGCCAGCAGCATATAGGCCGTCGCGGACAGGACGGCGCCGGTCAGCGCGATCACGCCGATGGCGTCCAATCTGCCGGAGCTGCCGCTCAGAAGGCCGATGCCGATGACGCCGGCCACGGAGACGAGGCTGAAGATCAGCTGTCCCCAGGTCGGCCGCTCCCGAAGGATCGGGGCCGCGGCAAGGGTGGAGACCACCGGGATCATGGCGATCATCACCCCGGAAAAGATCGTGGTGGAGTGCAGGATCCCGTACTGTTCGCTGAAGAAATAGCAGACCGGCTGGGCCAGGCCCAGGGCGGCGAGGAGCCACAGCTTCCGTCCCGGCAGCCGCAGATCCCTGCGGATCCGCCGGGGAAAGAGGTGCATGGCGAGAAGGGCGATGCAGAAGCGGTGGGACAGCAGCACGAAGACGCCCGCGATATCCAGCGCCGTCCTGGAGGCCATAAAGCTGAAGCCCCAGAGGACGTGGCAGACGATCGCGGCGGCGGTGGCCCACAGGACCGGCCTTGCGGAGCTGCCGTTTGTGTTTTGCGGCAAAGGAATCCCTCCCGAAAGCCGCCCGGCCTTAGACGGTCGGGCGGCGCGTTTTGTTCCCGCGGCGGGGATCGGGTCCATCTGTCCGGGCGGCGCGGGGAGAAAAGCGGGATCAGGGCAGGCGGACGTTCTTCCAGATCTCGGCGTTGCACTGGCCGCTGTCGTTGCTGCCCACGCAGGTCACCGATCCGTCAGACTGCAGAGCGACGGTGTGATAGTAGCCCGCGGAGATCGCCACGATATCGGTCCACGTTTCGACGTTGCACTGGCCGCTGACGTTGTTGCCGACGGCCACCACGGTGCCGTCCTTTTTCAGACCCACGGTGTGCTCCGCACCGGCGGAGATCGCCACGATGTCCGTCCAATCGCCCACGTCGCACTGACCGGCAAGATTGCTGCCGACGGCCACTACGGTGCCGTCCTTTTTCAGACCTACGGTGTGAGCGCCCCCTGCGGCGACCGCGACGATGTCGGTCCAATCCCCGACCTCCCGCTGGCCGTTGGTGTTGTCGCCCACGGCGACGACCGTGCCGTCTGCCCGCAGACCCACGGTGAAGCCGAAGCCGGCGTCGATGTCGATGATCTCCGTCCAGCCGCTGACGTCGCACTGGCTGTAGTTGTTGAAGCCGTCTGCGACGGCGGTGCCGTCCCGGCGCAGAGCGGCGATATGATAGCCGCCCGCGGCGATGTCCACCACATCGGTCCAGCCGGTCACGTCCGCGTAGGTGAAATTGACCTGCTCGACCGCGACGACGGCGCCGTTCGCCTGCAGACCCATGGTGGTGACGTAACCCGCGTCGACCCACAGCACGTCCTTCCACTCGCCCAGATCGCACTGGCGGTACTCGTTATAGCCCACGGCAATGACGCTGCCGTCCTCCTTCACGCCGACGGTGTGCCAGCCTCCGGCGGACAGAGTGGTGCGGCGTAGGAGCCGGGCCCAGATCTCGTCTGCCCGCTCCCTGGAGCCGCGGTAGTCGCCCGCCGCGCCGAAGTAAACGGCGGCCAGACCGAGCTCTCCCTTTTCCAAGGCCGCCTCTGCCCGACGGCAGTGGGTCTCGTTGAGCATCTCCGGGCTGTTGCGGAAGGTCTTAAGGCCGGCGAAGGCCGCGGCAGCGGCCTCGTAGTCGCCGCTCTCCAGCTGTTCCATGGCCTTGGCATACGAGGCGTTTTTCGCACTGTCGCGATAGTCGCCCAGCTGTGCGAAGACGGCGGCGGCCTCGGCGTATTTGCCCGCGTTCAGCTGCTTTACTGCCTTCTGATACTTGGCCGCCGGCAGTGAATTGGTCAGCACAAACCAGGCTCCCACGCCCAGAGCCAGGACCAGAACGACGGCGACGGTCAGAATAAGCTTCTTCCTCTTTTTCTTCGCGGCGGTTTTCCGGTCCTTCTCGGCGGCCTGTTCCCGGTACAGCTGTTCCGCCTCGGCCTTGAGACGGCTGGCTTTGGAATAGCAGTCCGTGATCCGGGTCAGGCTGTCCCGGAAATTGCCCAGCTCGCCGAAGCGCCGGGCGGCGTCCATGGCCTCCGCTTCGGTATTCGCGTTCCGCAGCAGCTTCAGCGCCTCGTCGTACAGACGCTCCAGCTGTTCCGGATCCTGTTTTTTCTGTTCCATATCTTGCCTCCTGTTCCTGCCGGCGGGGCAGGGGAGATCTTTCTGCGGTCAGTCTTCCTCTCCGCGGTGAGGCACGGAGAGATCGGAGAAGAGCTTCATGGCCTGTGCCATATTGTGGTAAAAGAGGTCGGAGATCGTTCTGCGCCGGGGATAGATCCCGCCGCGGTATTTGTCGATGACCACGTCATAGCGTTCGCTGGCCCGGGCAACGGCCGCGTCCCAGGACAGATAGAGCTCGTCCCCGGCCCGCCTGCCCAGCTCCCGCATCGCGGGGCGGTCGTGCATGACCCGCCGCAGCAGATCGGCCATGGAGGCGGCGTTCTCCTCGATGAGGAACCCGCTGACGCCGTCGGTGACGTCCTCCGCGGCGCAGCTGCCCCGGATCAGCACGCTGCCGAGCCCGCAGGCCGCGGCCTCCCGGACCACAAGACCGTTGGTGTCGAAGCTGGAGGGGAAGAGAAAGAGGTCCGCCCGGCAGTACCAGGCCCGGAGCTTCTCCCGGTCGTGGACCGGCTCGGCAAAGAGGACCTTGCCCGTCAGACCGAGGCGCTCGGCACAGGCGACGATCTCGTCCCTGTCCGCGCCGCCGCCCACGAAGACCATGCGGAAGTCCTCCCCCTCGGCCTGCAGGGCCGCCAGGGCGTCGAGGGTGATGCGGATGCCCTTGTACCACATCATCCGCCCCACGTAGAGGAAAATCGGCAGGTCGCCGGGCAGGGGAAATTCCTCCTCCAGCGCCCGGATCACGGCGGGGTCGGCCCCGCCCCGGGGAAAGTCGACGCCGTTGGGCATGACGGCCAGCTCCCCGTGATAGCCGAGCTTGCGCAGGTTTTCACCGGCTCCGCGGCTCACGGTCCAGACCTCGTCGCAGGCCTCGATATTCTGTACGATCCAGCGGATGACCCCGTCCTGGACCGGCTTGAGATCCACGGCGTTGGCGATATCCACGTCGTACTTGGTGTGATAGGTGAAAACCACGGGCACGTCGATCCGGTCCCGCAGGGCCCGGGCCAGCATGGTGGCGGTGAAGGGACAGTGGCTGTGGATCAGGTCGAACTTATCCTCCTCCAGACTGTCCAGCACCGCTGCGGAGAAGGGATAGCCCGCCCGATAGCCCTCCAGCCCCGTGAAGCCGAGACTGGGATAGCGCAGCACCGGGAAGGGGAGCTTGTCGTCCTCGGCCCCGGGGACGAAGGGGGTCACGACGCTGGCACGGCCGAAGTCCCGGTTGAGGATGGCGGCGTAGTTCATGACGGCGTTGGCCACGCCGTCGATGGTGGGGGCGAAGGAATCGTTGATCAGACAGATATTGCGCTCCATGGGAGACCTCCGTAGATGCGTATGGGTGGTGGATGTACCGGTTCAGCCGCCGAGGAGGCCCTTGAGGAAGATTTCCAGGCCGATGGCGATGAGGATGACGCCGCCGAGGCAGGAGGCCTTCCAGGCGAGCTTCGTGCCGGCCTTCCGGCCGATCAGCAGACCGGCGACGCAGATGAAGAAGGTTACCGCTCCGATGATGAGGGAGGCGGCCAGGGCCTTGCCCGTGTGATACTCCGCCAGGGTGAAGCCCACGGAGAGGGCGTCAATGGAGGTGGCGACGCCCTGGATCATCAGATCCCTGGTGCTGAGGCAGAGCTTGCTCTCCCCGTCCTCCGGCGGATGCTTCCGTTCGGACAGACCCTCCAGCAGCATCTTGATGCCGATATAGAGCAGCAGGGCCAGGGCGATCCAGGGGATCAGCTTCCGGAAGGAGGAGAACAGCTCCGCCACCGTGCGCACGCAGACCCAGCCGATCATCGGCATGGCGAACTGGAAGACGGCGTAGACCAGGGCGATGGCGCCCATCCTGCGCCGGGACATGGCTGGCTCGTGCAGACCGTTGGCCAGGGATACCGAGAAGGCGTCCATGGCGAGTCCCACGCCCAAAGCCGCGCTGTTGAACAGAAAAATCCAGATCATGACGATCCTCTTTTCATGAATTCATAGTATCCTTCATTATACCGCAGATCCCGCGAAAAATCCAGACAAAAATGAAGAAAACCCCGCCGAATAGAGGAAAACCGCCGAAGCAAACGCCGCCTGGACGGCTGTTTCGTCCAGACGGCGTTCGTCTCTGTTCGATGCTCCCCTTCCGGGAGGGCCGTTTCGCGGTTCCGCCCGGCCGGCGGAGCCCTTCACCGTTCGGGATCTCGGCCTCCGCCGCATTCCCGCATTCGGGCGTCATCCGTTCTCTCCCGCACTTCCGCCGGCCTCCGCAGCTCGACGGTCCCGGTGGCGACCCGCTCGCAGAAGCAGCGGTCGTGCTCGACGAAGAGGATCGTGGGCCGGCTCTCCAGGAGCAGATCCTCGATCTGTCCCCGGGAAAGCAGATCGATGTAGTTCAGGGGCTCGTCCCAGAGATAGAGATGGGCCGGCTCGCAGAGGCTGCGGGCCACCAGCACCTTCTTTTTCTGCCCCATGCTGAAGCTCTCCATGGGCTTTTCGAATTGCGCCCGGGGGAAATCCAGCTTCCGCAGAAAGGTCAGGAACATGGTGCGGTCCAGTCCGTACCGCTCGGCGTAGTCCGTCACGGAGCCAGACAGCCCGCCCATGTCCTGGGGCAGGCAGGAAATCACGAGGCCGCTGCCCAGGCGCAGAGTGCCTCCCGCCGGCTTCGCCTCTCCGGTCAGCAGCCGCAGCAGGCTCGTCTTCCCCGCCCCGTTGGGGCCGGCGAGACGGAGCCGGTCGCCCCGGCGGATCGTGAAGCTGACGGGCAGGAAGATCGGCCCCTCGCCGTGGTCCACCGTCGCCTCCCGCAGCTCCGCCAGGACCTCGCTGCGGTAGTCGAGGCAGGGCAGGCGCAGGGCGTCGGCCTTCTCCAGGTTTTTCAGCAGGGCGCTCTTTTCCTCGATGGCCGCCTCCTGCCGCCCGGCGATGGCCTTGGACCGCTTGTTGGCCTTCTTGGACTTTGCCCCGAGATAGGCCCGCCGGTCCATGCTCTTCTCGACCTTCGTCGGATCAAAGCCGATCTTCTCCCGCTCGGACCTGTCCGCCCAGGCGGCCTTCTCCCGGGCCGTCTGCTCGAGCCGGGAGATCTCCTTTTTGAGCTTCGCGTTCCGGGCGAGCTCATATTCGTCCTGCCGTTTGCGTTCGGCCAGCCAGGTGGAGCAGTTGCCCTTCTGCACCTCGACGGTGGCGCGGTTGATGGACAGGACGTGATCCACACAGCCGTCCAGGAAGGCCTGGTCGTGGGAGACCAGGATGAAGCCCTTTTTCGTGCCGAGATAGCGGCTCAGGACCTCGCGGCCGTGGAGATCCAGGTGATTCGTGGGCTCGTCGATCAGCAGGAAGCGGTTTTCCCGGCCGAAGAGGGTCGCCAGCAGGAGCTTGGTCCGCTCCCCGTTGGACAGGGTGGAGAAGGGCCGGCAGAGGGTCCCCTCCTCCAGCTCCAGCTGGGCCATCTCCCGCAGCAGCCGCCACCGGGGCAGCTCCGGGCAGAGCTCCCCGATCAGCTCCCCGGCTTCGGCGCTCTCATCCGTCACCGGGAAGGGGAAGTAGTCGAAGTCCATGGGGGCGGAGATGGTCCCGCGATATTCGTATTTGCCCTGCAAAAGCCGCAGGAAGGTGGTCTTGCCCCGGCCGTTCCGGCCCACGAAGCCGAGCCGCCAGTCGGTGTCGATCTGGAAGCTCACGTTCTCAAACAACAGCTCCGGAGTCCCGTCGTATCCGAAGGTGAGATTCTGCACGGAGATCAATGCCATATCGTTTTCCTCCCAACATTGAAAAATGGCTGCAGGAAGCCCCTGCAGCCATAGTGACCCGATGTTCGGGAGGATGCAGCGCGGCGTTTCCTGCGCACGGCACACCGAACCGGGCGGCATCTGCCGCCTGGGGGAGCCGTATCGTCAAGGCAGGAAAACTCAGCGCATTTTATCCCTCCGTTCCGCTTTTCTGTCCCTATTATACCGGCGCAAAAAGAGGTTTGTCAAGGGGAAATACACCGCATTCCTAAATTGACTTTACGGGAATTATAGTGTATAATAACCAAATGGAAGCAAGCAGAGCACTTGATTCTTCAGCAGTATCTATAACGAAAGGAATGATCGGGGTTCTTATGAAAAAGAAAACCATGGACGGCAACGAAGCCGCCGCGTACGCAAGCTATGCGTTTACAGAGGTAGCAACCATTTATCCCATCACGCCCTCCAGCCCCATGGCGGAGCACGTGGACGTCTGGGCGGCCAACGGCATGAAGAATATGTTCGGCCATCCGGTCAAGCTGGTGGAGATGCAGAGCGAGGCCGGCGCCTGCGGCGCCATGCACGGCAGTCTGGAATGCGG
>JAEEGL017239004.1_pt1 | contig 14097 bp, 8 predicted proteins | sample 9134231 | NCBI WGS metagenome assembly JAEEGL01 (sample SAMN16246548, study PRJNA631951) | gut metagenome | biome: gut microbiome; feature: rumen; material: fiber-attached | host: Bos | place: Iran: Karaj | collected 2018-10 | reverse complement strand
TGCTGGCAGCCCTGGAGCACGGCGTGCAGGACGACAACCACGAAGGCGCCTACATCGTCCATCCCGCCGGCTTCACCTACGAGGCCGACATGGCCAGGCCCTCCGGGCATCGCATCGTCAAGGCCGAAAGCACCGGCAGAAAGGGGCGCGAGCGCATCGATCCCAAGCGCCGCTACAAGGTCTGCCTCACGAGCTATCTCGCCGGCGGCGGCGACAGGTACGAGATGCTCAAGGAAGGCAGGGTCCTGCCTGCGCCTTCGGCCGGCGACGGCGATGTCATCGAGGCCTACGTCAAGAAGGCGAGCCCCATCAGGACGCGTCGCGGCGGGCGCTTTGTCCTGAAGAACGCGAAGTAGACGCTCGCCGTCACGCTTCTGCCAGGGCGCTCCCGGCTTCCTGCCAGGGGCGCCCTGGCCCGTTTTGGCACCCGCAGCCAGCCTTGCCCCCAAGGCCCTTCCTGCAGCCTGCGGACTCAGCGACGCGGCCGGCGCCTCAGCCGGCAGGCCCTTCCCGGGGGGCGCCAGTTCTCCCGCAGCGTCAAGCGGAATCCGCCAAGACGGCCGTTGACAGGCAAGACGGCACGTCCGTGCCGAAGGCGTCCAGCGAAAACCTGCTCTTTCGTGCTGGAGGGCCATCGTGCTGACTTGCACTTTCGTGCTGAAATCTCGGTATGAGAACCTGCATTTTTGTGCAAAAACAGCCTTGCCAGCAGTTGCAGTTTCGTGCATGCTGGGCTGGCGTGCATGCTGGGCTGGCGCGCATGCTGGCTGGCGCGCATGCTGGCTGGCGCGCCCTGAGACGTGCAGGGCTGGCAAGGAGGACGCGGTGGAACGGAAAATCTACGGCAGGCTTGAGCAGTGGAAGGCGGAGTCGCAAGGGACTTCAGCGCTGCTGATAGACGGTGCCCGCCGCGTTGGGAAAAGCTACATTGCCGAAGCATTTGCACGGCAAGAATACCGAAGCTACATAATGATAGACTTTTCCTACCCGCGTCCTGGAACCCTTGCATGCTTCAAAGAAGACAGCTATGATCTTGATCTTTTTTTTGCAAAGCTTTCTGCCATTTATGGACGCCAGCTCTACAAGCGCGAAAGTCTCATTATTTTCGACGAGGTGCAGCTCTATCCACCAGCCAGACAACTGATCAAGCACCTTGTCGCCGACGGCAGGTACGACTACCTTGAGACAGGCTCGCTCATCTCGCTGCATAAAAACGTCCGACAAATTCTTATTCCTTCAGAAGAAGAGCATATCGAAATGTTTCCCATGGACTTCGAGGAGTACCTCTGGGCCATGGGGGACAAGACAACCGTCCCCTTCCTGAGGGGCTGTTTCGCGCGCAGGCAGCCCCTCGGACAGGAGCTCCACCGCAAGGTGCTCAACGACTATCGGCAGTACATGCTTGTGGGTGGCATGCCGCAAGCTGTGCAGTCCTATGCTGCCAAGCGTGACTTTGCCGACGTCGATCGCATAAAAAAACGAATCCTAGCACTCTATTATGAAGATATCGGCAAGTATGCAGGAAATAATACAGAGAAGGTATTTTCTATTATCAACAGTATTCCTGAGCAACTATCAAAAAAAGAAAAGAAATATAAACTTTCAAATATTAATAACAATGCAAGAAGACGTACATATGATAATGCATTTATATGGCTTGAAAGATCAATGATAATTAATCGTTGCTTAAATGCAACAGATCCAACAGTTGGATTAAGCATGAGTTGCGATCATACAACGTATAAATGTTATATGGGAGATACTGGACTACTTGTATCACTTACATTTCGTGATAAAGAATATATCGACAATATGCTCTACAAGTCAATTCTTCTTGATAAACTCAACGTTAATGAGGGTATGCTTTTAGAAAATGTAGTTGCTCAAACACTACGTAGTCAAGGATATAAATTATTTTTTTATTCAAGAGTTGATGCGCAAAATCGTATCAATAATATTGAGATAGATTTTGTTATTTCGAATAACAAAAAAATTCTACCTGTTGAAGTAAAATCGTCTTCATATAGAAACCATTCTTCTTTAGATAAATTTATCAAGAAATTTAATTCACGCCTTGGAGAAAAATTTATTCTGTATCAAAAAGACGTCATGATAAAGGACGGCATTATCCATCTGCCTGTCTACATGGCCATGTTTCTCTAGGAATTCACTGCAATTTATCCACCTGTGCACCCTGTGCCGATAACGGCGGTTTATTTGCATACCCTCCCAAGGCGGGGTGCGGACTTGTTTCCGTGGCCGTACAAAATAACCGACATTATGAGGGCAGGGTGCACAGGTGGCAATTTATCGCAGGGTTGCGAGTCCCGGCAGCGCTCCCCGGGCATGTTTCCCTTCACGGACCAGAAGACTCCATGGCTGTCTGGACGCATGGAGTGCGTACGCCTTGCGTGCGGCTTGACGGCTGGTGAGGCAACGGCAAAAATGAGTGCCCTGCGCATCAGGCGAGGCTCTGCAGGCAGAGATGCTCGCCACGTGCCAGACGCCTGCAGCGCTTCCGGCATGCATTTCCGGTGCGCCCTGCCCGTCCGGACTGCCGGCCACCGCCCTTTTCCCCGCGCTCCGTCTGCCAGGAGGCCTGTGTCCATGAATGTCCTGCATCCCTCTCTCCTGCTCGTCCGCGTCCTGCTCTGCCTTGCCCTTGCCCTCGGTGGCTGCGCCGGCAGGGAAGCGCCCTTCGGCCAGGCCAAGGCGCCGGAAGGAGGCCTCGATCTCGTCATTCTCCACGTCAACGACCTGCACGCCTACCTCGCCGGCACGGACAAAGACTGGCAGGCCTGCTTCAGCGACAGGGACTGCTACGGCGGCTACGCCCGCGTGGCCAAGGCCATCGAAGACGCCAAGGCGAAGGGCGACAACGTCATTGCCCTCGACGCCGGCGACCAGGTGCAGGGCACGCTCTTCTATTCCGTGTGCCGCATGCCCATGCTTGCCGAGCTCAACCGGCTCATGCCCTTCGACGCGGCCACGCTGGGCAACCACGAGTTCGACGAGGGATGCGCCGAAATCGCCGGAAATCTGGGCAGGCGCACCTATCCCGTGCTAGCCGCCAACCTCGATCCCCAGAAGGGATGCCCCCTGCTCGGCGCCAAGTTCCAGCCCTGGATCGTCCGCGAGGTGCGCGGCGTCAAGGTGGGCATCGTCGGGCTTGCCAACGAGGACGTCGTCGAGCCCAACATGGCCTGCACGAAGACGAAGTTCACGGACCGCCGCAGGACGCTGGAGGCCGCGGTCAAGGCCCTTGAGGCCCAGGGCGTGCACGTGATCGTGGCGCTCACCCACATCGGCCTTGCAGCCGACAGGGAGCTTGCCCGCACAGTCGAGGGCATCGACGTGATCGTCGGCGGCCACTCCCACAGCTACATCGGCTCGAGCCCCGACGAGAAGGCCGAAGGTCCCTACCCCGTCGTGGAGCGCTCGCCCTCGGGCAGGCCCGTCCTCGTCGTCACGGCCAGATATGCGGCCAGATACCTCGGCGAGCTCGAAGTGCAGTTCGACAGGGACGGCGTCCCGGTCGGCTGGCGCGGCCAGCCCCGCCTCCTTGATCCCGCAAGCCCCAGAGACGACAAGATAAGCGCGCTCGCCGACGCCTATGCCCGGCAGATCGAAGCCTACCGGGCGGTCCAGATAGGCATCGGCGAGATAGGCAGGCCGGACGGCATGATGGTCTGCCGCACCGGCGAATGCCCCTCCGGCACCGTCACCGTGGACGCCTTCCTCGACTGGGGCCGCCGCTTCGGCGCCGTCATGGCCTTCACCACCGGCGGATGCCTGCGCGCCCGCCTCCCCGTCGGTCCCATAACCCGCGGCGACATGCTTGCCATGCACCCCTTCGGCAACACCCTCGTCGTGAAGGAGTTCACGGGCAGGCAGATCCTGCAGGCCCTGGAGCACGGCGTGCAGGACGACAGCCACAGCGGCGCCTACCTCGTCCACCCCGCCGGCTTCCGCTACGAGGCCGACCTGGCCAGGCCCCAGGGTTCCCGCATCGTCAGGGCCGAGCTTGAAGGCGCAAAGGGTCCCGAGCGCATCGAGCCCGGCCGCAGATACAAGGCTGCGCTCACCAGCTACCACGCCGGCGGCGGCGACAAGCTCGACATGCTCAAGGAAGGCAGAATCGTGCCTGCGCCCGCGGCGGGCGACCTCGAGGTCGTCGAGGACTACATCCGCAGGCACAGTCCCATCAGGGACGCTGCGGCAGAACGCCTCGTCCTGCGCGCCAAGTAGCCGTCCCGGCCGGCAGGACAGGGCGCGTGGGGGCCTTGAGGCCGGCTGACGGGCTTCCTGGCCAAGGCATGCCGCCGCTGACGCAGGCCCTTTCCCTGCGCGCAGCGCTCCCAGCCTGCGGAGGAGAAAGGACGTCAGCCAGGCCCTCGCGGCATGGCCGTCACCCGCGGCGCCGCTGCACTGCGCGCCATCGCGCCCCTGGCTTCGGGGCTTTCGTCCCTGCCGGCAAGGCATCGCCCTTCCCTTGGGTTCCAGTTCACGCGCAGGGCTCTTCCGTCGGACAGGGCCTGGCCGCGGCCGGACCAAAATGCCCCTCCGGGGCCCGGACTCAGGACTCCCCAGAAGGCCAGCCAGCGTCCAGCTCGGCAGAGCCCCCGAGCTGGTGCCCTGCTTCAGGCCGCGCCCGCATTGCCGCGCTTGGCAAGCGCCCGGGGCAAGGCATGCTTCCGGCAAAACGGCATGCAGCGCCCGCTGGACTGGCGCTTGCAAGATCGTCTGTTTTACGCAAGAGTACCAGCGCAGGCTTTTCGCCAGGCAAGGCTTCAGCCTTGTACAGCTATCCTCCGTCATGAGGAAGGCCTGCGGATTTCCGAACCTTGCGCCCCGTCCGCAGCGAGGATCCGTATAGCGCTCCAAGACGAATTCAAGCCAAGACGAATTCACGCCCAGCTTTCTCCTCTGGAGGTATACCATGGCCGATGCAAGCAATGTGAAACCCGCCGAAGCCGGCACGAACGCCAGCCAGCCCCAGGCAGCCCAGCCTGTCCAGCCGCAGGATGCCGCCCAGGCGCAGGGCGCTTCGCAGGCTCAGCCTCAGGCTGCGCAGCCCGCTTCCGCCCAAGCCCAGCCCGCCCCGTCCCAGGCCGGCGCGCAGCAGGGACAGCCTCAGGCGCCCTACGGCCAGCCTCAGCAGCAGTGGGGACAGCAGGCGCCCTACGGACAGCCCCAGCAGCAGTGGGGACAGCCCAATCCCTACGCCCAGCAGCCCTATGCCCAGCAGGGACAGCCTCAGACGCCCTACGGCCAGCCTCAGCAGCAGTGGGCACAGCCCCAGGCACCCTACGGACAGCCCCAGCAGCAGTGGGCACAGCCCCAGACACCCTACGGACAGCAACCCTATGCCCAGCAGGGACAGCCCCAGCAGGCGTACCAGCAGGCATACGGACAGCCCCAGCAGCACCAGTTCGGACAGCCTCAGCAGCAGACCCCCTATGGACAGTCCCAGCAGCAGTGGGGACAGCAGGCACCCTACGGACAGCCCCAGCAGCAGTGGGCACAGCCTCAGCAGCAATGGGGACAGCAGCCCCAGCAGCACCAGTTCGGACAGCCTCAGCAGCAAGCACCCTATGGACAGCCCCAGCAACAGTGGGGACAGCCCAATCCCTACGCCCAGCAGCCCTATGCCCAGCAGGGGCAGCCTCAGGCGCCCTACGGCCAGCCTCAGCAGCAGTGGGGACAGCAGGCGCCCAACGCCCAGCAGAAGCCAGGCTTCGGCAACATCTTGAAGGGCGCGGCGGCCGGCGTGCTCGCAGGCGCCGCCATCTCCGCAGCTGGACGCGCCATCTTCGGCGGACGCCCTGCCAATGCCGGAACGCCCCAGCAGGAGTCCAGCGCCGACCAGCAGACTTCCCAGCAGGCTCCTCAGCAGGGGCCCTATGACAGCGACTTCACCCAGACCGACCCCGCCTACGGCGGCTACGGGCAGCAAGGCTATGCCCAGCAGGCCTACAACCAGCCCGGCTATGATCAAGGCTATGGCCAGGGATTCGGCCAGCCTGCCTACGGCCAGGGCGGCTACGATCAAGGCTATGGCCAGAATGGATATGGTCAGGGCGGCTACGACCAGGGCTACAGCCAGGGCGGCTATGATCAGGGCTACAGCCAGGGTGGCTATGACCAGGGCGGCTACCAGCAGGCCAGCTGGAGCAGCGACGCCAGCGAGGCGTCCAGCGACGACTACAGCGACGGCGGCGACTTCGGCGATGACAGCGACGACTAAAGCTCGCTGAGGCCACGCAGCTCCCCGCATCAGCAAGGCATCAGCAAGGCCCCGTTCCAGCGCAGTGGAACGGGGCCTTTTGCCGCTTCGGGACCGGCTTGTGCCAAGGGAAGCCGGCACGGCCCATGGCCGAATCCGCGAAGCCGGGCACAGTGTCAGCTTCCCGCCAGAACCTGCCCTTCCCCTTGCCAGACAGGCCAAAGGCGGCTAGCTTCGTTCACCCGCCTTCCATCTATCTGAAAGGCGAGCACCCCAGCCAAGGAGCACGCCATGCCGTCCCAAGCTTCCCCTGACTCTGGCCATGCCGGCGCCGCAGCTCAGTTCACGGCCATAGAGCGCCTGCCAGAGGCCGAACTCCGGCTCCGGCAGAAGCGCTGCCGAAAGTTCCTTGCCGAAACGGCGCCCGAAGCCGGCGGCCTGCTCGTCCTGGGACGCACGAACGTCTACTACCTGACGGGCACGCTGGCCTCGGGCCTGCTCTGGCTGCCCCTTGAAGGACAGCCCGTGCTTCTGGTCCGCAAGGGTCTCGCCCGCGCCCGTCTGGAGTCGCCGCTGGAGCGCATCGTGCGCTTCACCTCCTTCAAGGAGCTTCCCGCCATCGCGGACGATGCCGGCTCGCCCCTGCCGAAGACCCTTGCCGTGGACAGGGAAGGCTGCAGCTGGGCCATGGCCGAGATGCTGGCCTCGAGGCTGAAGGGAGCGGCCTTTGCCGATGGGGACAAGGCCATAGCCCTGGCGCGCATGGTGAAGACGCCCTTCGAGCAGGAGCGCATGCGCGCCTGCGGGGCCATCCACGCCCGGGTCTTCGACGAGGTCCTGCCCTCCCGCCTCAGGCCCGGCATGACGGAGCGCGGGCTTGCCCTCTGCTACGTGGAGGCGTCCATGCGCCTTGGCAGCGACGGCCTCTCGCGCAGCCGCGCACTCGGCGAGGAGATGCACTGCGGCTACGCCTCCTGCGGCGCATCCGGCCTCTATCCGACCTGCTACCCGGGCCCGCTGGGCTGCCGGGGCTCGCATCCCGCCGTGCCCTTCCTGGGCTCCGGCGACGTCGTCTGGGAGCGCGGGACGCCCCTCGCCATGGACATGGGCTGCTCTTTTGCCGGCTACAACACCGACCGCACCCAGGTCTACTGGGCAGGAAAGGCCTCCAGCATGCCGGACTGCGTCCGGCGGGCCCACGACGCCTGCATTGCCATTCTGGAACGAGCGCTGGAAAAGCTGAAGCCAGGCGCCATTCCCTCCGAAATCTGGCTCGACGCCAGGGCGCAGGCCGCGAGCCTCGGCTTTGCCGAGGGCTTCATGGGCATGGGCGAGGACCAGCTTGCCTTCCTCGGACACGGCATCGGCCTCTCCCTGGACGAGCGTCCCGCCCTGGCGCGGGGCTTTGCCAAGCCGCTGGAAGCCGGCATGTGTCTTGCCGTGGAACCGAAGATAAGCCTTGCCGGCATTGGCATGCTGGGGCTCGAGCACACCTATCTTGTCCGCGATGGCAGTCCGGAGCCGCTCACGGGCAGGGCCAGGGCGATCATCTGCCTGGACTGAGCCGCAGACTTGCCCTTTGCCTCTGCACCTTTCCCAGCCATGTCCCGGCTGCGTCCCGGCTACGTCCCCGCGCCGCCGGAGCCTGGCGTGGGTCCTGCGCCGGCGTCGAAGGGGACGAGATCCACGGCCTTGCGGACGGCGGGCTTCATCTGGGCAAGGCCTGCCAGCACGCGGTCCAGATGGGCCCGGTGGGAGGTCAGCGTCTGCACCCAGCGGTCCATGCAGGCCCAGCCAAGCTCGGTCGGCGCATAGAGCCGCCGGGCGGGGCCGGTGCTGGATCCGGCGCTGGACGAGGCAAGGATGCCGTTGGCCTCCATGCTCTTGAGCATGCGGTAGATGCCGGCCGCATCGGGCGGATTGTCCCCGAAGAGGCCCGTGGCGGCCAGATCCTGCGGCAGGGCGTAGCCGTAGCGCGGCCGCTGGAGCAGGAGGGCCAGCAGCACGGGCTGCACGTAGCGGGAAAGGTTTCGGCCGGTGCAGGGAAGCGAGGCGAAGACGTCCACAGACCTCCTCCACGGAGCGGCGAGCGGGACTATGCAGGGTGCCTGAGGGCCTCGGCCAGCACGCGGGTGAAGCTGTCGCTGTTGCTGCCGAGCACGGCGAGCAGCTCCTCGAGAGAGAGGGGCGGATGCTCGTCGCTCCAGCTGTCGTAGTCCGTGACCATGGCCAGCACGCCGTAGGGCAGGCCGATCTCGTTGGCCAGAATGCACTCGGTGGCGATGGTCATGTTGACGAGGTCGCCGCCGAGCAGGCGGAACATGCGCGACTCGGCCCTGGTGGAGAAGCGGGGGCCTTCGATGGTGACGATGCAGCCGCCGTCGCCTGCCTCGAGCCCGCAGGCCCGGCAGGCCGCAAGCAGGGCTTCGCGCACGGGCTGGGCAAAGGGACGGGCCATGACCTGATGGCGCATCTCGCCCGGCTCGAAGCGGTCGAAGAAGGTGCTGGCACGCTGGCGGGTGAAGTCGATGAACTGGTCCGGCACCACGAGCGAGCCCGGTCCGAACCTGTCCTGCAGGGAGCCGCAGCAGGCCGAGGCAACGATCTGGGTGCAGCCGGCCTTTTTCAGCGCGTAGACGTTGGCGCGGTAGTTGACCCTGTGCGGAGGGATGGTGTGCTCGAGGCCATGGCGGGCCAGCAGGACGATGCGCGTGTCAGAGCCCTTGAGGACGCCCGTGCGCAGGGGGCTGGAGGGCTTGCCAAAGGGGGTTTCGGGAAAGCTTTCCGATTCGGGAAGGAAGAGTTCGGGATTGTCGAGGCCGGAGCCGCCGATGACGCCGATGAGCTTGTTCATGACTGCTGTCTCCCCGCGGACTGTTCCGCGGCTTGCGAGGGGGAAGGTTCGGCTGCGGAAGGTTCGGCTGCGACGGAGCCGGTGCCTGCGGCTTCGCCTTCAGGGCCTGCGGGGTGGAGGGCTTGCGCGCAGGCCTCTCCAGCCTCCCGCTGTTCCGGAGCGCTGCCGGGCGCAGCCTGGGGCTCGGCTTCGGGCGCGCCCAGATCCGGGCCGTCGAAGTCGATGTCGAGCCCGCCCTGCGGGGCTTCCGGCAGATCCGGCGAGCCCGCCATGGCGGCCCCGAGCGGAGCGGCATGGGGCCGCGGCACGGGAGCATCCGCCTTGCCGAGGTTTCTCAGGCGCAGGAGGAAGCCAAGGTAGGCCTTGGCTGCACGCACGCCGGAGAGCGGCTCCTCCGGCGTTTCCAGCGCCAGGGAGAGGGCGTGCGCCACCCGGCAGCCCGCGCGGGCGAGGGTCACGGCGCAGCCTGTGCAGGTGGTGGCCACGGGTTTGGGGCAGGCGCGGATGCGGGCCTTCATCTGGGCCGCCACTTCGGGTTCCGCCACCGACGCCTCGCCACCCGCGCCGCAGCAGGGCACGTCGTCGATGCGCAGGGGCTGGCTGGTCAGGAAGCCGGCGAAGCCCTTGGCGAAGTTCTCGTGGTCGCGGTCCACGCAGGGGGTGAAGAGCGCGAAGCGCGAACCGTCCACGCGGGCGGGCAGGCCCTGCTCCGCCAGGAAGTCGTAGACCGGCTGGACATCGAAGCCGCCGGCCTGCTCGAGATGGGCGTGGGTAGCCGGGGAAACGGTGTAGAGCATGCTTGCCTTGCAGGCGGAGAGCGCCTCCCTGAGGCGCTGGAGGCTTGTCCTGGCCTGGGCCGCCATGCCGAGCATGGCAAGGCGGGCGCCGGCATCGGCAACGACGACGCCGATGCCGCCCTTGAAGGCGAAGCCGGCCAGGGCCAGCGCGGTCTCGGGGAAGCTGGAGCAGAAGTCCTGGTCGAGCAGGATGTTGGCGCCGGGCTTGGAGCGGCTGACCACCACGGGCGCATGGCGGCTGGCGGCTATGGTTCTGCCGTGCCCCGGACGGGCCATGCGGCCGTTGTGGGCCTGAACGTACTGCTCGCGCAGAAGATGGGCAAGCCTGACGCCGTCGATGCCGGCAGGGCAGGCCCTGGCGCACTGGCCGCAGAGGAAGCAGGACCAGGCAAGCAGGGGTGCCTCGGCAAGGCCTGCGAGGTCGATGCCATGGCGCTTGAGCATGGGGCAGGACTCGGTGCACCTGCCGCAGTGGTCGCAGGGAGCAAGCAGGCTTCTGGCCTCGCCTTCGAGATCGCCGGCAGGCGCGCCGCCTGCCTGGCCGGAGCGCCTGGCGCCCAAAGCGGGGGCAAGGATGCGCCTGGCGGATCCGGCGGCGCTTTCCAGCATCTCCGAAAGCCCCCTGCCTGCGCCGGCCTGCTCCATGCCCGGCATCTCGACGCGGGCGCTGTGGATGACCATGCGCCCGAGGTCCTGGAGCCGGGAGACGAATTCCTGCACCGCCCTGCCCTCGCCGGCCTTGGCGGAAAAGCCCTGCAGCGTCCGGAAGTCCTCGCGCCTGAAGAAGATGCCCTGGCTCATGCCGGGACGGCCGAAGGCGGCCGTCCTGAAGAGCGTCGTGCCGGCCCAGAGCATGGCCCGCCGCACGGGGGAGACGGCGGCAGGCAGACTGAAGCAGCCGACGCGGCAGCCCTCCTGCTGGAGGGTCTCCCAGGCCATGGCGTCGAAGCCCCGGGGAAGCACGGTGCCGGGCGCGGCGAAGAGCAGAATCTGGCCCCGCGCGGCGTGGGCCACCTCGTTGAGGCGGACGGCTTCGGCGCCGCGCACGGAGATGACTTCGGCCCCGGCATGGGCGGCCAGGGCGGCCGTCTCCGTCCCCTCGCCGGGGTCGGCAACGAAGCACTCGGTCCAGGGACCCTGGCAGGCCGAGGCGACGGTGCGGACAACTGCGTCGGCATCCCCCTCGGCAGGCACGACGACGCTCACGAGAGGCTTGGTCAGATCCTTGGTCCTGGGGAGCAGCGGCAGGGTTTCGGGCCTGCGGCAGAAGCCTGCCAGCGCGAAGGAAAGATCGCTTTCAAAGGTCCGGCCGGCGAGCAGGGCCGACTCGTAGCGGCGCAGCGTCCCCTGCCCTGCGCGGGCTTCGCGGCGCAGGCCGACGAGATAGCAGCCCCCCGACGTGGGGCCAAGCACGAGCGAGGAGCGGGAGAGCCTCAGCAGCGCCCTGCGGAGCATGGATTCGCGGACCAGCGGCGTGGCCGCCCTGACGGCGAGCACGGTGCCACAGCCCGTGCCGAAGGCCTTGGCAAAGACTTCGTCCAGATCGCTGACCCTGTCTTTGGCGCCGAAGCCGGGCTTGACGGGAATGCCCGGGCGGTCCGGCCTCGGCGCGAGGCTGCAGACGGCAAAGGCTATGCCCATGCGCTTGGCTTCCGCTTCGATGAGGCTGGCCACGTCGGGATCCGTGCAGCCGGCGTCCTCCACGCAGACCACCATGGCGCCATCCACGGGAAGGCTGGCTTCCATGGCGAGGCTGTCGTCAATGGCCGGGCGGTTCAGTTCTTCGGCGATGCGGTGGGCAGCCAGCTTGCCCTGGTCCGGCGGCTGGGCTTCCCGGACAGGCCTGCGCGCGGGAATGCGCTGGGAGGAGGCCATGGCGTCCCTGTGCATGCGCTTCTTGAAAAGCTGGACCAGGCACCAGAGGAAGAGCAGGAAGAGCAGGGAGCCTAGGGCTGCCAGGAAGACCGCGAGGGAGCCCGAAAGATGGACCGTGGCCGTGCCGGCAACGCAGGCGCGCAGGAAGAGCCAGGGCATGGCGCCTATGCCGAAGGCCTTGGGGCGCATGCCCGTGAGGCCGAGGACGAAGCCTGCCAGACCCGCCGGCAGGAAGGGGCAGAGCAGGAGCAGGCTCTCCAGCGCGAAGCAGGCCTCGGACGAGAGGCTCTGCGTCCAGGAAAGCGGCCGCAGGCGTTCTTTGGCGCCAGGCGCCACCAGCAGGGAGCGCAGATCCGGCCGCAGGAGCACGCGGGACACGGCAAAGGCGAAGTAGGCCTCGGCGAGGAGCTGGCAGGCCGTCAGCGGAATCCCGGCCCAGGGGCCGAAGTAGGCGGCGCTGAAGGCCGCAGACAGCTGCTCCGGCAGGAGCAGGAAGACGCCGGCCAGGGGCAGGCCGAAGAGCAGGAGCAGGCCGGCCTTGAAGGGCGCGCCGGCCGCGAAGCCGGCAAAGCGCTCGAGAAAGGTCTGGTCAACGATGCCGCCGCCGCGGCCCGTGGCCAGGGCGAAGCCGACCACGCCTGCCAGAAAGAGCAGAAAGCAGAGGGGACGAATATAGCGCTGGAGCATTACTCCTCACTTGGCCCGCCCTTCCGGCGGACTCTTGTCAGCAGAAGAAAGGCAGCGGCCAGGACCGCAATGCCGGCAGGCAGCAGGCTCTGCTCCTGCCAGGAAAGGGAGAGGGCGGCCTCGCCCAGCAGGGCGTAGGCCAGCGTCGGCACGAGCTTGCCTGCCAGGGTTCCTGCCATGTAGGGGCCGAAGCCCATGCCCGAAAGACCGCAGGCAAGGCTTGCCATGCCGAAGGGAATGCAGGGCATGGCCCGGGCAAGGCAGACGCCGGCAAGCCCGTGGCGGGCGGCTGCCCGGTCCATGCGGGCAAGGCTGTCCGCAGGGACGAGCCGCTCCACGGCGCCTCTGCCGAGGCTGCGCGCGAGCAGAAAGGAGCAGGCCGCGCCGGCGCAGGCAGGAAGCCATGCGCAGAGCACGCCGAGCGGCAGGCCAAAGAGGGCCGTGCAGGCCACGGCAAGAACGCAGCCTGGCACCGGGAGCATGAAGCCCGTGCCGAAGGCGCAGGCCGCAGCCAGCGGAAGGGCTGGCCAGCCGCTGGCGGCAAGAAAGCTGTGCAGTGCCTGAAGCTGTTCCATGGAAAAGGCCTTGCAGTGCAGACGGCGTCTGCAGGAATGCCGCAGCAGATGCGGCGTTGCGGAGAGGCTCGGCAAGGCAATTGGCACGCGGCGGCCCTGCAAGTCTAAACAAATTCCCAAAATATTCTACGTATGCTCTTCGCGACTGTCAAGGAAGTGTGCGCTTTGGCGCTTCACGCCTGCCTTGGGCTGTGCATGGGCAGGCGTGCGGAGGCGCGTCGGGGCGAGGCCGCCCTAGTCCGCCGACTGGCCGACCGACTCGGCGCGGGGCTGGACCAGCGTTCTCGGAAAGACGCTGGCGATGCTCTCCACGAGCCCGGGCATGCCGTCCATGGCGAAGAAGAGGATGTCCTCCACGCCGCGCTCCTTGAGGTTTTCGAGCACCTGCAGCCAGGTCGCCTGCGAGTCCGTGTCGTTGCGCCACAGGCCGAGCACCTCGCTGCGGCCGAAGGCGTCGCAGCCGAGGAAGGCGTAGGCCGCGCAGCCGCCGGCCTTGTCCTTCGCCCTGCCCGGCACCGGCACGGGATACAGGCGCAGATAGAGGTAGAGGGGCTTCAGGGGGCGGTTCTGCCAGCCGCGCACGCCGTCCCAGAAGGAGGCGGCAAGGCCTGCCAGCCTGCGCTGGGGGAGCCTGCCCTTGTAGATGGCCTTGACGGTGGCGCCCACGGCGTCGAGCTCTCCGCCCACGGTGTACATGTGCAGGATCCGCCGCTCCGTCTCCTGGGCATCCTTGACCCACTTGGTGACGGCGATGGGCTCGAAGCTGCCCTCGCGGTCCCGGGGCAGGCGGATGCGCAGCGTGCCGAGCGAGGTCTTGACGGTGCGCCTGGCCGAGCCGTTCCTGCGGTTTGCGCGGCCCCGGACCGTTTCGGCGCATTTGAGCAGGTGCGCCTCCATCTCGCGCTCGAGGGCGTCCTCGTAGCGGGAGGCGAGAAACTTCTGCAGCAGGGACAGGACCCACTCGTCCGATCCCAAAGATCCCAGGGCTTCCATGTCGTTCAGGGCGTCGCTGGCATTCGGGGCGGTCTTGGCATGCAGGGCGGCCTTGCCGCCGCATGCCGGCCGCGCGCGCACGGCGGCCGC
>JAEEGL017069252.1_pt1 | contig 14097 bp, 11 predicted proteins | sample 9134231 | NCBI WGS metagenome assembly JAEEGL01 (sample SAMN16246548, study PRJNA631951) | gut metagenome | biome: gut microbiome; feature: rumen; material: fiber-attached | host: Bos | place: Iran: Karaj | collected 2018-10 | reverse complement strand
TGAAGGCTTTGGATGAATATATTGACTATTACAACAATAAAAGAATAAAATCCAGGTTAAAAGGAAAGAGCCCGGTGCAATACCGAACTCTTTCTCTAAGTCATTAATGTTTAACCCGTCCAACTTTTTGGGGTCACTTCAGAATGGACGCATCTTTTAAGAGTTTAATGTTGTGTTATTTGTCATATGGGGATGTTGTGGGTGTGAAGAAATAGGCACCAGTGATGTCGTTGAAGTACACTTTGTGCCACCCTTGTGTTACAGGGATATTAGGTCCATTCTTAGTGGCTATGCCGCTTGGGAAGGTGCTGCCACCCCAGTTATCGCCCCATGAGTAGTTGGCCCTGAACTTAACTCCTCCTTCGTTGAGATAGAGTATTGAATTCCAATCGTGGTTGTGATTATCGTAATCATAACTCATCATACCCATCTCTTCATCCAACGACCAATTGTTGAAGTCACCAATGATGCCCATTGCTTCATAGGTTGGTTGTTCACCCATAAATGAAATAGTGAGCTCATGAGTTTCGGCATAAAGGAAGAGGTGATAATAACCCGCTTGGGTGATAGTTATGTTGGCACCGTTAGGAGGATAACCTGACCCGCTCCACTGCTGGCCGCCATACTCATTGCCGCCATAGACCACGCCCGTCCAGCTGCCTGGATTAGAGACAATCATGAATTGTCCGCCTGCAGGGAAATATCCGGCATAAACGAAATTGCCGGCCTCGTTGGGAAGCATGGGAGTCATGCTGCTGTTGTAGGGGTCGCTATCGTTAGTCCAGAGACCGTCGCCCACACAGTCGCCCACGAGCCAGTAAGGCGTAATGGTCAGGTCGAAGCCAAAGTTAACATTATGGACTTGAGAATAGGCATATCCAGTTCCGCTCACGTTGCTGTAAAGCTGGAAGTACAGGTTGCTGGTGTTGTGCTGCATGGCATATGTCTTCACCTTTTCAATATCAAAGATATAGTCGGTGGCTCCATCATTTAATACAAACTTGTCAAATACCTGATAGTTGTCCATATTGGCATTGTCGGCAATCCTTACCTCATATTCTGGGTAGATGATGTGTGTAGTGCTTGTGATGGGAGTCAAACTCATAGTACATGACGTAACGGTGCTGCTGCCGTAGGGCGAACCAACGCTCATTGTGGTTTGAATAGTTCCGTAGTTAATGTCATAGCCGTCGTTCTGAGTGAGGTTGCTGTTGTTTTGCAGTGCCTGTGCTGGGATGGCAAAGACGTTCTTGCTGTTGTCAAATGCACGACCGCCTATGGTGCCACCCTTCCAGTTCCAGAGTGTCGTGCTTTGGCCTATGCTGCTACCATATTTCCCAAATCTTATTAAATCAACACGGTGGCGACCTTCGAAGCCAAACTCTTTGCTCCATAGGTCAGAGAATGCGCTGGTGTTGGCGCTGGAAAGCGTTGAGGCGCCCGAGCGCTGCAGCAGGGTGTTGAGCACTGCCAATGCCTCGCTTGAGCATGTTCCGCTGTTGAGGCGTGTGTCAGCCTCAGCGTAGGTGAGAATGGCCTCGGCGTAACGCATGAGCGGGAAGTCGGTGCTGGCGAAAGTGGAATAGGGGTTGGTTCCGTTGCTCTTCATATTGAGATACTTGAGATATCCCACACCCCTTGAGAACGACATGTTCTCAATGATGGCATTATAGGGATTGGGGTTGTCGTTGAAGAACAGAGCGCGCTTGTCGCCAAAACTGGCAACCATCTGTGCTGGGGTATTGGCAGTAGTGAGAGTTGTAGAGACGTTGTTTATGCCGAAACGGCTGGTAAACTGCGGTCTTGCCAGCATGCCACTCCACTGGCCGTTAATGCCGTTGGGGTAGTTGTTGGTATCATAAGATGCGCAAGCAGCTACGAGGAAAGTGGATCCTGACCACTGGTAATCCAAGTTATCATTGCTGTCGTAAGGTATTGGCCATATTATCTCTTTTTGTGCACCATTGGTGTCGTTGTCGCCCAAGAAAAGCATCTGATAAGAATTGAAACTGCTTGTGCCGGTGGTGTTGAGCTGATAGCTTGAGTCTAGCACCTTTTTGGCATAAGTCTTGGCCGTTGTGAGCGCATTCCTAACAAAAGTAACATTAGTGGAAGGTGAATATGTGCTCTGGTTGAGACAGATGCGGGCAAGTAGCATCCATGCAGCAGCCTTGTCGATGCGACCGTAGGCATTTGTTCGTGGCTCTACAAGCATGCTTTCGCAAGCCTGCAACTCAGTGATGAGTTTTGTGTAAACCGTAGCACGAGGCAGTTGGGCTGCTTTGATGGTTGGGGTTGAGGTGTTGGTGTTGTAAGGCACATCACCAAACATATCCATCAAGTAGTAATGGTAAAGTGCACGCAGAGTGCGAATCTCGCCATTGTGGGCATCGTCGTGCTGGGCAGCATTGGCAAGATATTGATTGCACACGTCAATATTGGCACACAGTCGATAGAACAGGCCTGCGGCTTGCGGCAGGTCGCTGCCCCATTGGTTGGTGTTCATCTCTTTAATGCCATAATCAGACCAAACACAGTAAGCCTCGTCGGTAGTGATGGTGTTGAGCAGCCACATTGAGCGAAGGAAAGAGGTTTGTGAAACGTCAAGACCAGAAACGCTGATGTTTTCCTCGCTTCGCAAGGTTGCGTAGCAGCGGTTAAAGAGGGCGTCCTCGTTATCTACAACTTGTGGTATATTGCCCAGCAAGATGTCGTAGATAATTGTTACGTCGGTAACAGTGATGACGCCATCGCCGTTGATATCAGCAGTTGAGGCATAGGTCTGATCTCCGTTGAGCAAGAAGTTATAGATAGCTGTGACGTCGGATGATGTGATGTCACCGTCTCCATTCACGTCGCCATATAAAGCCCAGGCCGAAACAGGGCACATCATGATTGCCATTGCAACCATAATCTGCATAATGCGTGAAGTTAATTTATTCATAATAGTAGTTTTTATGGTTATATTTTTATTACTTGCCACAAAAATAAGAAAAAAAACTAAGTTTCACGAACGGAATCTTAGTTTTTTACATAAAAAGCAAAAAAAAGCTGCTCTCCACGCACGTGGAAAACAGCTTCAAAGTTTTTTAGCGAGTTGCAATTATTTTGCAGGCTCCTCAGCTGGCTTGCTTGGTTGAGCCTCCTCAGCTGGTTTGCTAGGAGCAGCAACTTCCTCAGCTGGTTTGCTAGGAGCAGCAACTTCCTGAGAAGGAGCAGCACTTGTTTGCTCAGCAGAAGGAGTAGCGCTTACTTGCTCAGTGCTTGGCTGTGCAGAAGCAGCAGATGTAGAGTCAGAAGCACTCTTTGAAGCCTCGTTGCCAGTGCAAGAGAACAGAGATACGCTAGCGATAACAGCAACTAATAAAACTAACTTTTTCATTTCTTAAAAATTTAATAAGTAAATAATAAAACAATAAATAATTTCTTTTTTGGTTGTTTCGAAAAACGGTGCAAAATTATATCAAAAAATTAATATGCAAATCTTTTTTGAACTTTTTTTTTGGAGAAAAAAATCTAAAAATCGACAAATTAACAAATAATTACCAAATTTCATAATTTTAAATCACACATTATAAGCAATTTAAATAAAGAAATTTTGCTTTATTTGGAATAGTGTTAAATATTGTTACCAAAATAATAAATTGGAAAAATGCTGATTTTCTCGCAAAAAATGTCTTACAAATTGTAAGCAAATTATCGATACAAGAATCTCTTGATGCTGCGCTTTGGTGTCTTCTCAAATTCGTTGACCATAATCTCAATTTGTGACACGCGTTCGTAGGGTGCCACAAGCTTATTTAACTCGGTCTTGACAGTGTCCATGTGGGCAGGCAGCTGGTCGCGTGTGACGCCATCACGATCCATAGCGTCGTAATCGGGATAGACTAAAGCCACAAGTTTGTGGTCGCGATCCACAACAAGGCTTTCGCTAATGTAGAGCATATTGTTGAGCTTGGCTTCGATCTCCTCGGGATAAATGTTCTGTCCATTAGAGCTTAGGAGCATAGTTTTCAAGCGGCCTCGAATAAAGATGGTGCCGTCGGCGCTGAGAGTTCCCATGTCGCCAGTGTGCAGCCAGCCGTCATCGTGCAGCACCTTGTCGGTAGCCTCGGTGTTGTGGAAGTAGCCTTTCATCACGTTCTCGCCTTTGATGCAGATCTCGCCGGGGATATTCTCGGGGTCATCGCTCAAAATCTTGCATTCCATGATGCCTGGCAGCACGCGGCCAGCACTATGGAGCACAAACTCGCGCCATGGAGTGTGACTCACTAGCGGGGCGCATTCGGTCATGCCGTAACCCACGGTGAATGGGAATTTGATTTTATATAGGAATTCCTCAACCTCGGCGTTGAAAGGTGCGCCACCCACTATGACCTCTTCAAACTCACCGCCAAATGCCTCGATTAGTCTCTCACGAATGCGGTCATAAATTTTGCGGTCGAGGTAGGGCACTGCAAGCGCCCAACGCAGCTTGGTCTTGCTGATCATGGGCACAATCATCTTGCTGTAGATTTTCTCAAGCACAAGTGGAACGCAAATTACCAAGTGTGGTTTGATTTCCTGCATGGCCTTGACAATCACCTTGGGCGCAGGGATGCGGCCTAGCAGAGTGATGTGTGAGCCCACGGCAAGAGGTGTGAGCATGTCGAAGGCGCAACCATAGGCATGAGCTAGAGGCAGGAACGACACGCAGCGTGTGCCGCGACGATGCAGCTGAGAGTTGATGCCATACACGATGTTTCCCGCCAAGTTGTTGCCGGTGAGCATCACGCCCTTGCTGAAACCTGTGGTGCCGCTGGTGTAGTTTATTTCCATCAGTTCATCGTTGCCGCGCTCTATGTAGTTGATGCAGGCGGCAGTGAAACCATTGGGATAAGTCTGCTGCATGAGAGTGTCGATATTTTCGAGAACAGTGTCAACGGTCTCTTCGTCTTTCTGTGCCAGCAGGTTGCCGTTGTCGAGAGAAATGGCAGCGCGAATGTGACGCATATTGTCGAAGTCGAATGACTCCCATATAGCGTTGCTTGCATAGAGCAAGTTGGCCTCGCTATGGTTGATGATATGCTGGGCGTCGCGAGGATTGAACTCCTGAAGAATTGGGACAATCACGGCGCCGTAGGTGATAGTGCCAATAAAAACCACTACCCAGCTAGGTGTGTTCTTGCCGATGAGCGCCACTCGGTCACCAGGCTTGATGCCACACTCTTTATATATAAGGTGTAAACGTGCAATCTGCTCGGCAAAGCCGCCGTAGGTCAGGGTTTGCTTGGTGTTGTAGTCACTAAGAGCTGGGAGGTCCCAGTTGTTGCGGAAGCTCTCCTCAAAAATCTTGATAGTATTTTCTTTCATCATAGCTCAATGATGTTTGCAATAGTTTTAGCCTACAAAATTAAAGAAAAATTCTAAAACTGCAAAATTCGTTGCAAATGTCTTTAAAATTTACTATTTTTGCCCATGAAATCGGTTAACCATTGTGCCAAGTGTTTTTTGGCGTGAAGCAGGGCGGCGTTTCAGCAATTAGCTTTAACTTTGCCATACATTTTAATCGACTAACACATTATATATAATATTATGAAGAAAAAAACACTCTCCATCATCAAGGATGACCCCTGGCTGGAACCTTTTGAGGAGGCCATCGTGGGCCGTCACAACGATTTTTTGAACAAAGAGAAGGAGCTCATCGGCGAGAATGGTTCGCTGGTAGATTTTGCTAACGCCTATAACTACTATGGATTGCACCACAGCAGCAAGGGTTGGGTGCTGCGCGAGTGGGCACCTAACGCCACCGAGATTTTTGTGATTGGCGATTTCAACAACTGGACCGAGTGCGCGCCTTACAAGATGCAGCCTCTCGAAAACGGCAACTGGGAAATCACTCTGCCAGAGCGCGGAATGAAACATGGTGACCTGTTCAAACTCTCAATCCACTGGAATGGTGGTCAAGGTGAGCGCATTCCCGCCTATGCCACTCGCGTTGTTCAGGACGACAATACCAAGATTTTCTCGGCACAAGTATGGAATCCCGAGGAGAATTATGAATTTAAGATAAAGAATTTCAAGCCCAACGTGAAACCGCTGCTCATCTATGAGTGCCACATAGGTATGGCGCAGAATCGTGAGGGCGTGGGAACCTATGAGGAGTTCCGCACCAACATCTTGCCTCGCATCGCTGATGATGGCTATAACGCTATCCAGATTATGGCGATTCAGGAGCATCCCTACTACGGATCCTTCGGTTACCATGTGTCGAGCTTCTATGCAGCATCAAGCCGTTTTGGCACTCCCGAGGAGTTGAAGCATCTCATCGACGATGCCCATTCGCGTGGCATTGCCGTTATTATGGATATTGTTCATTCTCATGCTGTTAAGAATGAGGTTGAAGGTTTAGGGCGCTTCGATGGCAGTTACGACCTCTACTTCTATGGAGACGGCAAGCGCGAGCACCCCGCTTGGGACTCTCTGTGCTTTGACTACGGCAAGAATGCCGTGCTCAACTTCCTGCTGAGCAACTGTAAGTTCTGGCTCGAAGAGTATAAGTTCGACGGCTTCCGTTTCGATGGCGTAACATCGATGCTTTATTACAATCACGGATTGGGCCAGGCATTTGGAGGCTATGAGGACTACTACAATGGCAATCAGGACACTAATGCCATAACTTATCTCACCCTTGCCAACAAGCTCATCCATGAGGTGAATCCCCATGCAATCACCATTGCCGAGGAGATGAGTGGCATGCCAGGTCTGGCCCGCAAGGTGAAGGATGGCGGCATTGGTTTTGACTACCGTATGGCAATGGGTATTCCCGACTACTGGATTAAGACTATCAAGGAGCAGAAGGATGAGCACTGGAAGCCCACATCGATATTCTGGGAACTCACCAATCGTCGTGCCGACGAGAAGACAATTTCTTATGCCGAGAGTCATGATCAGGCATTAGTGGGTGACAAGACAATCATCTTTCGCCTGATCGACAAGGAGATGTATTGGCACATGATGACTGGCGACGACAATGGCGTGGTGAGTCGAGGCATGGCATTGCACAAGCTTATCAGGCTCGTTACTGCTTCTACCATCAATGGCGGATACCTCAACTTCATGGGTAACGAGTGGGGGCATCCCGAGTGGATTGACTTCCCTCGCGATGGCAACGGATGGAGCTATAAATATGCACGCCGACAGTGGGACCTCGTTGATCGCGAGGATCTCAAATACCAGTTCCTCAACAACTGGGATAATGACGTGATGCACCTCATTGGCGGCACTCACAACTTCCAGGCTCTTCCCATTCGCAAACTCTGGGATAAGGATGACGACCAGATTCTCGCCTATATGCGTGGCGATCTAGTGTTTGTTTTCAACTTCAACCCAGTTAAATCGTTCAGCGATTACGGTTTCCTTGCCCCAGCAGGTGAGTATCATGGTGTGATTGACAGTGATAATGCACGCTATGGTGGATACGGCAATGTAGATGAGGGCGTTAATCACCTCACTCAACCTGACCCGCTATATGACAGCGCCGGACTAGGATGGCTCAAACTCTATATCCCAGCTCGCTCGGCACTGATCTTGCGTCTCCAGCCACAGCGCCCAAAAGCTGCAAAAAAATCTGCGTCAAAGCCAGCAGCGAAGAAAAAAGCAAAAAAATGAACATTGTAGTCTATTGTTCTGCTAATCAGGGGCTTCCTGAGGAAATTACATCAATGGCCACTGCTCTTGGGCGGTGGATAGGTGAAAACCGGCATTCACTCGTCTATGGCGGCGTGAATGCCGGTTTGATGCACATTACTGCACAGGCGGCAAGCAATGCTGGTTGTGAGAGGGTAGTGGGTATAGTCCCAGAATTTTTCAAGCACCGTGCCGACCCTTTGTGCACTGAGCTGGTTCTTGCTCGTGACCTGAACGACCGTAAGTCGAAGCTCATAGAGCATGGCGATGTGTTTGTGGTGCTGCCAGGTGGCCTAGGTACTATCGACGAGTGGATTTCTACGCTTTCTGCGCTGGTAGTAGAGGAAAGCGACCGCCCCATCATTGTGGTGAATCATGGCGGAATGTATTCGGCTATTGCCGAGCAGTTGCTCAACACAGCGCAGTCGCAATTTTCGCGCTCTCCACTCATTGCCAGTTCGATATTACTCAACAATTCACATGAACTAATTAATAAACTAAACGAAATAAACAAGCTATGAAATCTAAAGTTTATACCTTAACAGGTGACAAAGGAACAACATCACTCGTTGGTGGTCAACGAGTTGCAAAAGATGACATCCGAGTAGAAGCCTACGGTACTGTCGATGAGCTGAATGCTCACATCGGTATGCTGGCTCATGCCATAAAAGGCAAAGACCCTGAAGTGGAAAAGCTTATTTTCAAGATTCAGAATAAACTGTTCAACCTGGGTGCATATCTTGCCACGGAACAAAAAGATGTGGAGGCTCCAGTCTATGGCCTCAGCGATGATGATGTGAAGGCTGTGGAGTCGATGATTGACACTCTCGACGAGCAGTTGCCACCCATGCGCGGGTTTATCTTGCCAGGTGGCACTCAGGCGTCGGTATGCTGCGACATCTGCCGCACCGTGGCCCGTCGTGCCGAGCGGCGCGTGGTTACTCTAGCCGCACAGCAACCCCTTAACCCCCTCGCACAACGCTACCTTAACCGCTTGAGCGACTTCTTCTTCATCCTCGCCCGCCACTGCAACATGAACAGCAATGTAGAGGAAGTGGTGTGGGATAAAAACGCCTAAAATACATCAAGGGCCATTCTTTTGCAGATTGAATGGCTATATAGCAGTTAAGAGCGCTAAGTTTATAACTTAACGCTCATTTCTGTAGCCCATAGCAGAGTCGAACTGCTCTTTCAAGAATGAAAATCTTGCGTCCTAACCGATAGACGAATGGGCCATCATGTGAAGATCTGGCTTTTGATTGCCAAAATCTCCATGAGAAATTATGCTAGACTGAGAGCGCTATACTCTCAGAGGAGAAGCATTTAGGCAACTTCAAGCTTATTAACGTGCTTAGCGAGCTTGCTCTTGAGGTTAGCAGCTTTGTTCTTGCTGATAGTGCCCTTGCGGCCCAGCTTATCGAGCATAGCTGAAACTTTCTTGTAAGCAGCAGCAGCTTCCTCTTTGTTCTCCATTTTGCGCAGGTTGCGAACAGCGTTGCGCATAGTCTTAGCGTAATAGCGGTTACGCTCGTTTCTTGTCTTTGTTTGACGGATACGTTTGATAGATGATTTATGGTTTGCCATAATTTGTGTGTAAAAAATTGTAATTGTTTGATTATTAGTAGCCCATAGCAGAGTCGAACTGCTCTTTCAAGAATGAAAATCTTGCGTCCTAACCGATAGACGAATGGGCCAAAAAACGTTTTTTCGCAAAAGCGACTGCAAAATTAGGTCAAATTTTTGAATTGGCAAAATTTATTTTCCATAAAACTTTAAAAGACAAAGTTTTTTTAGTTTTTTGAGCATAATTTGGGCGATTTGGTGTAACTTCGTGGGCCGAAAACTGCTCTAACCTATGCAAGAGAAATTGAATGGCATAGTAGTTAACGTTATAAAATATAACGAGAAACACAACATTGCCCACATCTACACCGACAAGCTGGGGATGCTGGCATTCTTTGTGCGTCAGGGCACCACTCATGCTGCCCGCATGCGCAACGCTATGTTCATGCCATTGTCGTTACTAGAATTTGAAGCGCGGCTACAGCCCAATCGTGACATTGGCACTCTTCACGACGTGCGCCGCACAGCTGCGCTGATGTCGATTTATAGTGATCCTATGAAGAACGCCATTGCGATGTTCTTGAGCGAGTTGCTATCTCACACTATTCAGGAGCAGGAGCAGAACATGGTGCTCTACAGCTTTATCAAGAGTTGCATCATCAGGCTTGAGGAGATGAACGGCAGCGTGGCCAATTTCCACATATGCTTCCTGTATCGCCTGGGGCAGTTTATCGGCATACAGCCCGATATTGACAGTTACCGCGAGGGATATTGGTTCAACATGAATGAGGGCACGTTTACCCAGTCGCCACATCCTGGCATGAAATCTATACCGCCTGCCCAAGCTCAAGTGCTGCCGCTATTGTCGCGCATGACTTTCGACAACATGCACCACTTCAAGTTTTCTCGTGAGCAGCGCAACGAGATGCTTGAGATGATTCTCGGTTACTATCGCCTTCACCATTCCACATTAGGAACGCTACGCTCACCCGAGGTGCTCAGGCAGCTATTTGTTTGAAATGCTTTTAGAAACAAATGTAACAAAAAACTAGATGACCGATACCTCGTCGTGGGGCATCGGTCATCTGTAGAAATGTGTAATAAGAGAAATCTTGAGTTAATCTTTTATATGTTTTATCAACCCAATTAGAGCTCCTCAGTAGTGTGGAGTTTCTGAACGTAAACAGCCTTCATCATCTTCTTGCGGTTGATTACGCTGGGTTTCTCAAATTGCTGACGCTGGCGCAATTGTTTAATGATGCCAGTGCGCTCAGTTTTTCTCTTAAATTTCTTCAAGGCGCGTTCAATGTTCTCGCCATCTTTGATAGGAACAATAATCATAATTTTGTTTTGTATTAAAATGTTGTGAATTAATATGTTTTCTAAATTTGTGGCGACAATCGCTATGCGCTGTGCCACTATGGGCAGTCGCGCAAAGAAATATTGACTTTTAAGTCAAATGATTGTCAAATATTAAGTGGTTTTTCCGCTTTATGGCAGTTACTAGGCTCAATCATCACACGATTGTGCCAGCAACTAGGCAGTGCGGATGACTGCCTCTAAAAGGGTTATATGTCTGTAATTCAGTATTCTGTGGTTGTTAAAACAAACCTCCTTTCAATTTAGTGCCTGCAAAGGTAATTATTTTTTTTGAAACACAAAAGATATTTTAATAAATATCATCTAAAAAACATTTTATTAGACTTTTAATTGGCATTGCAATGCGAAAAAACAGCAAAATGTGCGCTTCTTCATTGAAAGAACTCGTAAACGAGTGAAATGTGTGATTTAAAACGCTATTTCAGCACGCCCTCTTCTCGCAAGATTCTTTCTATCTCGAGTTGCAGCGACCAGCGATCTACGGTGTTCTGGTTTTCGAGCATGATGACATTGACATGGCTGCGCTCGTATTTTGCAGCGTAGGCCTGGAAACCGCCGTTGTCGCCAGTGTGGTAAATTTTCACTTCTCGACCAGGCGTCTTGTCGATGAACCATCCGTAGCCGTACCAGGTGTTGTCACGGTTTTGGTAACCGCTCCATTTGCTACCTGTGACAAGTGTGTGTGGAGTATAGGCTTGGCGTTTTGAGGATTTTTTCACAAGAATATTACGGCTTAGTGCGTTCTCCCATTTGAGGAAGTCGTGAGTGGTGGTGTATATGCCGCCGTCGGCCTTAGTGGCGAAGAACGTTTCCTCGCCGTAATCACATTCTGCCCAGTGCACGCCCTTGCCGTCAACGTAGTCGTTCTCTACCTTCTCGCGTTTCTTGGCATAGTCGCTGTCGCTGCCACTAATCTCGGCATCTTCATTCACGATGTAGCCATGAGCCATGTGTGGAATCCTTGCTTCAGGAGTGAAATACTGCACGTTCTGCATGCCAGCGCGGTCAAAAAGGTGTTTTTTCTGAAAATCAATGAATTTCATTCCCGTCTTCTTTTCCACGAGGAAGAAAAACAGGTCGAATGTGGGATTGATATATTCATAGTTGGTGCCCGGTTCAAAGTGCAGTTCTTTCAAATCCTTCATGTACTGCACACTTTGTTCGTCGGTGGCAGTGAGCATGAAGTTGCGGTCTCCGCGTGGACGAGCGTCGGGTACTCCTGAACTGTGGCTGAGCAGGTGGCGCAGCTTTATCTTCTTCCATATCTCGTGCTTGAGTTCAGGAAAGTAGCTGGCTACACTATTGTTGAGGTTGATAAGTCCCATCTCCTGCATCTTCAAGGCTCCGATGGCAGTGAACTGCTTGCTGATGCTGGCAATGTTGAACGCTGTGTTGCCGTCAATCTTCTCGCCTGTGGCCATGTCGGCGATACCTATGCCCTTGTCATATATTGCTTTGCCATTCTTGGCAATAAGCAGAGCAGCGCCAGGTGACTGTGCGTCATAGTGCGACTCCATTACCGAGTCAATGCGCGCTTCCAGTCGTTTCATGTTTACTCCTTTAGCGTTCACTGCACCCACGCAGCACACTGCAAGTGTTATCATCATAATTCTTCTTATCATTGCTTTCATTATTAATAGGTATTTTATGTTGCAAATATACTTAATTTTTTTGATGTTCACGCTTTATCACTTTTTTAGTTCACAATAATGTTGTATCTTTGTGACAAATTAAAAATTACGCATTATGAGCAAAGAGCTGATTTTATGGGCCGACGACGAGATAGATCTCCTCAAGCCACACATACTTTTCCTCAAAAATAAAGGTTACGAAGTGGAGACCGTGACCAACGGACGCGATGCGCTCGACGCAATCGCCACGCAGAATTATAATCTCATCATCCTCGACGAGAACATGCCTGGAATTAGCGGGCTCGAGGCATTGCAGCAGATTAAAATATCGCAGCCAAACGTGCCCGTCATCATGATTACCAAAAGTGAGGAGGAAAACATCATGAATCAGGCAATCGGTAGTCAAATTGCCGATTATCTCATCAAACCTGTAAACCCCATGCAGATTCTCCTCTCTATAAAGAAGAATCTACACAGTGATGCTCTTGTGGCGCAAAAGGCTACTAGCGACTACCAGCAGGAATTTATGAAAATCAGCCAGATGATTGCGTCGGCACACACTATAGAGGATTGGTATGAACTATATGCCACGCTAGTGAGGTGGGAACTTACTCTCACTTCGGCCGACACTGGCATGGGTGAGATGCTCAAAATGCAGAAGACCGAGGCCAATGGCATGTTCGCTAAGTTTGTGAAACGTAACTACGAGGATTGGTTCGCCAGTGACAGTCATCCCCTGCGCAGCAATGAGATTTTCAAGACACACATCTTCCCGCTTCTTGACAAGGGCGAGAAAGTATATTTTATCGTTATCGACAATTTCCGTCTTGATCAATGGAAGACCATCAGTCCACTGCTCAGCGACTATTTCAATGTCGATGACGACGGCCTTTACACTTCTATACTTCCAACGGCAACTCAGTATGCACGCAATGCAATATTCTCGGGGTTGCTGCCAGTAGATATTGAAAAGATGTTTCCCGAACTTTGGGTTGATGAAGATGAAGAAGAGGGCAAGAATGTCAACGAGGAGCCGCTTGTGAGAACTATACTCGAAAGATACCGCAAGCCATATAAGTTCTCCTATAATAAACTAAACGATTCCACCGCTGGCGAGAGGTTGTTGCAGAACTTTGCCGCGCTCGACAAAAATGACCTAAATGTCATGGTGTTCAACTTTGTGGACATGATGTCGCATCAGCGCACTGAGTCGAAGATGATTCGTGAGCTCGCCAACACCGACGAGGCTTATCGCTCACTTACCGTATCATGGTTTAAGAACTCCTACGCTTTCGAGATTTTCAAGCAGATAGCTCATCGTGGCGCAAAAGTTGTCATTACTACCGACCACGGAACCATCAAAGTGGATAACGCTGTGAAAGTGATTGGCGACCGCAATACCAACACCAACTTGCGTTATAAGGTGAGCAAGAACCTGAGCTACAATCCTAAGCAGGTGTTTGAAATCAAGCAGCCCAAGAAGGTGGGATTGCCTAGCCCAAATGTGGCTTCGACCTATATTTTTGCTACCAGCCGTGACTTCTTTGCTTACCCCAACAACTACAATTACTATGTTCAATACTTCCGGGACACCTTCCAGCACGGAGGCATTTCGATGGAAGAGATGCTGATACCTATAGTCACTCTCTCGAGCAAGTAGTACGGCCGCTATATAATATATAATAATGTGTACCCTTGTCGTGTCGGTTGCCGGTGCGCCGCGTGCGCCGCGCCGCGTGCGCTGCGGTCTGCGCCGTGCCGTTTCCCGCCCCTCCGCCCCGCTGCCCCCCCGGTCTCCCTCCCCCTGGAATGGCCCGTTTCCGCCCCGAGACGCCCCGTTTTTAGTGAAAGGATG
>JAEEGL015711650.1_pt1 | contig 14097 bp, 6 predicted proteins | sample 9134231 | NCBI WGS metagenome assembly JAEEGL01 (sample SAMN16246548, study PRJNA631951) | gut metagenome | biome: gut microbiome; feature: rumen; material: fiber-attached | host: Bos | place: Iran: Karaj | collected 2018-10 | reverse complement strand
TCACGCGCCTGCAGGACGTCCGCTACTACTTCTCGTACAAGATCATGAAGGCCGCCGAAACCGTCTGCGGCGTCGGGAGCTGCCTTCCCGGGTGCTTCTCGGCCTACAGGCGGACGTGCGTCCTCGCGGTCATGGACAAGTGGACCCACGCGGCCGTCCTCGGCGCGCACAGGAACTTCGCGGACGCCCGCTCGCTCACGAACCAGATTCTCCGCGACTACCGGATCGTCTACGACGACGAAGCGCTCGCCACGACCATCTGCCCGGAAAACTGGCGGCAGTACATCAGGCAGCAGGCGCGCTGGGAGCGCTCGTACCTCCGCGAAATCTGGAAGACCGGGAAGTTCATCTGGCGCAAGCACCCGGTGCCGGCCCTCTCCTGGTACGCGATGATGTGGATGCCGCTCGTCGAGCCCTTCGTCATGCTCCAGGCGCTCGCCTACATTCCGATCAAGGCCTTCGTCGACGCCATCCCCACGTACGAGACCAACCTCCAGGCATGGACGGTCGGGCGCACGCAGGCGCTGATGCAGGGCGCGCAAGTCAAGCAAGGGTTCATGGGCGCCATCGCCGACAAGCTCGACTACTCCATCTTCAAGGCCGCCCTCTCCCCCGAGGCGCTATTTGCCGCCGCCCTGATGTTTGCGGCGCTCTGGTTCTCGCACCGCGCCGCGGTGGAGCAGCGGAAGAAGGAGAATGGAGAGGGGGAAGGGGAATACTGGAACCCGCTTCCCGGCCGCCTTCTTCTGGTCGCCAGCTTCGGCTTTTTCATCTGGAAGGCGGCCACCGTCCTCGTCGACCCGAACGTCCTCGCCGCGACCCTCTCCCCCTCGCTTCTCTGGGCGCTGGCGAAGTCGGCGACCTACCTGTGCGCCATCGGCATCATGATCATGGGCGCCGCATGGTTCACGTCCCCCATGCGCGGGTTGCGCCTTTTTACGGCGCGGCTGCTTGTCATCCTCTACCTCGTTTACCTGGCCTGGAAAACCGGAGCGGTCATGCCGTCCAACCTCGAGCCCGGCAATGTCAACATGTCCATCTACGCCCTGACGCAGGCGTTGCTGGTGCCGCGCACATTCATCATCGGCGTCATGTCCATCACGGCCGTCTGGTCGCTGCACTTCCTCGCCACGACCGGGCGCCGCTGGTGGAAGGCCGGCTTCGCCTTCACCATCTCCTACATCGTCTTCTTCAGCTGGCAGATCTACTGGGCCCTCTACACCATCCGCGGGAAGGCGTGGGGAACGAGAGGGTAGGGAAGAGTGACGAGTGACGAGTTGCAAGTGACGGGTTAAAAAGACTTGGAACCTGGGACTAGACTATGAGCGACACCGAACAACAGAACGGGCAATCCGGGCAGCCGGGGAAGGCCGACGAATTCAAGAAAACGTCGGCCTGGGCGCGTCCGATCGCCATGGCGCGTGACAGCAACGTCTACGCGTGGCTCGGCTTCATCGGCCTCATCTGCCTTTGCATTGCGCTTTGGGGCCACATCTCCCGCGCCTATTGGCAGGTGCGCAACCGCCGCCAGGTCGAGCGCGAACAGGAAATCCCGCGCACGGCGAACTGCTTCCTCGCCATCTCGTACGAAGGTGTTTCGCACCTGCCGGACCCTTCCGGCCGGTATATCTCAACCGAGGCCTTCCGCTCGCACCTGATGGCCCTCATCGGCGCCGGCTACCACCCCATCGGGCTCCAGGACATCTGCGACTTCTACTACGACAACCGGCTCCTCCCCGACAAGGCCGTCCTCCTCACCTTCGAGAACACGCGCAAAAGCACCTACTTCGAGACGCGCCCGATTCTCGATGAAGTCAACTGGCGCGCCGTGATGGGCGTCGTCACGAAGAAGGTCGGCAGCTGGGACAACGACGTCATCCTCCGCCCCTATCTGAAGACCATGGCCCTCGACGCGCGCTGGGACCTCGCCTCCGAATCGCACGAGGGCACGGAGTTCATCACGGTCACCCCGCAGGGGCGCAAGGCCCCCTTCTTCTCGTCCCTGATGTGGGACAGGCAGAAAGCCCGCTACGAAAGCCTGGCCGACTTCAAGGACCGCATCGAGAAGGACCACCAGAGCGCGCTCGCCGAATTCGAGGGCAAGCTCGGAACCAAGCCCCTCGCCTTCTTCTTCCCCCTTGGCAACTACGGTCAGTTCGACCAGAGCAACCGCCTCCTGCGCGAATCCAACCTCGAGGCGGTCTCGCGCCACTACAAGCTCGGCTTCATCCTCAACAACCAGGCGCTCAACGAAGCCACAACCGACCGCCGCCGCCTCAACCGGACCACCATCCCGGCGGACATGACGCCGGAGCAGCTCGTGGCGCTTCTCGACAGCGCCTGGCCCTTCCAGTCCGCCCAGGACTTCGGCAACAAGCCCGTCGACATTTCGCGCTGGGTCTCCGACTGGGGCCTGCTCGACCGCGAGGCGGAGGCCTTCACGCTTCGCGCGAAGCCCGCGGCGGACCAGCGCTTCACGGACGCCGACGCCACCATCGGCGCCCGCGCCTGGCTCTCCGGCAGCAGCCAGCTCACGGACGGCACCTTCGAGACGCGGTTCGAGCTGATCCGCGGCGAACTCCACGTCTACCTTCGCTATCGCTCCGACGACGACTGGACCAAGGTCGCCGTCACGGAGGGCGGCCGCGTCACCATCGGGCAGAGCCTTCCCGGCGAACCCTCCCAGATCGTCGCCTCCGACAACGTCCGCTCGGAGATCGACTTCCGCACGGCGCACAACTTCTTCATCACGCTTCGCGGCGACCTCATCTACGTGCGCCTCGACGGGGAAATGCTCTTCGGCGGCCCCGTCCGCCTGCAGCGCCTGCCGGGCGCGGAACTCGCCCCCGGACTCATTGGCATCAGCGTGCAGGGGGATGAGCCCGGCCTGGCCCAAAGCCACATCCGCGAATCCTACGTCCGCCCGCGGGTCGACAATGTCATCACCTGGACCGTCGCGCTCAGCCGGGACCAGGCCTATGTCATCCGGCAGCTCAACCAAACGGCCTTCCGCTACACGCTGATCGCCCCGCCATGGCTGGATGTCAACCCGTCCGTCCCCATCTCCTTCCCCGCCATCGACCACACCACCCTGCGCGTCATCGCCAACGGCAACCAGTGCCGCATCTTCCCGATGCTCTCCCTGCACGCCGAGGCCCCGCTTTCCATGATTGACAAGTCCGGAATCATCCGCCAGCTCATCGACGAAGACGCCGACGGCGTCCTCATCGACGCGGGCGACTTCCCGGTTGAGCGCCTCTCGCTCCTGAAGAGCTGGCTCGACGAACTCGACATGCTTCTCACGGCGCACCACCTCGGCCTCGCCGTGCGCTTCCCGTCGTCGGTCGCCCACCTCGCCGCCGTCGGCAGCTCCCTGCGGTTCGGCCCTGACAAGCTCCTCATCGACGGCGGCGAGGGCGTCCCCCCCGGCGTCGACCGCCGCTTCGTCCTCGGACGCCTTGAAATCCCGCCGCCCGCCTCCGACGAAGACATCTCCCTCTTCTTCCAGCTCTCCGACTACGACAACACCGAGAGCGACGCCCTGCCCGAAGTCGAATCGCTCCGCCGCAAGGGCCTCTCCGCCTACGCCACGGGAGACTATGCCACCGCGACCAACTACTGGACGCTCTGGCGCGACGCCGACCCCGGCAACCCCGAGGCCTGGGCCTTCCTCGGCAACGCCTTCTCCCGCCTGCCCGACGTCCCCCTCGCCATCGACGCCTACAAGACCGCCCTGCGCCTCAACCCCGGCCAGGTGGAGCTCATGCTCGAATGCGCGCGCCTCCTCGAGACCAGCGGCAAGATCGACAAGGCCGCCGAACTCATCGACACCTACGCGCGCGCCTTCCCGGAAAACGCCAAGATCGCCGTGGCACAGGCCAACTGGCTGGAGCGCCGGGGCAAGCGCAGCGCGGGCCGCGATATTCTCTCCAAGCTCATCGCCCGCAACGGCAACGACATCAACAGCCGCCTCGCGCTCCATTCGCTCCTCGATTCGCCTGAGGAGCGCTACCAGAACATGCACGAGCTGCTGAAGATCGGCAACGGCGGCCCCTCGCGGCTCCTCGGCTTCGGCCATGACATCGCCTCCTCCGAGATCCTGACGATGCCCGAGTCCAGCGTCTTCTTCGACTTCATCCGCGACGCCGCGCAAAGGTCGCCGTCGGAGGCCGTCCGCACGGTCTACTCCGACTTCCTCCCGCCGATGACGCCCACGACCGAGCGCTTCGACGCCTCCCGCCTCTCCGACAACTGGGAGGCGCGCGGCACCACGCTCGCCACGATCGCCGGCGCCTACAACCTCCAGGCCGCATCGGACATGGCCGAGGCCTTTCTGCGCCTCCGCAAGTCCGAGCTCATCCGCGACGGCTTCATCGAGGTGCATCTCGGCGAATCCGTAGGCGCCTTCTGGCTTTACGCCCGCCGCTCCGCCTACTCCATGATCCGCTTCGGCTTCAACGACGACGGGCACATCCGCATCCAGTCGTGGAAGAACGGCGACATCCGCACGGGCGACAGCGCCTCGTGGATCCGCCCCTCCGGCGACATCGTCCTCCGCCTGGAGCTTCGCGGCGATGGCGCCATGGGCTACGTCGACGGCCGCCCGATGTTCACGTCGCCGCTCATGATCCCGCGCGACATCGCCTACGGCTGGTGGAGCATCGCCCCCTACTCGCCCGAACTCGGCAGCGCCCGCGCCCGAATCGGCCTCATCGCGGCCGGCCCGCTCAGCCCCGGCATCGCCATCATGCGCGAATTCAAGCCGGAGAAGATCGTCAACGCCCTCGACAGCCTCCGCCCCAGGATCCGCCATCTCTCCGCCATCGCGCCCGTCCTCTTCGAGCAGGCGCCCGACGGATCCGTCCTGACCACCCCGCTTGCCGACTTCATGCCCTTCCGCATGTTCTGCTCGTACCACTGCCTGCGCCTCATGCCGGCCGTCTCGCTCGACTACTACTCCGACGTCAACCCCGAAACCCTGATCCGCATCATCGACGAGCACCACCTCGCCGGACTCGTCCTCATCGTCCGCACGATGCCCGAAGACAGCTGGTTCGAGCAAACCACGAAGCTCCTCGAGACGACCTCGGCCAACCTCATCGTCATCCAGCGCGAGGCGCCGCTCTTCTCCGAAAAGCCCATCGAACCCGACCAGACCGTCGCGACCGTCCGCGAAATCCAGCGCGGCTCGCTTCTCATCCAGCCCAGCGAACTCTCCTGGAAGGTCAACGTGCAGGACTATGACCTCTGGAACCCCGGCGCCGCCATTCCGTCCGCCAAGCCGCAGGTCGTCGTCATGGGCGGCGCGGCGACCCTCGCCCGCGAACTGGCCGCCACCAACGCCGTTCTGCTGTCCGTGACAAACGCCCTCCCGTCCGCCACCAACGCCGTGCCCGCAGCCGCCACCAACGCCGCGCCGTCGTCCGCGACCAGCGCCCTTTCGGCGGCCACCGGCGCCGTTTTCGCGGCCGTGACGAACGCCATTCCGTCAATCACCAACGTCCTCCCGTCCGCCAAGACCCCCGCCAAGAACCCCGCCTCTCCGCCCGCCACCAACGCCCCCGCCAAGAAGCCCTCGGACGAGAACTAACCACTTGTGACTAGCGACTAACCATGCTTTTCCCCACCTTGCAATTCGCGCTCTTCTTCGCCATCGTCCTCGCATTGCACTGGACGCTGCCGGAGCGAAGCCTGTTGCGCAAGCTCGCGCTCCTCGCGGCGAGCGTCTTCTTCTATGCCTGGTGGAGCTGGGAATTCGCCATCCTGACGCTCGTCTCCGCCGCGCTCAACCACGGCGCGGCCCGCCTGATCGCCGCCACGGAGAGCGGCCGGCGGCGCAAGTCCCTTCTCGTCGCGGCCGTCACCGCCAACATCCTGCTTCTCGCCTTCTTCAAGTATGCCGGGTTCCTCTTCATGCAGGGATTCCACCCGCTCGCCGTCGTCTTCTGCCGCCAGTTCGGCGACATCGAGGCGCTCCTGGACTTCGAGGACCGGATCCTGCCGTTCATCGACCGGATCGTGCTGCCGATCGGCATCTCCTTCTACACGTTCCAGGCGATCGCCTACGTCGCGGACGTCGCCTCCGGCAAGTTCCGGCCCGCCGCCTCCCTCCTCGACTTCGCGAACTACTTCATCTTCTTCCCGAAACTCTGCGCGGGGCCCATTGTCCGACCCGCCGACCTCATCCCCCAGATGGAGACCCTCCCCGCGAGCACGGCTCCCATCGACACGGGGCGCGCGGCGACGCTCATCCTCGGCGGCCTCTTCAAGAAGGTCGTCGTCGCCAACTGGCTCTCCGAGCACCTTGTCAACAAGGTCTTCACCGATCCCGAGTCCTTCGGGGCCATCGACGCCCTCTGCGGCATCTACAGCTATACCATCCAGATCTACTGCGACTTCTCCGCCTACTCCGACATCGCCATCGGCGTCGCCCTTCTCCTCGGCTTCGCCTTCCCCGAAAACTTCCGCGCGCCCTACATCTCGACCTCCCTCCAGGAATTCTGGCGCCGCTGGCACATCACGCTCTCGTCCTGGCTCCGCGACTACCTCTACATCCCGCTCGGCGGCTCCCGCTGCGCCAAGTGGAAGATCCACCGCAACCTCATGCTCACCATGCTCCTCGGCGGACTCTGGCACGGCGCCGGATGGTCGTACATCCTCTGGGGCGCGATCCACGGGCTTGGCCAGGTTCTCGAGCGCCCGTTCAACAAGAAGCGCGCCCCGCACGCGCCGCCGCGCCCGCGCGCGATCACGCTGCTGCGCGGCCTCGTCACCTTCCCTGTCGTCGCCTTCGCCTGGATCTTCTTCCGCGCCGGCGCCGGCGATGCGGAGGGGCTGGCGACGGTCTCCGGCGTCCTCTCCGCCCTCGGCCGCTGGAGCGCCCCCGTCCAGCTCTTCTCGCCCCTGGCCCTCGCCATGCTTCTCCTCGGCTTCTGCCTCCAGCTTCTCGACGGCGAAACGCCCCGCCGCCTCTGGAACGCCTTCAACAGGCTGCCCCCGGTCGTCCAGGGGCTTCTCGCCGCCATCGTCCTCGCAGTCGTCCTCGGCCTCGGCCCCGCGGGCGTTGCGCCCTTCATCTACTTCCAGTTCTAGAACGCCATGCCACAGACCTCCGCCAACCGAACCATCCGAATGCTTGTCGCCGTGGCCGTCTTCTACCTGGCGGCGCTCCTTCTCCGCGCGCCCACGCTTCTGCGCACCGTGGAGAACCTCCATCTCGACGCCTGCGGCAGGAAGGCAGGACTCGCCGTCCTGCGTCCCGTCGCGGCATTTTCACACAAAACCCGCATCGATGCCCTCTGCCTCGCGGCGGAATCCTTTGAAAGGAAACACCTAGAATGAACAAGACAACACTGACGGCGGCCTTTGCCGCCCTTGCCCTCGCCGGAACCGCAACGGCCGCCGAGACGCTGCTCACACCCAAACCGCCAAAGCCGGACACGCCCGTCATCATGCTCGGCGACTCCATGATGCGCCTTCTGGGCCACGAAATGGAGAAGGCATTCAAGAAGGCGGACGTCCAGCCCGCGCTCTCCTTCTCGTCGCTTGGCTCCGGGCTCGTCCGCCCGTCGGCCTTCGACTGGACGGCGAAGATCACGGAGCTCCTGGCGACGAACCATCCGAGCACCGTCTTCGTCTGCCTCGGCGCCAACGACCGGCAGGCGATCGAGCTTCCCGGCGGCGGAATCGTCCGCTACGAGGACGCCAACGAGTGGCGCGCCTCCTACTCCCAGATCATTGGCGGCGTGATGGACCAGCTCATCAACGGCGGCGTCAAGCGCATCGTCTGGATGCTCCTCCCGGACATGAAGGAGGCCGTCAACCAGGAGCACGCCAAGCTGGTCAACGAAGTCGTCACCGAGCAGGCGGCCGATGAGAAGCGGAAGGACTTCATCACCCTCTACAGCCTCGGCGCCGCCCTTTCGCGCCGTCCCGGCAAGTACTCGCAGTACCTGATGTCGCCCACCGGCCAGTCGCTGACCGTCCGCGACCCTGACGGAGTCCACCTCTCCGTTGACGGCGGCAAGCTCGTGGCCCAGAAAGTGCTCAAGGAATTCTGGAACAAGTAGTCTTCCGGAGACGATTCATGAAACGATCCTGCATTGGCATCTTCATCGCCGCCGCCGCCTGCGCGGCGCTGGCGGATCCCCCCCGCTTTCTGGCGCCGCAGGCGCAGAAGGCCAGGGAGAAAACCGTCGAGGAGCTGCTGCCCATTCCGCCGGAGGCCACCGACGAGCAGAAGGAGCTCTTCGAGCAGGCCATCGCCAGAGCGCACGAGCAGGACGTTTCCGTCACGCCGCAGGCGGCCCTCCTCTACAAGGGCCTTGGCCACTTGCAGGACGAGGAATACGAGGAGGCGGCTCCCTACCTCGAGGAGACTCTCAGGCGCGACCCCTCCCAGCAGGCCGGCTGGGAGGGCCTGGGATGGTCGTACATCAAGACCGACCAGATGGCCAAGGCGAAGGCGCTGTGGGAGTACTTCCGCCGTCTCATGCCCGACCAGGCGCTACCCTACGCCCTGCTCGGGCAGCTCGCCGTCATGGACCATGACTGGCCTCTCGCCGACGGGCATTTCCGCAAGTCCCTCGAAATCGACCCCGAACAGTTCGACGTGCGCTACTGGTACGGCCAGAATCTCATGCGCCTTGGCAAGGCGGATGAGGCGGAGGAAATCTTCCGCGAGCTCGTCGTGCGCGAGCCGGACCGTCTCGACATCCAGCTCGACCTCGCCTCCCTCCTCATCCAGCGGCTCCAGTACATGGAGGCGGTGGAAATCTACCGCAGGGTCAACGACGAGCTCCCCGACAACCCGCGCTTCCTCGTCGAGCAGGCCCTCCTCGAACTTCGGGTCGGCGAACTCAACCGCGCCGACGAACTCTGCCTCCAGGCCCTTGAAATCGACGACGGCAACCTGGAAGCCATGGCGCTCCGGGCCGACATCGCCGAAATCTCGGGACTCAACGACATCACCCCGCTGCAGCACCTCATCGAGGAAACCGAGAACCCCATCCAGCGCGCGGCGCTTCGCATCCGCCTCGCGAACCGGTGCATCATCACCAACCGCACCAAGCCCGGCGAGTACGATCCGGACATGATCCTCTCGCTCATCCACGACGCCATCGAGGACGATCCGACCAACGTCGAGTACCGCATCCTCTACGCCCAGCTCCTCGTGATGGAGAAGCATTACATCACCGCCCATGGCGTCGCGACGACCGTCCTGGAGAAGTTCAACCGCAACAACGTGGCCGCAAAGCAGGTCCTGCTGGAGCTCGCCCTACGCGAACTGCGCCTCGAGGATGCGCTTCAAATCGTCGGCGACATCTACTCCGGCCTCAGCTCCACCGATCCGATGGGGCACTACTACCGCGCCCACATCTACACGCAGATGGGCCGATACGCCGACGCGAAGCGCGAAATCGACGAGATGGAGGCCGCCGCCAACCAGGGCGCCGTCCTGTCCCTCGTCTACACAGCCCTGACCGAAAGCGACTGGACGCCGGCCACCTCCGTGCGCCGGCTCCACGAACACATCATTTCGCTCCAGCGCGAAGGATGGGTGCTGGTGCCCCCCACCGACCTGCCGCGGCTTCTGAAGCCGGAAAAGGGCGAGAAGCGTTCAACCGACCTCAATGACGGCGACATCCCGGCGACGGCGCGAATCGTGGACTACCTCGCCTGGTGCTTCACCGGCAAGCGGAGACTGGCGAAGGCGGAGTCCCCCAAGGACGCCATCCCCAAGCCGCAAAAGTATTTCACCATCGTCTTCGACGGCGACCTTCGCTCCTCGCTGCTTCTTGGAAATGAAGTCGCCGAGGATTTCGGCGTCCCATTCGGCATCTTCGTCCCGACGGCCCCGTCAAAGGAATACGTCCCCTCCCGCGCGGGATGGGACGAACTCCGGAAATACGCCGCCACGGGCAACTGGATCGTTGGCAGCCACCTCCACTACGCCTTTGAAAAGCAGCCCGTCGACAAGGACGGCCGCGATTATCGCGCACCGCTCCCCAACCGCATCTGGCTCAGCGAGCGGAACCGCGTGGAATCCATGAGCGAATGGGACCGCCGCATCCGCCATGAGTTCCGCGACAGCCGGTATGCGCTCCGGCGCGAAATGGGCGCGGACGACGCCGATGTCGCGATGGTCTCGTACCCGTTCAGCGACATCGGCCAGGGCGGGGCCTGCAACTTGTATTCGGTCCGCGATCCGTCCGCGACTCTCATCGCCGAGGCGGAGCGGTCCTTCCAGGTCGGCTTCGTCCAGACGAAAAGCGGCTACACGGTCTTCGGCGACAACCTCCTCCTTTGCCGCACCTACGCCCCCAACTGGATGGACGAGGGCGTGGACCTCGTCCGCCACGCCTACGACAACCACCCGCTTTTCATAGCCCGCAAGATGCGCGCGGAAATCGCCATGCTGATGAACCGCCCCAACGAGGCGAACGCGATGCTGGCGGCCCTCCGCCGCGACGGCTACCCCGAAGATCTCTGCCGTGAGATCGAGACCGCGATCCACTCGCACTTCCAGAACAAGTCCCGTCGCGAGCGTCCGCCCCTCGTGACGGAGGATAGCTACTACGACGATTCCACGAACGTCGTGATTGCGTCCTCCACCCACGAAGGCCGCGACGAACCCCTCATCCATCTCGACCATCCCTTCATCGGCCCGCTCCTCTTCCACAGCAAGGCGAACGACCAGATCGAGATATTCGGCTACGGCGCGCGCGCCGGGCTGGATATCACCCACAACACGACGCTGTCCTTTGAATACACCGACGGCAAGATGGAGCAGACGGTTCGTCCCCGCTGGGACGCGGTCATCATAACCAACGTCCCCTACGCCAAGAGCAAGTACAAGTTCAAGATGCAGACCAAGGCCATCAAGGCCACGCTTACGCATCGGCTGGAAAACGGCACGATTCTCACCGGGTCGCTGGGGAAGTCTAGTAAAAGGCGGCTCCCGTCAAACGCCGACCTCACGGACATCAACCTGCAAGACGACCTGAACTCGCACGAATTCACGCTGGACGAGGACGACGACCTGATAACCACGACGTTAGGCGCGCTCTGGAACCCGACCGACGTCCTGCGGCTGAACTTCATCTACGACCACGACTACGTGGCCTCGGCCGTGAAGAACATCGACTACCACGGATTCCTGGGCATCGTGAACTGGAGCCCCGAGGACTCGTGGGAGGTCGAGGCACGCGTGCAGTACCGCACCTACAGCGACGACAACGCCTTCTACAACGGCTTCGTCGAGTCGATGTGGCAGACGAGCCAGGAGAGCGGCATCTGGGCGGGTCTGCAGTACAGCACGGTCTCCACCAGCGAACCGCACGACTTCTACTGGACGCCGTACTGGGACCAGCGCGCCATGGGCGTTCTACGCTACTCCCAGCATCGCGAGGGCTACCATTTCACCTTCGACCTCCTCTTCGGCCTCCACAGGGACGAAGCGCGCCCGGAGCGTCTCTACGAGACGGAGGTCCGGCACGAGAAAACCGTCACGGTGGACGGCGTCGCCAACACGGTCGAGGAAATCGGAACCGAATACGTGCCCATGGAAACCAAGGCCTCCGGCTGGCACAAGATATGGGGCTTCAGCGGCACCTATGAGCGGAATCTCACCTCGCACCTGACCCTCAATCTCTCGGGGCAGGTCGTGGCCCTCCGCGACTACATCGACCACTTCGCCCTTCTCTACCTTCGCTGTTCTTTCTAGACCAGCGCGGCCTCGCCTAGCCGACGAAGGCGCCGTTTATTCGGCGGCGCCGGCGAAGGGCGGCGGCGCAGCCTGCCCGCCTGGCCGCCGCCAGCGACGATGGAATCGTCGTTCTCCTTGTGTGACGATATCCCTTTGGCGGGGGAAGGATCAGGGCGCCAGGCGCCCCTGCCGGGCGCGGGCGCGGCGGACGATCCAGACGGCGAGTGCGATGCCGAGCAGCAGCCCTGAGCAGGGCGTGCCCAGCAGGGCGTCGCCGTGGCGCACGTAGAAGGTTCCTTCCCGGCCGCGCCGGGGCGGAATGCCGAAGTCGTCGACGATGAAGCCGGGTGTCCCCGAACCGCGTCCGTCGCCGAGACGGCGGAGGATCCGCCCGTTTGGAAGGATGAAGGCGGAGACGCCGCGGTTGGTGCTGCGGATGACGGGAAGTCCCGTCTCCACGGCCCGCAGGACGCTCTGCGCCAGGTGCTGCTCGGCCTCGGCGGATCCGTCGAACCAGGCGTCGTTGGCGAGCGAGACCAGCGCGTCGGCGCCGTTGGCGGCGGCGTCGCGGGCGAGGTACGGAAAGACGTCCTCGAAGCAGACGAGCGGCGCGACGGCGATCACGACGCCGTTGGAGGCGGCGGCGCGTCCCGCGATCTCGAAGAGGACGCATTCGTCGCCGGCCTCGCACGAGAAGCCCGTCGGGGCGAGCCGCTTGAGGGCGGGGATCTTCGACTCGAGGGGAATGAACTCGCCAAAGGGCACGAGGTGGCGCTTGCGGTAGCGGTTCGCGATGGCGGGGCCCTCGACGAAGTGGAAGGCGACATTGTAGATGAGGCCGTCGTCGCGGCCGCCGCCGGGCAGGGGGACGAATTCGACGCCGCCGGAGACGAGCGGCGCGCCGGTGCGCGTGCAGACCTCCTGGATGAGGCGGGCGGCGTCCTTGTCGTAGGGGATGAACCCCGGGAGAACCGTCTCGGGCCAGACCGTCGCATCGGGGCCGGTCGAGCCGGCGAGCTCGGTGTAGGAGAGAAGCGTCTCGCAGGCGTCGTCCACCGACAGGCCGGCGCGCTCGAAGATCGACGGCAGGTCGGGATGGACGACGGAGAGGCGGAACTTCGGGGCGGCGGCCGCGGCGAGGTCGGTTCGACGGACTTTCGTCATGCCGTTCCACCACACGGCGATCACGGCGAGAAGGGCGAGGAAGAGCGGGAGGGAGCGAGGGACTTTCGAGCGCCGGCGCGCGACGCCGGTCCGCGTTCCGCCGGCAAAGGCCGCGAAGCGCGGCGCGAGGGCGTCGTCCCAGATCCGCAGGGCGAGCGAGGCGATGCCGGCGTTCACCGCGACGAGGAGCGCGGAGAGGGTGGCCGTGCCGAAGACCGACAGGCAGCTCAGGAGGGCGAGGTTCTTGTACTGGGTCGCCGCGAGCGGGTTCCACGGGAAGCCCGAGAGGACGGAGCCGACAAGGTGTTCCCCGCCGACCCAGAGAAGGGGTTCGGCGAGCCATGCGCCGGAACGGAAGAGCCAGGGCGCGGGGATGTCGTCACGCCGGGCGAACTTCCAGAGGGAGGCGACGGCGAGACCGAAGAGCCCCGTGTAGAGCGCGGCGTAGGCGGAGAGGCCGATGAGGCCGAGGACGACCAGCGCGACGGGGCCGCCGTTGTTGCGGAGCGCGAGGAGCCAGGAGAGGTTGCCAAGGCGGAAGGCCAGGCCGAAGGCATAGCCGAGGGCGAAGCCGCGGCGGGGCGACCCGGCGGCGCGGAGCGCCACGAGAAGGGGGACGAGGGCGAAGAAGGCCGCGTCGGCGCTGCCCACCGGCGGGAAGGCGAGTCCGAGGAGGAGCGAGGAAAGCAGCGCGGCCACGAAGGGCAGGCGGCGTCTGGCGAATTGGGTGTACATTCCGCGACCGCCTTGCCGCTAGGCCAGCGCCGTTGCGATGTCGATGGCCTCGCGCGCGGCCTTGACATCGTGCATCCGCAGGATCGATGCGCCGTGCCAGACGGCCCAGAGCATCGCGGCCACCGAGCCCGAGACGCGCGCGTCGGGTTCGGCGACATGGGTGATTTCGCCGATGAAGCGCTTCCGGGAAAGGCCCACCAGGACGGGCACGCCCAGGCGGTTGAATTCGGGAAGCGCGCGCAGGACGGCGACATTGTCGTCCACCGACTTCGCGAAGCCGAGGCCGGGATCGACGACGAGGCACTTCCGGTCGATGCCGGCCTCCTGGGCGAGGCGCAGCCGCTCGCGCAGGAAGGCGACCGCCTCCGCCGGCGCGTCGCTCCCCGGGGTGCCGGAGACGAGGCCGGCGGCGTGGGCGGCATAGCCGTGCATGAGAACCAGGCCCGCCCCGGTCGCGCGGACGACCCCGGCCATGGCGGCGTCGGCCATCG
>JAEEGL014908981.1_pt1 | contig 14097 bp, 15 predicted proteins | sample 9134231 | NCBI WGS metagenome assembly JAEEGL01 (sample SAMN16246548, study PRJNA631951) | gut metagenome | biome: gut microbiome; feature: rumen; material: fiber-attached | host: Bos | place: Iran: Karaj | collected 2018-10 | reverse complement strand
TAAAAGGAAATAATACTTTACCAAATAGAGTCATTATAGCTCAGGCACATGGTAATGATTTATCTGGTTCATTTATTATAGACGAGAGATATGTAGAGATAGACTTTGAAAAAGAATACATAGTGTTTTGCTCATCAATAACTGGATATGATTATTTGTTCCAGCCTTTTGACCCTTGTTATGTAATTAACCTCCAAGGCAAATCTATTACTCAATCAAATCTTGTAGAAAAGGGTTTGATTAAGGATCCTCTTGCAGGGATTAGTTTTGAAGAACTTAAAAATATCATTAAAAGTGCAGAATAACTTAAATTGTTAATCTCTATTATCGTTAATCACTCTTAACTGTTCTGTTTTCAACAGGGCAGTTTTCTTTATTCTAACAACTAAGTCCTTCTTTAAATCTCTTCATCATTTCATTGGTCAGACTGTAATTACGTGGCTGTAAGACAATGTCCTCTTTTTTTACCCAACTGGCATATTTCAGCTCACTGGCATCCATCATTATGGTATCGTCACCGTCGACATCGCAATAGAATCCCATCAATAGATCCAGAGCAATGCCCCATGGCTGTGACTTGTAATACCTGATGTTCTTTACTCTTAATCCTGTTTCTTCCATTACCTCTCTGGCAACGGTCTGTTCAACGGTTTCTCCAATTTCCGTAAAGCCGGCAACCAAAGCGTTCATATTACCTCTGATCCGGTATCTGGTTAATAAGATGCTGTCTCCATTTATGACACCCACTATGACGGCAGGATTGATACGCGGATATTCCTTATGATTGCATTTCGGGCACAGCTGTGCTCGCTCTTTTTCGTCATGCACCATTTCAGCTCCGCAATGTCCGCAGTATCTGTTATTGCGGTACCAGTCATACAGATGATATCCGGTCATTAAGGCATACGCCGTGTAATCAGGCTGCCATTGAACAGACATAAGGCCTCTCATTTCGGCATATTCATAGTTATCAGGTGCCTTAATAGTGTTTTCGGACAGATAATATGCCGTTTCGTCTATGCTGAAAAGGTATGTCAGTTCATCTGTTGGAATCTTTTTTACTGTTGGAAGAGCGATGTGATCTCCTTCAGTCGAAACCAGAACGCTGTTACCGGTAAACGAAAATACATGATCCGTATCAACTGGATCTCTTCTGTTGGCGTACCGGTTATTCAGTACATGCGGGTAAATATCCTGTATCATGGCTTACTCCCTTCAAAGAGAGCCTCATCACTTATGATAAGGCTCATTGTTAATGATCTTATAGCTGCGGTAGATCTGTTCCAGCAGAATAACCCTGACCAGGTTATGAGGGAATGTCAGATCAGACAGTTTCCACTTATAATCAGCGCGCTCATACACTTCATCGCTGACGCCTAAAGAGCCGCCGATGATAAAGGTGATGTTGCTGCTGTGATAAGTGTTTATTTCCTGAATCTTCAGAGACAGCTCCTTACTGTTAAGCATTCTTCCCCTGAGATCCAGCAGTACGGTAAAGCTGTCCTTTTTTATGGCTTTAAGGATCCTTTCACCTTCCAGTTTCTTTACCTTGGCGTCCTCAAGCTGATTGGTTTCATCAGCGACTTCAATGATTTCCACTCTGGTATAGGCTGACAGTCTTTTAACATATTCGTCAACCAGATCCTTATAAGCCTTTTCCTTCAGCTTACCGACAGCGATTATGCTTATCACCTGATCTCAGCTCCGTTAGCTACCTTATCAACGGATACTACTTCCAGTTCTCCGTTTTCGTCTTCAGCTGACAGGATCATACCCTGAGATTCAACCCCTCTTAACTTGACAGGCTTCAGGTTAACGATGGCTGCAACTTTCTTACCAACCAGTTCTTCCGGCTTATACCACTTAGCAATACCGGAAACGATCTGTCTTTCTTCAGCTCCGAAATCAATCTTGAAGACCAGCAGCTTATCGGCACTTGGATGCTTTTCACAGCTCTTGACTGTACCGACTCTGATTTCAAGTTTATCGAAGTCATCGATTGAAACTTCATCTTTATGCTTTACAGCCGGCTTATCGAGATCGGCATGGATCTGAGCCAGGACTTCTTCAGCATTCAGTCTGGCAAACAGCGGCTTTACATCAGAAACAACTTTATGATGATCTTCCAGATTACCGAAAGTCAGAACTGAATCGTAATCTCTGGCAGCTGTATTCAGCTGATCGAGAACCTTTTCACTTGTTTCAGGTGTAAACGGTGACAGCAATACGGCAGCGATTCTGATGGATTCACAGAGATTGTAAAGTACCTTATTTAATTCGGCACTGTTTCTGTTATCCTTAGCCAGTTTCCATGGTTCGGTTTCATCAATGTACTTATTGCATCTCTTTAACAGATCAAATACGGCTTCAATGGCATCACCGACTCTTAATTCGTCCATCTTGGCATCAACCTTCTTAACGGTTTCAGCAGCACATCTGATGAGATCCCGGTCAAATTCAGTTGTTTCGGCATCAGGTTTGTTGATGTGACCATCAAAATACTTGTTGACCATGCTTAAGGTACGGCTGACCAGGTTGCCATAGACATTGGCCAGATCGGAATTGATTCTTTCAACAACCAGCTCCCAGGTTATGGTTCCATCCTGGGCAAAAGGCATTTCATGCAGAACATAGTATCTGACAGCATCGACACCGAAGTATCTGACCAGGTCATCAGCGTAGATCGCATTGCCTCTGCTCTTAGAGATCTTGTCTTCTCCTACCAGCATCCATGGATGTCCGAATACCTGCTTAGGCAGAGGTACATCCAGAGCCAGCAGCATGATCGGCCAGTAAATGGTGTGGAATCTGATGATATCCTTCCCGATCAGATGCAGATCAGCAGGCCAGTACTTCTTATAAAGTTCGCCATGGTTGCCGTCAACATCATACCCTAAACCGGTAATGTAGTTGCTTAAGGCATCGATCCAGACATAGACAACGTGCTTTGGATCAAAGTCTACCGGTACACCCCATTTGAATGAGGTTCTGGATACGCACAGATCCTGTAAGCCCGGCTTCAGGAAGTTATTGATCATTTCATTCTTACGGCTTTCCGGTGAAATGAAATCAGGATGTTCTTCAATGTATTCTTCCAGCTTCTTCTGATACTTGCTGAGCTTGAAGAAATAAGATTCCTCTTTTTCCTTATGAACTTCTCTGCCGCAGTCAGGACACTTGCCATCTACCAGCTGTGATTCAGTCCAGAATGATTCGCATGGGGTGCAGTACCATCCTTCGTATTCACTCTTGTAGATGTCTCCCTGATCATAGAGCTTGCGGAAGATCTTCTTTACCTGGAATTCATGGTCATCATCAGTAGTTCTGATGAATCTGTCATAGGAGGTGTTCATCAGGTCAAAGATCCTCTTGATTTCTGCTGCCTGCATGTCGACAAAGGCCTTTGGAGTCATTCCGGCTGCCTTGGCTTTTTCTTCGATCTTCTGGCCATGTTCGTCCGTTCCGGTCTGGAATCTGACGTCATAACCGACCAGTCTCTTGTAGCGGGCAATGGCATCAGCCATGATGATCTCATAGGTGTTGCCGATGTGCGGCTTACCGCTGGCATAAGCTATTGCGGTTGTAATGTAATACTTTCCCTTGTTTTCCATAATTACTACCTCCCAAAAAAAGAAAATGTACCTTTTAAGGACGTCATAAACGTGGTACCACCTTACTTGCTTCTCAATACGTTAACGCCGTAATACGTTCTGAACTTATCCTTCAGACAGCTCCCAGGCCATGTTCCCGCCAACCTTCATGATGCCTTTCACCCACCGGCATCTCTCTGCAAATCCCTTCAGCGGTACTCTTCTGTTCATTGCCTTTGTATTTTAAGAATAATAGATTTAAAAGGATAAATCAATACATTAAAACAGGGGATGTTGATCCCCTGTTGTTTATTGTCTTTTCTGCAGTGCCATTTTGCAGCCCACGCAGCCTGCACAGCTGGCCGCTCCGCAGGAGCATCTGCCGCTTTTCTTATTGCTGATGAGGGCTCTGATGCACACGGTTATTACCAGAATAACTGCGATCATCACTACCAGATCGGCAATGTTGATGCCTTTCATTTTACTTTACCTTGACTTCCTGAGTCAGTTTCTCGCTTTCTTCATACTTCTTGAAGAACAGCATGTAGATCATGAAGGCAAGAATGAGCAGAGCAGCGATCAGACCTGCTACATGAACCTGACCCTTGATTGCTGAAGCGATCTGATAATAGATCAGAGCAACAGCATAGGCAAATACGGTCATGTATCCAATTGCGAAAGCAGTCCACTTGGCGTTGTTCATTTCTCTCTTGATGGCACCCATGGCTGCGAAGCAAGGAGCGCACAGCAGATTGAACAGCATGAATGCATAAGCTGCAGCTGTTGAACTGTTGAAGAATACATCAAGTACACCGGCAATGTTTTCGCCTTCTTCAACCAGGTCAGGCAGGTCTTCCATGCTGATGAGTGTACCGATGGTACCAACAACATCTTCCTTGGCAACCAGACCCAATACTGTTGCGACTGTAGCCTGCCATGTACCGAAGCCTAAAGGCTTGAAGATCCAGGCAAACAGATTACCGATGTTTTCCAGAATTGAAGCACCTTCGGCATCTTCGCCAAGATAATGCAGTCCGCCTTCAAATGACAGTGAGTTGAGTACCCAGATGACGATTGATGATAATACGATGACACTTCCGGCTCTCTTAATGAAACTCCAGCCGCGTTCCCATGTTCCTCTTAATACGTTTGTAAGAGAAGGTACGTGATATGGAGGTAATTCCATGACAAATGGAGCAGGGTCACCGGCAAACATCTTGGTCTTCTTAAGCATGATACCGGAAATAACGATAGATGCTACACCCACAAAATATGCTGATGTTGCTACCCAGGCTCCGCCACCGAATACGGCATTGGCAATCAGACCGATGATAGGAAGCTTGGCTCCGCATGGAATGAAGCATGTTGTCATGATCGTCATACGGCGGTCACGTTCGTTTTCAATTGTTCTGGTAGCCATGACACCCGGAACGCCGCATCCTGATCCGATCAGCATAGGTATGAAACTCTTTCCGGATAAGCCGAACTTACGGAAGACACGGTCCATGATGAAGGCAACACGTGCCATGTAACCGACATCTTCCAGAATGCACAGCATTAAGAACAGAACGATCATCTGCGGTACGAAGCCCAATACGGCACCGACACCGTGAACGATACCATCAGCTACCAGTGAAACGATCCATTCAGAAACGCCCCAGCTCTCCAGTAAGGCAGCCGCACCGCCTTCCATCCATTCACCGGCAAAGACGTCATTGGTCCAGTCTGTTAAGAATGATCCAAACGGACCCATGGCCAGCCAGTAGACACCGAACATAATCAGGGCAAAAATAGGCAAGCCAAGGATACGGTTGGTTACGATCTTATCGATCCTGTCTGATGTAGTCAGTCGACCGATACCGACTTTCTTATATACGCCCTTCAGCATTTCGCCAATGTAAACATATCTTTCATTGGTAATGATGCTTTCAGCGTCATCATCCATTTCCTCTTCACAGGCGGCGATATCCTTTTCGATATGTCTGATGGTTTCAGGTTTCAGATTCAGCTGAGCTCTGACCTTTTCGTCTCTTTCAAACAGCTTGATGGCATACCATCTCTGCTGTTCTTCCGGAAGATCGTGTACTGTGATTTCTTCAATGTGTGCCAGTGCATGTTCTACCGGACCGCTGAACGTGTGCATTGGAATCGTCTTTGTTTCCCTGGCAGCCTTGACTGCTGCTTCAGCAGCCTGCTGTATGTTGGTGCCCTTTAAGGCTGAAATTGAGACGATTTTGCATCCCAGCTGTCTGGACAGCTCTTCTACGTTAATGATGTCACCTTTCTTTTCGATCAGGTCGATCATGTTCAGAGCGATGACAACAGGAATTCCCAGTTCTGTTAACTGTGTTGTAAGATACAGGTTTCTTTCCAGGTTGGTTCCATCGACGATGTTCAGAATGGCATCAGGTCTCTCTGTAATCAGATAGTTTCTGGCTACCACTTCTTCCAGTGTATATGGAGACAGTGAATAAATACCAGGCAGGTCTGTGATGGTAACATCATCAAAGCCTTTCAGTTTTCCTTCTTTTTTCTCTACCGTAACACCTGGCCAGTTTCCGACAAACTGATTTGAACCTGTTAAGGCATTAAACAGCGTTGTCTTACCACTGTTAGGGTTACCTGCTAAAGCAATCTTTATTCCCATGTTAATTCTCCTCTTCTTCCTTGATTTCAATCATCTCTGCATCTGCCTTACGAATTGATAATTCATAATTGCGTACTGTTACTTCAATAGGGTCTCCCAATGGAGCAACCTTACGTACATAGATCTCAACATTTTTGGTAACGCCCATGTCCATGATTCTGCGCTTGATGGCGCCTTCGCCATGAACCTTCTTTACTGTTACTGTTGAACCGATTAAGGCATCTCTTAGTGTTTTCATTTCCATCCCTCCTGACTAGATCATGATTTTCTGTGCCATCTCTTTACTGACGGCAACTCTTGTTTCCTTTATGTTAACGATGAGATTACCGGCAATTTCATTAATTACCGTTATTTCCGCACCGCTGACAAATCCCATTGTTTCCAGATGTGATTTAACCTCAGGCTTTCCGGTGATCTTCTTGATCACGTTGACTTCCCCGGCCTGAGCAAGTGCCAATGGCATCATGTTCTTTGCCTCCTTTAAAGTTAGCGCCCGCTAACTGATTATCATTTTAAACCCACTTAAATTAGTTAGCAATAGGTAACCTATAATTTTTCCCAAATATTATTTAATAATGTATAATAAATATATATTTACAGGAGTGATTTACAATGAGACTTCAGGAATCCGGCGAAATGTATCTTGAAACCATACTGATCCTTTCCCAGAAAAAGGATCATGTCAGAGCCATAGACATCTGCGAGGAAATGAACTATTCCAAACCTTCCGTTTCCCGTGCACTAAAGATATTAAGGGAAAACAGCTATATCAATGTCGACAAGAACAGCTACATCACCCTGACCAGGACCGGGCAGGAGATAGCTGAAAAGATTTACGAAAGACATCAGGTATTAAGCGAAGTGCTGATCAACATCGGCGTAGACCCGGAAATAGCCATCGAAGATGCCTGCCGTATGGAACACGTCATTTCAGACACCAGCTTCGAAGCAATCAAGAGATCCATTAACAAATAAAAAACGACCTGTTCACACTAAGTGATCAGATCGTTTTTCTTTTCCGTTAACAATTACTTTCTGACAATGGCATATACTGCTTCATTCTCATATCTGGCAACAAGTCTGTAATCCTCATCAAGACCAAGTAATGTCATCATTCCTTTAACAAGGGCAACGCTCTCGTCAAAGTCCTTTTCTTTTACCATGGCTGAGAAACCGGCACCAGCATTTCTTCCCATGATCTGGGTCTTGATGCCAAATGTATCGGTAACTCTGGCGATCTTGTTGAAAGATCCGACCTGTCCGTTATAGACGTCTCTGATATATGAATCACTGTTATCGTAATCAGTGTTAAGGATATAATTAATTGCTGCTTCATCTCTGCAGTTAGCTATTGTTTCTACAAAACGATTAACCGTTGTACTGTTATCGAACTTTTCAACAAGCTTAACAGTCCTTCCGGCAATTGTAACGGTGTTATAATTTGATCTTAAAGTTAAACTCATTTAATATTCCTCCTGTCGCTTTCCAGCGACACCTCATATTAGCTCTTTTAAAAACCAAATACAAGCCTTTTTCTGAAAATTTTTCATGAAAGTGTTTACATTATTTTTCAAAACTGACTTTTTTCTGCTTAACCGTTTTTTAAGTAATAATTCACATGGATTATGCTATTATATTTACGAGGTAACTACATGAGGATTATTTTTATCAGACACGGTGAACCGGATTACGCTAACGACTGTCTTACCGAAAAGGGAGTAAGAGAAACCGAACTTCTTGGTGAATATCTTAAGAATTATGACTTGGGAAAAGTCTGCGTTTCCCCTTTGGGCCGTGCCAGACAGACAGCAGAAATCGCTGCCGGACAGTACGGTTACGAACTGACAACAGCCTGGTGGCTGGAAGAAATACACAGGATCGTGGACATGACCATGTTCCCGGAACTGGAATATGCCTACAGAAATTCCCGGCTGGAGAGCCCGGGTCAGTACTTCATTCCCTGGGACATCATGCCCGGCTACCTTAATCAGCATCACGAATACATGGATCCGCTCGACTGGCGCCATACAGCCATAGCCAAAGCGGGTAATCTGGTGGAAATATATGACAGACGCACTGCCGCAATGGATGCCTTTCTGGCTGAAAACGGATATGTACGCAACGACTACCTGTACTCTACAGAACAGGGCAATCATGATACTCTGACCTTCTTCTGTCATTTCGGCATCAGCAGCCTGCTGATATCGCATCTGATCAACGTTTCGCCATTTGCCTTATGGCACGGTTTTTCCGTAAACACTTCCGCCATTACTGAAATAATGACCGAAGAAAGAGAAAAAGGCGTGGTAAGCTTCCGCATCAACCGCATGGGAGACATTTCCCATATGGCCAATACCGGTGAAAAGCCATCCTTTAACGCCCGCTTCTGCGAAGTATTTGAAGACAGTACCAGACATTAACATGAAACAGATATATCTATTATTAATGAGTTCCCGCAGCATACCGGATACCGTGATTCGCAGCATAACCGGATACAAGTACGGGCACTCTGCCCTTTCTCTTACCAGAGACTGCAAGATCCTGTACAGTTTTGGGCGCCGTACCGTTCATAACATTTTCAACGGCGGCTTCACCATTGAACGGCAGGATGGTCTTTTCTATACCTTTTTTAATGAAACCGTCTGTACGATCTATGAACTTGATGTTACTGATGAACAGTACCTGAAGCTTCATGCCGTTCTGGATCAGATGGCTTACCGCATGAATACCTATAATTATGATTTTCTGGGCATTGTCCTGCGTTATTTCCATCTGCCGGTTTCCTTTAAAAAGAAATATGTCTGCAGCTCCTTCATAGCCCGTCTGTTAACGATTACCGGCATACATGAATTTGACAAGCCGGATTTCTATGTCAGGCCTTCTGATCTGCGGCTGATTCCCGGATTAAGGGAAATCTACACCGGCAAGTACTGTGATTATTCAATGGAAACTGCTTCCTGACAGTTTCCTTTTTTTACCTTCTGTTTTAGGATATAATATCAATGGTGAGATTTATGGAAAAAGGGTTGTTTATAACATTTGAAGGCTGTGAAGGATCCGGAAAGACCACAGTCAGTAAATATCTTTATAACCGTCTGAAGGACGAAGGCTATGACGTCATCTATTCCCGTGAACCGGGCGGTGTTGACATTGCCGAACAGATCAGGGCAGTCATTCTCAACGTCAGAAATACTGCCATGGATCCGCGTACGGAAGCATTGTTATATGCTGCCAGCCGTCGTCAGCATCTGGCGGAAATAGTTCTGCCGGCCTTAAAAGCCGGGAAGATCGTACTGTGCGACCGTTTCGTGGACAGTTCCCTGGTTTATCAGGGTTATGCCCGCGGCATCGGCATTGACAAGGTCTGGGAACTGAACCAGTTTGCCATTGATGACTGCATGCCGGATCTTACTCTGTATTATGATGTAGACGTGGAAACGGGTCTCTCCCGTGTCAGAAGCCGCGGTGAAATGAACCGTCTGGACAGCGAGAACGTGGAATTCCACAAGTCCGTCCGCAAGGCCTATCAGATGATTGCTGAAAAGTACCCTGAAAGAATCGTAACCGTCGACTCCAACAGACCGTTACGGGAAGTTGAAGAGGAATCCTATACCCTGCTGAAAAACAGAATTAACCGCTATGAATAAAACCGAACTGCAGAGCTTACAGCCAGTTGTTTATCAGACCCTGCACAATGCTCTCAAGAATGATTCTCTGTCGCATTGTTATTTGTTTGTGGGTCCGACCGGCACATCCAAGTTTGAAACAGCGGTCTTGCTGGCGCAGAGTCTGATCTGTCCGGAAACCGAAGATGGTTGGGCCTGTCAGCAGTGCATCCAGTGCATCCGCATTGAAGAGAACAACTACGCTGACTACATTCTGATTGACGGGTCAAAGGAATCCATCAAGGGTGAGCGGATCATGAATCTGCAGTATCAGTTTGCTCAGACTGCTCTGGAAAAAGCCGGCAGGAAGATCTTCATCATCAACAGCTGTGACAACATGACCTTAAAGGCAGCCAACAGTCTGCTTAAGTTCATTGAAGAACCTTCTGCCAATCTGACCGGGATATTCCTTACCACTTCCCTGGAAAATGTTCTTCCAACCATTGCCTCCAGGTGTCAGGTCATCAACTTCAAACCTCTCAGCAAGGAAGTATATTTCAGAAAAGCCCTGGACAGCGGACTTGATGAACTTAACGCACATATCGTATCACAGCTGGTCAACTCTCCGGCTGAAATCGTCTCTCTGAAGGAGAACGAAACCTATCAGAGTGCACTGTATCACTTCATCGAATTCATGTTTGAATATCTCAAGAGTCCGGAAAACGGTGTCATTTATCTGCAGGAATACGGGTTCAGGGAAGCCATCAAGGAGAACGAACGCCGTAAGGACCGCGATACTTTTGGTTATTTTCTTGACATAGCTGACATTTTCGTTAATGATTACTTCAGCGGACATCAGCCAGATGATGAAAGCTGGTCTTCTCTGCTGAAAACCGCAGCAGATAAAAACTTTGACTTTACTTCTTTCCTTCAGACCATCTCCGAAACCAGAGATGCTCTGAACAGATCCGCCAATATCGGTCTGCTTACAGACCAGATGCTATATAAAATGATGGGAGGTGCTTCATGAGCGAACAGGAAATCATAAAGGAACAGGACTTTAAGTACGTCGTATCTATCAAATTCTCCAGCTCAAAGAAGGCATATAACTTCGGGACCAATGACGAGAGCCTGAAGTATGGTGATAAAGTAGTTGTTGAAACCGTCAGAGGAATTGAACTTGGAGAAATGATCAGTGACCTGCGTCCGTTCTCTACCTATTCTTCCAACCTGACTCTCAAGCCGATAACCAGAAAGGCAACCAGCCGTGACATTGATAATGACGCCAGAAACAAACGGGATACCGTTGAGGCAACCAAGCAATGTCAGAAGTGCATTGACGAACTGGGACTGGAAATGTATCTGATCTCCACAGAGTATACCCTGGACAGATCAAAGATCATTTTCTCCTATGTCGCTGATGACAGAGTTGACTTCCGTGAACTGCTGAAGAAACTGGCCGCCATTTTCAAGTGCCGCATTGAACTGCGTCAGATCGGGGCCAGAGACAAGGCCAAGATCATCGGCGGTCTGGGAACCTGCGGCATGGAAACCTGCTGCTCCCGTTTCCTGGATGATTTTGATATCGTATCCATCAACATGGCCAAGAATCAGCTGCTGGCACTTAATACTCAGAAACTTTCCGGTCAGTGCGGAAAGCTGATGTGCTGCCTGAAATACGAAGACGAAAACTACAAGTGCATGCGTAAGGGTCTGCCAAAGCTGAACGCATCCGTGGAATACCAGGGGCAGAGATACCGCATTACCAGCATGAACCTGCTGAATCAGACCGTTCATATTGCCAACCGTGAAAACGCCGTTGACATGACTCTGGCAGAGCTGAAATCACATCTGCATATTGAAGATGCACCGGACAACAGCGAACGGACTGAAGAAACTGAAGATTAATGACGACTTAAAGAAACGCCGGTTTACATTACCGGCTTTCTTTCTTATAATTACTTAAGCGAACAAGGAGAAATTTATGAAAGAAAAGATCAATGTATGTCTGATGAACGATTCCTTCCCTCCTCTGATCGATGGGGTAGCAAACACTGTTGTCAACTATGCTTCAATCATAGAAGAAAAATACGGGCACGCCATTGTTTCAACACCTGACTATCCTGGTGTCACGGATGATTATCCTTTTGAGGTAATGCGTTATCCAAGCATTAACACCACCAAACTGGTCGGTTACCGTGCCGGCATGCCTCTGGACGTCAGTTATCTGGCTCGTTTAAGCAACAAGGACATAGATATTATTCATTCTCACTGTCCCATTGCCTCAACCATTCTGGCCAGAATTGTCAGAGACACCAACCACAAGCCGATCATAATGACTTATCACACCAAGTTTGACATTGAACTGAGAAAAGCCATCAATTTCCGTCTGATTCAGAACACAGCCATTTCAACTCTGATCAAAAACATCGAAGCTGTCGATGAAGTATGGGTCGTATCCAGAGGTGCCGGGGAAAACCTGAAGTCCATGGGATACAAGGGTGACTACATTGTCATGACAAACGGAGTTGACCTTCCTAAGGGAAAGGTAAGCCGTGACCGCATTAACCGGATCAGACAGGAATATCTTCTTCCGGAAAACTGTCCTGTCTTCCTGTTTGTCGGAAGAATGCAGTGGTATAAGGGCATTAAGATCATCATTGATGCCTTAAGAAATCTTTCCTCCAGAGGAATGGATTACCGCATGATGTTTGTAGGTGATGGAGCTGACAGAATCGACATTCAGGATTATGCCATTGAAAAAGGCATCTTTGAAAAGTGCATTTTCACCGGTCCGATCAGAGACCGTGAGAGATTAAGAGACATCTATTCCAGCTGCGATCTGTTTCTGTTCCCGTCAACCTTTGATACCAACGGCATCGTTGTCAGAGAAGCTGCGGCTTCCGGTCTGGCAAGTGTTCTGATCAGAGACAGCTGTGCTGCTGAAGATATTACCGATAACGAAAACGCTCTGTTAATAGAGGAAAACAGCGAAAGCATGACCGATTTACTGGTTAAGCTTGGAGACAATCTCTCCTACATGCACACCATCGGCGAAAACGCCATGAATCAGATCTACTGTTCCTGGGACGAAAGTGTTACCAGAGCCGTGGAAAGATACAGATATGTCATTGACAATGTTCAGTATCACAAGCCAACGCTGTTTGATGAAAACAGCACAGTCCTCGATAACTTCTTCTCCCTTTGGGCAGATATTGTCAACACGATTGATAAGACCCGAAAGATCGGTGAAGATGTCAACAGCCGTTTATACGACATGCTCGACAGATACCTGTAAAGCAGCTTGATGAAAGCACACTAAAAGGCAGAATATCTGCCTTTTTGTTTTTGTTAATACAGCCCCACAAACAGAGAGGCCAGTATGACTGTCAGTATGCCGGAAACAACGATGGACAGTGAACTCATCGCTCCTTCAATCTCTCCTATTTCCATGGCCTTGGAAGTACCGATGGCGTGTGACGCTGTTCCAATGGCGATTCCCTTGGCGATCCTGTTACGGATACCGAAGAGTTTAAGTATCGCTTCACATATGATGTTACCGAACACCCCCGTAACGATTATCGCTGTAACCGTTATGGCTACAAACCCTCCCATTTCTTCGGAAATACTCATTCCAATGGCGGTGGTAATGGATTTCGGCAGGAAAGTTATGAATTCCTCACGGGAAAACCCGAAGACCTTGCCCATCAGGAATATAGAACCCAGAGATGTCAGTACACCAGACAGGATGCCTGCCATTATTGCCGGAAAGTTCTTCTTCAGTTTTTCCAGTTGCATGTACAGCGGCACCGCCAGACATACCGTTGCCGGTGTCAGTAATACGCTGATATATCTTGCTCCCTGATTATAGGTCCCGTAATCAATTCTGAACAATAACAGCACTGCTATGCATAATACGATCGCAATCAGTAATGGATTGACCAGACCGCTTTTGAACCTTTTCTGTATTCCCATGGCAAGTACATAGGTTGCCAGGGTAAGGAATAAGCCAAAGAAGGTGGAAGAACTGAGAATGTTATTCATTTCCCTTTCCTCCTTTTCCTATTACTGCCTGGGTGACAAGCCCACTGACCGCCATAACTGCCACAGTGGAAACCAGCGTAACTGTCATATAGCTTAACCAGTGTGCCTTAAGCACATCCCAGGAACTGATCAGACCAACAGCTGCCGGAATGAACATGATTGGCATGATCTCAATGAGAAAAGACGAGGTTTCCCTGATATGTTCAACCTT
>JAEEGL014550749.1_pt1 | contig 14097 bp, 12 predicted proteins | sample 9134231 | NCBI WGS metagenome assembly JAEEGL01 (sample SAMN16246548, study PRJNA631951) | gut metagenome | biome: gut microbiome; feature: rumen; material: fiber-attached | host: Bos | place: Iran: Karaj | collected 2018-10 | reverse complement strand
TTGATGTTCCAGTCGATACGGGCCAAGAGTTTCAGGTTGTTGTTACCGCCAGGATAGTTGGTGTAGGAACCAGGGTTGTAGTGGTAGTCGTTGACCAACTTGTCGTAGATTTGGTCAAGGAGGGCGGCATCATCTGAGTCAGGACGGAATTTGATGACTTCAGAAGGCTGTTCAGTTCTTTCAGCGTTCAAGAAGAAGAACAACTTGTCCTTCACAATGGGACCACCTACGGTAGCACCGGATGTCCAAGTGCTTTCCTCAGGACGCACGCCGAGGTCTTCACCCAGAAGCATGTTACCACGCATGGTTTGGTTGTTATAATAGGTGTAAGCCGAACCATGGAACTTGTTGGTACCTGACTTGGTGATGGCGTTGATGCCGCCACCGACGAAGTTGGACTGACGGACGTCGAAGGGAGCAACAACGACCTGAATTTCTTCAAGAGCATCCACGGAAATGGGAGTGCCACCACCGGGAAGTGCGCTACTTAAACCGAAGTTGTTGTTGAAGTTGGCACCATCAACAGTGAAGTTGGTGGAACGACCGTCGCTACCAGCGAAGCTCATGCCGTTGGCATAAGGCGACACCTTGACCACATCGGTGATGCTGCGGTTGACGGTGGGCAACGTGGTGATCAACTCTGAACTGATGGTTGTTGAGTTGGCGGTGCTGACCGGTTTTTCCATCTCACCAGAGATGACGACTTCGCTCAGGCCAATTGCCTCACTTTGAAGCATGAAGTCTCTGCGGTAGGTTTCACCCAGCTTCAAGGTGATGTTCTCAGCCTTTGAAGTAGTGTAACCGACGAAACGGACTTCAACCGTGTAAGGACCACCGACCCTCATGCCTTGCAGGGAGTAGCGGCCTTCACTGTTCGTGGTGGTGCCATAGAAGGTACCAGACGGGACGTGGGTGGCAATCACGGTAGCACCGGGAAGCGGCCCCCCGTTGTCTACAATCTTACCACTCATGCTTGAAGTTGTTACCTGTGCCATCAAAGTGATGGAGGCAACCATTGCCAAAAAGAAAGTAAGTAACTTTTTCATAATTAATGGATTAAGGTGAATAAATGATTGATTCGTTTTCCGAAGCAAATATACCATTTTAAACGTACCTTTTTTGAATGACCTTCTTTTTTTCATAATAAAGAAATCAACAGTTTTTGTTAATAACTTATGGACTAAAATATTTGTTGAATTGAAAAAATGTTTATTTTTGCACGTTATTCTGCATATAGACTATTCGTATAATCCTTAAATTATTTAAAACTATGAAGAAAACGTTACTTGCTGTGATCATGGGTGTTATCATGATTGCGTTTGCCTCTTGCGGCAACAACAATGGTCATTCAAAGGCTTTTAACCAGGCTCAGAAGATCTATGACAACATGATCGAAGAAGTCAACAAAGCCAAGACCTGCGACGATGTTGACATGGCCGCCTTTGGCGTTCTTGGTCTGCTGGGTGTGGAAGGCATTGACAAACTCGACGAAGCCGAAACCAAGGAACTCGAAGTACTCGGTGAAAAGCTCTCCAAGGCTATGGAAGACAAGAAAGCCGCTTTGGACTGCCAAGAAGAGGACTATTCCTCATGGTGGGACGAGGATGAAGCTCCTGTCGATGAACCCGTTGAGGCTGAATAACACGGTTATTCTTCAACAAAAAAAATCCCCGTTCACAAGACGGGGATTTTTTTTGTCTCATCGTACGATGATTTTCTTTGTCCTTACGGCTTTGCCATCATGGCAACGAATGACATAGACCCCCGGAGCCAGATGCTCGACATCGTTGGCGACACGACGGCCTGTAAGGTCAAACACCTCTTCAGCAGCTTCCCATCCGTCTAGGTTGTCGTCGTATTGCTCCACGCTCCAGTGCTCTTCCAAGGTTAATCCTACCACGCTGTCGCAGTCGGTTTGGGGATACACCGTGGTGTAGTAGCCCCAATCGGAGAGAATGCGTCCATTGAATAAATAGGTGCTGCCAGCCGGAAGCTCATCATTAAGCAAGGTGAGGGAGGCATTGCGCTCGTAGGCACCGATGTCTACACGACTGTGTTGGAAGCGAGGGTTGCCTGCAATGTCGGCGGTATAGCCTGCCGTACCAGGTTTGGCAGCGTTGAGGCAGATGCTTCGAGGCTCAATGTTCCAGTCAGCCTCGGTATATTCCACTCCTGTGCCTGCGGCAGGATTGACAAAGCGCACGAAAACGCCAGGCTCCTCACCGTCATTCTCAGCGGGAAGATGGATGTTGCCCTCGCCACTGACTCCCCCTTGCACAGCACAGTACTCAAAGGTGGCGGTGCCATCAAACTGGTTGGCATGGCCGTTGGCTTCGTTGCCCCACAGAATGCAGTTGGTATAGGTGCTGTAACGGTTTTCGATATAAATACCTCCACTAGATTCGGTAGCCTTGTTCATCACGATGTCGCAGTTGACAAGCTGGCATTTTCCGCGGGCATAGATGCCGCCCGCATTGACAGCGGTGTTGTTGCTGACAATGCAACCGCGCAGTATGGGTTTGTCCGTATTATAAAGGTAAATGCCGCCCCCTTTGGTAGATGCTGTGTTGTTGCTGATGCGGCAGTTGGTAATGACTGAACTGTTTCGGTCACACACCCCGCCACCCATCGAAGCGCTGTTGCCAGTGATTACGCAGTTGACCAGCTGGCTCTGACTGACGCCAATGGAAGAGTTGATGTACACACCACCGCCGAAACCGTTGGACACATTGTTGCGGATGAGGCAGTTGGAAAGGGTAGTGTAGTCGTTGAGATACACGCCAGCCCCTGCACCGGCGACCCCGTTTTGGATGACAAAGCCATCCCATACGGCACGGGAACCCGAACTGAAGAAATCATCTTGGTTGAGTACGCGCTTGATGCCTTGTCCGTCGAGGATGGTGGTATTTTGCTCAAAGTCACGGTCTGCAAGGTTGAAATCGGGTCCTTCGTCACCGTTGAAACCGCCGTAGACCTTGTTCGAGGGGGTGATGGCGAAGGCGTTGATCGGGTCGGTTTCATCTCCATAGTAGGTGCCTTTTTTCACCCAAACCTTAGTATTGCCACCACTGGAAAGACAGGAGGCATACTCGAGTTTTGAGGTGGCGTTGTTCCATGAAGAACCGTTGCCTTCACCGTCGGGTGCTACGTAGATAATGCCGTTGGCATCGGCTTGGATGTCCATGGGCACAATGTTCATTACGATTCCTTGGTTGCTGTTGAAGCCATTCACGTCATATACGGAGTAATAGTCATCGCCTGAACCGCTCCAACCAAAATTGAAATGGAAAAGGTCGTAAGCGTCGTAGCCATCGCATACGAAGGCATGGCCACTGTCTCCGTTCGAACCCGAATAGTAGAGGGGGTGGGAGAGGTCAAGCTCCGATTTGAGCATCGAAATCCAAACCTCGTTTTCGTATTTGCTCTTTTCACGGTATTTGGCACCGCAATAACCGAAATAGGAACGCAGGGCTTTCTCCACGTCTTTCGACTGGGCACCGCTACCGCTGGGACCGTAGTTCATGTCGACGCTGACGCCGCAATGATACATCAAGGTGGCAATCGCATCGTTGTGACCATAGATCTGCTCGGGCATATCATCCCATTGGTAAGTGGTGGCCGCGAAGTTGGCACTTTGTTCTCCGTAGGTGCTATGGTTGTAACTGTGCGATCCGAAACCCACTTGAGGATGATTCCAATATTTCATCACTTGTGCCATCGCACAGGCAACACACCCGGCATAGACATGGTCACAGGGACCGCCTCCGCCGCCCCACCAGCCACCTCCTGGAGCGTATGGGCAATATTCGTTGTAGTAACAGTCTTGGTTCCAGTGTGTGGCGATCAGTGGGTCTACCGTAGTGATTCCTCTTGTGGGGAACTGGCCCTTAAGGGCATTGTCCCACTGTTGTTGAACCGCTGGCTCTGGTTTCAAGCCCTCGGCAACAGCATAGTCGATCATCTCGATGTAATGCTGAATCCAAGCGGTGTAGTTCTCTGGCGCATCTTCCAGGTCAGGGAAGGGCTGATGGCTGGAATAGCCCAGCACGGGGGGAAGCACCGTGCTGCCGGAGACCATGACGAAGCCGTGGTCGCCGATGTTGTAAACATAGATGCCGTCAGTTTTGACCAAGGTAAGTGATTCGCCCTTGGCAGCGAAGTTGGCCTCGGCAAAAGCTTGGGCAGTTTGACGGGCAATGGTCTCATCGACCGCTTTTGCGGTTTGCGGAAGGGCTTGGATAGAGAGCGCCAACAGCAGTATGGCGGTAAAGGTCAGTTTTTTCATTGTTTCAGGGCGTTATTTATTGCTTCAAGTACCATGTTTTCCATGGTGTAATAGGTATCGGGATTGGGATGGCAGCCGTCATCGCTCAGCGACTTTGGAAGCCCAAGGTTTTCATCGGCAAGTGCAGCATGAAAGTCAACAAATGTATAACCTTTGGAATTGGCGTATGCTTTTAGTTCCTTGTTGATGTCAACGATGGTTTGTCCCGGGTTTTTGATTTCTTTTCTCCAGGGAAACGACGAACAGGGTGGGATGGAGCAAAGGATGGGAACGATGCCGTTGGATTGGGCAAGGGTACACATGGCGGCAATGTTCTCCACAATCCCTTGGGGTTCAGCCCAGAAGTCGTTGTGGGCCACGTCGTTGGTTCCAGCCATGATGACTACGGCCTTAGGGTGGAGGTCGATGACATCGGCTGTGAAACGCACCAGGATATGGGCCGAAGTCTGTCCGCCGATGCCGCGTCCACAGAAATGGTTGTCATGGAAGAAATCCGGGTGATAATCCGCCCAAATCTCGGTGATGGAATTTCCAATAAATATTACCGTTGGATAGTCGTGCTGTTCGATGATTCGAGCGTTGTCGGCCTTGTACCGGTTGACGCCAAACCAGTCTTGTGAATAGCCTGAAAGGGTCATGGTGATTAGAAAGGTGAATAGGAAGGTTTTCCTCATGTCGAAAAATTTTTGCAAATATATACTTTTGTATGGAAAAAATGCGTATTTTTGCACGCTTTTTTAAAAGGTATAAAACTATGATCAATATAACCTTCCCTGACCAGAGCGTCAGACAGTATGAATCAGGTGTTACTCCGCTCGATATCGCCATGAGCTTGAGCGAGGGTTTGGCCCGCAACGTGCTTGCCGCCAACGTGAATGGTATGAAGTGGGATGCCATGCGCCCCATCAACGAGGATGCCACCATCCAGCTTTTCACTTGGAACGATCCTGAAGGCAAAGCCGCCATGTGGCACTCTTCCGCCCACTTGATGGCTGCCGCCATCGAGGCTTTGTATCCTGGCGTGAAGTTCGGCATCGGCCCTTCGGTTGACAACGGCTTCTATTATGACATCGACACGGGTGACATGACCCTTACCGAAGCCGACTTGGCCAACATCGAGAAGAAGATGCTGGAGCTGGCCCGTGAGAAGCAGACCTTCGAGCGCGTGGAGGTGAGCAAGGCCGATGCCCTGAAGTATTTCACCGAGAAGGGCGATCCCTACAAGGTGGAACTTATCAACGATTTGGAAGACGGTACCATTACCTACTATAAGAATGGCAACTTCACCGACCTCTGCCGTGGTCCCCATATCCCGAACACCAGTTTCATCAAGGCTGTAAAGCTGACGTCACTGGCTGGTGCCTATTGGCGTGGAGACGAGAAGCGCAAGCAGCTCACCCGCGTGTATGGCATCACGTTCCCGAAGCAGAAAGAACTCGACGAGTATCTTGTGTTGCTTGAGGAAGCCAAGAAGCGCGACCATCGCAAGTTGGGCCGTGAATTGGAACTCTTCATGTTCAGCGACATGGTGGGCAAGGGCTTGCCGATTTGGTTGCCCAAAGGCACCGAGTTGCGTTTGCGTTTGCAGGACTATCTGACCAAGATCCAGAAGGAATATGGCTACGAACAAGTGATTACCCCTCATATCGGAGGCAAACAACTCTATGTCACTTCCGGTCACTGGGATCACTACGGTGCCGATAGCTTCCGCCCGATCACCACGCCCGAAGAAGGCGAGGAGTATTTGCTGAAGCCCATGAACTGCCCCCATCACTGCATGATCTTCAAGAACAAGCCACGTTCGTACAAAGACCTGCCGTTCCGTTGCGCTGAGTTCGGTACCGTGTACCGTTACGAACAGAGTGGCGAGCTCCATGGACTGACCCGTGTGCGTTCGTTCACCCAAGACGATGCCCATATTTTCTGCCGTCCCGACCAGGTGAAGGAAGAGTTCATCCGCGTGATGGAAATCATAGAGATCATCTTCAAGGCCCTGAACTTCCAGAACTTTGAAGCACAAATCTCGTTGCGCGACCCCAACGACCATGAAAAGTATGTGGGCACCGACGAGAACTGGGCCAAAGCCGAGGCCGCCATCCAGGAAGCTTGCGACGAAAAAGGCCTTCCGGCTCATGTGGAATATGGCGAAGCCGCTTTCTACGGTCCCAAGCTCGACTTCATGGTAAAAGATGCCTTGGGCCGCAAATGGCAGTTGGGTACCATCCAAGTCGACTACAATTTGCCGGAGCGTTTCGACCTTAGCTATATTGGGGCCGACAATGAGAAGCATCGTCCCGTGATGGTCCACCGTGCACCTTTCGGATCGATGGAACGCTTTGTGGCCGTGTTGCTGGAGCACTGCGCCGGAGAATTTCCGCTTTGGCTGGCTCCCGACCAGGTGATCATCCTGCCTGTGAGTGAAAAATACATGAATTTTGCACAAAAAGTGCAAACATATCTGAAAAAGTGCGATATTCGCAGCCTCATTGACGAACGTAACGAGAAGATTGGTCGTAAGATCCGTGACGCCGAAATGAAGAAATACCCCTTCATGGTGATTGTGGGCGAGAAGGAAGAAGCTGAAGAAGCCGTCTCTGTCAGGGCCCACGGCCAGGTCGACATGGGTTCGATGCCGCTCGAAGCCTTTGCCAAGATGATCAACGAAAAAGTGAAAGAAGAGCAAAGCATCAGATGATGCATTAATAAATAAGGTGTTTAACTAAAGTATAGGAGATTAAAACAATAGCACAGCTCCCCAACAGAGGAAACAACGCGCCGCGTAACAACAAGAAAGGCGAAGACCAGCATCGGATCAATGAAGAGATCAAGGCTCCGATGGTGAGACTGGTCGGCGAAGGTATCGAAACCAACATCTATCCCTTGAAAGAGGCATTGCGAATTGCCGAAAGCTTGGGAGTCGATCTGGTGGAGATTTCACCCGATGCCAATCCACCGGTCTGCAAGGCCATGGATTACAAGAAGTTCATCTTCGACCAAAAGAAGAAACAAAAGGAAATCAAGTCGAATGCCAGCAAGATGGTGGTTAAGGAGATCCGTTTGGGACCCCAGACCGACGACCATGACTTCGAGTTCAAATTGAACCATGCCAAGCGTTTCCTTCAGGAGGGCAACAAGGTGAAAGTGGAAGTCCTTTTCAGAGGCCGTTCCATCGTCTACAAAGACCAGGGTGAGATTATGCTGTTGCGCTTTGCCCAAGAACTTGAAGAGTTTGGTAAGGTGGAGATGATGCCGAAGTTGGAAGGGAAGCGGATGATGATGATGATTGCTCCGAAAAGCACCAAGAAATAAGGAAACTCATTTTTAAACTGTTTAAATCATATAAGTAAAATGCCAAAAATGAAGACAAAGTCCGGCGCCAAGAAACGTTTTGAATTGACGGGCACCGGCAGAATCAAGAGGAAGCACGCTTATCATGGCCACATCCTGACCAAGAAGAGCCAGAAGAGAAAACGCAACCTGGACCACACCGCTATCGTTGAGAGAGCAGACGAAAAGGTTGTCAAACAAATGCTTCTCAAGTAAATTAATTGTTTAACCTTTGTTCCAGCAGAAAAGTTCCCGCAATGGGGCGGGGCGCTGAACGAAAAACTTACAAGAAATGACAAGATCAGTCAATGCCGTGGCTTCGAGAGCCAGGCGCAAGAAAATCCTCAAGAAGACCAAAGGTCAGTTCAGAACCAGAAAGAATGTCTGGACTGTGGCGAAGAACTCCTACGAAAAAGGACAAACCTACGCTTACCGCGACAGAAGAAACAAGAAACGCGAATTCAGAGCCCTCTGGATCGTCCGTATCAACGCTGCCGTGCGCGCTTACGACATGTCGTACAGCGTATTCATGGACAAGTTGAACAAAGCCGGTATCGAAATCAACCGTAAAGTGTTGGCCGACCTGGCTTTGAACAACCCTGAGACCTTCAAGGCTATCGTTGAAAAGGTGAAATAAACCCGTTTCTGTTGACGATAAAAAAAGCGCAGTTTTCCGCTGCGCTTTTTTTATTGAAAAAAAGTGAAAAAAACACTTGCGCGTTTCAAAAAAAGTAGTACCTTTGCCGCGCAAATCCAGCCCAGGTGGTGAAATTGGTAGACACGCTACTTTGAGGGGGTAGTGCCGATTACGGCATGCAAGTTCGACTCTTGTCCTGGGCACCATCGATAAATTTCAGACTCCTTAGCCCCGATGGCGGAATTGGTAGACGCGTACGTTTCAGGTGCGTATTTCGAGAGGAGTGCAGGTTCGACTCCTGTTCGGGGCACATCAACAATCAGCAACCTCAGTTAAGGTTGCTTTTTTTATATGAAAGAAAGAAAACCCCATTCGAAAGAAAACCCGTTGAAATTCAAGGTCGTTGAGCCTTCGAAACTCATGGAGTTCATCATGAAAAAGATGGACGGCATTAGCCGGACCAAAGTTAAGCATATCCTTGCAAACGGCACCGTCAGCGTTGATGGAGAACGCACTTCCCAGTTTGACTTTGAACTGCAACCCGGAATGACGGTAGAGATCGGCAAACCTTCCGCTAAGGAACGCTTCTATAGCAAATGGCTCAAGATTGTCTATGAGGACAAATGGCTGGTGGTCATCGACAAGAAGGAGGGACTGCTCACCAACAGCCCAGGCAAGGAACAAGAGACGGCACAAAGCATCCTTAACCAGTATTTCACCGCTTCACAGCAACGCTGCCGGGCGCATACCATCCATCGCTTGGATCGTGACACTTCAGGCTTGATGCTTTTCGCCAAGGACAAGAAGATTGCCATGTCGTTCGAGGAGAATTGGAAGGAGAAGGTCTACGACCGTCGTTATGTGGCGGTGGTGGAAGGACGGCTGGAGCCGAGAGAGGGGACTGTGGAGTCGTGGCTCAAGGACAACAAGATGTTCGTCACCTATTCCAGTCCTACCGATAATGGCGGCAAGTTTGCCGTTACCCATTACGAGGTGCTGGAGAGCAATAAAAAATATTCGTTAGTGGATTTCCATTTGGAAACGGGGCGCAAGAACCAAATCCGTGTCCATGCCCAAGACCTTGGACACCCCATTGTTGGCGACGAAAAATATGGTGCTACAGACAATAGTCTGGGGCGGCTTTGCCTGCACGCTTACCGTCTATGCTTCATTCATCCCACTACAGGGAAAGAACACGAGTTCGAGACGCCTTTCCCGAAGGTGTTTGAGAAACCTTTTCATTAAAAAACAGGAATCCGTCAAGCAATTGGCGGATTTTTTTGTCTTTTTTGAGTTTTTCTTTATTATCTTTGCCTTTTAAACAAAAAACATTTTACCTAATATTTTTATTTATGAGAAGAATCCTATTTTTGGCTATATTTCTTCTAGGAAGCACAGCGTTTTTGATCGCTCAAGAAGAAATGGTCACGATTTATGATGCCATGGGTCACTTGGTGCTCCAGCAACCATACGGGAAAGCTTTGGACGTGAGCGGCCTTACTCCTGGCATTTACACCGTAAAAGTGTCTGCTCGCTCGGTAAAAGTCATGTTAAAGTAATTATTTAAATAATAAAATATAAATATATGGAAATAAATGAATTAAAGAGAGTAGCATCACAGGTGCGACGCGACATCATCCGGATGGTTCACGGATGTCAGTCAGGACACCCAGGTGGCTCCTTGGGCGCCACCGACCTGGTCACTGCGCTCTATTTCGACCAAATGCAAATCGACCCCGCCAAGTTCCGTATGGACGGCAATGGTGAGGACATGTTCTTCCTCTCCAATGGACACATCAGTCCGATGTTCTACAGCATCCTTGCTCGCAGAGGCTATTTCCCAGTGAGTGAATTGGTCACCTTCCGCAGATTGGGCACGAGACTGCAAGGCCATCCCACCACGGCAGAAGGACTGCCAGGAGTACGTATCGCCTCGGGTTCCCTCGGACAAGGTCTCTCGGTGGCCGTGGGTGCCGCCCAGGCCAAAAGGCTCAACAACGATCCCCATTTGGTGTTCGTGCTGATGGGTGACGGCGAACAGGACGAAGGTCAAATCTGGGAAGCCGCCCTTTATGCGGGTGCCAAGAAGATTGACAACCTTGTCGGCATCCTCGATTATAACAAGAAACAGATTGATGGTCCCACCGATGTGGTGATGAACCTCGGCGACATGCGGGCTAAATACGAGGCTTTCGGATGGAAAGTCATCGAATTGAACGGCAACGACATGGAACAAGTGGTCAATGCTTTGAAACAAGCCCGCCAAGGCGCAGGGCAGGGGCAACCCCAACTCTTGCTGGCCCACACTGAGATGGGCATGGGCGTTGACTTCATGATGGGCACTCACAAATGGCACGGCACCCCGCCCAACGACGAACAGGCTGCCAATGCGCTTTCACAATTGGAAGAAACCTTAGGAGACTATTGATTATGGAAACATTTGAAAAGAAAGATACAAGATCGGGATTCGGTGCGGGTTTGCTGGAAGCTGGCCGCCGCAATCCTAAAGTCGTTGCGTTTTGCGCTGACCTTACTGGATCACTCAAAATGGGGGATTTCGCCAAAGAATTCCCTGAACGCTTTTTCCAAACCGGTATCGCCGAGGCCAATATGACCAATATGGCTGCTGGTATGGCATTGAGTGGTTTTGTGCCCTTCACAGGTACTTTTGCCGCCTTTGCTACTGGACGTGTTTACGACCAAATTAGGCAGTGTGTTGCCTATTCCAATAAAAATGTAAAAATTGCCGCTTCACATGCTGGTGTTACTTTGGGTGAAGATGGTGCCACCCACCAGATTCTCGAGGACATCGGACTGATGAAGATGTTGCCCAATATGACGGTCATTGTCCCTTGCGACTACAACCAGACCATGAACGCCACCATTGCGGCTGCCGAATACGAAGGTCCGGTGTACCTGCGTTTCGGACGTCCCAAAGTGCCGAATTTCACTCCAGTGGATCAGAAATTTGAGATTGGGAAGGCCCAACTCTTGCAGGAAGGCAAGGACGTTACCATCTTTGCCTGTGGCCACTTGGTATGGAAGGCCATCGAAGCCGTGCAAATCCTGAAGGAGCAGGGCATCGAGGCCGAGTTGATCAATATCCACACCATCAAACCCTTGGATGTCGAGGCAGTGTTGAAATCGGTAGCCAAGACCCATTGTGTGGTTACGGCTGAAGAACATCAGCGTAACGGCGGTTTGGGTGACAGCATCGCTCAGGTGCTTGCCCTCAACAACCCAGCTCCCATTGAGATGGTGGCCGTCGACGACGTGTTTGGTCAAAGCGGCACACCCGATGAGTTGATGAAAGCCTACCATCTGGATACCGTGGATATCGTGGAAGCGGTGAAGAAGGTGAGGGGAAGGACGTGAAGAAGGTAAATCGTAAAACTAAAATATGAGAAAAACACTGGTAATTGTATTGGCGGTATTGTTGATACCGTTGTTCTTTTCGTGTGAAAAGAAAGAGAAAGTTGTTGAAGAACCAAAGGCGAAGAATGTCATCTACATGATCGGTGATGGCATGGCCCTGCCTCAGGTGTTTGGAACCATGTTGGCCACGGGCGAAGAGTTGGCTTTTTGCCAGTTCCCTTATATTGGCGTGGTGGATACCCGTTCGGCCAGCAATGACATTACCGACTCGGCAGCCGGTGGCACCGCCTTGGCTTGTGACAAGAAAACCAAAAACGGCATGGTGGGAATGGACGTGGATACCCTGGCCATGGAAACGATTCTGGAGGCGTTGGCCGATCAAGGGAAGAGCACGGGTATTGTGGTGACTTGTTATTCGGGGCACGCCACACCAGCCGACTTTTACGCCAAGGTCCCGAAACGTAGCCTGTACGAGGACATTGCCATTCAGATGGCGGAGTCGGATAAGCTCAACGTCATGATTGCGGGCGGACGAAAGCATTTTGACCAACGGAAGGATAGCCTTGATCTGCTTGGACGCATGGAGAACGAACTGGGTTGGAAAATCTATGATACTCTTGCTCATATTGACACCACTTGCATGAAGTATGCGGTTCTCGCCGATAAGGGACACATGCCCAAGGCTTCCGAACGTGGTGACTTCCTGCCCGAAGGGGTGAAGACGGCCCTGAAGACCTTGTCGCAAGATGAAGACGGCTTCTTCTTGATGGTGGAAGGCTCACAAATCGACTTTGCCTGCCATGCCGCAGACTCTGTTTGGATGGTGGACGAGACCGTTGATTTCAGCAAGGCGGTACAAGTGGCTCTGGATTTTGCCAAGGCCGATGGAAACACTCTTGTCGTGGTCACCGCCGACCATGAGACAGGCGGATTGACCCTAATCGATCCCCAAGGCCATTATTCCAATGTGGCATTCAACTATTCCACCCGCAGTCACACCTGCCTGCCCGTAATGATCTATGCTTACGGTCCTGGTGCGGAACTGTTCACGGGTTGGATGCAGAACAACGAAGTGAAAGCCAGAATTCTGAAAGCTTGTGGCTTTGAACCTCAGGTCGTGTCGACTGAAATGGATCAGGAAATCGCTCCCGTAGTCGGGAACTTTGATTCAAAACCTGATTAATTCTCAAGGTAAGTGTATCCGTACAGGCCTGAGCGGTAGTTGGAAAGGAACTCTTTTCCTTCTTCCACGGAGATTTTGCCTTCCTTGACGCACTTGGTGACCCAAGTCTCCACGGTGCGGACTAGTTTCTTGGGACTGTACTGGACGTATTCGAGCACGTCGGCAACCGTTTCGCCATCGATGACTTGATCGATGTAGTAGCCCTTTTCGTCCACCGAAACGTGTACGGCATTGGTGTCGCCGAACAGGTTGTGGAGGTCGCCCAAGATCTCTTGGTAGGCACCCACGAGGAACACCCCGATGTAGTAGTGCGCCTTGTCGGTGAAGCTATGCAGCGGGATGGTGTGCTGGGTCGATTTGGCCACGAAGTTGGTGATTTTGCCATCGCTGTCGCAGGTGATGTCCTGCAAGGTGGCCAGATGGGTCGGGTTCTCGTCCAGACGCTGGATCGGAATGATGGGGAAGAGCTGGTCAATGGCCCAGAGGTCGGGCAGTGACTGGAATAGGGAGAAGTTGCAGAAATACTTGTCGGCCAGCAGTTTCGGCAGTGAGGTGAAGTCCTCGGGCACCCGTTTCAGGCTGTTGGCGATGTGGTTCACCTCGCGAGCGATGCTCCAATACAGCCTTTCAATCCTGGCGCGTGACTTGAGGTCGAGCAAGCCGAGGCTGAACAGGTTGAGGGCTTCCTCACGGATTTCTTGGGCATCGTGCCAGATTTCGAGCGAGGAGCTCTTGGTGAGTTCGTCCCAAGAATCGTAGAGTTCCTTGATGAGCTCATGGTCGTTTTCTTCGGGCTCTTCGTTATCGTCCCATTCGGGCAGGGAGGTCTTCTCCAGCACTTCGAAAATGAGCACGGAATGGTGTGCCGTTAGGGCACGGCCCGATTCGCAGATGACGTTGGGGTGGGGCAGCTCGTTCTTGTCGCAGGCGTCAACGATGGTGTAGATGGCGTTGTTGGCATATTCCTGGATGCTGTAGTTGACCGAGCTGGGGCTGCTGGAACTGGTGCCGTCGTAGTCGATGCCCAGTCCGCCGCCCATGTCGACGTATTCGATATGATAGCCCATCTTGTAGAGCTGCACGTAGAACTGTGCCGCTTCACGCAGGGCCACGTTGATTTTCTTGATCTTGCTCACCTGGCTGCCGATGTGGTAGTGAACCAACTTCAGGCAATCCTTCATGTCGTGTTCCTCGAGGAAATCGAGGGCTTCGAGAAGCTGGGAAGAGGTAAGGCCGAACTTGCTGCCGTCGCCACCCGATTCTTCCCATTTGCCTGCACCTGAGCTGGCC
>JAEEGL012831806.1_pt1 | contig 14097 bp, 12 predicted proteins | sample 9134231 | NCBI WGS metagenome assembly JAEEGL01 (sample SAMN16246548, study PRJNA631951) | gut metagenome | biome: gut microbiome; feature: rumen; material: fiber-attached | host: Bos | place: Iran: Karaj | collected 2018-10 | reverse complement strand
ATTGCGCTGGGTCTGATTCTTTTTATCAACAAATACAAACATGCAAGAAGAGTCGTTCAGCTTCTTGTGGGTTTATATATGTTAATTTATCTCGGGCTGATCTGCAACGAAAATATGCAAATCGAAGGATTCTGGTACTATCTTTTCACGGGTGTGTTTGAATCGGCTACAATTCACTATGCCGTTGCAAAAATATTCGGGCCGCTGCTGTTCGGCCGGGGCTGGTGCGGATATGCCTGCTGGACTGCTATGGTGCTTGATTTTCTTCCTTATAAAGTTCCTGCCGGGCCGAGAAAGAAACTGGGATGGATAAGATATATAACGTTTTCTGCATCCCTGATATTTGTTTCAGCGCTCTTTCTTGCAAAAGTCGGTAATATTGAAAGAATAATGTTCTGGGCGTTTATTATTGGAAATATAGTTTATTACGGTGTAGGAATTATTCTTGCTTTCATATTTAAAGATAACAGGGCGTTCTGCAAATATATTTGTCCTATAACAGTGTTTTTGAAACCTATGAGCTATTTTTCATTATTCCGCGTCAAATGCAAAAAGGACAGGTGTGTCAGTTGCGGCAAGTGCAAACGCGTTTGTCCGATGGACGTGGATGTGACTGATAATTCGAGAAAAAGAAAGAATGGGACGGAGTGCATTCTTTGTATGGAATGCGTAAAGAACTGTCCTAAAAAAGCGCTCTGAAGATTCTGTTCTCAAGAAGAAATCTTTACAATAGAAAAAACAACTTCAGGATAATAATATGAAAGATGATTTAAATGACGAAAATCTTATTTCGGTAAAAGAATTTAAAGTATTGGGAGAATTGCCGGATCCTTTTGTTTTTGATAACGGTGAAAAAGTAAAATCAAAAGACGACTGGGTAATGCGCCGTGAAGAAATCTGCAAGAAAGTTGTAGAAATACAATACGGGAAAAAGCCTCCTGAACCGGAATTTCTGGATGTTGAGTTGATCTGCAAATACAAAAACGGAAGCATGCTGACTTACCGTGTAAAAACCGGCAGGAGGTCGTCTCCGATCGTATTCAAGATGATCGTTTTCAGAAATAAAATAGAAAATGATCTTCCCGCTGTTATTAACGGCGATCTGTGCTTCGGCTCGGTTTATTCCGAAGAATGGATAAAATCCTTTACCGGGAAGGGATGTGCGCTGGTTCTTTTCGACCGTACCGATTTTGCGGCAGATCTCATGAAAAACGAAAAGCAGGGACAATTTTATGACTGCTATCCCGAGGCGGATTGCGGGACTATCATGGCATGGGCGTGGGGATTTTCACGATGTGTCGACGCACTTGAAAAATTGGATATAGTCCGCAAAGACCGTATTTCATTTTCCGGACATTCAAGGGGCGGAAAAGCAGCGCTGCTTGCCGCGGCGCTTGATAAAAGAGCGTTTGCAGTGAATTCAAACGGCTCCGGAAGGGGAGGAAGCGGCTGCTACCGAATTCAGATAAAATGCGTTGAAGAAAATGGAATAATCGGAAGAGATGAACGGACGACGGATGCCGACAGATTCGGAGTGAGAAACTGGTACGGGCCGGAAATGGATGATTATACCGGCAAGGAAGCGGATCTTCCTTTTGATCAGCATTATCTGAAGGCCCTTGTCGCTCCTCGAATTCTTGTTGAAACCGAAGCCGCGAGCGATACGTGGGCAAACACGGTCGGAACCTGGGAAACAGCGGAAGCGGCAAAAGAGGTTTATAAGTTTCTCGGTTCTGAAAAAAATATTTATCTGTACTTCCGGAAAGGCACTCACGCGTACACTCCGGAGGACGTAGACGCTTTTATAAGCGTATTGAAAAATCACACGGAAGGTATTCCCGTCAGGGAAGGGTCTTTCAGACTTCCTTTTGAAAAGAAAGAACTGATTTTCAAATGGAAGTGTCCAAAAGTAGAATAACATTTGCCGCTCGTACGAGCGGCATTTTTTTTGTTTCTATTGTTTTTTTCAGCGCGATATGATAAACTGTTTTCAGATAATATTGAATATAAAAAGGAGAATTATTATGGAAAAATTCAAAGATATGAAATATGAACGTCCGGACCTTAAAAAAGTCAAGAAAGATTATGCGGATTGTTATAAAAAGTTCCGTTCGGCAGAGTCGTTTGAGGAAGCTGACGAAGCGTTTCTCGGTTTTCAGAAGATAATGGAAGACGTAGAAACTCAGAGCAGTATCGCAAGTATCCGCAACACAATGAATATGAAGGATGAGTTTTACGACGGAGAGGTGAAATTCTTCAACAGTGAGATGCCCAAACTTATGATGACTCTCAAAAAGGCAATCAAAGCGGCGCTCACTAGTCCTTTCAGACCTCAGCTGGAAGAAAAATACGGCGCTCAGATGTTCAAAGAATTTGAAATACAGCAGCGTCTTATTAAATTATCCATTATTTTCCCTTCGATACGCGAAAATAACCTAGGAACAGAATATTCAAAGACTGCGGCTTCATGCTCGGTCGAATTTATGGGTGAAAAATGCAATTTCTACGGTTTGCTTCGTCATATGCAGTCTGTTGACAGAAACGAGCGCAAAGCTGCTTTTGAAGAGTGGGCTAAACTTTATGAGGGTATTTCCGGAAAGCTGGATGAGTTGTACGCCGAACTTACGAAAATTCGCCGAACGATTGCGAAAAGGCTCGGATTCAAAAATTATATCGATTACGTTTATCTGAACCGCGGCAGATTTGATTATAACGCCAATCAAGTGGCCGAATTCCGCGAGGCGGTTCGCAAATATATAACTCCTCTCTGCGATAAGCTTTACCGTGAACAGGCCGGCAGAATCGGACTTGAAAAACTCGAGTGGTATGATGAGGATCTTGTTTTCCCGGACGGAAACGCAGAGCCTATAGGAACTCCTGAGGAACTCACTGAAAAAGCGAGACTTATGTATGAGGAAATGTCCCCTGAGACCGGTGAATTCTTTAATTTTATGACAAAGTACGAACTGTTTGACTTTGTTACACGTGAGAATAAACATCTCGGTGGATATTGTTCGTTTATTCCTAAATACAAAGCTCCGTTTATATTCTCCAATTTCAACGGTACCTCTGCCGACATCGACGTTCTGACGCATGAAGCGGGACATGCTTTTGAGATTTATTACGCGTCAAGAAGGCTTCCGATTCTGAGCCAGACCGGTTCGACCAGTGAAATAAACGAGATACATTCAATGAGCATGGAGCTGTTTGCTTATCCGTATATGGAAAGATTTTTCGGAGATAAAACTGACAAATACGTATACGCTCATTTTACCGATGCGCTCAAGACTATTCCGTATCTTGTCAGCGTTGATGAATTCCAGCACCGGGTTTTTGAAAATCCCGATTCGACTTCAGCCGACTGGCGCAGATACTGGCACGAAATAGAAGAAAAATATATGCCATGGCGTAGTTACGACGGAAACGAGTTCCTCGAAGGAGGAGGCTTCTGGATGCAGAAACAGCATATTTTCCTCTATCCTTTCTACTATATCGATTACGCTCTTGCGCAGCTCGGTGCATTTTCGCTTTACAGAAAAAAGGTAGAGGGCGGAGACGCGTGGGGCAGTTACCTGAAGCTTTGCGGTATGGGCGGAAAATACGGATACTTCGAAACTCTTGAACGCGCTGAAATACCGGTTCCGCTGAATCCCGAAACCGTCAAAGACGTCGCGGAATTCGTAGAAAAACAGTCCGAGGTTCTTAAAGAAAAACTCGAAGCAAGCAGAACGTTATGAATACGGATAATACTTCTTTGCTTTTGGGTTTAGACGTCGGAACGACTTCAATATCTTTTCAGATCGTCTCCGCTCAGAGCGGGAAATGTGTGGAATCTTTCAGCATCGTTCACAATGCGGAAGATGAAAACAAAAAAGACGGATCGTTTGCTCAGAACGCCCTTCTTCTGTCAGAGAAGACTCTGTCGGCCGTGGATGATTTGCTGGTTAAATATGAAAATATCATGTCGATAGGCGTTACCGGTCAGATGCACGGGATAATCTGTATCAACAGCAATAACGAAATTGTCTCTCCGCTTTACACCTGGCAGAATGAGTTTGGTATGAAAAGGACGCCGGACGGATTGACCGTATGCGAAGAAATAGAGAAAAAATGCGGCATATATATTCCGACAGGATACGGAATAACGACTTATTACGCTTTGAGATATTTCGGTATCCTTCCGGAGGAGACTTCATTGATTTGTACCATCCCGGATTATATTGCCGCTTCTCTTTGCCGGAGCAGACCGGTGTGCCACGCAACCAACGCGGCATCGCTCGGACTGTTTGATATTGAAAATAATGATTTTGACGTTGACGCTTTGAATAAACTCGGCATTCCGCGTTCTGTTCTTCCGAAAATAGCAAAGGATTATGAAATTGCAGGATACTACAGTAAAAACGGCAGGAAAATACCCGTCGTGTCTGCTATAGGAGACAATCAATCTTCGGTCTTAGGTTCCTTGGCTGATGAAAACTCGATTCTTGTAAACGTAGGTACGGGAAGTCAGATTTGTTATATTTCCGATAAAAGAAACTCCGAAGTCGGAGAAGTCCGACCTTATTTCGACGGCAAATATCTTATTTCAGGCGCGGCGCTTTGCGGAGGAAGAGCATACTCTCTCCTCAAAGATCTTGTCGATTCAATACTATATTCATTCGGTTGGAGCGCTTCAGAAGGTGATATATACTACTTCTTGAACAGATCCGCAAAGTGTGCCGAGAATACAGACCTTGCGGCGGACACACGGTTCTGCGGAACGCGTGAAAATCCGTTCGAAAAAGGGAACTTCACTAACGTTTGCCCGGAGAATTTGAAAATCGGAGATATGGCTGCAGCTATACTCAAAGGAATAGTAGAAGAGTTGTTTGATATGTATCAAAAAATGCAGATCGGAGAGGGAAAAAAGATTATTGTTTCCGGAAATGCAATGAGAAAAAACAGGATTCTGAGAGAGTTCTGTTCTAAGCGTTTTGTTCAAAAGGTTTTTGTTCCCGAGCAGAAAGAAGAGGCCGCATTCGGAGCGGCGCTTTATGCAGGAATCTCTACCGGGATTATTTTCCGCGAAAAAATAAGCGACATTATAAAATATATTTCCGATGAAGAGGAAAGCAGATGATAACAGTTGATTTTAAAGTTGACGAAGGCGCAGCCGAATTATATAATGATCGCGTCAAAACGGCTGATATAATTTTCGAAAACGGAATAATAAAGGTTAAGATTAAATATGATTTTCGGGAAGTTCCGCTTGAACTGAACGCCGAAGCGCATACAGGCGACAGCGTAAGACTTGACCTGTATCCTTTCAGGATTGATCTTTTTGTAAACGGGAAACTCTTTGATGAAGAGTGGCCGGCAGGTAAGACGGAACTTTCTGTCGGCAACAAGGTCAAAGGAGATTTTTCCGTTGAAATCAAGGAACAGACTGACAGCTCTTTTAGAAAAGAATGTGTAAACTTCACAAGAAAAAATATCAAAACTCCCGAGATAAGGATTCCGGGCGTAAATATCGGCGATTGCATGCCCTATTCAGACCCTGACTCCGACGGAAGATATCATTTGTTTTATCTGTATGACAGGCATCATCATGCTTCAAAATGGGGATTCGGCGCACATCAGTGGGCGCACGTTTCGACGAAAGATTTTTCATCGTGGGACGAATATCCTATGGCGGTCGGAATCACAGAAGACTGGGAAGGTTCTATTTGCACCGGGTCGGTATGCAGAGCCAAGGACAATTCTGGAATCATTCGCTGGTACGCATGGTATGCGGTAAGAATGTCAGACCGTTCTCCTGCAAGGATCACGTACGCCGTTTCGGAGGACCTTATCCACTTCAAAAAATGCGGAAGATATTTCAGTATGCCCGAAGGATACGAACCTACATCCGCAAGAGATCCGAAAGTTTTTTATCTTGACGGAAAATATCATATGTTCGTTACAACGAGCAGAATGTCCGACAACAGCGGCTGTCTTGCTCATCTTGTAAACGACGAAATGTCGATTGACGGCTGGAAGGACGAAGGAATCGTTGCAGACTGGGCGGACGTTACCGGCAAAGATGATCCGACAAGAAACTGGCAGCCGGAATGTCCTGACTTCTTTAAACTGGGGAAATACTATTACATTGTCTTCGGAATAGGTGGAACTTCCAGGTACGGTTATTCCGAGAGACCTTTTGACGGGTTCGTATATCCGGAAAATAACACTATTCCTTGCGGAAACGTTCCGAAATCTGCATTTTTGCCGAAAAGCGGGGAATTGATTTTTTCCGGCTTTATCGGAGACGGAAAATACGGTGGCAAGCTTTGCGCGTGCAAGGCAGAGGCTCAGTCGGACGGAAGATTGTCTTTCTGTAACGTAGAATTATAAATCGAAGTGTATAATTAAAGAAAAAGTGTTATAATATCTAAGAAAGAAAAACTCATTCAAAAGAGGCTTACAATGAAGAAGACGGTTTTATTGATTATCCTTGCTGCTATTCTTTTGATTTCTGCCGGATGCGGAAAAGAAACTGAAGTTGTTCAGACTACTGCGGTTACTACAGGAGGAGTAGAACCTCAGGGCAACGGCGAAATGACTGATGAAGAATATTACGCGACGTTCAAACCTGTTTTAAGGTTTGTCGCCGCAAGTGACGTTCATATAACGGACGCTATTTCAAGCAACGCGAAGAAATTTTCTAAAATGCTTGATATGGCGTATGATATATCATTCACCAGCGATACCGGATATGATAAGCTTGACGCCGTTTGCCTTTCAGGGGACGTGGTGGATCACGGAAGAGCAAGTGAATTTGACGTTCTGAAAACTATTCTTGACAAAGGTCTTCAGTTTGATTATACCGTTCCGTTTATAACTCTCGGAAATCACGAATACGAATTTGCCGACGGTTTTAATTCGCTTGGTTATTTTATGGAAAAATTTGATTGTGCGGAAGACGATCATATCGTGATAAACGGCTTCCATTTTATAAGACTTTGTCCGACGAAGACCACCGGAAAAGCTTATTCAAAAGAAAAACAGGATTGGCTAAAAGAACAGCTTGAAGAGGCGTCGAAGGACACTCCCGATAAACCGATTTTCGTGTTCGATCACCATGCCGCGCTGGAATCGGTTTGCGGAACAATCAATAATATCTGGGGAAGCAACGATTTGTTGAACGTTCTTAAAAATTATCCACAGGTCGTTAACTTTACCGGACACTCTCATTTTACAAGCTGTGACCCCAGATCACTCTATCAGGACAGGTATACAACCGTTCACTGCGGAGGGATGGCTTATTTCAGCCTCAGTATAAACGGATCAAACATTAAGGACGTTCAACCTGCCGACGAAATGGGAGGTATAGGCAGTTCCAGAGGCGGAGTTGCACAGATGGGGGAATTCCTCATAGTTGAGGTCGATGAAAGCGGTGCTATCAGAATCACAGGATACAGCGCCGTTTTCGAGTGTAAACTTTATACGAGATATATCCGCGAACCTGCGGACAGAAAAACTTTCATCAATAACCGAACCAAGAAAAGGGTTGAGCCGGTGCCGTATTTTGACGTTACGAGCGAAGTTGATCTTTTGTCAAGTACTGCCGAATCTGTTACTTTGAAATTCTCGCAGGCAAAGAGTGAAGGATATATAGAAAGCTACAGAGCGATAGCATATGAGGGCAAGAAGCAAGTAGCTGTCGGGTACTGTCTTGCCGATAACTTCTTCGTTCCGATCCCGGAAGAGTTGAAAATAGTAATAACCGGGCTTAAAAAGGGAACCGAATATACCGTGAAAATCTATGCAGTCAACGCTTATGACGTTACTTGCAAGGAACCGCTGGAAATAACCGTAAAAACGAAGTAAACATATGGGGGTTAAAATGGCAAAATATTACAACACTCTTGAACAGGAGATGGCGAATTATCCAAATCCGAGATTGCCGGTTCGTACCGAAAGCAGAGATGAATACGAGAAATGGGCGAAGGAAGCAAGAGAAAAACTCGCGGATCTTTTATGCCTCGGAAATATGCGTAAATGCGAGCCTGGTGCTCAAAAACTTGACGAAGAGCAGCTTGACGGATATAGAAAAGAAAAATGGATCGTTCAGACAGAACCCGGAATTTACGCTCCGCTTTATCTTTTGATTCCGGACGGAGTAAAGCCGGGCGTTAAAACTCCGGTTGTTATGTGTCCTCACGGGCATACCGGAACCAAGGATGCCACTTCCGGAACCGCTTCATTTCCGGAACTCGAAAACACCATAGTAATTCACGATTACGACTACGGCCGTCAGTCTGTAAGACGCGGATATATCGCAGTTTGTCCGGATGCTCGCGGTCACGGAGAACGCCGTGAACCGGATCTTTGGGGAGACGAACCTTCCCGCCGTCTCGGATGTTCATGCACCTGGCTGAACCGTATGGCAATTCCGGCAGGCCGCTGCCTTGCAGGATTGTGGATATGGGATCTTATGAGGATACTTGACTGGGTACTTACTCTTGATATTGCAGATAAAGATCACGTCGCATGCATCGGCCTTTCCGGAGGAGGACTGCAAACTCTTTATTTCAGCGCTATAGATCAAAGAATCGGATTTGCAGCTGTCAGCGGATATTTCTACGGATTCAAAAGAGCGCTTCTGGAACTGCTCAACTGTTCCTGCAATTACGTCCCCCATATGTGGGAGTATTTTGACGTCGGAGAAATCGGAGCTTTGATAGCTCCGCGTTCAATGGTCATCGAAACAGGAGACATGGACCATCTTAACGGCAAAACAGGTCTCGATAACGTAATCCCGTACGTAAATCAGGTTAAAGCTGTTTACTCACTCTACGGCAGAGAAGACGATTTCCGCCACGATATTTTCCACGGCCCTCATAAGTGGAACGGAAAAGTATCTCTGCCTATGCTCGACAGATATATGAAATCCTGATCAATAATAGATTCTTAACAAAAACGCACGTCTCTCCCTGAATTTTTGGGAGAGACGTGCGTTTCTTTATTTGTTTTTTATTTGATTGATATTGAGATATTGCCGGTAGTAACGTCAATTTCGCAGATTCCTCCTGACGAGGAGTTTGGAACCCTGACGTCACCTGACGTTGAATGAGTAACGAATTTCTTCTCTGAGAGGAGCGTTCCCGTAACGTCGCCGGTGGTTGTTTTTACGTAAATCGAGGCAGCGTCGCTTTCATCAAAAATAACGTCTCCCGTTCCTCTTTTGATAGTGATGGCTTCGATCGCTCTCACGTTTTTGAGGTTGACGTCGCCGGTGCTTCCGTCAGAAGAGAAGTTTTTGCAGTTTATGCCCGAAACTCTGACGTCTCCCGTAGTAACCGTTATTTTGACGTCGTTTTCGCCGCAATTGGTGGAATAAATGTTAACGTCTCCTGTCGTAGTCTGAATATCAACAGAGCCTGCAGAGATTCTATCGATAACTACGTCTCCGGTGCTGAGTTTTATTTTCAAAGTTCCCCAAACAGACGCGGCAAATTTGACGTCCGAAGTTGACCCGGAGACGTTGACTGATTTAAAATTTAGGTTTTGAGGAATTTTCACGTCACCGGTACTCGTAGTTATTGAAAGGTCGATGTAATCACTAAACGGAAGATAAACTGTAATTTTCGGATTCTTAAAATTAAAGGAAAACAGTTTGTTAACCCAGGACTGTTCTGTCTTTATTTTATCAATTGAAAGAGTATTGTCCTTTACTGTAACGGTGTGCTTTTCTGCTTCGCTCTCAAAGCAAACGACTTTGGCGTTATCTTCTTCGTACCGAACAAAAACAATATCGGACGTTGCTGCGTTTATTTTTATATTGTTAAAGTTTTCCGACAATTCGTAAGTGTTTGTCTCGTATTTGACGTTGCTGATTTTTTCGAAATTGAATCCTGACATAGCAAAACCTCCTATGATAATTACAAATCCCAGAATAAATACAATTACTGCCGCGATGATCCATTTAACACTTGTGCGCATCTTATTTTTTCTCCTTTCCAACGAACATCGATTTGATCCAGAAGGGAATTTTCTTCGTCAATCCGATCATTCCTTTAGTTGTTAAAACTGATAAAATAACCATCAGTATGCACAGCCCGGCAAGAATCAGTGAACTTCCTATAACAACAATACCTGTCGCGGTCCTGCCGTTGATAAATAACAGAACTGCTGCGGCGACACATGCAAGTGCGGAAACTCCGAATGACAGTGCGAGCGCATAAACTGTTATAACAAGTGACCAGAGAACAATATATAGCGATAGACAAACTGCAAAAAAAGAAATCAGAAGCGGGAACCATACCGGGAATCCTAGTATCAGAAGAATGATTTCCCACGGCTTCCTCTTGTCTCTTGTTTTTATATTTTCTTTTACGATTTTCGAAAGGGGGGTTTCGGACGTAATCTGAGAGGCTATAGAATCCGGCGAACCGATTTCCGCAACGGCGTTTTCCTCAGCAAGTCCTTCTTCCATACGGTCGTCTATCATTTCACTGTAGAACGACAGCCTCTCTTCTATATCCTGCTGCGGAAGACCTGATAATTTTTTACGCAGTTCTTCCAGAAATTCTGTTTTATTCACAAGTTTTATCCTCCTTGGTGATAAATTGGTAAATGTTTATCAATTCTTTCCATTCTTCCTTGAATTCGGTCAGCCGTTTCATTCCGGCATCGGTTATTCTGTAGTATTTTCGGAGTCTTCCTCCGTGTTCGGCGGTTCGGACTGTCAACATTTTTGAAGATTCGAGTCTTTTCAGAATAGTGTAAAGAGTCGATTCCGACATCTCTAAATATGGACTCATATCCTTAATGATCTGATATCCGTAGGAATCTGCGTCTTTTATTGCCGCAAGTACGCAGACGTCCAGCAAACCGCGTTTAAGTTGAACGTCCATATAATACCTCCCATTGCGTAATACATCATATCACGAAGTATTCTTGCTGTCAATACTTTTTGAAATTTTTATAAGAAAAAATAAAAAAAGTTACTTGACTTTTTGACGGGTTGTATTATATTATAATAAAAATAAAAGGTAAAAGAAAAATGATAATAGATTTTCACACTCACACTTTTCCGGAGGCGATAGCAGGAAAAGCTATAGAAAAACTCAGCGTTGCTTCTGGAACTGTTCCGTATCTTGACGGAACTTCAGATTCTTTGGCAAAATCTGAAAAAAACGCCGGTATTGATTTGTCGGTTGTTCTGCCTGTTGCAACCAATCCTCTTAAGTGCGGACGGATAAACGAGATTTCTGCAGAGGAAAATTCAACCGGAAAAGGACTTTTGTATTTCGGAGCGATCCATCCGGACTGCCCGGACTGGAAAGAAGAACTTGATCATATCGTTTCGCTGGGCTTGAAAGGTATAAAACTTCATCCCGTATATCAGGGAATAGATTTCAATGACGTCCGTACTCTCCGGATTCTTGAAAGAGCGGGTCAGCTCGGATTGATTGTTGTAACTCACGCGGGAGACGATATCGGGTTTCCGGGAGAAGTCCGCTGCAGCCCGGAAATGATAGCAGACGCGGTAAATCAAATCGGCCCCGTTAAACTCGTCCTTGCTCATATGGGCGGATGGAACTGCTGGGAAAAGGCAGAGGCTGTGCTGTGTGAACTTCCGGTTTTCATTGATACCTCGTTCTCCGTCGGATCAGTCCGGACAAGAATTGACGGGAGATTCGGAGGAAAAGATATTCATTTTATGGCTGATGATGATTTTCTGCGGATGATGAATCGCTTTGGTTACAAAAGGCTCCTTTTCGGAACCGACAGCCCATGGTCAGATCAGAAAGAAAGCTTAGACAGGATCAAAAATCTACCGATCTGCGAAGAAATCAAAAACGCTGTTCTCGGAGCAAATGCAAAAGAACTTCTCGGAATAATATGAACGAACGTATTGGACGCTGCCGCTTCTGCAGCTTCTGGAGTTGAGGTATTATATGAAATTATCCGGCTTATTGATACATCCCGACGAGCTTGACGTGGAATGGATTCGTATGGCAAAAGAGAAACGTCTTAACGTTCTTTCACTTCATCCGCGCGGCGGATTAAGAGCAGCGGAATCCATGGAAGCTGTTCTGAATTTTGTAAAAACCGAAGAGTTTTTAAATTTGAAAAGCAGACTTGAAGATTGCGGAATTGCGATGGAATACGAGATGCATTCCGCAAGATGGCTTCTGCCGAAAGACTTGTTCGCAAATCATCCCGAATACTTCCGTATGAACGAAAAAGGGGAGAGAACTCCTGATCTGAATTTCTGCGTCTCGAATCCCGACGCGCTTGAAATCGCTTCGCAAAGAATGCTTTTTGCTGCAAAAATTCTTTCCCCCATCACTCACAGATACTATTTCTGGATGGACGACGCAAGAAACTCGAAATGTCATTGCCCTCTTTGCAGAAGTTTATCCGCTTCCGATCAGCAGATGATCGTGCTGAATTATTGTATATCCCGTTTGAGAGAGTATGACAAAGAGGCATTGCTTGCGTATCTCGCTTATTTTTCGACAATTGATCCTCCGTCCATCATGCCGTCCGACGGTATCTTTCTGGAATACGCACCTTTCGACCGCGACCGTTATCATACGATTTTTGATCCGGAATGTGAAAAAAACGTCCGCGAGTCATCGCATATAGACGCTCTGCTTGAGTTCTTCGGAAGAAAAGATTCAAAAGTTCTCGAATACTGGCTCGACAATTCAATGTATTCCGGCTGGAAAAAGCCTCCGAAGGAGTTCATCCTCTGCGAAAACGTTATGAAGAAAGACGTTGCTTTTTACTGCGAGAAAGGATTTGAATTTATAACTTCCTTCGCTTGCTTTCTCGGAAAGGATTACAGAGACCTTTATGGTGTTCCTGATATCGGAGACGTTGCCGGATATATGAAAAAAATTGATTGATGTCGGGGAAAACAATGTTTTTATTGTAAAAATCAAATAATTCTTGTATAATGCAGAATTATTATAATTAATTATTACACAATTGCCATGTTTGTATCAGGACCTTTGTTGTCCGCGATTATTGTTTCTTGAATGGAGGAAATATGAGTTTTATTGAACTTGCAAAAAAGAGGTACTCGGTCAGAAAATTTTCAGACCGCAAAATCGAAAAAGAAAAAATCGACCTTATTATCGAGGCCGGCAGAATTGCCCCGACCGCACGCAACCTTCAGCCCCAGATGGTTTATGTGATCGAGAGCGAAGAGGGAATTGCCAAAGCTAACGAGCTCTCTCCCTGCATCTACAACGCTCCTGTCGTTCTGATGGTCTGCTATGACAAAAACGTTGCCGCTACCGTTCCCGACAGAGACGGATATTCCTTCGGCGAGACCGATGCTTCGATAGTATGTACTCATATGATGCTTGAGGCGGCTGATATCGGAATCGGCTCCTGCTGGGTCGGAAGATTTGACCCGAAAAACGCCGTAAGGATATTCGGTCTGCCCGACAATATCGTTCCGGTTGCCCTTCTTCCGATTGGCTATCCGGACAAAGACGCTTTGCCTTCACCCAGACACGAATCATTCAGAGAACTGACCGAAACAGTTGCTTTTATTTGATTTTTCGCGAGCTTAAAGAAAGAGTTGATTTACCGCAGGGATTATGCTACAATTGAAGAGGTAAAGACCGATGTTTTCAGGTATATCGAACTGTTCTATAACAGAAAGCGTCTGCACAGCAGTCTCGGGTATATGAGTCCGGTCGATTACAGGCTCGCGCACTGCGCGGGCTGACGCCGACGGCGAAGCGGCGTTTTGCCTTTTTCCGTTTCGCTGCGCTCCACTTCAAAAGGCAAAATACCGCTGAAAAAGGTGAGTGCGAACTCTTTTTCAGCAGGTAAAACAGGCAAGTTTCGCACAAAGAGGTAATGCATACGGTTGCTGCTTTTCCCTCTTACAAAAAAGCAACCAATCCACGAGGAGGGGAATAGCATATGAGATTTTTATCTAAAAAGATTTATTTAACTTTTATTTCTTCTGTTCTTGTTACAGTACTGCTTATGACATTAATACCATTTAATGCCATAACGGTTTCTGCGGTTGAGGGAGATGGTCCGTATGAAATCTATGTAATAGATAAAATGACTAATAAGCCTATTAAAGGTGCAGAGGTTGTT
>JAEEGL011470715.1_pt1 | contig 14097 bp, 13 predicted proteins | sample 9134231 | NCBI WGS metagenome assembly JAEEGL01 (sample SAMN16246548, study PRJNA631951) | gut metagenome | biome: gut microbiome; feature: rumen; material: fiber-attached | host: Bos | place: Iran: Karaj | collected 2018-10 | reverse complement strand
TGTATGGTGCTTCCTCCCGGCGAGCATACGCTGTCTTTCAGTTTTGCCGGATGCATACCGCTTTTCAGCAGCATTTCGGCGCTTCCCTTGAGCATGCCCTCCGCATAGCGAAGAGCCTTGTCTCTCGGAAGTCCTACCGCCACGGCTCCGTCGGCGAGAGCCTCAATGAACATGGCTGCAAAGGCAGGTCCGCAGCCCGTTATCCCTGCCGCGAAGACCATGGTCTCCTCGTCCGTCTCCTCAGCCTCTCCCGAGGCTTCGGTCATGATACGGAAGCATTCCTTCTCATCTTCCCCTACCAGAGGATTCGCGGTATAAAGAGAAAAACCGCAGCCCTCCGAAGCCGGCATGTTCGGCATGATGCGTATCACGGGAAGCTTCCCGAAGGCCTCTTCCAAATCGCAGATCTTCTTTCCCGCGAGCATGGAGACGATGACGGGCTTTTCTGTCCTCTTTTCAAGGACAGGCCTTAATTCTTCCGCAAGCTCCGCAAGTCCGCCGGGTTCTAACCCTATATACAGAAAATCGGCCTGGGCCGCTGCTTCTTCATTGGTGCATACTTCTCCGCCGACGCTTTCCGCAAGCTTTTCGGCCTTGGCTCTGGTCCTGTTGGCAAGGAGTATCCTTTCCGCCATACCGCTTTTGTATACGGCCTTCGCCAGGGCTCCTCCCATATTACCGGTGCCTATGAAGCCTGCTGTGACTTTTCTGTTTCTCATTCCGTATACCTCCTCAGCCTTCAAAGCCTATGAACTTCCTGAACTTCTCCTCAGAGCTGTTTACTATGAGCTCCTCGTCGAAGCTCAGTTCGTCAAGAAGTGCCTCGGCGCTGTCAAAGCAGCCTATGAAGGACGGGTCGTGGGCGTCGGAGCCCACGTATATATTCGTCCCGTATTTCATGCAGAGCTTAAGATATCCGCTTATGGTCTTCCTGCAGTTCTTCTTTTTTCCTTCCCTAAGGCTCGCGTCGTTCACCTCGAGAGCCACTCCGTTTTCCTTTGCCGCCCGTACCAGTCTCTCGTAGTCCAGAGGAAAGGCATCGTCGTCGGGATGGGAGACGAAAAAGATCTTGGGATGCTCCATGCACTTTATGAGATTGTCCGTGTTCTTCTCCATGCCCATGTTTTCGTAGCAGGTATCGTGTATGCCCACTATGCCGTAGTCAAGGCTTCTGAGCACGTCCTCGGGAAGAGTCATTGTCCCGTCTTCAAGAACGTTGTTCTCGACTCCGAAATATATATGCACTCCGTAGAGCTCCCTTGGCACCACGTAAAGGCCCAGGAAATGTATGGGGTCGCAGGTGCCCGGCATGCCCGGAGCGTGATCCGTTACTCCCATGCCCTTAAGGTCCTTTTCGGCTGCCGCCTTGGCGTTTTCCCTTATGGTCCCGTAGGCGTGTCCCGAGGATATGGTGTGGGTGTGTACGTCGACAACGAGTCTGTTCTTCATGCCTATATATATCCTTCCGTCCTACACGTTCTTCTTTATGAGGGTCTTGTAATAGTCCACAGCTCCCGGAAGGCTGTAGGTGTCGAGCCTTTCGTTAAGACCGTGCATGCCCTTCATCTGAGCCGGTCCGTAGACCACCGGAGAGAAGCGAATGCAGGCGTCGCAGATCTCCTGATAGAATCTGGCGTCCGTGCCTCCCGTCATCACGTAGGGCACTATGGGCAGCTTCGGGAAGACCTCCCTTATGGTATCCTCGACGAGTTTGAAAGCTTCGCTGTGCGAGTCCACCGGCTCGCAGGCAGGATAAGCGTCCATGACCTCGAGCTCCAGTCCGTATTTGTCCGCGAAGCGCTTTACCGCCGCGTTGCTCTCCTCCATGTTCTGATGGGGTATGTAGCGTAGGTTCAGTATCAAAGAAGCCTCCTGGGGCAGCACGTTACATCCGTCGGAGCCCGACTGCATGGTCGGAGCTATGGTCGTGTGAAGAAGGGCCGCAGCCTGTGACGAAATTGAAGGCATCAAAAGCTCGAGCAGGGGTTTGAAAAGCCAGAGGTTTCCGAACAGAAGCCTCATCCAGAAGGGTCCGTAGGGAGCCATGTTCGCAAACATCTCCTGCGCCTGCCTGTTCATGACAGACTTCATGGGATCGTGCTTGGAAAGATCCGTAAGGAACTTCGAAAGCCTTACTATGGGCGAGTTCTTCGGAGGATAGCTCGAGTGTCCTCCATTGGAGCGGGCTACGACCTTCAGGTTGCCCTGACCCTTTTCGAGGACTCCTATCATGGCGAAATTGCCCTTAAGGCCTGCCATGGGCTCCGTTACTATGGAACCTCCCTCGTCGTTAACGACGTAGGGCTTTACGCCTCTTCTCTTAAGTTCGGCGACCAGTTTCGGGCAGCCTTCTCCTCCCACCTCTTCGGTGTTCGAGGACGAAAGATAAACGTCCTGCTCGGGAACGCAGCCTTCCTTGAGCAGTTCCTCCGCGGCCTGGAAAAAGGCCATCACAGAGCATTTGGTGTCCGCGCTGCCTCTTCCCCAGATCACGCCGTCCTCTATGTCTCCCGAGAAGGGACCGTGCTCCCAGACTCCTTCGGCGGGGACCACGTCCTGATGCCCCATGAGGACAATGGGCCTGTCGTGCTTTCTGCCCTTCCAATAGTAAAGAAGGCTTCCGTCTATCTCCGTCTTCTCCAGATTCTGATGGACCAGGGGGAAGAGCTTTTCAAGGACTTTGTGGAACTCCAGGAACTTCTCTCTCTGTATCTCGCCTTTATACGAAACGGTCTCGAAGCGCACCATTTCGGCCAGCTTCTCCGCGTATTCCTTTTCTCTTTCCGGATCTCTTTTCGGCTCCCAGTCAGCGGTCTTCGCCGGAGAAAGAAGAGTCCTGACAGCTGCGATGATGACAAGCAGCAGAAGAAGGCCTAAAAGACCTAATAATATATACAGAAACGTCATTTTTCCTCTCCTTCCTTCTTTGCTTTCTTTGCAAAGCCAAGATACGAAAGCCCTATGGCGAGAGCTCCGCTGGGTATCACCATCATGCTCGTGGAGCCTATGAGCGAGGGAACGAACACGAAGAGCAATGTCATCGCCGCAAGAACGGCGAGGGCCACCTTCCTGTCCGCTCTGTAATACTTGCAGGCCATGGCTCCGAAGAGAGCCGGGACCACGTTTTCAAAGGCGGGCTGAAGGGCCGGCGACTGAAGCACCGGCTGAAGCGGTATCATCAGCAGGACCCCGAGAGCCAGGACCACTATGGTCACAAGGGATGAGGTGGCAATGGAAAGAGTAGAGATGATCTCGTTTTCCGGAGTGCCGCTCTTTACCCCCACTATATCCCTCGCGTTTATGGCGCAGGGTATCTTCATGTTGATGAGGTTTCCCGTAATGAAGGCCAGGTAGCTTCCTCCCGCTCCCAGCATGGGAACGTATATAAGGTATTCGACTATTCCGCTGACCAGGTACACAAGGCCGACTCCCAGGAAGGCCTTGAGCCCCGCCGAAATGCTTGGCATCGCGCTCAGATACGCTCCTATGACGAAAGGCGCCGCAAGGAGCAGCAGAAGCACTATGACAGTAAAGAGCCTTCCAAGAGCGTGGGTGCGGCTCAGATATTTTTCATAAGCCTGTTTTACGACTGTCTTTTCTTCCATGGCGCACCTCCTAAACAAGCCTTCCGAGGAAAATGGCGGCGGTCATCGCTATGAGCATGCTGCCGGCGACCGAGAAGCTGTCGACCCAGTCGGCCTTCGCCTTTTCCTTGATTGCGAGAAATACGGCCATTGCCAGAGCCGCAACTAAAGCGACCGCAAGGGAGAGCCAGCTTCCGGCGAAGGAAAGCCTTCCCTCACCCGAAATAATGGTCCCTATATAGCTGGCTATATATGCCGAGACCAGGCCTATGAACATGGCCGTCATGGCCGTGTCTCCGAAGCCCGAAAGATTCAGTTTCTTTTTCTTTCCGTCCTTTTTCTTTTCCGGAGCCGGAGTCTGAAGCCTGGTGCAGTAGGCTTTTCCGTTGAAGATCACGAGCACCATGCCCCACATGATGCAAAAGCTCATGAGAAGAGCTATGGTCGCGAAGGCCTCGGCCGTCATATTGGCTATGGAAAGTCCTCCTATGCCCACCGACTCCGCGGCAGCTTCCGCGACCTGGGTCTCGTAGTGGAGAGCTCCTATGACCGAAAGCCTGAGCCATGGCCAGGGCGTTCCCAGGCTTCCCGAAAGGGCTATGACCCCCAGGAGTATCCCGACGCTGGGAAGGACCGCGAAAGTGGCGCTGGCGGTAATGACACGCTTCATCTTAGCCGTGTCTATGCCCATCTCCTTTCCCATGCGGTAGGCTCTCACTGCGAATACTATGCAGATGACGGCCACGAAGAGTATGATCCCTCCGCATATCATGTAAAGGAAGGGGCTGTTGAGTTTAGATAGTAGTTCCATAGGCTTGCCTCCTTATGCTCAAAAAATGAATAAATATGAATAAATAATACCAATTTTTTCACATGCAAACAACAAAAAACGCCGGCGCTTTTAGCCGGCGTTTCGTCCTTTTTTCTTCATTCCCAGAAAAGCTCGTCGAGAGTCTTTCCGAGGACCTTGCATATGGCTATGCACAGGTTTATGGTGGGATTGTAATCCCCTTTTTCTATCGCGTTTATGGTCTGTCTCGAGACCCCGACCTTTTCGGCCAGATCCTGCTGGGAAAGATCAAGGGCGGCTCTTGCAGATTTGAGTTTGAGATTCTTCATCTTTGCCACCGGCCCTTCCTTACTCTTCTTCCTCTTTTTTGTCCTTCAGGTGCTTCATGAGCATAACTATAGCCCCTACCAGGAAGCCCGCCGCAAGTTCAATGGCGCAGAAGCCTATTCTGAACACTCTTGTATCGGCCGCGCTGCCTAAGGGATTCATCTTTCTTGCCAGATTCATATCGAAGATGCCCGCCGCAAGATTCATGATGAATATGACTCCGAGAACGATCACGTTCCTGACCCTGTTCTGATTGAGAGCGAAATAGCATTCGTGCCAGATGGAATATACTGCGCTTACGGTAACGCCCAGGACCACGCCTCCCATATATACCGGCGTGAGCAGTCCGCCGCCTATAAAGCCCACGGCGTCGGCTATGAACATTATGAGCATATACCCGAGGAGCGTATAGAAGCCGAGAATAGCGGCCTTTCCCCTTTCTATCTGCTGGCGCTCGTCGTAATCCGGTTTTGCGGCTCCGTCTTTCCCTATATACGTGAGCATCAGCAGTATGAGTATGCCGGATATGCTGACTATGGCCAGAGCGAGCCATACGTTTGAAAGGCTTCTTCCGCTGAGACCGCTTACGGTGTTTCTATATGAGACCACGAGCTTGTCGCTTTTTTTGAAGCTGTCCCATTCGAACCAGTCGGCCATCTTCTCCGCGCTTTCAGTTCCGAAATACTTCGCCGCAAAGTCCGCGTAAGCCTCTCTGCTCGTCAGATAATAGTAGGTGACCGTATAGTTTCCGGCCTTGAGGAAAATGTTCGTATCGACGCTCATCCAGCCTGCGGATGTAGCGTAGACGCAAGGATCGTCCGCCGAGCTTATGACGCAGCCCGTAATGAAGGAATAGTCGGAAGGCTGAAGATCCTTAAGGTCTGAAAGTTCCTTTCCCATAGGCGTCCATATCATCGATATGTTGTAGGAACCGTCCTCGTCGATACCGAAATCCGCGCTGACCTTTTCGGGATCGGCTTTTCCGTCCCTGATCTCAAGATTCTTGTGCATGGCGAAGGAATAGGAACTGTCGTTTCTCATGGAGACTATCATTCCGAAGATTCCCGCCGCTCCCGCAAGAGCGAGTACGATTATGAGTATTATTACCGTTGTCTTTTTCATTTTATATATACCCCTTTAACAAAAACAGTGTTGCCTTGATGTACATCCTGGCAACACTATACAGCTCATATTACATTGTGTCAAGTATATTTTACAAAAAGTTTGAAATATTTTTCTTAGTCTTCTCTACAATTCCTTTATATATCTCACGTCGCAGGCGAAATGCCCCGTGTCCGCCACGTCCTCGAAGGTCCTTTCGAAGCCGTGCTTCTCGTAGAACCTCTGCGCGGCCGTCATGTTGTCCAGGGTCTCGAGATAGCAGCTTTTGTAATACTTCTTCGCATATCTTAAGGCCGTCTCCATGAGCCTGTGCGCTATGCCCCTGCCCCTTGCCTTTGGAAGGCTGTACATCTTCTGAAGTTCGCAGACGCCTCCGGCTCCCGGAAGCCTTCCTATGCCGGCCCCCGCAAGTATGCTGCCGTCTTCGTCCTCGGCCACCCAGTACATGTTTCCTTCTCCCGTATATATTTCCGAGAAACGTCCAAGGTCAGGATCCATCCAGGCCGTGCCCTCGTGATCCGCTCCGAACTCTTTTAAACAGCCCCTTATGAGCTCTTCTACGGCCCTGTCGTCTTCCTTTTTTATCTCCCTTATCGTGACCGCGTCATATCCTTCCCCCGCGTATACCTTTTTTCCTCCGAGGAAGCAGGCCAGGACCTCTATTTCATGCAGTTTCCTTTCTTCCGTTTCGAAGGGGTCTTTCCTAAGTACCGTAAAGTCCGCAAGATATCCGGGCGCTATCTTTCCTTTCCTTCCTTCCTCGAAGCTGGCCCTAGCTCCTTTGACCGTATAGCTGTCCAACGCCTCGGAAAGAGTAAAGGCCTCCTCGGGAAGATAGGGCCCCGTGCCGTCGAGGGAAGTCCTCGTCACGGCGCACTCTATTCCCTTCATGACGTCGGGAAGCTCAACGGGGCAGTCGGAACCGTTGGATACACAGACGCCCTTTTTCATCAGAGTCTTCCAGGAATAGCTGGATGAAGCCAGCTCCTTTCCGACCCTTTTTTCCGCTATATGATTATCGTAGTCAAGGAACACCGACTGGGCGTAAACGTGCATCCTGAGCCTTCCTATGCGCTCAAGCTGATCGGGCCTTGATATCTGGCAGTGGACGACTCCGTGGCGGTGGTCTTCTCTTGGATGCTCCTTAAGAGCCTCCTCGACGCAGTCAAGCACCAGGTCCAGGCAGGCGTCCCCTATGGCGTGGACGGCAACCTGCATGCCGATCCTGTTCGCATAGGATATCATCTCCTTCATCTCTTCGGGGGTGAATATGAGAAGGCCCCTCGTATTAGGATCGTCGGCATAGGGTCTTGAAAGGTACGCAGTGCGGCTCCCGAGTGACCCGTCGCCCAGCATCTTAAGAGGTCCTATCCTGAAGAAGTCGCTTCCTTTTCCCGTCAGGTTTCCCGCTTCGGCAAAGGCCTTCAGCTCCTCAAGGGAAGTGAAGTTGGCCTGCTCATAAACCCTGACCGTAAGCTCGCCGCTTTCCTCGAGCTCCCTGTAGGCTTCGTTCACCGTTTCGAAGGGAACGGCCCTGAAGGCGCAGTAATCGTCGCTCTGGACGCTGCTTACGCCGTATGAGTTGAGAGCCCTGCAAGCCCTCCTTATCATGTCCTTTATTTCATCTTTCCCGGGAAGGGGGACCCTGGTCTCCGCCAGGTCCATGGCGTTGTCGAAGAGCCTTCCGTCGGGTTCTCCGTCCTCGCGTCCTATGCTTCCCCCTTCGGGAGATACTGTGTTTTTATCTATACCGCATATCTCAAGAGCCTTCGAATTAAGGACGCAGCAATGGCCGCAGGTCCTGGTGATCATAATGGGGATATCCGCCGACACCCAGTCGAGATCCTTCCTTGAAGGCATGCTATCGGTATCTTTGAAGAGGTCCTGGTTCCAGCCTCTTCCGAGAAGCCAGCCTCCTTCCCTTACGGGATTGTCCCTAAGATATTCTTTCAGGTATTTAAGCATCCCCTCAAGGCTTTCGGTATGCTCCCCGAGAGCCGCTGCCCCGAGAGCTTCCCCGTAGCCCAGAAGATGCATATGGGAGTCGTTGAAACCGGCGCACACGAAGCTTCCCTTAAGATCGACGTATTCCGTCCCGCTGCAGCCCAAAGCCAGTATTTCTTCTTCGCTTCCTACGGCCCCGAACTGCCCGTCTTCTACAATGAAGGCCTCCGCGAAGCCCTTTTCTCCCGTATATACTTTTGCGTTATGGTAGATGGTTTTCATAATTCTTCCTCTTGCTATACAGCTATTCTAAAACCATTTTCTCCCTCTGTCATCACTTTTCGCTGCCCCCGCCCTGAGCTGCAGGCCTCTCTTTTTGATTTTCAATATATTTTTATCGTAATACGATAAAATATTGTTGACATTCAATATTTTTCGTTGTAGTATGTCGTCGAAAAGACAAAGGAGGCTTCATTATGGAACAGAAAGCTTTATCAAAATGGCTGAAGATAATCGTAGTCGGAGTGGGACTCTGCGGACTGGCAGTATATTTCCTCATCCTTCCCGCCTTCGGTCAATCCATCGTTTACGATTATCCCGAATTCAAGAGCTGGTATCTGCCCTGGCTCATATTCCTCTGGACGACTGGCATACCCTGCTATACGGCTCTCGTCTTCGGATGGAAGATAGCGGCTAACATAGGGGCTGACAAGTCCTTTTCCATGGAAAACGCGAAACTGCTCAAATGGATATCCTGGCTTGCGGCAGGAGACTCCATATTCTTCTTCGTCGGCAACGTGGCCATGCTCCTTGCGGGCATGAGTCACCCGGGCGTAGCGCTCGGCTCGCTGCTGGTGGTATTTGCCGGTGTCGCCGTAACGGTGGCCGCAGCCGCCCTTTCACACCTCGTGAAAAAAGCCGCTGCCCTGCAGGAAGAAAGCGATCTTACGATTTAAGGAGGCAAGGCATGGAAGGCGATATAATCTTCAACGTGGACGTCATGCTCGCGAAAAGAAAGATGAGCGTGACTGAACTTGCCGACAGAGTCGGCATAACCGTGGCTAACATGTCCATACTCAAGACGGGCAAGGCGAAGGCCGTAAAGGTCTCCACCCTGGCAAAGCTCTGCGAAGCCCTGGACTGCCAGCCCGGAGACATACTCGAATACAGAAAGGCAGACGGAAATGGAGAACCAGCGTAACGGCGAAGCGCCGGCGGTATACGATCTGCCCGCATATACAAACGTAATAAAGCCCTTTGAAGCTTCCGCCGCGGAGCTTTGCCTGGCGCTGCTGAGCTTCATAGCCGCGTTCCTCTACAGCTGCTACCTGCTCAGTTTCAGCTTCCCGGACAAGGGCGGATATCTCGCAGCCCTCTCGCTCATACTGGTATTCATCACCGAATTCCTAAACAGAAAAAGCGCTCCTTCAAAGGAAAGCATAATGCTTCTCGCGTGCTTCCTCGTATGCGCGGCCGCTCTTTCTCTGAACTGTATATATGAAAGGACTCCTCTGTTCGTATACCCCTATCAGCACGATCGCATCTGGACCCCGGGACAGCAGTTCCTCTTCATCCACATATTCTTCGTATGGTACGTGATGAGCAGAAGCGGAAAGTTACTGGATAAAGTGACTGACCATCTCCTTCCTGCGGACGTACTGGACGGAGCCGTCATAATACCCTTCGGGAACATATTCCTGAGGATAAGGACCCTCATATGGGGTGTTAAAGGGCTTTTAAACTCCAAAAAAAGCGAAAGGAAGTTCCCGTGGATGAGCGTTGCCGCAGTCATTGTCAGCGGAATACTGCTTGTTTCGGCGATTTCCCTTCTCATGGATGCGGACGAAAGCTTTGCAAGGATATTCCAAAATATCGGCGATTTCTTCCGCTTCGAACCCGACGAGCTTCTCTGCATGGAGCTGGTCCTGAGCATACCCGTGGGAGCCTGGCTCTGGGGTCTTATGGGAGGAAGCTTCAGATATCCGGAGGAAAGACTTGCGGATAGAAAAAGCCTGATCCTAAGTTTCCTGGAAACGATCAAAAAAGTTTCCGGAGGAGTATGGACAGGCATAATCGCCGTCTTCTCCGTCATATATCTCGTATTCTTCGTGATACAGGGAAATTACCTCTTCGGCGCCTTCTTCGGAAGACTGCCGGAAGGCTTCATAGTATCCGAATACGCCCGCAGGGGATTCTTCGAACTGTGCAAGGTTATGGCTCTTAATTTCCTTCTCCTGTGGATGACCACGAGGACCGCGGACAAAAAAACAAGAGACTCAAAGCTGTTCAAGGGCAGCTGTCTCCTGCTTCTTTCCGAGAGCGTTCTATTCTCGGTCATATCCATATCCAAACTGGCGCTTTACATATCCTACTTCGGCATCACGCCCTTAAGGCTTCAGAGCAGCTGGTTCGCTGCGGTGCTCCTTACGGGCTGCCTCATGTGGATATATTCCCTGCTTACAGGAAAGAAGGTGTTCAGATACTGGATCTATTTCGGCGCCGTAAGTCTCGCCGTTATGGCGGCTCTTTAGAGCTTTTTCCGGCCCGATTCTATGAGTTCCTTTTCAAAAGCCTCGGGGTTTTTCAGGTAATAGTCCTGATGATATTCCTCGGCTTCATAGAAGTTTTTGAAAGGAAGCACAGCCACCTGTGTTTCCTTTTTTGATTCTCTCTCAAGCTCCGCGAGCTTTTCAAGGGCCTCTTCCTTTTCCTCTTCGCAAAGGTAAAAAACTGCAAGGGTATATGAAAAGCCCCTGTCTATGTACTGGCCCCCTCCGTCGAAAGGATCCACGTTGGCAAGGTAGATGTCGAGAAGAGTCCCGTAGGAAACTTCGGCCGGATCGTATTTGAGCCTTATGGTCTCCCTGTGTCCGGTCCTCTGGGCCTTTACGTCCTCGTAGCGGGGATTTTCCTCGTCACCTCCCGCGTAGCCGCAGCGAACCTCTTCCACCCCGTACATCTTGTATATGGGCGTCACGCACCAGAAACAGCCGCCCGCGAAATATGCGTATCTAAAGTCCATCCAAAGCCTCTTTTCTGAAACTAAAAGCGTACGTCTAATGATACCAAAAGCCTATGCAGTTGACAAATGTAAAGGACGCGGCATTTTTGCCGCGCCCTTTTAAAGTATATAACCGTTTTTGCCTTTTCTCTTAGAACGGCTTTGCAGTGACCATGGTGTTTGCAAGTGTCATCGTGGTCATGAGAAGTCCGTTGAGAACTGCCGGCATCCATACGTTGCCCGTCTTCTTGTAGAGGGCTCTGGAGATGATGGCTGCGATGGCAAGGGTGGGTACCATTGCTATGATCATGATTCCGGAAAGCGCGCTGCCCGGCTCCATAGCTACGCCCTTTGCGAAGAGCATTCCGTACTGGCATACCGTCCAGAGGAAGGCGCCGCCTGCGTTGAGAGCGATGGCAAGAAGATATCCCTTGACTCCCTGAGCCTTCTCGGTGTTGGTGTTTACGGTAATGGATATCGTAGACACTACGTAGAAGAGAAGGAAGGTGGGCAGATAGCGGAGTATCGCTCCTGCGAGGTTCGCGTCAAAGGTCTTGAACGCGAAGGTCCAGATTCTGAAGTCCGCCTTGAATACTGCGTCCACGAGGAAGAGGAGTCCGTAGGACAGAGCGTATGTAAGAAGCGCCGCGCAGATGGAAGCGATGATGGTCATGGGCTTGAATACGAGACCGTAGGTGGAGAGTTTTGCTCCTGCCTTGGCCTTGATGCATACGAATACGAGGCTCATGACTACCATGGAGATGATCGCGCAGGTGATGGTCCAGTAGGCAATGCTGTTGATGCCTATGGCCGGGAATTTGGCGTTGTCGCTGTAGAAATCCTTCTTTGCAACCAGTGCGAGGAGTCCGCCTGCAACTGCGAGGCAGCATCCGCCGACCGCGACTTTGCTCTTCTTGATGAGGCCTGCAACAAAGGCGACGAGGCCTATGGCTGCCGCAGCGAGTCCTGCATAGAAGAGTATCATTACCTTGGGGCTTCCGGCTCCGCCGTCCATGAGAGGCGAGAAGAAGATTGCCGGAAGAAGTATCGCAACGATGGTGATGAGTATTCCCGCGATCTTGGCGCCGCCCTGTGCTGCGGGCTGAAGCTCAAGCTCTCCGCTCTTTGCAAGTTTGAAGAACGGAAGCTCGATGATGAGGGAAGCAATTCCGATGATGAAGAATACGAAACCTACGAGAGCTACGCACTCGGAGAGTTCCTTAAACTGCCATACCTGCTTGTTGGAAGGTATGTCGTTAAGATAGCTTGAATAGTCCTTGAATGCGGTCATATAGAAGTCTACCGCGTATCCCGTGGTCGTCTTGGAGAAGTGGTTCCAGGGATGGGTCTCCTTGGGTTCGTATACTATACGTCTGCCGCCGTCCGCCGTGTCATACCAGGTGTTTTCCTTGGGAGCGGTCTGCTGAAGGAAGGTCTTTCCTTCGGGAGTGGCAACGTAGTCCTTGTATCTTACCGTGCCGCCTTCGACTGCCGGATCGTTGAAGAAGAACTCGTCGTAGTGAGCCGCTACCTTACCGAGAGTACGTCCGCCGCCGAGAGCGTCTGCCGTTGCCGCGTCAAATCCTACGAATGCGGTGTAGGAGAAGTCTGCGCCTTCGGTGAGGCCCGCCATGATCTTGCGGACGCCCGTCTGTGCCGCCTGGAGTTCGTCCATGCACAGAGCCGCAGCTGAGGAGAATCCACCCATGGAGTGTCCCGTAACGCCTATGACGCCGTTGCCCTTCGAATCCTTGAGAACGTAGGGCTGTTCATACATATACTGGACAGCGTCGTTCATGGAGTGGAGCCAGAACGGCAGCCAGAGACCGAAGAAGCTCGTGTCGCTGTAGTTCTGAGGATCGATAGTGGAATGACCGTGATCGTACTGGTCGAGAGCAAGAACGACAAAGCCTCTTCTCGAAAGTTCGATGGCGTTTGCGTCCTGCATTTCCGCTGAGTTGAGGTAGCCGTGAGTCACTATGACCGTGGGCTTGGGGTTGCTTTCGGATGCATCCTTGGGCATGTAGAGAAGTCCGCTGAGGTGTCCGTGGGCACCTTCAAAGTTGATGCGGCTTACCTTGACGCCGTTTCCGCCGTTGAATACTCCGGCGAGAGCGCTTCCGAGAAGAACCAGAACGAGTCCTATGCAAAGGACCTTGGTCGTGTTTTTACTGACCTTCAATTTAATTCCTCCTTGAAAAATAAATGAAAAATATCGGTTATTGTTTCCATTGGAAACAATCTTATGATACAATCTTTTTATAGCGAATGCAAGCAATACACAAAAAATCCTGCTCACAGGGGCGTTTTCCTCATATGAGCCGACAAAAAATATATAGGAAGTAGAGAAAAAAAACATGAAACTTGAATGGATGGGCGAATACAGAGACATAGTCGAAGCCCTCATACATTACTGCAACAGATACTCGGCTTCATACAAGACGGAAAAGCTTCGCATAGACGACGTAAGCTTCTCCTTCGCGCAGATCCAGGTGCTGGAGTATCTCCTCGAAAACGAAGACCTGTGCCAGAACATGTCCCAGATAGCCGAAAGACTGGGAATCTCCAGAAGCAATTTCACCAAGATAGTGAACCGTCTGGAATCGAAGGGTCTGGTGGAAAAACAGCCCGTATCGAGAAGCCGCAAGGAGATACAGGTATACGTCAACGACAAAGGCCGAAAGCTCTACGACGACTATTCGAAGCAGATACTCGAAAAGCACTTTTCCTTCATGTTCGATTCGCTGAAGGATATACCTCCAAGGTACAGAGATGACATATGCAAAGCCCTGAAGACCCCCTTCACTCCCCGCTGCGGGTCGGACGAACAGTCCTGCGGATAAAGAGAGGAAACGACTATGAGCGAAAAGATCAAAAGAATGCTGCCCATTATCCTTTCCGCGGCGATGTGCCTCGGTTTTGCCGGCTGCAGCAGCAAAAAGGCGGATGAGCCCTTTACCCCCGGAGAAAAAACGGCCACGGTCCTCGTCGCTACGGACACCCATCTTCTCTCGGAGGAACTCTTCAGCGAGGGTAACACCACCTACGTCAAGGAGAACCTGACCGCCGACGGAAGGATACAGGAAAAGGACTACGAACTCATGGGAGCCCTGGTCGAAAAGGTGAACGAGATAAAGCCTGACGCATTGGTATTCACCGGCGACATTTCCTTCAACGGAGAAAAAAGATCCCACGAAGCCTTCATATCCTTCCTTAAGGGCATAGACAAAGATATAGACGTTCTTGTGATCCCCGGAAATCACGATTTCAACATAGACGGCTGCAGAGCCTATTTCAACGACTCTCCCCACGCGGCTCTCAGCGTAAGC
>JAEEGL011205842.1_pt1 | contig 14097 bp, 7 predicted proteins | sample 9134231 | NCBI WGS metagenome assembly JAEEGL01 (sample SAMN16246548, study PRJNA631951) | gut metagenome | biome: gut microbiome; feature: rumen; material: fiber-attached | host: Bos | place: Iran: Karaj | collected 2018-10 | reverse complement strand
TTTTTAAATTGATCTATTTCAATATCTTTTATTATATCTTTATTTGATGATTCACTTTTTAATGATGTTGTACTTAATGTTAATCCATTATTTAAAAAAAATTTTGGTATACAAACTTCTAAGAATAATTTATTTATTTCTATTTTAGAATTTACTATTGAATTAAAATTAGTCATAAAATTTTCTGGTTGTTTTAAATTATGACATGGTTTATAAAACTCAATTCCTAAATTAGTATTTGATAAAACTTTAGCAAAAAAATTAGTTTGAATTTGATTATTTATATTATTATTATTTATTTGAGTTTCTTGAATTAATTCATTTTTATATTTATCTAATTTAAATTGAATACTTTTAATAAATTTTCTAGTTTCAACAGAAAATTTTAAATCATTTGTAAAAAGAGGAGTATTATGAATATAACCATTTAAAGTAAAAAATAATTCTCTTTCTACTGCATCATTATTTAATTCTCTAATTATTTTTAATTTATCTTTTTTTTGTAAATCAAATTCTAGAAAAAATATATTATTTAAATTTTCTTTAATTCCTAAATTTGCATCTATAATCATATAATTAAATTTATTATCTAATGGAAATTTCATACTTAATACATCAGAAAAATCATTATCCATTTGAGAAATTGACATTTCATTTAATTTTGAATTATCAATTAAATTTTTATCACTAATTTTTTTACTTTGTAAAATATTTAATATGCTTTTATCTAAAGAACGAAAGAAAATATTTTTGGCTTTTATATTCTAAAAATTACTTATTAACAAAATTATTCTTACATTTGAATATGTTGTTTTATTTTGACTAAATGAAATCATTAAATCCCATTCTACACATTTGTTAAAACATAAAGGTGAAATTTTATGTTTTTGATTCTTTTTAAATTGGGATTTTGAATTTTTTTTCATATTAGAATTTGATATATTATTTGATTTTTTCTTCATTTATTTTTTTATTTAATTGATTTTAAATATAAAGTCATTACTTGAAAATTGTCTTTGAATTTTTATTTAATAATTATTTTACTTTATTAATTTGTTTTGTTAATTTACTCTTTTTTTAGAGGTAAAGTTAAAGATTAAAAAACTTTAATTTACATTTATATTTATATATAATTGAAATTGTCTTAAATTAAAATATAATATTACCATTATAATGTTATTAATTTTTTAATTTATATAATATTACAAATATATGTAATTTTAATGAATGATATTTAAAAAATAATTTAATTTCTATTTTAAAATGATTATATAAAATATAATCATTGTTATTAGATAAATATAAATGAAATAAATAATAATAAATTATTAATTCATAAAGATAGGAATGAATATTTCGAATTTTATTTTAATTAAATATATTATTATAATTTTTATAAAAAATATATTAAGTAATATAAATAAATGAAAAATTATTTTAACACTTTTGCAAATTTCCTAAAAAAAAATGGAATAATTAAAAGTAGAACATACTTTTCATCTAAATGTAAATCAAAAAAAGAAATAAAATCATTAAAAGAAATTTTAAGTGAATTAATGTCAGAAACAAATCCAAATAGTAAAAATAAACATATTTAACTTCATAATAGTACTATCAAATTCAATTTTTAAGCAATATATTGATAATGATGATAGAACAATAAGATTCCAATTAAGAAAACTTGTTTCAATAAATACTCGTTTTTCAAGAAAAAAATTAATTGAATATATTTATAAATGGAAACTTAAAATTTTGAAAATACCAAAAATTATTAAACCAAGTAAAAAAAGTTTTAGATATAGAAATCAATTTCAATATATAAAAACAATTTCAAATACAAACTTTCATATAAATACAAATTCAAATAATGCTTTTAATAGATTATATGATGATGCAAAATATAAAGAAACATATTTAACAGCATTAAAATTTTTATATAATTTAAAAGAAAAAGAAGAATGTCCTTTTCAACCAAAAATAAATAAAGGAAATTTTAATCGTTATTATAATAATTCTTTTCTTTTAAATAATAAAATAGCTCAATTTAATAGACATAAAAGAAATTGTTTAACAAATGATTTTGAAAGAAATAGTTTTTCTATTCATAATACTAATCAATCAAATAATTATTATCATAATAAAAAAAAAATTTCAAATTTATATAATTTAAAAAAAAATAATGATAAATCATTATTTAATTCAGTAAATTCATCTTTTTATAATACATTAACAAAAACCCAAGTTTCTCCATCATCAATTTCAAATAAATTGATAAATAAAACTGAAAGTGGATTATTATATTCAAATAATTTTAGTGACTTAAATCCAAAATTAACATTTAAAACACAATATAATATTCCAAATTCAGATAAAATGAGAAGTAAATCAAATGAAGGAATATTATCAAAAAGAATATGTAATAGTATAAATTCAATTCCTTTATTATCAAAAGAGAATTTATTATTTACTAATTTTAATAGTATAACACCAACAAATGAAGCGTCTGCAATATCATCAAAAAATAATAGATATAAATTATCATTTAATAATAAAAATATTAAATCAAATTCAGAATCATCATCACAAAGAAATTCAAATTCAAATATTTTTGTTTCATATGAAGATAATAAAAAAAACGATAAAAATATACAATCATTCAAACATAAATTAAATAAAAATAAATCTCATATATTATTAAAATTAGATATGAATAATCCATTTAGTGAAAAAGAAGATAAAAAAATAAAAACTTCTTATAATATTTCTAATAGTACAGGAACAAATGATAAATATTCTTTTGCTAATGAACAATTAAGTGTAAGAGCTGCTTATCCTCAAAATAATAATAATATTACTTTACAATCTATTCCTGATGAAGCCTTATTTGCTTATGCTGATAATTTTATTAATTCTGATGATTCAGTTGATAGTTTTAAAAATAATAAAAATTTGAAAAAAAAATTTTAATTTTTTTTTGTATTTGATTATTTTTATTTATATGGTAATTTTTTTAATTATTTTATTTTAATTTTTGTTGTTTTATTAATTCTTTATTTCTATTTAATTTTTCAATATTTGTCATATAAAAAAATATGATTGAAAATATTTTATATAAAATAAATATATATGAGAATTAGTTTTGGTAAATCATCAAATAAGAAATTAACAAAAGAAGAGTATTTTAATTTAGTCAAAAAAGGTAATTTAGAAGATATTAAAAATTCATTTCAAAAAAAAGAAATAAAAGATCCAAAAGAAAAAAATGAAAATAACCAAAATGTCTTATTTGAAATGTTACTTGAATTAGTTGATGATAAAAAATGTTTAGACATATTAAAATATTTAATTCAAGAACAAAATATTAATCCTTCAGAAATGGATGTAAATCAACAAAATATATTATTTTATACTTGTGCAGAAGGATTATTAGAATGTACTAAATATTTATTAGAAAATAATTTTGGAATTTTTATAAATTCAATTGATATAAAAGGAAATACTCCTTTATTTTATGCAGTAAGAAATAATAATTTTGATATTGTAAAATATTTAGTTGAAGAAAAAAATTGTGATGTAAATATTATTAATAAAGAAAATAGAAATTGTTTATATGAAATGAACGAAGATAATGCTTCAATGATTGATTTTTTATTAAATAAAGGTGCTAAAAGTGACATTTTTTTAAAAAAATATATGAGACAATCAGGTCAATTTAAAGTATATAATATATTAAATGGATATAATAATAATGATTTTTATGATTTTTATTGTGTTTTTGATAAACAAAATAAACAAATTGATGCTAAGACATTAAATGAAAAATTTTTGTTTAATAATAATCAAAACTAAAAATATATTATAATTATTTTATTATATTTATATAAGAATAATTTACAAATAATTAGTTTTCTTTTTTATTTATTAATTGTTAATAATTCATTTATTTGTTTTTTCTTTTTTTACCTCTAAATTTCTTTTTTTGTTCTATTTGATAATTAAAATTTTTATTATTTTTAACAAAATTTTTATATTTTCTTTCTTTTTTATAAAAGTCTTTAGGAATAATGACTTTTTCTTCATCTTCAGAATTAATTTCAGAATCTGAATCATCATTTTCATTTAATTGTTGTATTCTATTTTCTTGAAGAGCTAAAAATATTTTTTCATTATCAGTTATATCATTCATTTTTTTTATCTTTTCTTTTTCATTTTTTGATATTCCTTTTAATATTATATCTTCATCTTTATCTTCATTTTCTTCTTCATCTTTTCTACTAATTTCTCTTTTATTATTTAATTGATTATTTTCATTATTATTTGAAATTTTCATTGTTACTGTTTGAATATTATGTTTATTTTTTAAATAATTAACAAGTTGGAAATTATTAAAAGGAGATTTTATATTTTTATTATAATTATTTGATTTTAAATCTTTTGCAAATCTTGATTTAGAAATATCAAAATCTAAATTATTTGAAATATTAATTTTTTCCATTAAATCTTCTAAATCTTTTCTATTTTTTTCCAAATTTTCATTATTAATATTTCTCCCAAATTTGACTTTATTTCTTTCTTCATCATATTCAATTAATTTCTTAACTTTATTTATATATTCTCTTTCTCTTTCTTCATTACTTTCTTTAGAATTTAATTTTTCATTTTTTTCAATTTCAATAATTTTATTATTACAAACTTCAATAAATTCATTAATATATCTTAATAAAGGCGAAACTCCTCCAATTTCTAAAACAACACTTTCAGTAGAAAATTCTTTTAATTTAGATAATTTAGTAATTAATTTATTAGTCATAACATAACTTGGATTAACATTTAATTTCCTTGCTAAATAATCTCTAAATAAAAATATTTCTTCCAATAAACCAATTTCTCTATTTGATTTATTTAAATGATATTTAATAAATTGATAAAATTCATTTATAACAATAGGTTTTTGATAACTTTTCATAGCAATTTCATTTGATTGTTTAATAGTTTCAAATACAAATTTAAAAGGATCATTTTCATTATAACTTAAACTTTTTTGAATTAAATTTTTTTTTAAAATATCATAAATATATAATAAATAATGAGTATCTCCTCTTGCATAATTAATCATATCTTTTGATAAAGGTCTAATTCTCCAATCTGCTAATTGATATTTTTTATCAGCATCAACATCACAAATTTCTTTAAGTAAATATTTCAAAGCATAAGAAGGATAATTTAATATTCGACTTGCTCTTCCTGTATCAAACATATTAACAATATATAATCCAAAATCTTTTTGTAACCATTCAATGTCATAATCACCTCCATGAAATATTTTTATTATTTCTGGATTTGTAAAAATTAAATTTAATATTTGAAGATTATTTCTTAGTTTTAATGAATCTATTATAAAATCTTCTTTTCTATTACTTATTTGAATTAAACATGTTATTCCTAAATAACTTTCTTTTGAATGATGTTCTAAATCTATTGATATTTCTTTTGAAGATTTTAATTTTTCTAACATTTGATTTAGTGATTCTTCTGTGTCTATAAATGATAATTTTGTTTCATTTAATGGAAGATATTTTATAATTGGAAAGGAAAATTCATTATTTTCTAATTCTGATTCATTTTTTATTATTGGGAATTTTATTTTATTTTTTATTTTATTTTTTATATATTTTTCTGTTAATGTGTTATACTTGTTTTCTTCTGATTTTATAAAATCATTTATTTCTTCTTGATATGGATTATAAAAAAGACTTTTTCTTAATTTTTCATTTTTAGAATCTGCGAAGTTTATTTCATATTTTTTATTTTCATCTCTTAATTTTGCTGCTTCAATTATTTCATTTGAAAGAGGAATTTTTGAATTTGGTTTTTCTCTAATTTTTGGTATGAAAGGATAATATGAATTATCAATATCAGATACATTATTTATTGAATTTTCATTTTTGAAAATATTTGTTTTTTTAAATTCATTTTCTTTAACTGCTTTTAATTCATTTTTAATATCTTCATCGTTTTTTTCTTTTTTTATTCCTTTAATTATATCTAAATTATTTGATACATTTTCTAACATATCATCTACTCCATTTACTATGTAATTAAAATTTTTCATATCAAAATTTTCTGTATCTCTATCTATTAATATGAAGAATTTTTTTATTAATGATTCTAATTTTTTTTCTATATTTCTATGAAGTTTTGAATATTCTTCACTTGAATTTTTGAAAACAGTTTGATCTATTTTGGAAATTTTTTTGAAATATAATGTTAATTTTTTAATTTGAGATATTAATGATGTTATATAATCATTAGATTCAGTCATAATTAAATCTTCTAATTTTTCATGTTCCATATTTAAGAAAAAAGATAAAGAATAAAATTTTAAAAAATGTTATAATTAATTTAATTTAATTTACAATATTATTAATAATAAAGAAAATAAAATAATTAATTTAATCCAAAATTAAAAAAGGAAAACATAAAAAAAAAAACAAAAAACTAAAGGAGATAATTTAAATTTAACTCAAATAAATAAAAAATAAAACTATAACAAATACAAAAAAAAAAACAAAAAAACTAAGATGAAAATATATAAAATAAAACAATCAATCAATCTTAACTTTCACTAGAACAACAACTCCCATTTTGATTTTTACTCCTATAACTACTAGTAGTATTTCTATTAGAATAATTTTTTAATTGAATAGTTTCTCTTTTAATCTGATCTCTAAAAACAGTATTTCCTTCTTTAGCAAATTTTTCCATTCTATCTAAAATTTTCTCAATTAAAAAATCCATTGCTTCTTCAACATTTTTACCTTCTTTAACACTACACATAAAACAACCAATAAAATTATTATCTTGAGAATAACTTTGATTAATATCATTACATTTATTATATTCTTCTTCATCAATTAAATCACATTTATTTTGAATTAATATACAAGGAATATTGTCACCATCTAAAAAAGTTGTTGTATCATCAACTGATTTTTTCCAAGATATAATCTCATCTATTTTATTTATTTTTGTTACATCATTTATTACTATACAACCGTGACTGTCTCTAGAAAAAATTTTTGTCACTGCAGGACTTTTGTCTTGTCCTCCTATGTCCCACATTTGAATTCGATATAAGGAATTTTTGTTTTTGTATATTTTAAATCCAAATTCTGATATTATTGTTGCTTTGTATTTTTCTGAAAATATATTTTTTGTCCATTTATTTACGAATGATGTCTTTCCTGATGCAGAGGGACCTATTACTATTATTTTTAAGTCTGAACGAAATTCTGATTCCATTTTTTATTTTTTTTTTTCAATTTTGATTTTTTATTTATTTTTTTTAGTTTTGGTATTTTTAAAATTATATTTTTTTTTTTGCTCTAAATATAATTGGTAAAATAATAAAAAATCAAATGTTTAATAACTTTTATATTTTTTAATTATTAATTTAAGTCAATTCCTTTAAAAAGAAATTAAGAATTTAAAATATTAATCTATTAATATAAAATAATATATTTAATTACATTAATTTTAATAGAATAATTTTTAAAAAGAAATTTTATATAGTTTTGAATTAATTATAATTATATATAAATATAACCTTTATATATTATAAAATACTTTTAAAAAATTTAAAAAGCTAAAAAAATAAAATAATTATAATTGCTTTTCTTTAATTAATAATAAAATAAATCAAAAAATGTTTAAACCAAATGAATCTATTTTTAGTTCTTCATTAATAAGTTCTACAACTCAAAAAGATTTAATAGATTTAATAGATCAAACAAATGATAATAATGTAAAAAACCAATATAATCATAATGAATTATTTCAAGCTGAACATGATATAAAAGATTATGTTATTAATTTAAAAAAACAAACAATTAATGTTTTAGATGATGATTCGAAGATGAAAAATTTTCAAAGATCAAGAAAAAAAAAAGAAGGTGGAGGGACTATAAAAAATATAAAAATGAAAAGAAAAAGAAGTGGATTTAAAAAAAATGCTGATTTTCAAAGAAGAATGAGTTATAATTTTTTTAAAGTAAGCAATATTTATCAAAATGATAATGATAATAATAGTATTATTATTCATAATAATCATAATAATTATAATTATAATAATAATGAACATGAAATAGAATTTGAAAAAGATATTAGAGATGATAACAATGAAATTGAGAATAGTAATAATTGTAATAACAGTTATATTACTAATGATAATAAAACTAATAATATTAATAAAAGTTATACTTCTTTTAATACATATTCTTATCAGAAAAGTTTAGATAAAATACACAATTTTATTTATAAAAAAAAGAAAATTCATACATATGAAAAAAATAAAAATAAAAAAAAATTATCAAACTCTCCATCTCATATTCATGAAATTTTATCAAAAAAATATTCAATGAATAAAAGTTTATTTGAAGAAGATATGAGTCCAATGAAATGTTCTTTAATTAATAATAGTTTTTCATTTTTTAAATTACCTGAAATATATAATGGAGAAAATGATTCAAAATCAATAGAAAATGGAAGATTTTTAAAATTAACCCATTTATCAAATAAAAATATATTAGAATTAAATGAAATTAAAAAAGAATTAAAAAAATCATTTGTTGGCCAAAAAATAACTATTGATAAAAATCCTACAAAATCTTATTTAATAGATGATATTACGGAAACAAAAACAAATATTACAGTTAATGAAAATGAAAAAGAAAAATATAGAATATTAACTAGAAAAGGTTATGTTTATGATTCATTTGATGATGAAGAAAATATTGATGAGATTAATTATAATTTTATACATCCTGATTCAAATTTTATTTTTTTTTTTGATTTTTTTGTTTTTATTTTTGCTTTTTATAATTTAATTTCTATTCCTTTATTATTAGGTAGAAATCATGTTTATTGTGAGATTTATGATAAATTTCATTTTAATCATATTATAAATAGTTTAATTGATATTATTTTTATTATTGATATTATTATTTCTTTTTTTATTGCTTATTATAATTTTGATGAGATATTAATAATTGAACCAAAATTAATAGCAAAGAATTATTTAAAAACATGGTTTTTTATAGATTTAATATCAGCAATTCCATTTCAAACTTTTTTTACTATTTTCATTAAAAAATGTAAAAATGAAGGACTTTTACAGAATCCTTTATATGGAAAAAATTTTTATTATTTATTGATATTATTTAGATTAATTAAAATATTTCATGTCATTATTGATAATAAATTTAAAGAAAAATTGACAAATGAATTATCAAAATATACCCTTTTTAATAAATATGGAAACTTCTTAATTCATTTAATTGCAGTTTCCCTTTCTTTACATATTGTAGCATGTATATTTATATTTATAGGTAAAAATGATTATCCAAATTGGATAGAACATTTTAATTATAATAATAAAAGTTTTAAAGAATTATATTTAATAGCAATATATTATACAATAACAACTTTAACTACAGTTGGATATGGTGATATTACTTGTATTTCTTCAAATGAAAAAATATTTGGATTATTTATGGAAGTAATTGGAATTTGTGCTTATTCATGGACATTAACAGAAATAAGTAATTATATTAAAGTAATAAATGAAAAAACTGAAGAATTATCTAATAAAATTCACATATTAGATGATATTAAATTAAATTATCCACGTTTACCAAATGAATTATATGATAGAATAATAAGATATTTAAGATATCAACATTATTATGAAAAAAAAGATAAAAATATTATTATTGAAGAATTACCAATTGGATTAAGAAATAATCTTATTTATGAAATGTATAAACCTGTTATTAATAATTTTACTTTTTTTAAAGATTTTTCAAATATTGATTTTATAGTAAAAGTAATAGTTGCTTTTAAACCAATTTTATCATTAAAAAATGATATATTAATAAAAGATGGTGATTTAGTAGAAGATATAATATTTGTAAAAAGAGGAAGATTATCTTTAGAAATACCTTTTCATTTAATTAAACCAAAAAAAGGTAAAGCAGTTGTAAAAAGAAATTCAACTGCTTCCATCAGACGTTCTACATTATTTTTTAATAATATAACTAGAGAAAACTCAGTGAATAATAATATATATTGTTTTAGTCCAACTAATAATAATCAAACATTAAAAAATAATTTTTCATTTTTAAATAATACTACTAATAAAAATAATACAATTAAAGATAAAGAAGAAGAAGAAAATATGCAATATTATAAAATATTAGAAATTAGAAGAAATGAACATTTTGGAGATATATTAATGTTTCTTAATCAAAGAAGTCCTTTATATCTTAGAGTAAAATCAAAAAAAGCAGAATTATTTTTTTTAAATAAACAAGATGCTATTAATATTTCTACTAGTTATCCTCAATATTGGAAAAAAATTAATCAAAAATCTCTTTTTAATATGCAACAAATTAAAAGATTAATAAATAAAATTATTAAAATCATTTCTACTGAACATGTCATAAATCCAGGAAGAAAATATTCTAAATCTAATGATGATTATGGTCATTTAAAAAGCATTTATGAAGATGATTTACAAACAATTCCTTCTTTCTCTCAAGAATCAGATTATACTGAAAATGATAATGAAAATGAAAGTGTGAATCAATATGAGAATAATGATAATAATGAATATGAAAATTATTATGAAAGCATAAATAATCTTAATAAAGATAAAAGTAATGAAATAAATCAAAATGATGATGTACTTAAAACAATATTAGAAGATAATATTAAAGAAATTCAATCAAGTAATGAGGATAATTCTTTATTATCAGAAGAAAAAAAAGAAAAAGAAAAAACATTGAATTTAGATTCAATTATTAATTATTCAAAAATTAATTCAACTTATAAAATTAAATCTTTTAAAAGTTCAACAACACCTTATAAATATGATGAAATAAATAATGAAATTTATCCAGAAGAAACTTTTAAGATATCACCACAATCAAATCCAAATTATCAATTTACAACATATAATCATTTAAAAAAAACTTATTTAGATAATAATTCTATTTGTTCTACTGAAATTTCATTTAGTATTAATAGTGAATATGAAAATATTGATGAATTAAGTGAAGGTAATTATTCAAAAGATATTTCATTTAGAACAACAATAAAAAATTTTATTCAAGAAGAAGTTAAAAGAAAAAATAATTGTAATATTAATCCTATTTCATATGAAGAAAATGATAACAATAATAATACAAATATTAATATCAAAAATAATAATGATATAAATATTAAAAAAAAAGGTTCATATATACCAAGAAGAAGTTCTAATTTTTCTTTAAATCATATTAACAAATCAAAAACAAGAAATAATATTTTGAAAATGAAAAGTAAAGATTTTACAAATAAAAATCCTTTAAAAGAAGATTTAAATGAGAAAGAAGATGAAAATAAAAAAAATAAAAATTATATGCTTTCTGTAATTAGTCAAAATATTGAAAAGGATAATTTGAATTTAAATAATCCAGAATTGTTTTATTCTGAAGTATTTATGAAATTTATGGATAGAAAAATGACCAAAATAAAAGAAAATAATCCCAATACTGAAATTAATAAAGAAGATAAAGATTTTATAAGAAGAGTTACAAGTATTTCAACTATGAAATATGAATTCAATAAAAATTATTTGAGTTTAAAAAATAAAATATAGTTTTTTTATAATTATAATATATAATTATCATGCTTTTTTCTAATTTGATGTATATTGATTTTACTTTTATTTAAAAATCATTTCTATTTTTATTATATCATATTTATCATTCAATTATTTTGTTTTGATATAATGATTTTATTAATATGAATTTACATATTGATATTAAAATAAATCAAATAATAAAAAATTTAATTTGAGGATATTGTTTTTTAATTTTAAAATCAAGGATAAAAAAAGAAAAATATTATAAATATTATAGTAGAATTTCTTTATTAAAAGAGTTCAATTAATATATATATTTATATTAATAAATAGGTTTATCGAAAAATAAAAAATTGTTATGTATTAAATGGGAAGTAGAGTCATAATAAAGTATTTTGTTTTATATAATATGTAATTATATGATATAATTAAAATAATTAAAGATATTTTAAACTAAATAAATTCCAATCCTAAACATATAAATAAAAAAAAATGAATATAATAATTTCTTTGAAATTATTAATGTTGTTTATATATTGAGAAATTTGAAATAAATTAAGAATTGTTTATATTAAACTAATTATATAAATTAGATTAGTTTACTTTATTTAACAAAATGAATAATTTGAATAATTATGATTAAATAATATTAAACTTTAATTTTAATACATTTATTTTTAAAATACCTTTAAATTTTCTATAAAAAAGTATAATTAAAGTAATTCTATATTATTAGAATGAATGTGATACATTTATTTTTAGACAAAATATAGATTATAAGTTTTAATCTTAAAATAATTAATAAATATTTGTGGATAAAATATATTATTTAATAATTATAAATTAAAATTTTTTATTAAAATCATTGATAATTTTTGAATTTTTTAATATATTATATAAGTAAACAAAATATAAATACAAAGATAAAATAATATATATATATTAAAAAATATAGCAATTGAAACAATAAGAAAATTTTCTTTTAGTTTCAACATTCGTTTCTTTTTGTGCAGGTTTAAATTCGTTTTCGGGAAAATTTAAACTAACACTTTTACATTCATAATATGTATATTCACTATTACTTCTTTTATGTTTATTGGTAATGAAATTTGAACTAATATCAGAAAAACAACTATCAGAATTACTTTTATTATTTATAATAATGTTTTTTTCATCTCCAATAAATTGCAAAGTTATTTCTTTAATAATTTCAAATTTATTATTATCTATAATTTCTTCTTCTTTTATATCTCTAAAACTAAAATTACTTATTTCAGGAAAATTATTTTTTTTTTCTTTACTAAAGCTTTTTTTATGAGATATAGTTTTAGGAGAAAAAACAATATCTTTCTTAATTTTTTCATTGAGAATCATAGCAGAATGATAATTTAATTTTTCATTATTTTTTTTAAAAGAACAATTACTAAAATTATTATTTTCAAACAAATTATTTAATTTAAAAGAATCACTTTTTAAATTACTAATCATACTACTATTCAAAGAAGAACAATCTAAATTATTATTTTGATAATGTTTCCTACATAATGAAGTAAAAACATTATTTGAAATATTAGCCGATAATTTTTTATAACTGAATATTTTTCCTTCAAAATCTTTTATCTTTGGAACACTCATTAATCTTCTTTCATTTGCAACTTCAACACTTTTAATTTGTCCAATATCTTCATTAAAATATTTTATTATAATTTTATTTTTTACTTGGTCATAATAAAATGAAATATTATATTGTGCAGAATTCTCAATTAAAGTATTTAAAATCTTTTTTGTATTTATTATTTTTTCTTGATTCATTTCTTCAATTTTAAATTCTAATTCTTGAATTTTTTTATTATAATTCTCTAATTTAACTTCATATTCAAATTTTTCTTTTCTATTTTTTTCAACTAATTTTTTAATATCATTTTTAAATTTATCAATTAATTGTTCTTGAGAAGTAATTTTATTTTCAAAATTTCTAAATCTATTAGTAATAACATAAGCATTATTTTGAATTTTATTTTTCTCTTTTTCTGTCATTAAAATCATACATTGATATTGTTCAAGTAATTCTTTCATTTTATCATTATCATTAATATATTTTTCAAGTTTATTTTTTAATTGTTCTTTATCTTTAATAACAATTTCATATTCACTTCTCAAAGCAGTTTCTTCAAATTTTAATTGATTAAATTCATCTTGTAATTCATTAAAAGATTTTTTCATAGTAGAATATTCATTTAATTGTTCTTCATATTGTTGAATTAAAGTTAAACTTTTAATATATTCTTCTTTTAATCTTTCTAATTCTGAATAATCACCACTTGTCATTAATGGATTTGGACTAAAATTTTCTCTTCCACTTGTTGTATTATATCTTGGTGTTGCATTTGATGAACTTGAACTTTCTTTTTCTT
>JAEEGL015551842.1_pt1 | contig 14098 bp, 8 predicted proteins | sample 9134231 | NCBI WGS metagenome assembly JAEEGL01 (sample SAMN16246548, study PRJNA631951) | gut metagenome | biome: gut microbiome; feature: rumen; material: fiber-attached | host: Bos | place: Iran: Karaj | collected 2018-10 | reverse complement strand
GACCTCGCCAACTGGATGATCCCCGGCAAGAAGACCCCCGGTATGGGCGGTGCCATGGACCTGCTGGTTGGTGCGAAGAAGGTCATCCTGGCCATGGAGCACACGGCCAAGGGCAATCCCAAGATTCTGAAGAAATGCACTCTCCCCCTCACGGCCAAAGGCCAGGTGAACATGATTATCACCGAGATGGGTGTCATGGAAATCACTCCCAAGGGTATCGTCCTTACCGAGATCAACCCCGAATTCACCGTCGAGCAGGTGCAGGCTGCCACTGAGGCAACGCTCATCATCTCGCCCGACCTGAAAGAGATGAAGTAGTTTTTACTCCAAACAGACAATATATCATGAAAAAAGCACTATTGTTGTTGGCTGCTGTCGTCACCCTGATGGCGGCACAGGCCCAGCAGAAACACATTGAGCCTTACTGGCACGGTTTCTACGGTGTTGCAGGCTATGACTTTGCCACCAACGTCAACAAGACTGCTTTTTCGGACAAGGCAACCTTCCACGGCTTCTACGCCGTGGGAGGTTGGCAAATCCGTAAAGAGTCTGGCATTGGTCTGGGTGTCGAGTTTCTGAAAGACCCCTCGGGGGCGTTTAACCAGCTGCCCGTCTTTATCGAGCTCCGCACTCACTACTTGCGCAGTCAGCTCACTCCTTTCTCCACTGTCTACGTGGGCTATTCTATCCCTCTGGGTTCCACCAGCGGCGGCCAGAATGCCATCAAGATTAGCGAAGGGGGTGTGATCTGGGGTCTTAACGTGGGTGCACGCTATGCCTTCAACCGTAATCTGTGTGTCAACGCCTACGTGGGATACATGGGTATGCATCTCGACGGTGTGAGCCGCTGGGAGAATGGCGAGCTGACCACCCGTCGTCCCCTGTTGCTGCAAAACATCAAGGCTGGCGTGAGCGTCAGTTACTTTCTTAAACACTAATATCCCTGCTTGGCCGTGGGGCCAAGTGAATTGATATGAAGAGATTTGTATTGTCCGTAGGTTTGCTGCTGTGTCTCGGCACGGCTCAGGCGCAGCAGCCTGAGGGTATGGACGATTTGCGGATGGCTCCGCGTGCCAACGTCATTACGTATGACGACGAGAACGCCATTGAGCATCTGCGTTATGACGACTCGCCCTATTACCTCTCCGTCATGGAGGACTGGGAGGAGGATAGGAGCAAGGGCGCTGTCAATTATTCTCAGGCTTACGAGTTCCCTAAAGATTGGCGGGATTTCCGTCTGTTCTTCCGTTTCAAGGCCAGTCCGGGCTATGGTTTGTATATCGATGACAAACTGGTCGGTGTCAGTCACGATGCCGGTGCAGTGACGGAATTCGATATCACGAGCCTTGTGCGCTTTGGCAAGAGCAATACCATCAGCCTTCGCTATACGGAGGGGGATGAGGGCGCCCTGCTCGAAGCTGCTGCCATTGGCCTTACGGGCGATTGCGCTGTGCTTCTCAAACCGCTGCTCAATGTGCAGGACTATACGCTGTTGGCAGGATATGACGCAGCCAGTGCCACGGGTAGTTACACGCTCGAAACCGATCTCTTCAATCAACGCCGCAAAGGCAAATGCTATCTTGAACTTGAGCTGTGGGACACCAAAGGCCAACAGGTGGAAAAGGTGGGCAAATGGTGCTATTTTGACAACCGCGCCGAGACCTCCCAGACCCTCTCGTCACCTCTGCCCGATGTGCTGCCCTGGACGGCTGAAACACCGCGCCTCTACACCGCCGTCATCCGCCTCTACAATGAGAAGATGGAGCTGGAGGACGTGGTGGGCACCCGCTTTGGGTTCCGCACAGTAGGCTACAAGGAGAGGCTCACGGTGAATGGCCGTGCCGTCACGCTCAAGGGAATCACTCTGCGCGATTATGGTGTGATGACCGATGATGATGCCAAGGTCCTCCGCGGCGAGATGGTCCAGATGAAGTGCAACAACATCAACGCTATCCGTACATCAGGTAAAATCCCCGAGGACCCCAAGTTCTATGAACTCTGCGACGAGCTCGGCTTTTATGTCGTCGTGGACGCGAACATCCATCCGGTGAATAATAAAGGACATGTAATAGCCACGGACAACGACTATGCCGACCTTTTCAACAACCGCGTGCGCGCACTCTATGGGGAGTACAAGAACCATCCCTCCATTATTGCATGGACTTTGGGCGAGAGCCAGGACAATGGTGTCTGCATGATCTCAGCCTACAAGACCTTGCGCCAGCTTGACCCTGCCCGTCCCGTACTATATCCCGGAGCGCAGTTTGCCGACAATACTGACATTGTATCGCCACTCAGAGCCAACACTGAGCTGCTGCGCCAGTATCTGGCCAAAGCACAGCAGCGCCCCCTCGTCATGCTCTCATACGGCAGCATGGAGGGCAACACCTTTGGCGGTATGGCTCCGCTGTGGCAGATGGTGATGGACCACGCCTCCGTGCAAGGGGGCTTCTATGACTGCATGGCATGGAAAACGCTGTCGCAGCGACCCTTCATGCCGGAGTTGACCCACCTCTATCGCCCGTTCGACATCAAAATGACTGCTACCAGTGCCGACGCTGCCGAGTTTGACATTACCAACCTCTGCAACTTCCGCACGCTGGCTGATTACCGTCTGGACTATGTCATCTGTACCAATCTGAAGTCCAATATCGTGGCTGGTGATGTGACCCTCTCTCTCAAACCTGGCGAAACCAAGGACTTCAAGCTGAAGATTCCCAAACTCACCCTTTATTCCGGCGAAGAACTCTTCATCCAGTTCACACTCCGCCAACGCAGCAACACCCCCTCCATCCCCAAGAATACGGTGCTCTACACGGCTCAGTTCCCCTTGCCTTCGGACAATATGCCACTGATGGAACTGACCCAGACAGGTGTCCAGCCTCTCGCCGTCGAGAAGGATACACTGCACCACATCATCATTGGAAACAATAGTTTCTCGCTCTGTTTCAACGACAGTATAGGCACCGTGGAAATGCTCTCCTTCCAGGGCACCCCATTGGTTACGCGCCCCATGCAATTGAATTTCATGCGTGAACCATCCCCCAACGACATGGCCGACCCCAACGGCCTGCGCCAGTGGCAGCGTATCGGCCTCGACCGACTGAAGGGTGAGGTGTTGGCCACCAACGTCCGAAAGATTGACAATTATTCCGTTGGCATCGATGTCCTTATGCGTTATGGGAGCGACAAGGACAGCACCCTCTTCGATGTGCGCCAGTCCTACCTCGTACTTGCTACGGGCGATGTGCTGCTCAACAATGACATTACCGTTTCCGAAACGGCCAAAACCCTTGCCCGTGTGGGCATGCGAATACCCTTCAGCACCCTCCTCGACACCGCCGAATGGCTGGGCCGCAACATAGAAAGTTATGTCGACCGCCACAGCGCTGGCCGCATTGCACAGCTGTCGCTCCCCGCCAGGGATGTGACATACCGCTATCCCGACAATACTCGCACCGCAGAAGCCAATGAGGCTCCTCATCATTCCGGCAACCATACCGAAGTGCGCTGGCTCGCTCTCCGCAATGGCACCATGGGACTCTATGCCGACATTATCGACACCCTGTGCCAGTTCTCACTTGGCGACAGCGTTCTCAATCTCGACTTCGCTCACGCCGGCGTAGGCGGTGCCAGTGCCGATATGAACCTCGACGAGGCCATGCTGGTGAAAGACCATCGCTACCGTTTTGTGGTGCATCTGCGCCCGTTTGACTGCATGGAGAGTAATGCCCAGGACTTCCGTCGCCTCATCTATCCGAAGGTGACTTCCGCCATTATCGAGATGCCCGTTATCAGCAAGAATCGCGAACGTTTCGACGGCCCCATGCAGATTTCCATCAAGTGCCCAACTCCCAAGACCGAGATACGCTACACTCTCGACGGCACCATGCCCACCGAGAAATCGACACTCTACACCAAGCCCTTCACCGTGCAGAACAGCACCATCGTTCGCGCCCGGGCTTTCAAGAAGGGTGAGCCCCCGTCGTTTGTGGCCACGCAGCAGTTTGCTTTCGACTACGTGGTTGGCTGCACTTTTGCCCACAAGCCCAATACCCCCTACAATAAGAACGCCTCCCGTGCCCTTTACGATGGCGAGAAGGGCGATGTCAACGACCTCTCCCACGGTTGGCTGGGCTTCTCCGGCCACCCCGTCCAAGCCGACATCGAGCTGGGCAAGAGCATCAACCTGAGCAATGTGGTGCTGCGTTTTGCCCACGTTCCCGATGCGTGGGTCTTTGCCCCTCAGCAGGTCGAAGTGCGGGTCTCCGCCGACGGCAAGGAGTTTTCCGCTCCCATCCCTGCCACCATCACCTACGACCCTGCCGACCAGGCCATGAACACCACCCAGCTGCAAGTGGTCACCATCCCCGTCAACCGCGAGAGTGTCCGCTTTGTGCAGATTATTGCCCGTCCGCTTCCCCATATTCCCTCGTGGCACCGCGCCAAAGGCCTGAACCCGTGGATTATGATGGACGAAGTGGAAATAGAAGAAGTGATACAGAAATGAGCTCACCATTTTCCTCCCGCACTGCGCTGCTCCTCGGACAGCCCAACCTCGACCGTCTGACCTCGGCCCATGTCCTCATTGTCGGACTGGGTGGAGTGGGCGGCTATGCTGCCGAACAGCTCTGTAGGGCAGGAGTGGGCCATTTGACCCTTGTGGACGGCGACACGGTGAGCGAGACCAACCTCAACCGCCAGCTCATTGCCCTCCGTTCCACCATCGGGCAGCCCAAGGCCGTCCTGTTTCGCGACCGTTTCCGCGACATCAACCCCGACTGCCAGGTGGAAGCCCTGCAAGAGTTTCTGCGTGACGAACGCACACTTGCCCTCCTGCAAACCAATCATTACGATTGTGTGGTGGATTGCATCGACACCCTCTCGCCCAAGGTCTTTCTCCTCTACCATGCCCATAGCCTCGGCATTCCCGTGGTCAGCAGCATGGGCAGTGGCGGTAAGATGGACCCCTCACAAATCTGCGCTGCCGACATCTCGCAAAGCCACACCTGCCGCCTTGCCGCCATGGTGCGCAAGCGCCTCCACCGCATGGGGGTGGAAAAGGGCATCCGTGTGGTCTTCTCCGCCGAGCCTGTACCGCCGCATGCCATAGAGCAGGACCCCTCCACCAATCATCTTACCACCGTCGGCACCATTTCCTACATGCCGCCTCTTTTCGGCTGTCACATAGCTGCCGAAGTGATAAAAATCCTGTTAAACACATCAAACACCAACGTCGGCACCCCTGCCGTCGCTCAGAATCCATCATAGTCATGAAAAAAATACACATCCTCATCGCAATCGCGCTCCTCACCCTCACCTCCTGCAAGGTCGATTTCAGCCCCAACGCCCCGTGGCGCGACGTCCCCGCCGTCTATTGCATCCTCGACCCGGACGAGGATACCGTTTGGGCACGTGTGCAACGCTGTTATCTGGGCGAGGAAAACCTCTATAACTACTCCTCGATACCCGATTCCAACTATTACCTGCCCGACGACATCACGGTCCATCTCTTGGCCTATGAGGGCGTCCGTGGCCCTTATAACAGCCTTACCTCCACAGGCCGTCTTCGCGACCGTTGGCAGTTTACCTACACCGAGCGCCCTGGCAAGCCGGAAGGCAATTTCCCCTCAGGTTTGCAGCCTGTCTACTATTGCGTTCCGGGTCGTCAACTTGTGGCTGACTCTGACTGCGTCTATCAGCTTCTGATCATCCGCAATTCCTCCGGCGACACTCTTGCGCGCGCCAACACTACCATGGTCGGCTACCGCGAGCGCTCTATCCACCTGCGCGACACTGTCGAGGAGATTCTCGTCAGACCCAACCACTTGAATGGTCACCACTTCCATTTTACCAGAGGCGAAAGCAAGATGGATTGGAACCCCGTGCCCCGTGGACGCCGCTATCAGCCCATCATCACTTTCTACTACAAGCACCTGCGCGACACCTGCAGCATCACCATCCCTGGCAATGTCAAGGCTGCTTCAGGCACTATGGACCTTATCTCAAATGCCCTTGTAATCAGTGAGAGCCGTTTCCTCTCTATCATCAAAAACCAGCTAAAGGACAACAAGGACACCCTCTTCTCCGTCAACAATGTCGACATTACCATCTCCGTCTGCAACGAGGATCTTAACGCCTATATCAACTCCCTCGACCGCACCGTCATGGGCGGACAGGAGACACCCACCTTTTCCAATGTCGATGGCGGTGTTGGCATCTTTGCTTCACGCCGTAACCACATCACCGTCAACATCCCTGCCGACTCCTTCGGCAACCCCACCAACCTCCCACAGCGACTGGTTGACCTCGGCGTAGGCTTCTACGGGAACTTCTGAATGTGTGAACGTGTGCATGGTTAGATTGATTCATGTATTAACACATTCACGAATCAACAAATTCTAAACCCTGTTCCGCATGAAGAGCATTCTCCCTGTCCTTGCTGTCCTGCTGCTGCTCACCTCCTGCAAGGCCGAGTTTGACCCTAACGCCCCCTGGCGCGAAGTGCCTGTTGTCTATTGCGTCATCGACCCCGACGAGGATACCGTCTGGGTGCGCCTTCAGCGTTGCTTCCAAGGGCAAGAGAACATGTACACCTACACCACTGTGCCCGATTCCAACTACTACCTCCCCTCCGACTTGGCAGTCCATCTCCTTGCCTGGGACGGAGCCTCCCTCCTCGGTGCCAACCCTATATCTTACGCCACACTGGCCGACCGCTGGGAACTCACTTGCACCGAGACCCCACGCGGCCTTGATTCCACGGCTGGCGTTCATCTACGGCCGCTCTACTACTGCGTGCCCGGCGAGCACCTGTTGGCCGATACCGGCTGCCTCTTCCAACTCGTCATCCTCCACCGCTCCGGCAACACCTCCTCCCCATCCATGGACACCCTCGCCACCGCCTTCACCTCCCTTGTGGGCGTACTGCCCAAAACCCCCACTTCACGCGGCCTTATCGAGAGGGTCATCACCAACCCCACCTACACCCGCGCCCACGAGTTCGGATTCAGTGTCGGCTGCCGAGGCTTCTTGGAGTGGAACCCGCTGCCGCGGGGCAGGTTCTATCAACCTTTTGTCACTTTCCATTACCAGAAAAACCGCGACACCCTCAGCATCACCATTCCCGGCATCACCGCCTTGGCTCCCTTCAGTGGCGACCATTTTGTTGTCAGGCCGTTCACCGAGCGGGAATTCCTTTCCGTCATCCGCCAGCACCTTGCCTCCAACACCGACACCCTCTATTGCGTCAACAACGTCGACATTACCCTCACTGTCTGCAATGAAGACCTTTACCAGTACATGCGCACACAGCACCAAGTAAGTGCCGACGGACACGAGCTCCCTGTCTACAGCAACATCAACGGCGGCGTGGGCATCTTCGCCTCCCGCCGCACACACATCACCGTCAACGTCCCTGCCGACTCCGCCGGCAATCCCGACAACCTGCCCCAGCGGCTGGTCGACCTCGGCGTGGGCTTCTATGGTCGTTTTTGATGCGCCCCTCTCCCCTCTAAGTCTTGGCGTAACGCACCAATTGTTTGCGCGTTAAGGAATTGTAATATAGCGTGGTATCCATTGTGTTGTATCTAAAATGCTGCATCTTAGCTCGTTAAACGTTCCGAGAATGCCCGTTCAATATTAGTTCAATATTGAATCAATATAGAACGAGTATTGAACGGCAATTTGACGAGCGTTGTTGAATTGAGCAGAGACATGTGTTTGAGGGATTTATGTCGGAAGGACGGGAGGGCTCTTAGCGTTCATGGTCGCGTCCCTTCGGGACGCAGTCGCTTTCTTGCTGACAGTCACCGCACTGCGCCTTACGGCTTGTACGGTATTATGAATGGTTTTACCTCTCCGAGGTGATCAACACCAGCCAATCACTGCCAGTCCTGCGGATTGTAATATGCACACATGAAAAAGACAAATGACCGCTTAGGGTTTATCCAAGAATGAGTCAGATAAATGTTGACAGAAGGGAGTGAATAGGTGGGCGTTGTTATCGGTTGCGGGATGAGGTTTCCCGAACTGAAGTTCACTTTGCGGCAACAATGCGTTATAAAAAATGAAAATTTTTTGTATATTTGCAAAAAAGTGGAGTATCGGCTTTCATTGCTGAACCGCTTGTAAACGAATAGATTGTTTGACGAATATACAGCTGTATGGATAAAGAATACGATGTTTTTATCAGCTACCGCCATGATAGCCCGACGGAAGAAGACCGTAATGTATCGACAGCGCAATCGGTTATGGCCGAATTTGAGAAAATTGGATGTCGAGTATTTCTTGACCAGGTGGATTGCAGAGATTGGAATTTTAGTAATACCATTATACCTGCAATACATTCATGTCGGAATTTCGTTGTGATGCTGACACGGAATTCCCTTGACAATTGCAAGAATGCTAATGACTGGGTGCGACGTGAGATACTGGAAGCGTTTATCAGCCCTTGTAAAGTCATCTTGATAACGCCTGATGGGGAGGTTTCTGCATTGCCAGAAGATTTACCCGCAGAGTTAAGTGCTATCTCTGGGCTTGAAATCTCCGATATAGGTGTTAAAAGGAAAACACTCAGAACGGATATAAAGAACTTGGTTGAAACACGATTGGAATTTGCGGGGGATGGCGACAACAAATCACAGTGTGCTGAGATGCATATTGATACGGACTATGATTGCCACGTGTTGAAGTTCAAAAAGGAGGTGATGCTGGCTCGGAAAGATGAAGATAATCTGTTGTTCCTCAAGAAAGGCAAACATAAGGTTGAATTCGTGGCCGATGGTTTCGATAAGGTACAATCGATCGAGACAGTTGAGATTAAAGAAGAGGATTTGAATTCTACGGATTTTATAGAAGTGAGATTGAATGAAGATGTGGAGCGGGAACGGAAGGAACGGGAGAAGAAAGAGCGAAAGGAACGAGGTGAGTTTGAAGTGGGCGGGGTGGAGTTCAAAATGGTGAAGGTGGAGGGTGGCAAGTTCACGATGGGCGCACAAAATAGTGACCCAAAGTCTCCGAACTATGACGAAGAGGCGTGGAATGATGAGAGCCTGGTGCATGAAGTCGAGTTGAGCGACTACTATATTGGAGAGACACAGGTGACACAGGCATTGTGGAAGGTGGTGATGGGCAATAACCCGTCCTATTTCAAAGGCGATGACAATCGGCCAGTGGAACAGGTCTCATGGAAAGTAATTACCGAGAAGTTTATCCCCGCATTGAATAACCGCCCCGAAGTGAAAAGCCACCCGTTGGTCAATTTGAAGGGTCTCAAGTTCCGGCTGCCGACGGAGGCGGAATGGGAGTATGCCGCGCTGGGAGGAAACAAGAGCAAAGGATGCAAGTACAGCGGGAGCGAGAAAATAGATGAAGTGGCATGGTACATGGGGAACAGCGGAGGCGAAACTCATCCAGTGAAAGGAAAGAAGGCAAATGAATTAGGTCTGTACGACATGAGCGGGAATGTGTGGGAATGGTGCAATGATTGGTACGGAAGCTACAGCAGCGGAGCGCAGACCAATCCCAAGGGGCCGGAAAAGGGCTCTTACCGTGTGCTGCGTGGCGGTAGCTGGTATTTCTTTGCGGGGGTCTGTCGCGTGTCTCTTCGCTTCAAGTCCTCACCGGGCGACCGCTTCAACCGCGTTGGCTTCCGTCTGATTTTGTGTCCTGAGCTTAGCACAAACGATGCTGGTTTGAATGTGTAAATGTGTGAATGTGCAAATCGATTTGTGAATTGGCCCATAGGTAAGTAGACATATACAGGTGGATTTGCAGGGGGTGTGAAATTGAATGGAAAAGGATTTGAAGATAAATAAAACATAATTGACAATGAAAAGATATTGGAAAAGGATATTGCTGCGTTTTGACAGATCGTTCAGCACCAATAAGATGTTGAAGCCCATCCTGTGGGTGGTGGGTTTCTGCGTGTCGTGGACGTTGGCTTTTTGGCTGATAGGGCTGGTCTGGGGAGCCACGGCTGCAGATGAAGGGACAAGTGCTGTGGCATCCGAACGGATGGACGAGGTGCTGCACCTGATGTTGGGGCAAAGCAATTACCCTTTGCAGTCTGCCATGCCCCATTGGTATCAGTTGGTCATAGCCTTTGTTGGCACGATGTTCTTCACGGCTTTCCTTATTTCGGCGTTCAGCAACCTGTTGAGCAACCGTGCGGCAAGCCACAGGAAAGGCTTTCTGCACTACTATTTCTCCGACCACATACTGGTGATGGGAGGGAGCAAGATAGTGGTGGGCATATTGAAGTCCATCGCAGCCGATGCCTCACTGAAAAAGAAGGATGTTGTGATTGTGACCAATCAGGACGCTGAGGAGTTGTGGGTGCAGATTGTGCCACTGCTGACGGACGAGGAGCGAAAGGTGTCCCTCACCATCTATCACGGCGAGAGGAACATGGAGAAGTCCTTGCGATTCAGCCAGGCGGAGAAGGCTTCGCTGATATACATCACCGGCGAGGATGACGAAAAGGAGCATGACTCCATCAATGTGGACTGCTGGAAGTTGTTGAAAGATTTGCGCAGCCGCGAGGCAACCAGCAGGGCGCAATGCTATCTGACCTTTGAGCGCAATGCGTCCACATATCTCTTCCATGCGTTGCCCGAAGAGCAGGATACTTCCAAGATGGAGACTACGATAGTGAACCGTTTGGAGTCCATCGCCCAACAGATATTGATTGGGGACGACAAAAGATGGAAAGACTATACGCTGGACCGCGGAGCTATCACCGTGGAGAGTGAGAAGTATGTGCATCTGGTGGTTGCGGGAATGACGCAGATGGGCTATGCCATGGCAAGCACAGCGGCACACCTGTGCCACTATCCCAACTTCGAAGAGGGATCAGCCCACCCGATAAGAACCAAGATAACGTTTATTGACAAGAATGCGGAGAGGGAGATGAAGTTCTTCCGCGGACGTTATCCCGGCCTATTCAAAGTGTCGCACTGGTGTCTCTGGAAAAATGGAGAACTGACGGATAAAGAGGGCAACATGAAGGAGTATGGCGATTTTATGGATGTGGAGTGGGAGTTTATGGAAGGGGAATTGGTTGACGACTGGATTAGGGAACGCCTTGAGAAGTGGCGGAAGGATGAAGCCCAGATACTGACACTTGCCTTGTGTGACGACGAGCCGGAGAAGAACATCGCCAATGCGCTGTATCTTCCTGAAGGATTCTATCGGCCCGTGGCCAGTCGTGGAGAACTGGAGGTAAACGACCCCTTGATATGGGTGTATCAGCCGGTGAGCAATGCCCTGGTAGAGGCAGCGGAGGATGTCCGCAGGTATGCCAATATCCTGTCGTTCGGCACCATGTCTGACAGCTACGACATGCGTTTGGAAGGGCGCATAGCCTCAGCAAAAAGAATCAACTATCTTTATTGCAAAAACAATAATTATGTGAAGATGCCCGCGGATAATGACGAGCTTGACGATTTGTGGCGGAAACTGTCGTTTGCCAACAAGATGTCCAACCTTTATGGCGCAAACTCCATCTACACCAAGTTCCGAAGCATGGGGGTGAGCACGGATGGAAAGAAAAAGATTACCTTTGACGTTGACACCTTGGAGCGACTGGCAAAGATGGAGCATGCCCGCTGGAATATAGAGAAGCTGCTGGTAGGCTTCCGTCCGTTGCCCCAGGAGGAGAGAGCCAGAATCAAGCAGGGACTGGAAAAGGGTGACGTAACGGTAAAAAAGAGAGTCAATGATTTGAAGAAAAACCACTTCGAACATAAAGATATAGCACCGTATGGCGAGTTGCTGGAATCGTCGCAGGAATACGACAAAGTCATAGTGCGGAACCTGTCCGACGTTATAAGTAATTAAACAAGCAAGCTTATGACAGACAAAACATACAAACCAAACCCTGTAGACACAACGGACATACAGCTGCCGGAGGAACTCGTGCAATTGACAGAGCCCTTGGCGCGGCACGTGCATGAGGTGTGGTCGAAATGGCGGATTTCCGAGGGATGGAAATACGGCCTAAAAAGGAATGACGAGCTGAAAGAGACACCCTGCCTGGTGCCGTATGATGAGTTGGAAGAGGGAGAGAAGGAATACGACAGGAAGACGGCTTTGGAGACTTTGAAGTACATACTGTCGCTTGGATACAATATCGTGAGATAGCGAGAATGTAAAAAAGAAGATTTTTTCAATAAATAATTGTTGTTATTTCTTAAAAAAACGTATATTTGCATACTTATACTATTATGGACAGGTAGCGTTTAATGGTGTGGAGGATAGGAAAATGGGCTATCGTTTGTGTGTGGCAATATGACGAAAGATGGTTTCATTTCCCCTTGAATGCTTGTTATTAATGGTCGAAAAGTCTTTTCAGACATCCGAAACAGGACTTGAACACAATAGTATAAACAATGGATTATTGAAATGAAAGTGTAATTAAATAGTGCCTTTTTATGCGAAATAGTAATACTCTTTTTGGATTGGCTGGCCTGCTGCTCGTCATGACACTACTTCCAGGCAACCGAACCCACGCTCAGGAATCAAAGAAGAACAGCCCATGCATCTCTGTTGAGACGCTGGAGACTATGCTGCATCTTCCAATATCTGATGTCTTCGACATTATGGCTGAGAAAGACTACCAAATGGGCAGTATTACGGATACCATTACCGATACTGTTGACAACTTTCCACTGCGCTATATGCGCACAGGTTTCTACCATTTCTCTAAATCGGGCAATATCGAGGTGCTTTTGATGGAATCGTTGGACGGCCTGAGCAATTATGTGCAGTTCTCGATGAAACACAAGGGAGAGTGTGATTTTATAAGCGATTTGTTGAACCATGCCTACACCCTTAACAGTGTGAAGTCCGTTTTTGTCGGGACAAAGCCGGTGAAAGGGCGCATAGAGCGTTATGAGTGCAAGGTGCTTCAAGACCAAGACACCTCGTTGTGGGTTCAGTTGAAGAATGTCGACGAGATAACAAAGTACATCACTCCCCAAAAGAAAGCCGCTGTGGATAGGGTGAAGAAGGCTATGGCACGTGCCGATGTGTTGCGCAATGCTGGCAAGTTTGCCGAGGCATTCTCAGCACTGGACTCGGTCATGGACTATTACCCTCCCATGAACGATTCAATAAGAATTACATATCAGCTTGTAGAGAAGAGCCGCACCATCCACTATTCGGCTCTTTTGGACATGGCGCTACTGCAGAGCGAGGGGGAATCGTGGGTGAAGGCATTGCCTTTGTGCGACACAATCCTCTCCTTGGAGCCGCAAAACGAGAAGGTGCTCCGTGTGAAAGAGCTTCTGGAGGCTCGCAAAAACAATGTCGTGTTGCCATTCCGTTCCAAATGTCCCCAATCGTTTGAGATTCTCTGCAAGCAATTGCAGGATGTGGTTAATCTGGAAATCAGAAATCACATTGGCAATAAGAAGCAGGAGTTGCGTCTGGATTTCAATGTGAGGACTGATTACGAAAATGAAACGTCGGCAGATGTTTCGGTTGCCATGGTCGACACGAGAGCGAGAGGCGCCAAGCCCAGTGAGGCTCGTATCAATAGCCTGAGAGCCGAAGTGGATAGTATTGCTAACTCTCCATTGATTAGTCCTGTGCGTGAGCATAATGTTTATGTGCGTACGGCTGACACCATATCTGCGCTTGTCCGTTGGGATTATACCACCTCGGAATTCGATGCCCGACTGGTCAAGGACAGTTTGATGCAAAGTATGATTGACTCGATTGAGCATCAATTCATGTATGAGGTGCGCACTTCTAAAACCGAGTTGGAGGCTGATGGTACCTTTAAACAGTACAGGGTTCCCCGACTGCCAACCAAGCGTGTCTACACCTTTGGTTGGGTGAATAAAGACCTTGAACGGCAGGGCTATGTTGAGCAGTACCGCGACATCTACCTGATGGATTTCCAAACGGCCAGAGGCCTTTCTTGGGCTCCCTCGCTGATTATCCCGGGTCTGGGCACCTACCAACAAGGGGCGCGTTCCGATGTGGCCTCGCGTGCCATCCCCTTCTTCCTTTTTGGAGGCCTGGGCGTTTTTGGTCTGCTGTGGGAGACTCGAATTGATCATCCCGTTCAGGAGTTGACCGACGCAGCCAT
>JAEEGL013344927.1_pt1 | contig 14098 bp, 15 predicted proteins | sample 9134231 | NCBI WGS metagenome assembly JAEEGL01 (sample SAMN16246548, study PRJNA631951) | gut metagenome | biome: gut microbiome; feature: rumen; material: fiber-attached | host: Bos | place: Iran: Karaj | collected 2018-10 | reverse complement strand
TAGCCGAAGGACAGGGAGGGATCGTTCTGACAAAGTTCCAGATCGGCAAGCATCTCGGACGCCGTCGCGTAACGGTCGTTCGGATCGGCCGCCATGGCTTTCATGGTGATCTCCTCGAGGCCGACCGGGATATTCGGATTGATCTCGCTGGGCAGAAGCGGCGTCCCGCTCAGATGCTGCAGAACGACCGCCATGGCCGTATCGCCGTCAAAGGGCAGACGGCCGGTGAGCATCTCATACATGACGACGCCCAGGGAATAGATATCCGAGCGTGAATCGACGCGGCTCCCGCGCGCCTGCTCCGGCGAAACATAATGGACCGAACCCAGCGCGTCGCCCTGCATGGTCTCCTGTTTGGATTCCACAAAGCGCGCGATGCCGAAGTCCGTGACCTTCAGTGTGCCATCGCGCAGAAGGATGAGGTTCTGCGGCTTGATGTCGCGGTGGATGATGCCGCGCGAATGCGCGTGTTCGAGCGCGGAGGCGATCTGCGGTACGAAGTGCAGCACCTCGGCGGTGGAAAGCACGCCTTTGCGCTCCATGTATTCCTTCAGCGTGACGCCCTCGACCAGCTCCATGACGATATAATCCGCGTCCTCGGAGTGGAAGACGTCGTAGATCGAGACGATGTTGCGGTGCGAGAGCATGGCGACAGCCTGGCTTTCCGCGTGGAAGCGGCGGCGGAAATCGTTGTCCCGCGAAAACTCCTCTTTGAGCATCTTGATGGCGACGTAGCGGTTGAGCAGCGTATCCTTGGCGCGGTATACGATGGCCATGCCGCCGACGCCGATGACGTCCAGCACCTCATATCTGTCGTTGAGGAGGGTCCCTATATATTTGTTCATTCTATCACCGCCTCTGTGCAGGTAAGCAGAAGTACCGTAATGTTGTCCAGTCCGCCGTTTTCGTTTGCTTTATCCACAAGCGCTTTGCAGATCTCCTCGTCCGGCGTATTTTTGAGGATCTCGGCGATCTGATCGTCCTTCACCATATTGGAAAGCCCGTCCGAGCAGAGCAGGAGCTTCTGTCCCTTCTCCATCGTGAAGGGGAAATAATCGGGCTTCGGCCTGCGGTCGGGACCGAGCGCGCGGGTGATGATGTTCCGGCGCGGGTGCGAACGCGCTTCCTCCTCGGTGATCTCGCCGAGCTGGACGAGCTCCTCCACGAAGGAGTGGTCGCGCGTCGTCTGGGACAGGGTCTCGCCGTCAAAGAAATAGGCGCGGCTGTCTCCGATGTTGGCAAGCAGGACCTGACCGTTGTGATAGATCCCGCCGACCAGCGTCGTCCCCATGCCGTAGAACTCCGGCGCGGAATTGGCCTTCTGGTAGGTCTCATAGCAGGCAAAGCGCAGGGCATTCTGCAGGGTCGACTCCATGTAGCGCAGCGTCATTTTTTCCCTGACGTAGCCCTTCAGTTCGGAGATAAAGACCGTGGAAGCGATCTGGCTTGCCACCTGTCCGGCCTGCGCGCCGCCCATGCCGTCGCACACGACGAACACGCCCTGTTCTTCCCCCATCGTTTCAAAGCCGAAATTATCCTCGTTGTCTTCGCGGATCTTTCCGACGTCGCTCAAGGCAAAAATCTTCATTGCGTTGCTCCTTCTTCGCCTTTCTGCCGGTTGTGCAGCTGATTCTGGTAACTCCTGCGAAGCTGCCCGCAGGAGGCGTCGATATCGAATCCGAGACGCCGCCGGACCGTCGCCGTCACGCCGTGCGCGTTGAGATATTCGCAGAAATCCTGCGTGCGCTGCGTCGTCGAGGGGCGCAGCGGACTTTCCGCGATGGCGTTGAGGCGGATGAGATTGACATGCGCGAGCGTTCCGTGCAAAAGGTCCGCCAGCTGCCGGGCGCACTCCGGCGTATCGTTGAAATCACGGATCAAAGCGTATTCATAGGAAATGCGGCGGTTCGTCGCCGCGGTATATTCGCGGCAGGCCGCCATCAGTTCCGGGATCGGATAAGCTTTATTGACCGGCATGATGGCGTTTCGCTTCTCGTCGGTCGGCGCATGCAGCGAGACCGACAGCGTGATCTGCAGATCGAGCTTTGCAAGCTCGCGGATGCGCGGCACAAGGCCGCAGGTAGAAAGCGAGATATGCCGAAGGCCGATGTCCTGCCCGTCCCGGTCGTTGACAAGGCGCAGGAATTTCACGACGTTGTCGTAATTGTCCAGCGGCTCGCCCGTGCCCATGAGCACGATATTGGAGATCTTCACCTGCGCGTCGTGCGCGGTGAAAACCACCTGCTCGATGATCTCGCCGGGCGTCAGGTCGCGGATCTTGCTCCCGATGGTCGACGCGCAGAAGACGCAGCCCATGCGGCAGCCCGCCTGCGTGGAAATGCAGATCGTATACCCGTGGACGTACTGCATCAGCACGCTCTCGACGCAGTTGCCGTCCGCGAAGCCCCAGAGGTATTTGCGCGTGCCGTCCTGCGCGATCTGTCTGCGCAGCATCTGCGGCGCGGCGACCGAAAAGCGTTCGGCGAGCTGCGCGCGCAGAGCCTTCGGCACGTCGGTCATCTCATCGTAGGACGAGACGCCGGCCTTCTGCGCCCATTTGAAGATCTGCCCCGCGCGGTATGCAGGCGCGCCGAGCTCCTTGACGAGCCCGGTCAGCTCCTCTTTGTCAAGATCGCGAAGACTGCGCATCCTGCCTCCTCATTTTGGAAACGAAGAACCCGTCGGTCCCCGTTCTCTGCGGCCACAGCGTGAGCATCCCGTTTTCGGAAGCCCCGACGCCGGGCAAAGTAAAATCATATGGCGAAAACTCGCCGTTTTCTTTCAGAAAATCCAGATATACCGCTTCGTTCTCTTCCCGAAGCAGCGTACAGGTCGAATACACGAGCACGCCGCCCGGCTTTACACAGCGCGAAGCGTTCGCAAGGATCGCGCGCTGTACGTCGGGAAGCGAGGCAAGCGACGCCTCCTCCTTATAGCGGATCTCGCTTTTTCGGTGGATCACGCCGACGCCGGAGCACGGCGCGTCGACCAGCACAAAATCAAAACTTTTTTCCCATTCGGGGTGAAACACCGTGCCGTCCGCCTGCTTTGTCTCGATGCAGGAGATGCCCAGGCGTTCGGCGCCCTGCGCGATGAGCACGGCGCGCTGCGCGTGCAGATCGCAGGCGACGATCTTTCCGCGATCGCGCATCAGGGCGGCGCAGGCGAAGCTCTTTCCGCCGGGCGCGGCGCAGACGTCGAGGACGCTTGCGCCCTCATATGGATCCAGCGCCAGCGCGCAGAGCTGCGAAGCGCTGTCCTGCACGGTGAACAGGCCGGCCTGATAGGCCTCGAGCGCGTCTATGCTCCCGGTCCGGGAGAGGATCAGCGCGTCGGGCAGGAAGGGATGGGGCGCGCATTCGACGCCCGCTTTCTCAAGCTCGGTCCGTACCTTTTCCGTATCAGCGCGCAGGGTGTTGACGCGCGCGATAACGGGTGCCGGGGTGTTGTCGATCGCAAGCAGTTTTTCCGTCTCCTCACGCCCGAGCGTATCGAAGAAGCGGCGCACGAGCCACACGGGATGGCTGTACAGAACGGAAAGATACTGCGCTTCGTCCGAGCGGTCCGGCTCGGGCGGCGCATCCTTTTCCCGCGAAAGGCGGCGCAGAACGGCGTTGACAAAGCCCGCGCTGCGCTGTCCGCCCGCTTTCCTCGCCTGCGTGACCGCCGCGTTGACGGCGGCGGAATCGGGCACGCGGTCGAGCGAAAGGATTTGATAGGCCGCCGCGCGCAGGATATTCAGAATGCGCGGCGCGATCTTGCCGAGGCGGATCGAAGAACATACGGAAAGGCGGAAATCGAGATAGGCGCGGTTTCGCAGCACGCCGCCGCAGATCGCGGTGCAGAGCGCCGCGTCCCGCCGGTCCAGCCCGGCTTTTCCGATGGCGGCGGCAAGATACAGCTCGCTGTATGCGCCGCGGTCCACCGCGCACAGCGCGTCGACCGCGACGGTCCTCGCGTCCGCGCTCATGCGCCGAATCTCTCCGGAAGCGCGTGTCCGCGCGCGTAATCGGCGCAGGCCATGCGGCGGCTCGACGGCGCCTGGATCTCGGGCGCGGCGGCGACGCCGTCCGCGCAGACGATCAGCATCCGGCCCTTTTCGTCGAGGCCCAGCACCGTGCCGGGCGCGGCGTCGGAGGTCATTGCGGCGTCATAGAGCATGGGGATCTTGTATACGGCGCCGCCTGCCTCGGCATAGGCGCCGGGGGCGGGCTGCATCGCGCGTGCGCGGTCGCACAGCGCGGAAACGGGATCATCAAAATCAAGATGCGCGTCCGCACGGGTGATCATGGAGGCGTAGCATGCGCCCTCCTCCGTCTGCGGGATGCGCGGCGCGGTGCCGTCCTCGAGCATCGGAAGAACGCGCACGATAAGGTCTGCGCCGAGTGCGGAAAGGCGCTCGGTCAGCTCGCCCGCCGTCTCATACGGCGCGATGTCGATCGCCTCGGAAAGGATCATGTCCCCGGTGTCGAGGCCTTTGGCCATGTGCATGACGGTCACGCCCGTCTGCTTCTCGCCCTCGAGGATCGCATACTGGATCGGGGCGGCGCCGCGATATTTAGGAAGAAGCGACGCGTGGATATTGATGCAGCCGTATTTCGGTGCTTTCAGCACATAGGGCGGCAGAATGCGCCCGTAGGCGGCCACGACGATGCAGTCGGGCTTTATTTCGTCCAAAATCGGTTTTGCCGCGTGATCGCGGAAGGTCTCCGGCTGATAGACGGGAACGCCCAGCGTCTGCGCAAGCTGCTTGACCGGCGGGGCCACGAGCTTCATGCCGCGTCCCTTCGGGCGGTCGGGCTGGCAGAAGACCGCGGCGATCTCATGCCCGGCGTCCGCGAGCGCTTTCAGCGGCGCGCAGGCGAATTCCGGCGTGCCCATATAGATGATGCGCATTTAATCCAGCTCCTCGATCTCTTCCTGCGTCAGGATATGCTTGGCGCGGTCGGTGAACAGTATGCCCTCCAGATGATCGGTCTCGTGGCAGATGATGCGCGCCTCGAAATCGCGCGCCTCAAAGGTGGTCTCCGTGCCGTCGCGCAGGAAAGCATGTACCTTGACATAGTCCGGGCGGTCCACAAGTCCCCAGACGTCCGGGACGCTCAGGCAGCCCTCGCAGCCCTCGACGGATCCCGACTGCTCCAGGATCTCCGGATTGATGAGCGCCATGGTCTTCCCCTCCTCGGGCTCCACGACCACGACGCGGCGCAGTACGCCGACCTGCGGCGCGGCGATGCCGACGCCGTCCTTTTTATGCATGGTTTCGATCATGTCATCGATCAGGGTCTGGGTCCTCAGCCCGAAATCCTCGACGGGGCGCGATTTTTTCGTAAGCTGCGGATCGCGCTGCGTCAAAACATTGCGCATTGCCATTTTTCTAAACCTCTCTTACAGGTGTATATCATACGAAACGCGGATCTTTCGATTGCGTTTGTCTTCACGGAATTGCTGAAGCGCCCCGGAAAGCAGTGTCCTCTGCCGCCTCGACGGAGTGTATTTGATGTAGAGCGTGTAATAGAACTGCCGATTCATCCGTACGACCGGCGCGGGCGCGGGACCGAGGATCTCCATCTCAAGATCCGAAAACGATCCGCCCAGATATCCGCCCAGAAGCTGCGCCATGCGCTGCGCGCCCTCGAGCGCGTCCGCCTCGATCGGGGCGGAGAAGGTCATGCGCGCAAGCGCCAGAAACGGCGGATAGCGAAGCTGCTCGCGCAGGCGGATCTCCGAGGCGTAGAACGCCCAGTAATCCTGCCTTGCCGCGGCGCGGATCACGTCGTTGTCGGGCGAAGCGGTCTGGATGACCGAAAAGCCCGGCTTCTCGGCGCGGCCGGAACGGCCGACGACCTGCGTAAACAGCGAAAAGCTTCGCTCTGCGGCGCGGAAATCGCCGGTATACAGGCTCATATCCGCGTCCACGACCGCCGAAAGCGTGACGTTCGGAAAATCGAGGCCCTTGGCGATCATCTGCGTGCCGACCAGCACGTCGGCCTCGCCGGACGCGAAGGACGCCAGGATGGTTTCATGGGAAGCCGCGGACTGCGTGGTATCGGAGTCCATACGCAGCACACGGATATCGGGAAAAGCCTGCAAAAGCGCCTGTTCGACCGCCTGCGTACCGCTGCCGATGCGCTCCAGATGCGTCTGTCCGCATTCGGGACAGCGCAGGGGCTTCGGCTCCGAATAGCCGCAGATATGACAAAGCATCCGCTCGCTTTCGCGGTGGTAGGACAGGGGGCTCGAGCAGTTGGCGCACATCGGGATATGGCCGCAGGAGAGGCAGCGCAGCGCGCGGCTGGTGCCCCGCCGGTTCAGAAAGAGGATGGCCTGCTCCCCGCGCGCCAACGTTTCCTGCAGGCGCAAAGCAAGCTCGGGGCCGATCTCCCCCTTGAAGCCGCGTCGGTAAGCCTCGCGGCGGTCTGAGACCTCCACCTCGGCAAGCGCGGCCTGCCTTGCGCGGCGCGTCAGTTCAAAATAGGCATAGCTGCCTGTTTTTGCACGGTAAGCGGTATCGAGCGAGGGCGTCGCCGATCCGAGAAGCACCAGCGCGCCCGTCTCTCGCGCGCGGTACAGGGCGACGTCCCGCGCATCGTAGCGCGGATCGGCGTCCGAGGAAAAGGTCGGCTCATGCTCCTCGTCTATGATGATGAGCTTCAGCGCGCCCAGCGGCGCAAATACGGCGCTGCGCGTGCCAACGACCACATCGACCGCGCCCGCGCGGATGCGGCTCCACTCGTCGTAGCGTTCGCCGAGCGCCAGAGCGCTGTGCAGCACGGCCACACGCTCCCCGAATTCATAGACGAAGCGCGCGGTGAGCTGCGGCGTCAGGGCGATCTCCGGCACAAGGACCAGCGCCTGTCCGCCCTGCTCCAGGATATGATGGATAAGGTTTATGTAAACCTCTGTCTTGCCGCTCCCGGTCACGCCGAATAAAAGCGCCGTGTGTTCGCCGGGCCTGTCGGCCAGCGCGCACAGGCCCTGCGTGGCCTGAAGCTGTTCTTCATTAAGAATTATGTCAACCGGCTGCCAGATCCCGGCGTCCGGTCTGCGCCAAACGCGCCTCTGTGTCCGCTCGATCAGGCCGGAGCGCACAAGCCCCGCCAGTACGGACGGCGACGCGCCGGTATAATAGCCGATCTCGCGGCTGTCCGCCGTTCCGCTTCCGCGCAGGAACTCCAGCACGGCGCTGCGCGCGGGCGAGCGCGAAGCGGAAAGCGCGGAAGGATCATACGCCAGACCTTCCTCGGTCAGCCGATACGCGGCCGTCTTTTTTTCTTTCGCGGCGGGCAGGAAGCTCGCCTGTTTTTCCAAAACGCCGCGGCGCACGAGACGCTCGATCGTCTGCTCGTCCGCCAGACGCGCAAGCGCGGCATGTCCCGCATCCGGAAGCGTTTTCAGCTCGGCAAGCACCGCCTGTTCCATTTCGTCCCGTCCCTGCGCATCCGGGTCCGCGAGCACATAGCGCTCCTCGCGGCGGTACCAGAGCCCGGCGGGCAGCATGGCGCGCACGACCGCGTAAAACGGACAGCACAGCCTTGCGCGCATGTGCAAAGCAAGGCGCAGGAGCGCGTCGTCCAATACGGGCACCTCGTCGATGCGGTTTTCGACGCTTTTGACAGAAGAAAGGGCGGTACTGCCCGTAAGCTCGACGACCATGGCCTCATGGCGGCGGTTTCCGCGCCCGAAGGGCACGATCACGCGCATGCCGGGAAGGATCAGACCCTCCTGCTGCGGCGTCAGGGCATAGTCATACAGACGGTCGGCCTCCGGCGGGACGCCGTCGACCGCGACGCGGGCATACACGCGTGCCAAGCCTTATTCCTCGGTCGGATCCGCCGTCTCGCTCTCGGGATCGGCTTCCACGGTCAGCTCGCCGTCGGCGATCTCATGCAGCGCGATGGTGACGGGTTTGTTCTCCAGCGGCTCCTCCGTCTCCTCGGCATGCATGGCGATCTCGCGGGCACGCTGCGCGGCGACGTTGACCAGCAGGTAACGGTTGGACATCTTTGCTTTCAGTTCGTTGATGGTCGGATCCAGCATACTGCCATTGTGTTTCATAGAAAAAGCTCCTTTATCTTCTCCGGTTCGAGGATCCGCTGTCTGGCGGCGACGAGTATGGCTTCGAGCCGCGACGCCGCGTATTCGGGATCCTCCACGGAGATCACATAGTCAAAAATATCGATCTGTTCAAAATAGTTTCGCGCCGCGGCAAGGCGGCGGGCGATCTTCTCCTCGGTCTCCGTGCCGCGTCCGCGCAGACGCTGCTCGAGCACCTCCATGGACGGCGGCGCGAAGAAGACCGTCGCGCAGGACGGCAGCTTTTCGCGGATGCTGCGCGCGCCGACCTCGTCGACGTCGAACAGGATGTCCCTGCCCTCGTCGTAGGCCTTCTGCATCTGGGCGCGCGGCGTGCCGTAGTACTCCCCGGCATACAGCGTATACTCGAGAAGCCCGTCGTTTTTAAGCAGCTCTTCAAATTCTTCCCGTTTCAGGAAGATATAGTCTTCTCCTTCCTTTTCTCCGGGACGCGGCGCACGCGTGGTGGCGGAGACGGAAAAATAGAAATCCGGCTGCGTCTCGCGCAGCTTCCGCAGCACCGTGCTCTTGCCCACGCCGCTGGGGCCGGACAGGACGATACAGGCGGGATGCTCAATCCTCATCCAGTTCATCCTCCTCGTCGACGGCCTCGCTGCGGTCATACAGACGGTTCGCGACCGTCTCGGGCTGGATCGCGGAGAGGATCACATGGTCGGAGTCGGTCACGATGACGGCGCGGGTGCGGCGCCCGTAAGTGGCGTCGATGCACATGCCGCGGTCGCGCGCATCCTGGATGATGCGCTTGATGGGGGCGGAATCCGGACTCACGATCGCCACGAGGCGGCTGGTCGAGACCATATTGCCAAAGCCGATGTTGATCAGTTTCATGTCTTACCTCACTCTATGTTCTGCACCTGTTCGCGCACTTTTTCGATCTCCGCCTTCAGATCCACGACGATCCGGCTCAGATCAAGGTCGTTAGCCTTGGAGCCGATGGTATTGGCCTCCCGGTTGAATTCCTGGATCAGGAAGTCGAGCTTCCGTCCGACGGCCGCGTCGGAGGAAATGAGCTGCAGAAGCTGGGATATATGGCTGCGCAGACGCACAATCTCCTCGTCGATGGCGGCGCGGTCGGCGAAGATCGCCGCTTCCGTCAAGAGGCGGCCTTCGTCGGGGTCGGCGCCGTCGAGGATCTCGCGGATGCGCGCGGTCAGCTTTTCATGATACGCCTTCGCGATCTGCGGGGCGCGCTCGGCGATCCTGTCCACCATCGCGGAGATCTCCCCCGCGCGGGATCTCAGATCGTCATACAGCTTCTCGCCCTCGCGCCCGCGCATGGCGGTGAAGTCGGCAAGCGCCGCCTGCGCCGTACTGAGCACATCGGCGGTCAGCTCCTCTTCGTCCACGTCCCTGCGCTCCACGGTGAAGACCTCCGGGAAGCGGCCGAGCGAGGTGACGGAGATATCGTCGCGCAGTCCGTACTTTTCGCACATCTGCCGCATGGCTTCGTAATAGGCGCTGAAGACCGTCTCGTTGAACTGTACCTTGACGTCCGCGCCTTCGTCCTCGTTGATGAGGACGCCGCACTCGAGCTTCCCGCGGGAAACGCCGGCCTGCATGGCCTTTTTCAGCGGATCCTCGAGAAAGCCGTACACGCGCGGGAGCTTGACGGTGCAGTCGAAATAACGGTGGTTCACGCTCTTGATTTCCACGGTGATCGTCCGGCCGTGCGCGGAAAGCACCGCGCGTCCGTAGCCGGTCATGCTTTTGATCATAGTTCCTATCCTCGATTTATGTTGATTTTCGGTCGCAGAAAAGCGATATACCAGAATATGAATTTGCCGAGCGCCAGATCAAACAGGACAAAGCCCGCCGCCCCGGCTGCAAGGAGCAGAAGCGGCATGCCCGCAAAGCGCGGGAACAGCGTGCCGACAAGCCCGGAGACGAGAAAATACAGCGCCGCGGCGGATGCCAGAAAACAGGCGAGCTTTATGCTCCACTGCGCTGCGCCGGAGCGCAGGCGCTCGATGAGACATTTCGCGCTCGGGTACCAGCCGAAGAAGCCGACGAAGAGCCAGCCGAGCGTCGGCGCCAGCAGCACCGACAGTATGCCGGCCGCGGCATAGGCGATCAGCGCGTAATACGGCCCGGTCTCGGACACGAGCACCGCCATCAGAAGGCAGGCAAGCGCCGCAAGGGCAAGGCGCATCGTCGGAAGGAGCTGGGTAAAATACATGCATACGACGCACAGCGCCGTCAGGATCGAGCCCAGAGCAAGACGGTAGGTCTTCACATGCACCGGCACAGATCCCCTCCCAGACATTCGCAGCAGGTGTCGAGAAGCCAGAGCCGCGCGCAGCAGGAACAGAAGTCCTCACCCGATGGCGTCGAGCCGGAGCGCGTGGTATAGTAACTGTTCGAGGTGTTGAGCGACTGCAGCGCGGTGCGGTATTCGCGGTTTACGGGATCCATCTGGATCGCGGTCAGATAATAGCGTCTGCCCTCGTCATACCAGCCGCGGCGCACGCAGACAAGGCCCATCAGGTAATTCCATTCGGCGCCGCGGTCGGAGATCGCGGTAAGCGCCTGCTCGGCGCCTGTCAGGTCGTTTGCCATGATGTACTGGCGCACCGTCACGAATTCCGGGCTCGACTGGCGGTAGGAATACTGCTGCCGGTTGTAGCCGTAGGAATAGCCGGTGTTCCCCGTGCTCTGCTCCTGCCGCTGATAGGAATAGCCGGAGCCCGACGAGCCGCCCGAACGCTCGCGCTGGATCTGATCGTAGGCGTCGTTGATCTCCTTCATCTTCTCCTGCGCCAGATCGGCGAGCGGATTGTTTACATAATTATCCGGATGGTATTTGCGCGCGAGATCGCGATAGGCTTTTTTGATATCCTCGTCGCTGTCGCTGCGCGATACCCCGAGTACCTTATAAGGATCCATGTCCCGTTCTCCTTTGTTTTTTCCGGCCCGACTGCACCGCGCGCGCCATGGCGGGCAGGCCCAGATAGAGCGTGTTTTCGATGACGCTTCGCCACGGACCGAGTTCCATGAGCTCCGCCGCGGACGCCGCGGTGGAAGCGGAAAGCGCAAGCGTATCCATAAGCTCGTCGGCGTGCTCCAGCCGTCCGGCGGCCGTTTTCAGGTCCCAGCGAAGAATGACGGCGTTGTAATTGCCCGTCTTCAGATCTTCCTCGACGTCGTCCCAGGCGTCGACGATGTAGATCCAGCGTCCGATGTGATACAGAAGAAGCTGCGCCTGCCGCTTCTGCGATTCGGGGAAGCATACAGCCGCCGCGGACAGGCTCTGCGCGAAAGCTTCGGCGGGCCGGTCGAGCGACGCGGTCCTTTCCTTCTCCAGCGCGCACAGGTTTTCTATCCCCTCGCGGCAGGCCCCGGCGAATTCCGGGCAGCGCGCCGCGCTTTTTTTGTATTTGGACGCGAGCAGCGCCTTTGTGACCCATGCGGCAAGCTTTTTAAAGCCCTTTTCGTCCCGGACTCCGTCGCGCGCCTTCTCATAGGCGAGGATCATGGTCAGATCGGCGGCGGTCTCCAGCGCGGGGGTACATGCGCAGCAGCTGCGCCTGCGCAGCGGGGAAACCGGGCATCGCTTCGCGCACAGCGCGATCGGCTCCTGCCGCGCGCCGGACAGAAGCATCGCCAGAAAGCACAGGTCGTAGCTCAAAAACATCCGCGCGCCGAAGCCGCAGCGCTTTTTCAGCGCATGGCACAGGCCGCAGTACATGGCGCGGTACTGCTCGTATTCTTTGACCTTCAGCTCGCCCTTCTCCGGGCGGACATACCCGTACATGCTTTACGGTTCTTCCATCGGCGGTTTGGGCACGTTTATGATGATGCTGTATTCGCCCAGGATCTCCACGCCGGTACGCAGACACTCGAGCTTGATCGGGATGAGCTGGCGTCCGTATTCGCTGTTTCGTTTGGCGATATCCACAGATGCGCGGAAATCGTCCGCCGTCAGGCCGCGTATCGCGGCGCTGCGGCCGCGGACGGTGATCACCGCGTTGAAGGTATCGATCGTCACCTCGAGATCCTCCGGTTTGTTTTCCATTTCGAAGGAGCTGATGCTGATCGTCGTCAATTCTATATTATCCAGAGTCGCCGTCGCGCTGACCGCATGGATCGGCGTTCCGACAAGCTCCACGCCTTCGGGGAGTTCAAGCGGGAAGGATACGGTGGCCGTGTCCCGGAAGTCCCGGACGTCGATGGAGCCGAGCCGGATGCTGTCAAGCTCCCGCACAAGCTCCGCCTCGCCGCGCACGGTCACAACGTCCGTCGACAGGGAGACGATCATATCGTCCGGCGAGACGATGTCGTTGCCGATCTTCTCGACCTCGAGCGTCAGATCCTTCGTCATATACACCGGGATGTCCAGATGGATCAGATCGCTCGCAAGCACCGTGTATTCGGATTCCAGCGGCTTTCCGTCCGCGTCCGCGACATAGTAGGCAAGATCGCCGGAGAAGCTTTCCGTAAGCTCCGCGGCGCTGATCTGCACGACGGCATACTGCGCGTTGTCCAGAACGCTCGCGATGCCGTTGACCTTGACCTTCCGCGGCGTTGCGGCCGCCTCGCCGAGCTCCAGGCCTTCCTCGAGCTGGCCGTCATACTCGACGCGGACGTCGAGTTCCTTTTCGATATATTTGTCGATCGTCACGCGGATCTTTTCGGGGCTTTTGCTGTCCACGGTGACCCCGTTGGGCACGGATACATCATACGAGATCATAAAGGTGCCGGGCTCCGTATACCGGGATACGTCCGCGCGGACGATGATATTGTTTTCGGAGATCTCGCCGAGCCGCGTGAAGCTGCCGCGCAGACGCACGCTGACCTCGGGGTCGGATATGTCGGTCACGATCAGGTTCTGGCTCGACCGGATGGAGGCTTCGCCGATCAGCTGCACATGGATGTCGACAAAATCCATCGTCCGTTCCGGGTTTTCCGTCACGATGGCGAAAGCCCACAGCGCGATCGCCGCAAGCGCCGCGAGGATCTTCAGCCCCACATGGTGCGTTTTGATCCAGTTCATCATTTCTCTTTCGCCCTCCATGCAGCGAGCCACTTCCGGGGCCCGTCCTTGACGTCCTGCTCCTCAAGCTTGGTGATCAGTTCGGTCGTCAGCAGGTTTTCCACCGTAGACGCGGCCATATTACGTTTGATCTCGCCGCCCATCGCCACGGAGATCGCGCCGGTCTCCTCGGAAACGATCAGGGAGGTCGCGTCGGTCTGCTCCGTTATGCCGATTCCGGCCCTGTGGCGCGTTCCGAGTTCCTTGGGCAGCAGCTCGTTCTCCGACAGCGGCAGGACGCAGCCGGCCGCGAGGATCCGGTCGCCGCGGATGATCATGGCGCCGTCATGCAGCGGCGCTTTCACAAAGAAGATGTTCTTGATCAGCTCGCTGGACGGCCGCGCGTCGATCTCGGTCGCCGCGGTGACGATATCGTTGAGAAGGTTTTCCCGTTCAAAAATGATCAGCGCGCCGGTATGGGACCAGGACATGGAACTCGCCGCTTCGATGACCTCGCGGATCATGATCCTTCGTTCGCTCACGTCCTCCGTTCGTTTCAGGAACTTTGACAGGCGTGTATTGCCGAGGTTTTCCAGGCCCTTGCGCAGCTCCGGCTGGAAGACGATGATCAGTGCGATAAAGCCGATCTGCAGGGTGTTTTTCAGGATATAGTGGATCGTATTGAGCTTCATGAACTCCGAGACATAGAAAAGCACCAGAAGGATCACGATGCCCTTTACGATATTCTTGACATAGGTGCCGTGGATAAAACGCAGGATATAATACAGCAGCACCGCGACGATCACGATGTCCAGGACATCCATGAACGATATGGTCTTTATGTAATGGCCGATCTCGGCGAAGAATTCGCTCATACGCTTCCGTCCTTGTCTCAAATCGGGTTTTCGGCGGTCTTTTCCGCCTCACCCCTCTAATGCGCCCAATTTATCACTTACTATAATACCACAAATCTTCCCGCTTGTGAACACCTTTTCTTTCCAATTCCCGCAATAAATCCCGTGCGCGCCTTTC